>Ga0247843_1000647_pt1 | contig 79961 bp, 69 predicted proteins | sample LaCruzMarch2017__FD_192420 | JGI IMG/M metagenome (GOLD analysis project Ga0247843, IMG submission 192420) | Freshwater microbial communities from meromictic Lake La Cruz, Castile-La Mancha, Spain - LaCruzMarch2017_8m | ecosystem: Environmental > Aquatic > Freshwater > Lake | place: Spain... | reverse complement strand
CGACCATTGAAGAGCGAACAGCTCCCCGTTTCGCATTCCAGTCAGGAGAGCCAGGGCCCATACATGCCGCCACTCGTGTTTATGCACGAATGCCAGCTCTACGAGCTGCCTGATTTCCCCGATGGTCAGGATTTCGGGCTTCTTCTCTTCAGACTTTCTCAGCACCAGATCATTAGCCGCGTTTCGCATCGTACCCACCAGGCCTGACCTGATGCCATGCTCGAACACCGCTCGGATCTTAGTCCTGAGTTTCTGTCTGTGTGCTTTGCTCACTCCCCGATCAGCCATCTCGTTGAACACCTGCATAAGATCAAGCGCCGAAATGTCTGGGCAAGGCGTGTTGTCAAAGCAGCTCATCCACTTCTTCATGCTCCCGTAAGAATCGTCCAGTGTGACCTGGCTGATTCCTCCGAAGGGAACACGAATTCGAAGCTGAGCGTCGTACCAGTGGTCCAGGACACCGCTCCAGGTTTTCCCGGCGACGGCTCGCCGGGCCTCCTGATGCACGACCAGATCCCTTAGCTCCTTCGTATAGCGGGCTTCTAGTCGTTGGGCCTCGCCCTCAGACTTGATTCCCGAAACCTGCTTCGTGAAGCGGATCGCGGGATCGCGAGTGCTTCTCCAATGAGCGCGAACCTTAAACAAGGTCGCGCTCCCCTTTATATAGCTGGTGACTGCCATCCTAATTTTCTCCGTTTCCAGAGGTTCTTAGTAGAATGTCCAATTCAGCTCTATTGAAGCGCAAGCTCCTTCCCAACTTATGGAAGGGAACTTTGCGTCTACAAACAAGTACCCTTAGCGCACCAACGGTGGGCAACCGCAAATACGCAGCCGCCTCGTTGGACGTTAACCAAGTTAAGTTTTCAAAGATCAAGCTGGAGCCCCACGTACCTAAAACCTTCCGTGAAGACTCTTTCTCTCTCGAATCTACATCACCCTTGTAGACTTCGCCACTCTCCAGCTCTTCACTCTTCTTCCCCGTCTTTCTCCCCGCATTCTCCCCGTATTTCCCCTCTTCTCCCCTCTCCCCCTCTATATTCATTTATACCTTTTAACTTTCCCCTGTCCCTCCCTCCTCTCTTTCCCCGTCTCCCTGACTACTATCAACCACATCATAGATGTCGGTGGAGAGTAGTCAGGGAGCTTTAGAGGGGAAATGTGCGGTGGGAGGGACAGGTCAACGATTTGATTTATCTACGAATTCTTTTTTGACCCTGCTCAGTCCTAAATTCTGGACTCGAACGGATCGACGCACGCAAATCAAGTCGCAGAAAAGTGAGAATCACGTCGGAAGTTGGCAGATATTTTTCGCAACGTCTCCACCCATTTGTTCAGTGAGACGCGTTTTCCTTCCATGTTAAACATTTCCGGTATCGACGGCTTGTAGATTTCAGAGCAGTCGACAAACATCAAAAAAGCCGACGCGTAGTGGCCAATTCGCCTAGATCGAAGTAGCTCCTGGGTTTCGAGTACCGCTTTGATAGCATCCGAAACGCCGCCATTTTCGCAAACATAGATCACTCCGTCGAGGCGCGACCTGGCCGTTATCTTGCGAAGCTTCTTGTTCAGCCGGAATGAAGATTTTCTGCTTTTTTCTACTTCTACTGCGATGGTCGTCCGCCCGATCCCCATTTTATGTTTGAAATTTAAAAGTACATCGGGCACCAGCTCTGCAGTTTCTCCCTTAAAGCCAATCATCTCGCTGTAGATTCTGTTGCGTAGTATCTGCAGATCGCGCACAACTTCCCCATCGGGAAAAAGATCTCTCATTCGCGCCGCCCACAACGTCGCTTGCGTCGTATGCAGCAGCTCCCTGGAAAAGTACTTTGGCTGCGTCAGTAGATGGGCAGGAATTTCGAGCCAACGAGAAATTTTTACGCGGGTTTTAGGGTCGTGCGGAATGCGATAAAAGTTAGTGCCATAGTGAAACGATTCAAAGTGAGGAACGATCAAGCCTTTGTCCTTGAGCCTCTTGGTGGCCGCCTGGATACTCCTCAATGACATCGGCGGCCTAAGCACCTGAGCTAGCGTATCCACCGAAAGTGCCCCATTGTCATTAATGGCCTGGAGAATCTGCTTCCGTCTCGATCCAGCTACTTGTCCGAGATTCATTAGAACTCCTCGTCCATTGGGGTCTGTTTCCGCTTTTTCCCGACCTTCCCCTGAAGATCTCCGAGCGCTTTCAGCACCGATTCGAGGTCCAGGTCCTCTTTCCCGGCCATGACCCGAAGTGCACGCCTCAGATCCGTATGCTTCAGCTGGAGCGCTTTTACATCGACCCTCGCGCAAAGAACCATTTCGTTGATGGTGTCCGAATAGTTGATGGTACCGCCTTCGAATCCATGGTTCGCCTCGGCGCAAAGTTCTTCAACAGCTTTCCAGGCGTCTGGGCTCATTACCACTTGAAGTCTCTTCATCACTTTCCGCCTTTCTTGGATGCCTTAGGAATCAGGAAAGGGCTGGGCGGCAGATCCCCGAAGTGAAGCTCCGTTTGCGAATCATTGTTTCGCTCCCGCTCCTCCTGTACGTTGTTGTGCGTGAGGTACGCGGCCAGGAGCCCGAGCCCCAACCCGATTCCGGCGCTTGTTGCCACCTGCTCCAGATTTGCCCGGCTTCCAGCTGCGGAGTGTGCTCCATAGGTTGCTAATGCCCCAGTTGCGAACCCCATACTTGCCCCTAGCTGCAGGGACTCGTTCATGGTTGAGCACCCTGTCGCCAGGAATGCCATTACGACTATTCTTCCGATTTTCATCTAACTCCCCTTTTAATCTGGGGAACCGAATACGGAAAACCGTGGATGCGCCGTGAGGAGTGTCGTCACCGTGAGCGATGAGAACAGCCCCCTCGCCAGTAGGGAGAGTTTTGAGCAGGTCAGGCGATGCGCGAAACTGGTGAGCTTCTCTTTGCGAGCCCTCACCCATTGCTTCTGCCGTATCCAGTTCCTTTACGTTTGTGATTCTCTGCGTGATCTTTTGATACAGTTTTGTTCCAAATGTGCGAGCGAAGTATTCAGCGGTGTCCGGGCTACTTACCCGCATGACGATTTTCGTGGCTGAGTTGTCTGTAATGCAGTCGAGAAATCCCTCGTCGGCTTTCGTCAAGTCCCCGAGGCTCTGGTGAGAGAAGTGTAGAGAGAAGCCTGCAGATCGGGCTTTAGAAATCAGGTCAGCAAATTCGGGACAGACAAACGAAGCAAACTCATCCAAATAGGTTGGAATGAGTTTTCTTCTTTTTGCTGCCCCTCTCCCCCTATGCGCTGTTCCGGCCAGAAAATTTAGTTGGTTAATGAGGAGCTTCCCGACCGTGCCCACTAGCTGCGGTGAAAGAAGGCTTTGCAGCCGGAAGTATAGGACCCTGCCGTTCTTCGCTTCCTCGAACGCCATCCCTGCCTTCCGTTTGGGAGAAAGAGTTTTCGATAAGTGCCCGAGGCAAAGCAGATTCACCTGATCACGCAGGCCGGAGAGTTCCTTGTAGTCTTGCATTGCAGCTTCTTCCGGATATGTATCTGAGACAGTTCCCTGACTGAAGGCATCCGGTGAGCTTAAAATCTCAGCCAGGTCTTTCAGCTTTGGGTTGCGAGTGTTCCGCTCGAAGTGCATTTGAAAAATTCGTTGAATTGCAGTCAATGCCTTCGATTTGTAATACTCCTCGCTCCAGTTCAGTGAGGAGAAGAGTCTCTGGGCTGCCTCTATCGGGGTTCCTAGTGCCAAGGGATCAAACGAGGCGCTTCTTGCTGAGCTCAGGTCGAAGACTCTTAGCCGCTTCCTAGGAACGAAGGCTTGTAGATCCGCCAGAAAAGACTTGTCCCCTTTGGCATCCATGATGATTGCTCCGATGCCCCGTGCTACGTCTTGCCGAAGAAAGTTGAGGATCACGCTCTCGGTTTTTCCCGAACCCGTGGCCCCGATTACATGCACGTGCCTGAGCCGAACGGAATCCGGCAAGAAGATGGGAATGCCTAGCTCCACTTCCTGCCCAAGATGGACGCCTTCTGCGGTCTTAGTGAGCAATGACATTGGTATATCCCCTATTCGCTCTACGGCCTTTCTACGCTCCTTAGCCGCGACTGACTTCCGTTCCCACATGAAGATAAGAAAAACCACAACGGCGCTTCCTACGCCCACGCACATGAGGAATGCATTTCCAGCTGAAAGATTCTGGTATGTATCAGAAACAGCCGCCGCGCCAAGAACGACAGCAAAGAGGATCATCAAGGATGCGTCTGTGTTCACTTGCCCGCCGACGGAAAGTAATCGGTCAGTTCAGCAAAAAAAACCGTCCCGGCCTGAAGCATGAGCACCTGGGAGCGATTTTTCTCTACCTGTGCCCCGGCCCCAAACTCTTGAAGTAGCCCAGCCGATAGTGCCTTGATCACGATGGATTTCAGGTCCAAGGAATCCATCACCGCCTGGGCGTCTTCTTTGGCAGGCGCGGCACTGCCATAGACGGAGCGAGCGAAGAACCCCTCTTTCTTCAGAGCAGCTATCCCCATGGTTCCGTCCAGACTGAGTGCCCTGGCCGCTACTGGATACGCGACACCCATGCGATTTGGATCTCTGGCGAAGCGAAAGGTGACATTAATCCTCTGAACCCCGGGGTCTCCCGCGCCATCCCCAATTAGAGTTCCACCAATTAGCCGATCCCCCAGCCCTCCATCCACGATTTGGGCGTGCACAGGAGTCGAAGAGTAGGCCTCCACCTGATTGAGAAGTCGTAGCTTTACTAGCGTACCAGGCGCCCGCTTCCCAACGATAAAGCCTGATCCGGACGCCCTTGCCCTGGCGAACTCGATCACCTGAGAGCTAGCTGGCTCCTGGACAGTCGCCTTGCGAGCATCCTGCGATTTCCTCTTATCGGTGAGCCCTTGGGCGCTGAGGGCCTTAGAAACGAAGATCGCGGTGATAGGAAGTAAGACAAAAGTAGCTACGTCTTTTCCGAACCGAGAAATCTGAAACCTGGGCTCCATCCCGGGCGCATCCGCGGACTTCCACCTGGTCGCAAGAGTTGCCTTCAGTTTGTTGATCGGTGAATTTTGATTCTGATTTTTCATTCTACTTTCCTCCGAGATTTAGGGAAAACGGAGTCGTGCGGCCCTGAATTGGAAGAACCAGCTTTACGTCTGTCAGATCTTTCCGAACATTCGGCTTGGCAAAGATGAATCTCGCTTTGAGTGAGGCGTCTCGTTGTACTTCTTTTCTTTCGGCCCAGCATTTTATGGGAGCCACTGAAACATCCCCGCTTCTGAGGCGAACGAGATCCCATGACGGCTTGATCGCACCACCGCTGCCCGCTGTTATTCGGGCGTCTACCGTTAAGTAATCTTTCTGGGCGTTGAACCTGGCGGAGGTGAGCTGGATTCCTTCTAACCCCGGCCTCGACAAGACTTTCGGGGCTTCGGCCTTCTTTTCTGGCAGCTTCATAGATTCGAATTTCTGAAACAGCGTGGGTTGAGCATCTTCGGAAGCGGTGAGAACAAATAGACGCGGATCGCCTGTCTCGAAGTAAACGAACATATTGCTCGATGCGTAGGCTGCCAGTGATCGAACTACGATTGACTTCTCCATTTTTTCTACCTGGAAACTCTGAAGATCACCGATAACAACCCGCTTAGGAACGGAGTCGAACTCCAGAACACAGCTAAAACCTTGCCGCAAGAATAGTGGAAAAGAAGTTGGAGACTGCGATGCCTCCGCAGGAATTGATAGGAACAGAAACGAAAACAATAGAACCTTCATCAATCACTCCTTTTTTATCGAGAATTTCGACTCGTATCCTTTGCTAAATTCACTCCTTTCGCTGCACGCGCTCCCCTGTCGAACGCCGCCGAAGCCATCTTTCCTTTTGGCCCTCCCGCCAATGCGACTGCTCGCAAGGCTCCAGTGCGGAGTGTGTCGCCTACGCCCAGATTCACGCCTTCGCAAAGCTGCGAAACGATGAACGGTGAGAAAAGTAGCGCGATAGCAATAATAAGATTGAGCGTGACCACCGTGACGTAGCGTCCCTCAATGGAATATGCCGCGGCGAACGGCAGTGCCTTTAGAAACGCCGACAAGATCGACCAAATTACGGGCCAGGCAGAAATCTGAAACATGTTCTTGAACAGGCCCTTCGTAATCCCCGAGGAGCTTTCGAAGAGCGTTCCCAAAATCAGAAATGGTCCGAGCGCGACAAGCAGAAACCAGTAAAAGTGCTGGAACGCCAGAAGCAGGAACCGCGCGACGATCAGAATGATGAAGCTGATGATTACGAGGCCGCCGACCAGTAGATCGCCGCCAAGGGTAAGTAGTCCTTTAAGGTCGAATGAAAACGCCGCCGCCCGTTTCGATGCCGCATCGAGTACCATATCGATCCCGGTCATGTCGTCGATCGATTTGGCGATCTCTACGCCGATCGACTGAGAAAATTCCGCGATCGTTGGGAAGCAGACAAGAAGGAGAGCCACAAGTACGAGGCGCTTCAGCCGCAGCAGGATCGAACCGGCTAGCCCCAGATCCGAAGTGTAGCCAATAGCTACGGACACAAGAAACAAAGGAAGCAGCATTTGCCAGCTCAAGCGGCTCGTGTGCTCGTAGATCATTCTGGCAACAGGAAGGAGCTTTTCGTACTCCTCCACGTTGGGTAAGTCGTACTTCATCGCTCAACCCGGTCGATTAGGGCGCGGCTAGAGAAAGATGCTGCTTTCTGGCTGAGAGTCGCTGAGAAGCTCGCAAATCCCTCCCCCTTGGCAACGACTGCCCGTGCCTCCTTTTCGTTCGAATCAGCGAGCATTTGGGCTAGCAGGCTCGTTATATGGCTTTGTATGACCTGGGTCTGAGCTTCCATGGAAACGAGCGTACCGATACCTGATGCCGTGAGTTTCTGTGCGACGCCAGGCGAGGCATCCGCTCCCCGCCTCTCAAGCTCCTTGCCAGATAAAAAAGAAGTATGGGCTCCGTCGCTGATCCGCGAGATCGTAGCCATCGCTTTCGATAGCTCTTGCTCCACCGTATCTGCCTTGTCAGATCGGTACTCCTTGGGAAGCGTATAGTAGACCATCTTTAGGCGTCGGAGTGCCTCGGAAGGATCACGCCACTCTCCCCAAGTCGAAGGCTGCACCAGCTCCGAGATGGTTTGGATTCGATCGATCTTGTCCTTGATCCCGTCCATCTCGTCCTCCATCATCTGCGTTTGGCTGCGAAGCTGGTTCAACGTCATGAGAGTATTGGCAACGATTTCAGCTAAGAGTGGGAGATCCCCTCCCCAAAAGTCGGCGCGTGCGGGCTTAGCAACTAGCAAAGCCGCTAGGCATACTGAAAAGACAAATTTCTTTCTCATCAAATTCTCCTTTTATTGATCGACAATGTTTTCCGTATTGGCCAGGTCGTAGAATTCTTTCGTGGGATAAAGCCGAAAGACCTGGCTCATCTTTGGAGTCAGCGCAAAGAATTCTGAGTACAGTGGTTTTTTAGAAGCGACCGAGAGAGCCCGTTGGATGTCGGACTCTGGCAAATCCAGCGTGCTGCGGAGAAAATCGGCACTCGCCCCTGCCTGCAGAAAAAGTTTCGTGCAGCTGGTGGAAAAAATCATTTTTGCAAATGATTCGTCCCCGTAGTCGGCGATGTTCTGCGTTACCGAGCAAACGCCGGCGCGGTATTTCCTCAGCGTACGATACAGCTCTTCAAGAAACTCTTTGCTCTGGGCGAAAAATCTCCATACCTCGTCGAATACTACGAGAGTGCGCGGATGTTTCCCCTCTTCCAGATCTCGCCAGAGAAGTTTCGTCAGCAGCAGAATAGTTGTTTTCTGCAGAACAGGTGAAGCCTCCATCTTCTTAAAGTCGAAGGCCGCAACCGGCACGCGTATTAGTTCAAGCAAGTCTTGTCTTGGTTCAATGTCATCGAGTTCCGCGTGGGGCTTCAACCAATGGGCAATATCGCGGTAAAATCCTTCCGACTTTTTTGAAGCGGACGCCATAAGTGACCGAATCTTGAGCTTCTCTCCGGAAACCTCCCTTAGCAGCTCGCCGATGGCGACTCTATGGGAATGGGTTATGTGACTGCCCGAGCCGCATAGAGTCTCTAAGAGGCCGCAGTAGAAAGAATCGGGAGTCGCATTCGTGGAGCTGAGGAAGGTCGCAATAAGCGCCGTTGCTTCTGCGGTCGAAAGAACCGTGCTGCGGCCCCCTTTGGAAGCGATGATCTTCCTATAGGAACCACCGATATCGAAAATACAGAGACGGGCCTGGGGCTCATCCTTCAGAGTGGCCGAAAGAATGGCGTTCATGAGGAAACTTTTCCCGGATCCAGATGCTCCACAGATCAGCGCGTTGAAGTTTAGGTTTTCCTTTGAAAAGAAGTTAAGCGTCGATACTTCCCCACTCCGAGAACGCAGCGGAATTTCGGAGGCGTCGTTGCATCGGGAGAAATCAAGAAAAAGCGGTAGCAAGTGACCAAGGTTCCCGGAAAGGATCGGGAGCTTCCGAATTCCGAGCACCCGATTCCCCGGAATATGGCTCTTCAAAACTGGAAGCGAACCGATTCCCTCCATAAAGAGGCCAGCGTTTCCCACGCCTGAAATTAGCCGCTCCATCTCCCGCGCAGCAGCCAGGGTCTTAGCTGAGTCGCCATGTAGACAGACCGCCAAACTAATCTCGAAGAGGGTTTCTTTTTCGACAAGAATCCTTTCCAGAGTCTCCTCGGAAGAATTGAGGACAGAGTTAGACTCGATATTTCGTACCTCCACCGAGCTCGCGATGGCCATTGCATGACTAACCCGCCGCTTAGTCTCTAGCTGCCGCTTGAGCTTTGCGCGGTCGGGAATCTGAAAGCGCAAAGATACAGTGAACTCATCCGCGTGCTCGAAGATAGGCTGCAGGCACCCTTGCCATGTCACTTGAGGAAGTTCGGTTAGAGAAAGAATTCGCGTTACCGAGTCGCCCAGCCGCACGCAGTCCTGCTCCCACACCATGTCCGGAAGGACGCCCAACAAAATGCTCTTGCCGCAGAAACCGCTAAGAAGAGACTTCCAGCCGTCCTGACCGATAGGGCTAGTCGTGGCCTTCAGCTCACCCAGGAGGGCGGCGGCATGAGAGTAGCCCTCCACCTTTCCTGCCTTCTCGAAGACATAAATCCGAGTCGTGAAACCTGGCACGCCAGCGGAATCCTCACTTCTCCGCGCAAAGACGATCTGGCCTTCAAAGTTATTCGGCAGCCTCGTTAGCAAGTCAGCCAGTTTTGTAAAAACCTGATCGGACAGAGGTCCTTGAAAGGCCTCTTCCAGGCTTCCGCTCGAAAGCGGCTCCATCTCAAATCCTTTTGAAATGGAGCCGTCGGCATTCGCTATTGCCCCGGCTTCTAGCCAATGCGATCCGACAACCAGCTTCCCGAGCGAGTACTTACTCATCGTTCCTCCGCGCACTTCATTCGTTCTTTGTGTCCCAGGTAAAGGTGCGGCTCCGTAACGAAGCGAAGCAGCAGCTCTAGGTGCCCATCCTTTTGGCCAATCGAAATTATCCGCAGAACGAGAAGGCACCCGATGCCTACCGCCCATGAGAAAATCAGCGGCCCGCCGAAAATATTGAGCAAGACATTTGAGCCAGCAAGAGCGCCAAACGACGTTACGATCTGACTGACTTCGAATCCCCAGAGCTTGGATCTATTCATGTTGCTAGTTGGGCAGCTCTTCATCGGACTACCCGCTGCAGCAAGTCCACGATGCTCTGCGCACCAAAAAGGATGATGGCCCCCCACACCGCCATCACCAGGTGCTGTTTCGCATTCGGATTGCCGGTAAAAAAACTGAATGCGGCGAACCCCAACGCAAGGACAGCGAAGATTGGAAGTATCGATCCGAGAAGAACCGTCTTTAATCCGAGCAAAGAAGATTCCACGGAAGCAAAAGCAAGGGAGGGCCCCAGAAGGCCCCCCACCGTAAAGATGATTAGCCTATACATTTTCACCTCCGGCGCTCGTTTCACCCCCTACTTGAGGCGCTTGCTCCTGATTGCGATCCCGGAGATGAACCACGTATCGAATGTTAGGAAATAGGAACAACTCAAAGCTAACGGATTCGCCACTCTTCGAGGGCCAGCCCCGCCCCACTTTATTCCAGGCAGTTCGCCTCTCCATTCGTCCGCCTTGATTTGTTTCGTATTCCTTTGCCACTACAACATCGAAAAACTTCATACTCATAGATCCCCTTCGTTCTGTTCTTCGTTACTTATTAATTCGAGTAGAAACTCGTCGGACACTTCCATCTCGCAGATGCTCATCAGGTAGTAATCCAAGCAATCAGTGTTCACAGAACACCTCGAATCGGCATCGTAAGCAGTCGCTCTTCTTGATAAGGAACCTGAAAGTCCGGAAGTCCGTGGTATTGCCGGTAGGCTCTGTCGTCTTCCCTCCGCCTTTGCGCGGCGATGGATGAGCGCCTAAATTCGAGAATTTTCCATAAGCGAAATCCGGGCTCGTCCTCCGGATAAAAATTGCACTCCCAACAATGCGAATGAGTATGGAGGTGTTCCATTGCCCACATTCCACACCGATCGCATCTCCCGTATCCCGCCATCTGATCCTCCCTCATCGAGTGAGACTTCAGCGTCTCGGGAAGCATAGATAGCAAGACCGTGCCAGCTTTCACGAAGGAGGCTTTTTTGCGATAAAGTTATGGAATCACGAAGGAAGGGGATTTTTACGAAAGTCTCACGGACTGAGACTTTGAGACTGGAGTCTCATTTCCGAGGGTAGAAACGTGAGACTTTGAGTGAGACTTGAGTCTCAAAAAGAAAACCTACTATAAACCGCGCATTCAGAACAAAAATGCGACTACTCGTTCGTGCCCCAGCCCGCTCGGCTTGGTCCAGCTGATGGATTGGCTGTTTTCGCAGATAGGAGCTGGAGATTTCTTATTTACAGGATCGGAAGAACCAGAAATAATCAATAACAACAAAGAACTAACTAACCTTCCTTAACAGGAAGTGCGCATGGTTGAACTAAAATGCAAAAAAAGCCAACTCCCAAAAAAGCCAATACACTTCTTAAGAAAATGTACTTCACGTTTCACTCCAGCGAATACGAGACGTACTTCCGCTCGGGCAATGTAAGATTTCATTCCGATGGAACCATGGAGATCATCCTCGATGAGACCGATGATGAGTATGGCTTTAAGATTCTGGGAAAGAAAAATTCAGTCGGTGGGTTCGAGGGCACCAGTATCGAAAAGTCGGGCAAAGTGTCTGCTTGCTGGAACATTATTCGACCCGACCACTATGTCGGTATTTGGAAAGGAGCCGAGGAAGAGCTGTTCGAATTTATTGAAGATGACGATGAGGATAGGGAAGTTGATGAGGATTACGATTGAACTGTAAAAGTCTCCCATCTTCACAAATTCAGCCTCAAACTATGTCCACATCCAGCACCAACGGCGCATGGTCTGACCTCACTACATTTGCGAAGTCATCGATAAAGAGCCGTTTCATGTTGTCATAGAAAAACCGAGAGCCCAGCATATGGTCAAGGTGATGAAACGTTTTCCTAGTCGAGCGAAACGTAGGATGCTGGGACTCCTTAAGTGGAAGCATGTGGTGTTCATGATACAGACTCTTGATTCCATGTTGTTCAAGAACACCCATGATCTTCAGGAACCCCTTTTGGGCAAACGTTGGTCCCAGATTCCAATCACCTACAATTAACGAAGGATCGCTGAAAATACTCTTATAATGTTCTAACGCCGAAAGCTCTAGTGCATCGGAGCCCTTGAGTCCTTTGAATCGGCCCTGTTTACACGCCCAATAAAAATTCCAAACCGCCAATAGATTGAATGAAAATTTGCCCTTGGAAATTCTTAGTGGAATGAAAATTTCCATCTCTACATCCCTAGGTAGCTCTTCAATCTGAAAATCATTAAATGCTAGAATGCCAAGGCCCTTGGGAGATGCGTTTGAATGATTATTCGTAATCCATACAGCGGCGCATGGAGCGAGTTTTTCGATATTACTCTTTTTCAACTCCGGAATAATCGCTAGATCTGGCGAAAACGATCGTAAGTATTCGATCTGAGACTCGTGGCTAATTCCATTATTGCAATTCCACGACAAAATCCTCATTTGCCGGCACTCGAATCGCTCCAGACATCCAGGTTTAACGCTAGTTCGAGAGCTGCCTCTTCCGGCAAAGGAAGCCTCGCAGCGAGTTTCTCAGTGGTAAGAGAATCAATTTTGAATTTCTCCCCCATTACAACAGTAAACCAGCGCTCACGGTCCATGACCACCCGGTACATCTTTTCATCTTGGGTCGCTGCTAAGAATGGAAGGTAAACCTGCACGGCCTTTCCACACTGCTCCACCTTGGCTCCAATTCGGTCTACTCGTCCAGTTCGTTGCTCAAGGGTGCTGGGATTCCAACAAAGGTCGTGGTGAATCACATGCCGACAGCTTAAGTGCAGATCAACACCCTCTGCCATGACGCTACTTGCAACCAAGATTTCCGGAAAAAATGGAGTATTAAAGGTCAGCATCAGACCTTTTCTTGTGGTGTCGTCAACCTGTCCGTTGCAAAGACGTACATTGGGAATGAGTTTTTCAATTCGATCACCTTGAATTTCATTCCTACTGAACACTTTAGATGTATCTGTTCCGGCATACAGGCCCGTTCGAACATGGCTAACTGCCTCAATAAATCGAACACGCTCGTCCTTTCCACATCGGGCCGATAAGAAATCTAGAAACCCATGAATCACCTCTGAAAGCGTCAAGTCAGATCCATCTTTGGTCTGGAGCGCCTTCCGCACAGAGTCTTCGGTCAGCTTCCCTCCCTTAAGAGGGAAATAGCGAACGAGATAGGAGTGAGCCCTCAGATTCCTTCTGAGTAGATCGACTAATTTGTCATGGTGCTCTTCCAGCGAAGGATACTCGCTGACAATCTTCCCCAGTTCTTTGTCACAGGCTCTTCGAATTGGAGAATCATCATCGAAAAATCGCTTTCCCATCCGCTCTAACGTTACGGCGGCACTCCTTTTATCGACGCCAAGCTTATCGGCTGCCATTTTTTCAATCTCCTCCAAGATTGCAGCCGAAATTCCCTGACGCAAAGCGCGGCCCGTCGCAATGTAATGGCAGAAAACCAAAACTTTCTCGCCCTTCTTCCAAAGATCAACACAACGATCAATTGTCGCCTTAAGCTTTGGGTGGGATCGAGAGGCCTTTATATCTTCAAGCGGCAACGTTTCCTCGATCTTTGACATATACCAACCCATTACTGGGTCGGTAGGGCCGACCTCCTCAATCAAATCATCGGCATCGACTGCATTGGTTTTATCTCTCTGCTTTTTGGTGAATAGGAAAGCCTCATAGCTTGATGCCAAGCCTTCGGCGAAAACGGCTCGCGTACTCGGAGAACAAGCGATTGCCCGCGCCGCCAGGAGAAATGGAAGCAAAGACTCATCATTGATCTTAAGTCCCGTCTCTACCAGAGCTCCGTCAGGTAAAATAGATGAGCCAATTAAACGCTCCCTTCTAAGGTTACCTACGAAGCGCTCCCGAAGTACCCTGGGCCTCAAGTGCCGGATCACCCACGGGCGCAAAAGGCTCTCGGCTGATCTCATGTTGGATTTCGTTTCTTTAAACCGATCAAGCACAATCTTCGCGTTCTCCGTTACGCTCAAATTTGTTTTGCCAAGTGATTTCCACCAAGATTCTGGATCGAGAAATGTTTTAGTACCATTTCGTAAATCACCTGGGCTCAGAGTAGCCCACGCGTTATCCAATCGAATGGCCGACTCTTGCGCAAGATCCAGCCTCATATTTAGCTCTGACACTTGTTTTAGAAATCTATCGCGCGATTCTCTATCTCCACGCGGCCACGCAACAGAGGAAAACCTCTCTAGAACCGAGCAAAGTTCAAAATGCCCGAGCTGAAATGGAGTCGCCGTTAAAAACAACATCTTCTCAAAAACGCCACCCAATGGGCCTTTGGAAATCTGATCAGCATCGCTACCGGCAGCTTCGTCTTGAAATAGAGAGGCGAATCGCGTTTGCGCATTTTTGAGGTGATGGGCCTCATCCAGAATAAGTAGTGGAAGTCTGAGTTTTAGGTTCTTGACACAATCAGCCCAAATTTCTTTTAGTTCAGACTGAATTTCATTCTTCGCTTCAGCAATTCGTTCATCCAAATATCGACTTTCACGAATGGGAATGCTCTTGAGCGTTTCAAAGACGCTATTAAGTTCAAGTTTTTCGAGCGCGTGAATAACGGACTCAGGAACTGGATCGTCCTGGTCTTCTGGCTCTAATCCCTTTTTTCTCAGAAGATCGAGCCATTCAGATGGATTTCGGTTGAGAAGTGTCTCCCAGACCTCGGGCCAAGTTCTTTCTACATAACCCATTCCCAAAAGCCTGCCCATGATCCGATAAAGAGCGCCCTTTAGCTGATAAATCTCCTTGCGCCCTTTAAGGGCACGTTGAATCACAGCTAGTTTTACCCAGGAATCGGTTAAGCCTCTCCCCATCGCACCGTGAGTTAGAAATATAATCGAAGGTCGGTTACTTCCATTTCCATCCAAGAGCTTGAGAAATTCAACTGGACGCTCTGCTACCTTAAACTGCAATTTGGACTGAATAATTTCCGGAAGCCGTTCTCGAAATACATTGAAATCCCCCGGCCATTTGTCCTTTAGGCTGGAGGGAACCATGATAACTACCGGGCCAGAACGGTCATCAAGAGCAACGCTCGCGGCAACAGCTAGAGCTACAAAGGTCTTACCCATGCCGACTTCGTCGGCAAGTATCACGCCGGGCTGAGTTCTAAATCGCTCTAGAATCTTCTCTGCCGTTTTCATCTGGCGCTGGGCATCCAGCAGACTGATTCGGCCTTCGATATGTAAATTGATTGATGGATTTAGCTTATAGGATTTACTCATCCGCCAGCCTCCTCCAACGCGGCTTTTAGATACTTCTTCATCCTTGGTTCGCCGAATTTTAGAATGGGCTCGACTTCACGCTTGATTTCAGAAATCACATCCCGAATCTTCCTTTTGATCAATCGCGGCTCAAGATATCCTTCAAGCTCAATCGGATTAACTCGTGATAATTCGAGCGCAAGCTCGCCAAGCAAAAACATTCTTTCTAGATCACCATTCGCTTCTCGAATAATTGCAGCCTTTACTGCAATCACTCCTATAGGGCCACGCAATCGCCACTCCAAAGACTCCAATGTTGGGCACGGCTTGGATAATCTCTCCCTTAGTGCGGCAAATGCCCAAGAAACGCGTCTCGTTCTCTGTAACAGAAAGGCGGAAACATCGACCCTCTTATGCGGATCAATAGTCGGCCCTTTAGTATCTAGCTTCGCATCTTCTGATGCCTTTTTTCTTAACCATTTCCGCATTGCTTTGTGCAATGGCCCCGCACCGAGAAGAATATCAATCAGTGCTTCAAGTGGGAGGTCCCGCAATTCATCCGGGAGCGGTAGTGACGCGCCATCCAGTGCGTTGACCGGCCAAAAAGCCCATCCGTCTTGGTCTTTCCAAGTAACCTCTAGACCAACCGGAAGGTGTTTTTGAGTCCACTCAAGCTTCAGTTCCTTAGGTGAATTCTGCTTTTTCCAGTCGGCCTCCTTCAACAGCAGCGTCTCTTGTCCAAAAACTCGCACCGTCCATGCCGCTGGCAGACCTCGCTCCAAAAACGACAGATCTAAAAATGGCTTACCGGCATCCAAATAGAATGTTGCATTTCGAAATCCATACGGAAGCACTGGGCACTGATTTCCTTCCGCTTCTGCTTCGTCTTGCCTGGGCTTCCATTTGAGCTTAGTCCCTTCTTCAATTTGTTCACCAGACAGCGATGCATCGAACAACAGACCGCCAGTTTTTCCAGCTCGGTTCAGCTTCCATGTGTAAATTAGGTTTGCTTCTAAATTTACGTTCTTAGCCAGCCCAAGACCTGGAGAGGTAAAGTTGCTCGACCCGAAGCAATAGCTGACGCATTGATCGTTCTGAGTCCAAATGCTCTTCATGTGAAGAGCCCTAAAGTTTTGCATCTTGTTTTCGCCCGGCACCATTTCTTCGACCTTTTCAAAAAAAACGCTAAGGTCTGAATTGCTGTCAGGCTTCACTGTCGAGAGTGTCTCAGGGGCATAGACAAACAGCCCCTTTGACCCCGCAATCGGTTCGGTAACAACGAGGTAAGTAACTTCTGCTCCACCTCGTTGCCTCAACAAATTCCAGATTTCCAGTGCGGGTGCGTTTTTTGCCTCCGGTGGATCAAAAAAGGGGCTCGTGATGAACGCTCGATCCGGAGGAGATCCGCTGGGCCAAGCAGATTGGATCTGCTTCAGAAGTGACTTCCTTTCGGGCGACACGAGTCCCGCACGGACACTAACAACATCATAAGACCCATTCACGGTTGCCCAGCTGGCCGCCTTTGCCAAAGCTTGGTCCAACAAAGCATTCCAACGACTCACAGATACTGATGTGTCGGTTTCGCCTTCCTCTGAATACTGGGCACACTCCTTTAGGAATTGAACGACTTCGCGCAAAATACTGAGTGGCGCTTCACATTTTGAAAAGTAGTCTAAGCATCCAAAAACTTCCTGATTTTGACGAAATCCCGGATCAGTTAAGTTTGCTGAGCCGATGATGAGCCGGATATGATTCGACCAAAAAAGAACGGAAATCTTTGCGTGCAAGATACCTTTAGGCAGTCGGGCAGAAAGAAGGTCCCAGCGCAAACTTCTAGTACCTCGGCAATGGCGCTGATCGACTAGAACTCCTACATATCGAAGCGCAGAGAGCTTTTCCTCTCGTTCGATTAGATAGAGTGGGCCATCGTCAATCGGATCGCTCTCCATTTGGACAAAACGCCCCAGGCACTCTTCTTCAAAAAATGCCGATGAGAACGTAAAAGTCGTAGCGATGCATCCAATAGGCGCGCCAGATCCGGCAGGCGGCTCCCAGGCATCAAGCAGGCGAGCGTAGCCATTTGTCTTCGTCCTCTCCCGTTTCATTCGCGCACCAATCTTAAGTCCTTCGCAAAAGACCAGAGAGAGAAGCCCCGATACCCATGTAGATACGAGTCATCAAATCGAGGGCGTTCTTCACTCCGATAATTCGGGCGTACTATAAAGGAATTGGCATCCACCTTTTCACACCACGGCAGCTTTCCATTCGGCGGCTTTTGGGATTGGATAGTCTTGTGGTGCTCAAAAAGTGTTTCCACCCAGTCCTCGGCAGATTGCTTTCGAGCAAAACTTGCGAATGTACGTTCGAATTGTTCCGAAAGAGAAAGTGGCAGCAGCTTGTCGGATATCTGCGAAAATTTCCCAGACACATTCTTTTGAGCTTTCGTTACTCCCTCTAAGATCGCCATTTCTTTCATGGACGTTCGCGCTTTCTTCAGTGTCATCTCAACTAGGCAGTCATCGAATGCATCTTGAAGAAGTCGGGAAAACTCCTCATACACATCAATTGCATTGATCAGTTGCTTGAGATCTGCGCTTGCCTTAGCTCGAAGTGCGCGATGCAATTGCCTTTCAGACCGATCCTTCCTCCAAACGCGTTGTCCATCGGTACTCGCAATGAAGGTCAGCAATTGACGTCGAAAATCCGCCTCAGGGCTAGTGAGCGCAGCAGACATGACATTGGCTTCTTTTTTTCCAAAGGAATATGGAGAGAAAAAGGATTTGATGGATTGCCAGCCGGCCCAACCGCTCGACCTATTAGCGGCACCAGACTTCAAACCATCTTCGACTGCTGAAGACAATTCGTCCTTGAGGGTCTTACCTCTTCCATGATTTCCCGTAAAAAAACCGTTCAGGCCTTGTTCATCCTGCCAAGAAGTAAGCAGTCGGGCTCCGAATTCGCCCAGCTGCCCTCCATGATCAACGCCAAGCTCCTTAGCGAGTGCTCGATACACTCCGTGGAAACCAAAGGTGCCTGGAGTTTTTAGATAACGTTTAGCAGTTAGGTGAACTTTGTCTTTAATTGCATCTTCAACTTTTCCCCTACCAGGGATTCCAATTATTTCTTTAGAGGTTTCGGCGGCTCTCACCAACCCTTCAACAACAAACCACTCAAAAACCTGCCACGGTTCCGAAACCTCGTCCTTGGCGATCGCATCCTCAGGAAACCGCGCACAAATGACCAATCCTGCGGCAACAGCGGTGAGAAATCGCGGATGATCCTGACGCTCTCGAATGCCTGGCGCCAATTTCGTACCAAGCGCATCCGCGATTGAATACAGGCCAAGTGGATCAATGGTTCCTTCGCTTGTTTCTTTTGGATCAAACTCAGAAAGATGAGGTAAATATTCAAATGCCATTTTACTTTGACCCAGACTTCAATTTCACGCCTTGCGCTGCCTCGAAGAGCCAATCCACCAGATCGACCATGCCTTTAGTGTCCTTCGTGCAATAATCGATTAAGCCCTTTCGAATTTCTTCTTTTCTCTTTTTTTCGGTGGATGGATTAATCATTTCCATATAAGCGGACTGCGCCTCCGTTCCTCCACCGACGTCCATTTCCTCATAGCTGGCGGACTTTCCTAAAATTGCTGGCGCTACTTGCTTAATGCTGAAGCTGCCCCTGAAGCCCGGATCATAGACACTCGATCTGAAGATGGGCAGTGGGTCTACAAGACGATCAACAATGTTCAGTAGCCCCTTCCGATATTTTGGAAATAGTTCAGCGAGCGTTTTGAGAACGGCGCTTTCAAATCCCATATTGTAGGCAACGACGCTTCCTGATTCGGGGACCAATTCAACAAGCGCACGGCTGATTGCCTCACGTGGATCGGTGTCCGTTGAATGCAGATATTCGCAGTGCATAATCTTCCCGCTTGGTTTATTGCGAATGTGACAACTAAATTGAAATGGCAATTGTTGGTATGGTCGCTGGCCCTTGTATCTTGGAATCGCGTGCCCGATTGTTTCAAAGTCCAGAAACGAAAGCGGATATTTCCAAGATTTAATGGCCTTTGCGATTGCACTGCAATCGACAAATCGCTTCTTAGCTACTGTGCACTCGATCATGCGCGACTGGGTGGCATTGAAATCGTCAGGATCAAGCGACTTCAGATCAACTTTACCCGCTCGGTAACTCTCCCACTTTGCGTCCGCTGAAAGCCTAGGGATATCAAAAATAGAAACATCGGAAATTTTGCAAGCCGACCAGCAATGGGTCTTGAATCCGCAACCATAGGGATCATCGCAGTGGGGGCCGATGTCTACCTTCGGAGGTTTTGTAGATCCAAGCAGTTTCTTAAATTTAGAAACAGTCGTAGGAATATCGCCACAAAGGCTGTCCGCCTGTTCAGTAACGTCCTCGACATTGAAGAGATTGGATAGGTCCGGGTACGTGCACTGATTGTTGATTGTCATAATGGAAACAGACTTTAGCTTAAAACCTGCTCCTCGAATGACCCACGCCTGTACAGCGGCATCTGGAATGTGGACGTCCTTAACTTGGGTAGATGATTTGACCTCGATAATTTCCCAAGCGTGCTTCGTACTTCTCCGGTTCAAAATATCTATTTTCACCAAAACATCTTCGTGAACGAATGTGGCTTCGTAGATCGTGTTGGTGCCTGCGTTGATCGCGTCTTGAGTTTGCTTTAACGCCAGCGGGGAGTCGTTATAGGGAGCGTCTATTAAAATCCCGCCTGGATAGAATTTTTGCGCCAAAATTCCGACTTCATGGCCCTGATCGAAAATCATTTGTTGTGAATCAGAGATTTCATCAGCGAGACTGGCCTGGTGTACGGAAAGGTATAGCGCTTTAGGGCATTGAAGACCTAAGACCACCTTGGATTTACTTAGCCTAGGTTTCTTAGATCCAAGTTTGACGCTCACACTGCCCCCAATTCGAAGTGACTACTCACGAATTGAAGATTTCGCGGACCCACTTTCGTTTCAATTTCCTGCGACCTAACAAGGATAAACCAAATAACATCACGGGTGAACGCGGCACGGACGAAGGCCAGCCATAGCCAGCGAGTTACACGCTTTCGTCGCCCCCAATCCATTCTTTTCACCCTGACTAGCCTTGGGCGCAAAGCGTAATACAATGATCCTAAGGAATATTCAATAGCCTATAGTAATATTATATAATCTATAGATAATTCCGATAGGTAGGAACAATGGCGAAGAAGAAACCAAAAGAGAAGTCAGACTTAGTGTTTCCAGAATATGACCTGGGGGAGCGCCTTAAGTACCTCAGGACAACCCGAGGGCTCTCCCAAGCGCAGTTGGCTAGAGAAGCTAAAGTTAGTCAGCCAACAATTGCTCAGATTGAAACGGGAAAGAAAGATCCTTCAGTTCAGACGCTCAGGCAGATCGCAAACGTACTCGACGTTGAAGTTGCGGCGATATTCGCCGCTAACGACATCTTTGTATTCGACCTTCGGCGAATGCGGCGAAAATACAATAACGTAGATAAACTTTCGCCACACCTGTATATGGCGCTAGGAAAAGTTCTCCAATATGCGAAAGACATTGGATTTACGAGTTAACTCTCTAATCGTTCATTCAATATTTTCGGCACTAGGGACTAAAATGTGCGGCGCCAACATGTTCGTAGTGCATCTCAATGCACAGAAACATCGCAATCCGCTTCTATGACTTCGAGAAATCGAGAAGGCTCGTAAGCCTTAGAGCCGTATGTCTTAGAAGAGAGTAGATATGCATTGTCTCTTGCCCTCGTAAGCGCAACATAGAGCTTCGCAGCTTCAATCCAAAGATCATCAGACTTAATGGAATAGACTGAGGGCAAAAGCTCTTCTGCCAAACCGCATATGACCACTTCGGCAAACTCATGCCCCTTGGCAGCCTCAATAGTACTTATCCGGATCGAATTCCTATCGTCTGCGTGAATATGTCGCCTCAAACTCACCGTGGAAAACTTCTCTTTTGTGAGTGCATCGCTCACTTTTTGTCGCAGCCAATGCGTAGGCGCGATTACACAGATACTTGACGCCGGCACCCCATTGGATACCAGCTCCCTTGCTTTATTTACGACCCAGGTAAGCTCACTCGATTCAGCCTTAAATCGGTGAATTTGAGGGCGGAGTCCCTCTCGGGAGGAAAAGTCCGGACTCCCCTCCAAGTAACTAGAGCTATCCTCCGCGCCTTCATTTACAAATTTCGTAACCAATGGGTATGCAGCACGAAGCAATTGTTTGGTGTTACGGTAGTTTTTTCTCAAAACAGTTGATCGCCCCACAACATCGATCCCTGCCTTTGAAAACGAAAACCCGCGATTGTAGATCTTTTGCGCTCCATCGCCGACCAAAAAGAGCGAGTCTGGTAGCGGCGGAGCCAATGCCTTCGCGAGCCGAAGTTCATTTTCAGACATGTCTTGAGACTCATCAACTACAACACATCTAGAAAATGGATAAGGATAGTCTCCACTTCGGAATAACTCTCGCCAGTCAATTTTTTCTTGGGTTATATCGAGCGCCCGCATAACCAGGTAATATGAATCGACAAGATTTCGGGCACTCAAAAACCCCTCATACTCTCCGACAACGCGCAATACGCTCTCTCTCTGATCTCTGTTTAGCCCAACTCTCCGACCCGTCCTCGGATCGTCTAAGTAGTTTTCTCTCTCCTTAGACTCGAACGTAGATCTAACAAAATCGATTTCATCGCAAACGAACTCAAAGTGGGATTTTTCGAGGATGATTCCTTCGACGCCGCCCTGGGGAGAAGTCAGCTTTGTCGCGTCGATTGCATCTTGTTTTATCTTTTCTGCCATGGCGTCATCGCAAAAATTTAGCTTTCCGTCCTTCGATCTTGCATCAATCCATTCCGGGTCAAATTCATTAAGAAGAGCGATTGCAACACTGTGAATTGTGCTGACCCGCACTAGCGACCTGCTCCTGGAGTCACGCCCACATAACGAATCCACCAATGATTCCAGTAGACCCGTCAGCGATCGGGTCAACGACATAATCAAGATTGGTCGCTTCCACTTTTCGACAAGAAATTTTGCCCGGTGTACCGCAATTGAAGTTTTCCCCGAGCCAGAAATACCTCTAACTCTGGCCGGTCCGTTGTACTCACGCCGAGTAAGGCCCCTTTGTGCAGGGTGCAGAAAAAGGTGCCAGTCTTGCCAACTTGCGCTCTTGAGGAAATTTTCTAGCTCTTCAGGGTCATCAAAAGTAATGAACTCTTCCGAAGACTTTGTCTGAACGATCTTTTTTACTGCCTCACCGGGAGGCAGTTCAATTGCCGCTCCGAAAAACAACTCTAATCGAGACCTGGCCTGATTGAGCTCTCCCTCATAAGCTGATTCTGCAACATCGAGGAGACACAAAGAAAGCTTAGTGCGCCCTACTCCAACTATTTTAGGTAATTTATCGAGAATCGAACCGTCTTCCCAATCGCTTTTCAAGACGACTTTAAGCGAATCAATGCCTGTGTCGTCGATCCCCATTCGGCTCCAATCATCATTTTCTAAGAATCCGAAAATTGGGGTGTCGACAATATTCTCAGGATTAAATTTTGGCTCATAAACAGCATTTTCCTCGCTGACTTTCACGAATTGAATTGATTTGTCCCCACTACGCTCAATGTACTGATAATCCTTGTGGGCCTTCAACCAACCATCCACTTCATCGTGGGTCCCAACGCAGAGACAAACCACGCTAGCGTCCAGCGCTTGAATTACAATCCGATACCCGTCCGAGAGATCGTATTTCAAAACATCAGCGCGAGACTCGCCATGCTTGGTCAGCTTAATAGATGTGACTTCTCCTTGAGTTTGCAGCTCCTGCATAACTGTAGAGGCTTTCTGATAGATGTTTCTCTTTCCAATCTGCATGAGTGCCCGAAGCTGCTTTGAGAACTGTTTAGGAATTACAACTGGCCTCATTTTTCCGAATCTCCTTGCACTTGTGAATACGCTTTCTGCACTTAAAGCAATCGAGCCAAATGCTGCCCCTCAATGAGGCTCTCAAAATGTCGCGCTAGATCTTGCGCAAATATTGAGTCACGAATCAATATTCCGGCCTCGATATTTTTTAAGTGGGCACTATCTGTGAAATTAGCAGAACCTACGAAACAAGACGCGCCATCCACAATAATGCATTTAGCGTGAAGCACAGCCTTACGGGCAGTATCCATTTCAAGCGATCTCGGGTCGTAGTAGATTTCCGGAACTCTTTTCCCCGGCCAAATGTAACGGAAAAACTCATCCTTAAATTTGCCTAACACCAATTCATTTTTGCTAGTGTCACGGTCTTTCCGATGGACATTTAGGCACATCGTGATCTTGAACTTTTCATTCTCGTCATACTTCTTGGCTAAATCCTTGAATAATGCCTTACCGTTGTAAAATGCAAAGCCGACGATATGAATCGAATGAGCCGCTTGATCGAAAAGTTGTTGAACTACAACCCTGGTATCTCGATTGTAAATTTCGGCTCCCTCCGGGCCAGTCCAGACCAACTCATAATTCTTGTCCGATGATCTATGGCATGCATCATCGAAAAGCATTTGTACAAAGCTGCCTACTTTCTCAGTTCCAAGTTTCCTGGCCGCCTCATTCAATGAAGAAGCAATTGCTGTCGCTGCCTGCTCTCCAAAAATCTGGGAAACGGAAATCGCCTTGAACGGGTGTTTCAGTTGTTGATTGATGATTGCATCTCGCAATTGTTCTAGGTCTTGCCTCTGAAGCCTAAACAGAATGTCTCTCATTAGTTAGCCCTAAAAAATGATGCGCCAACATGTGCGACAGTAGGCACGACCAGCGAGCGATCTAAGAACTCATTTTGCTGTTCGCAAGACGTTTCTGAGATCAACAAGCAACCGTGGCAAGCGGCGCCCAAAAGATGCCGGTTGTCATGTTGATTTTTAACGTCGTGCTGTACACAAACCGGGTCATTGGAACAAAGCCGTCCGGAATCTAGTGCAATTTTTAGATGCTCTTTGATGTTGCGTCCAACTTCAATAATTCCGCCAAGCGTACCTTCTGAATCAGCTGTTCCCGTATAAAGCAGTATTCCGTATCCAACACCAGGCATAGAATAGATACGCTCCTTAATCGAACTCGCGGGATATCCACATTCGAGAGAAATCGAAGAAATTAAAAGATGAGATAGAGAATGCAACAGGTAGTACTGACCGCCAGGAAAGGTTCTCTTTGTCCCTTCTCGCTCCGGGCTATTTTTCCAAATTTCGAATCCGTCGCTCAATACCTGTACTCTGTCCGCGACCTTGGTATTCGCGAGCCATCCCGCGATTGCGGATTCCTTAAATGATATGAATATTCCCTCTCCTCTATTTTCATAGGCCGGAAACCATGGAGAGCCTTCCCCTTTACTCAATGCAGCGGTTTCCACCTTAAGATCAAAATCAGGCTCTCCATTGATATCCGACATCTTGGGCTCAAACCGGGTGAAGCCTACTTGCGCTACGACTTCGCGCATCTTATGTACCAAAACGATACTCTCGACAGAATCCATCCAGGGAGCATCCAGGCGCCACTCTCGTTCAGGTAGTGCCTTGGCGTTAAAGTACTTTTCCACGTCATCAATTTCTTGCGTGGCCGTAGGCCGGAGAAGAGTTTCTAGCTCCGCCTGCTTTACGGGCTTAACTGGCCCTCCAGCCCCTTGCTTTCGCCGTGCTAGCTCGGACCAAACCTGTTCATTCGAGTAAGGCTGCAAGGCCTCCCCAACTCTTGGATTTCTCCGAAGGATGTCAAGATCGGAAGGGCCAGCTATCCATTCAATATCCCTAAATACACCCTCCGTCGCAGTTTCGATGGGACTGGAAACTTCAGGAATTGAAATTACGGAAATCGACTGGGGAAAATATACATTGCTGGCGGTGCGAATTAACAAACGGCTAATTTGATCGCAATCTTCACTCTGCTTGAGCCCCAGCCAAGGCCTGTTTCCGTCGCAATGCCCTAAGGGAAATAGATCTACTTTAGTGGCCTCTAGAAGAGGCCTAGATGCTTTACAGCCACAGCGAATCACTATGTCCGAAATATCACCTGAGGCACCATACTCATCGAAAAAGAGATCGCGGTTTGGACACTTTGAATACTGTTCCTTATGCACGAAATCTTTCCAGCGAATGTCTCCGATGTGCCCACGCGGACAAGCTCTAATAAAGCGAATCGGGACAACTGAAAAATCAACTCCATCCTCATCTCGAAACTTCATTCCTTTCCTGGTTTTCGTTAACCTGCTCGCATTAAGAAGCATTCGAGTCTTAACGGTAGGGTCTTTCGGCCACGGTTTTGCCTTCTGTGTCACGTACCATTCGGGAAATTGAAACGCAGTAATGCCCGTTCTGGGACGACTCTGGTCGTCACTATGTACCGGTGGTTCAAAAAAATCTATGCTACCTAAACCGAGCTCGCCCCGAAGTTTGCTTGCCAACCGCCCCTCTGAGATCATCTTTCGATCCCGAGTATCAGTCGACTCCCACTTCCAAGTGTCCAATCCACCAATGATCACGGAATGATTTGGGAGATCTAAGAGCGCTCCTGGCCCAAAAGTTGTCACAATCTGACTCTTCCGGATCTGGCCGTGTGCTTTAGGCATAACTTAATCTTCTCCATCTATACTTGCGCCACCTAGGGTTTTAACCCAGAGATTCACTGAAGGTTCGACATCCCGCATTGATCGATTGGCTCGAAATTTTTCCAAGAGATGTCTAATCGGAGTTTCCTCGTATTCGGTGTCATTGAAGTCTCTTAGCAAGTTCTGTGCATCATTTATCTCGCGCTGATACTGAAGACGGGAATTGTTTGCGGCATAGTGAGCTTCGATTCGCCACCAAGCATCAAAAAGATCTTCAATTTGCCGCTTTAATCGATCCTTCACTATTTGCTTTTCTTCCGGCGGCTTAAAATCCAGAGACGATACTCTTTCGCTCATTGTCTCAATTACAAATCCCAGATTTGGGCGCTCAGTTCTGATCTTACCGGCCCCCAAGGGGTCAACCATAGGGCGATGTCCGTGTCTCGCCATCCCCACCACGGTACCAGCCAATCCCTTATCGAGGGCACGTTGAGAAAACGGGGTCACAGACGATGCCTCTACATTTCGGTAAAACGTCTGGTGAGAATATTCAAATCGCTCATAATGGGATCTATCTCGATGCCGATGAAGATTGTAAATCGTGACAACTAGCCCCGGTTTTTCATCACTTCGTCCCACGCGTGACGTTGCCTGAATATACTCAGAATTAGTTTTCGGCTGGCCGAATACAACCATCAGGCCTAAGCGTGTAATATCGAGTCCAACCGAAATCATGTTTGTAGCCAAGGCGATGTCAACGGATTCTTTGTCTCCAATTTCTAAAGAAAGCCGCCGTTTTGCCTCGGCAACTTCTGAAGTAGATACACGAGAAGTAAGCTCCAATGGCTCCCGCAACTTTCTATCTGCGAAAGGCCCTTCTGTCTCGCCATTCCGCACTCGCTGAGAGCGGTTAGACAACTGTGCAGAAATTTCGTCTTCGACGATTCGCCGAGCGCCACCTAACTCTCGAAGGCTGTTGAAGTAGCCAAGCAAAGTCATATACGGATCAGCACAAGTCTCTTTGCCTGGGGCACCAGGAAATTTCTGATGCATTTTTTGCGCGGCTCCTGCCAAAGCAATGTAAGTACGCATCAAGATTACTTTGGAACTTCTTCCCTGAGCGGCCACCCCGACATACATTCGGGCATTCACTTCTGTTGCGGGTTTTGTTACCGCGAAAAAAGAATCTCTTACATTGGGGCCGGGCGGCGGAAAGATGGACACTCGTTTTCGATTGAACAAGGCCTGGATTTGCCTCGTTGCTCTTCTAACCGTAGCCGTAGACGCAATAATTTTGGGCTTAACGAGCTTTTCCTTGATTTCTCGTTCGCATAACTTATCTATCGCGCCCTCATAAAGACCAACCATCGTTCCCATGGGTCCCGAGATCAAATGAAGTTCATCTTGGATAATCAAATCTGGCGGAAGTAATTCGCCACATGCCAAAGGTTTCCCCTGCCCCGGAAATCCAGGGCCAAAGAAACCTCCCTCTTCGACTCGCGAATCTACTCGCTGAACTTTTCCAAAAAGTTGCCCAGCTTCCTTATTCCAAGGAATGGCAGCAAATTTATCCACAGTAGAAATTAAGAAACATGGGAGCCGTCTGTAGATTTCATCGTCTACAGCAAGAATCGGCAAATGGGACTTTTGTGCGGACGAAAACTCGCAGCTGGGACTCACGCAAAGCAGATACAATCGCGTCGGGTAATCATCATTGTCCAAATGAAGAGATTCAGGACGAAATTTCGTAAAACACCAAGGACATGTATCGAGTGGAATAGGACATGCCCGATCGCCGGTATTGTTTCTCCAATATCTAACTTTTGACCGTGCCGAAATATTAGGATGTTTCTTATCATAGTCTTTATCGCCCATCCTATTCGGAGTGGCCGCTCTTCCAACCCATAGCCCGATTTCAAACGGCCAAACTCCAAGTCTGGAATTTGTTTTTCGTTCAAGCTCTAAGGCACAAATCAACGCAGCAGCACGCCCCAGCTGATCGAGAGTAAGCAGGCGCAAAGTGTACCGCATCAGGATCGACACTCCGGCTGACGCGATGCCCTTATTGTTAAATCGACGCATAATGAGGGTAAACGCAGAGAGCCCAAGATATGCTTCTGTTTTTCCGCCACCAGTGGGAAAAAACAATAGATCTACAACTTTTCTATCGTCGCACGTGGGATCTGCTATACCGCGAAGATTCTGCAGTATAAATGCAAGTTGAAAAGGGCGCCATTTGGGCTCACCACCTGCTCCCGAACGCCGCCGTCCGGTGATGGCCATGACTTTGTTAGTAAGTTTAAAAGCATCAAAAACGACTGGATCTTTGAGAAGTTCAATTCCCTCTCGGATGCGACGTTCAGACCAACAGGCATCTTCATCTAGTAACTTTTCGCCCGTCTCCTTTCTATTTGCTGAAAGGCCAGCAAGAAATGGTTTTTGATCTTGAATCCATTTTCTATACAAATCGGGAACATGAACAAGATTTGCAATAAGTTCATCTGACGTTGCAGTGTTTGAAATGGCCTGCATTTCAAAATTAACACCTGCGATACTTGAGGAAGGAGCCACTTTTTCAACTTCCGCAGTTGGAAGCCAAGTGGTGCTTATCAATTTACATTTACCTTCATCATCAAAGTGCGCCCTTGTAGCAACACCGTGCCCAACACAGTACTCAAGTACATCTCGATACTGCAGATCAGCTATTCGTTCATCTGCGTCGGAGGAAACAAGCCCTCTTAAGTTGGGCCGAGGTACAAACTCATGCTCAGAACGAATGGAAATTTGAGCCTGAAAGGCAAAAGCGGCATCCTTTAAAAAATCATTTTGAACAGGATTTCTCTTGTTGACCAAAAAAACTGAAATCGCCTTAGATCCAAGTGGAAGTCCGCCCAAGTTTGCCCACTCGCTGGGTATGTCTCTAGCCGAAATCGCTAATTCTAACCCCTCTGAATTCTCAACCAAAACCTCATGCAATTCTTCATCAAGGGGAATGTCGATGGTCATCCTCGAACTTTTAGGCACCCTTTGCCACTGCCATCTTCCACGAAAATATCGTGTTACCTCCTCGTCATTCGAACCGGCCTGGGCCTCAGCGCCTTCCAGGGGAGTTGCGTTTTCGAGAAACTCGTAATCTCCCCATGACAATTCTATTGGGACGGTTCTTACAGATTTCTCGACGAGAAAACTTATCCCAATCGATGAAGGTAGATGATTTTTCTTCTTAGCTTGCCGCTCGGGCGTTGGTTCGTCATCAATCCCCGTGGTTTGGGGTGTACCATCAAGATCTTCGCCCTCAGCGTCGTCCGCTACTGACTGAGAGGGTAAGCCTCCCATAGGCACGAGAAAACCAGACAGATACCATCGAGACGGTGCCACCTGATTTAGGATCTCATCTCTCATTGGGTTATCGGCATTGGGTCCGATGAGATCTAAATTCAAAACATTAACTATTTCAGACCTGATTTCGTTTGAATTCATGCTTCATCCTCGTTCTCTTTATCAAACTCTTCAGCAGGCTCTGTGGCGGCATACTGAGCACCTAATGCCACTAATCGCTCTAAGACCTGGTCTCGGACACTGTCTGGCAAATGAAGCCGATAGGTTGAATCTCCATCCTCATCATCACACCCAAGAAACTCAAGTTTGGGATCCAGATCGCTCCATCCAAATGCAGCCAAGACCGCTCGATCCAGGTCAGCGTGAATAGTCCTCAATTCCACTATTCGTTCAGAGTCATCACTAGGATCATGAAATCTTTTATAGGTCTGCGTTAAGCCTTCATTGCTTTCAAGCATCAAATCCCGCCGAAATTCAAAATATTTGCGCCCGACAGACTCTAGTGAGGTCATTTCTCGATAACCATCCGGAAGAGGAAAGGTTTCAAAACAATCAGAAGAAGTGTACCTTGGTCGGTCTTCTAAGGATGACCCAAAGACATAAGCCCAATGCATATGAATCGAGGACTGAAGTAAGGCAAATAATTGAAATGAAGAATCAACAAAGTTTACATGAGGAGTAAGGAGCAAATAATTAGATGGAATAAATGTGAACGCATGATAGGTAGAGGTGTACGGTTTAACCAAAATCGTTTCTGAAATAATTCTTTTTCGTGATTCAATCCTAGCTCGTTCATATTTCCAAAAACTCAGCCCCGCCAAGCGCGTCCCGACCCTGCCTCGCTCCACGTGTTTTTTTAAAAATGTAAGCAAGAGAGGAAACTCAGCCAACTCCGTCTCCGTTTCAAATACAGAGGCATCGATTGCCTTTCGTTGATTCGGCGGTTGAACGGATTTCAAGATTTCATCGCCACCTACAATACTGTAGATAAACTTTATAATTTCTGGTTGAACGGATAGCATATGCTCCAGCTCAGCCGTCTTCTCTTCTGAATTAATTTCGAACCCATCCCCTCCAAGCATTACTCCCTTAAAACTTACCCCAATATTCCTACGCAACTTTGGTGGATCATCCACTAGATCTACAGGTAATAGAAATGGAGAAATAAAATTAACTAACTTTCCGTCAAGCTCAATAACCGGTAGAGGCCTTTTTGCAATTGAAACAATGCTTATAGTTACGGCTGCCTCACCGGGCCACTTTTCCTTTTTAATTGCGTAATAGATCACGCCACCATTTTTGCAAATCCACGTTAAAGCCGTAGATCTAGTATCGCCTTGGGCGATTGTGTTGGTTGCAATAAGGCTCAAAGTTCCGTCGCGCCTCATTAGACAAAATAGTCGTCTAAAGAAATAGGCGACCAGGTCCGCTTGGCCTAAAGATTCTGGCGTTGTTTCTTTCAAGTACGATAGATACGAAGTTCCGAAAAACCCTGAAATTTTTTTCCCACCTAAAAACGGGGGATTTCCCACAAACGCATCAAAACCAAACTCGACACGCTCAATTACGTCATTAAAAACCTCGGGAAACTCACATTCCCAATGAAATGGTCGAAGGCCAATTGATTCATGTAGCCACTCCAATTCCTTTTGGAGTCCCTTGAACTCAGCAAATTGAACTTTAGACGAAAACCACATTTCAATTAGTATCTTGATTCGATTCAACTCTTCTTTCCGAGCTCTTGGCTTGTCCCTTGAAAAGTAAGAGTACATGATGGCGTCACCGATACTCCGAAGATCGTTTACTAGAAGATCCTCTTCCGCCTTCAGAGCCTGCAATGTCTCCATTGGAGTTTCATCACCCGAACTAGCAATTTTCTGTCTAATTTCACGTGACCGATCAAGCCTCTGAGCAACTGAGGCATGTGTCAAACTCAAATTTGGACCACGTTCAAAAGTCACTCCTAAGATTTGCGACAAATCCAGACCCACTAGCGAATCCCCACATTTTAGATTGTGGTCTACAAATGTAAATTCGTGATCACTAGCAAATGTAGAGAGCCACAATGAGAGCTTAGCTAGATCGACCGCCATGGGATTTTTATCAACGCCATAGAGGCATTTTCGAGCAACAACTCTTTGAGCAAACAATAGCTCAGTCTCATCGGGCGGAATTGAAGGTCGATTGCCGTAAGCAGCCCACGCCTTTACTAAAAGTTGTGCTAGTTGGCGGCAAGCTTCAACTAAGAACGCTCCAGAACCCATAGCGGGGTCACAGATCTTGAGGTTTATTATCTGTTCGGGCCTAGGATCAGGCCCAATTTTATCTATTACCGGCTCGAGCGCCTTTCGTACAATTGGCTCCGTCAGAGACCGAGGAGTGTAGTGGGATCCCGTCTTTCTCCGCTCGGGGCTGGGCTGAAGAATAAGTGAACCCTTGGGAACAATATCTGGCGTTGCTTGCCGAGCTACTTTTCGCTCTAGGCTTGATACTATTTCCTCAAGGGTTAAGGCGTTTTTTAACGCATCCGATTTTTCATCTAAATCGGTTTTCTCTTTCAACCATTTAGAGCGATGCTTTGATTCAACTTCTAGCAACTCGTTTAGGTCAATTACAGATGGCGCACCATTTGCTTTTTTGGGTTTGATAGCGATTGATGGTCCCGATGCGACCTCGAGTCGAAATCCCATTATTGTCTCATAGACTGATCCGATCTGCTCGACATCAAGAGTTCGGTAGGAGATTCGCTCTCCATTTAAATTCAGCAAAAATGTTAAAACTCTATAGACCGTGCCGTCTGAAACAGGTGGGGGAAAAACCTTTTCTTGCTGCCGACTACGCCCCTCTAAAAATGGAAATCTTTCGGGATCAAACAAATGGCCCTTTCGGCCTAATATCCTGAAATCATCATATTCAATCCCTTCATATACTGCTCTAAAGAGCGAAACTAGCCGCGCCCAGGCACCAAATCTCTGATTCATTGTATCTAAGTGCACTGCCGCATCTGCACGCAGTTGTTCGTATAGTGAGTTTAACGAGTAATTATTTTTGAAGACACTAGCGGCGGCTCTCCGCCTCCCGCCCTTTGACATGTAAAGAACATCACGGTCTTCCGCATATAGTAAAAAAACGAGCCGCAGTAAAACCGTCAAAAGACCCTTGTATATTAGATTTGGATCATCATTCAGTACGTCAGATAGCAACCGTTTTTTGGATATCTTATGGGCCTCATCAATTCCTCTCACTAATTCATAAAGCGCCGATAACACTTGCCCGGACAATTCAATTGAAACCGTATTCTGAAATTTTCTACTTTCCTCAAGAATTCTCAAGAGGCGGGAAGTTTCTGGAGCATCAAAAATTGTCCACGCGCTCAGCAATTTGCTGCAAGCACTCAAAACAGATCGGCCCTCAATTCTTGTGAGAATCGAAATTGGAAACGTTAAATAGCCTGACGTTTCCTGCTTCGGGGCATAGGTGATTCGAATTCCCGAATTACAAACTGAAACACCTAGGCAAACGTCTCTGTCGCGCAGAAGTCTTTCAAATTTCTGCTGGTAACTTGCCTCCCACTTGCCAGCATCTTGTTTAAAGTCATCCTCGAATGTTTTTCCATCTGGTAAATAAAACAAGAAACAAACCGTCTTGCCATCCTGAACCAGCCTCCTAGAAGGTCGAACCGTCTCGTGATACTCAGGAATAACTAGAGAATCTGACTCTGTAGCGTCGGAAAGATGCTCTGAGCGCCATTCGAAAAATCCACTCAAGAATGTTTCATACTTTGATGCTTCAAGTGAAGAGCCCTTGCTTAGAAATGCCTGGAGGCGATTACTGACTTCAAATACATTTTTATCTATCTGGATCTGAGCTGCCTTTAGGGCGGAGGGCGCGACCACTAGTCCGCTAGATTCACTTTGAAGATATCCGAGCCACTCCTTATGTTGCTCGATGATGAAATCTTTGCTCATGATGGATCGCTCGCCATCGGCCAAAGATAGACAATACCTACAGGCTCAATTCTTGTGGCTTTGATTTCATATCGTTCTTCGACCCGCTTAGGCTCAAGCTCCCTTTCTTCACGCAATTCGACGAGTCGTTTCTCCCAAGACTTTCGATTTACTTGAATCTGCTCGGCTTCCAAGAAGATCTCAAATACCCCCTGGACACCTTCTCTGCTTTTTTGAATGTCTTTTTCTACTCGCGTGATCTGTTGGGAAATGACTTCCTTTAAGTCCAACGCTTCTTTTTTTCCCCTCTGAACAAGCTTGTTCTTGGCATCTTCGATGGCGTCATTGGCCTTTTCTGCCAGATGCGCCAACAAGTCGTTCGTATCTTGAGCAACAGTAGCCTTGAGATCGGCAAGTGTCCTTGCAGGCACCTTATGGCTGCCTGCATTCGACAATGCCTTTTCTAGCAATTCGAGAGTTGTTTCTTCACCTGCCCTACCGAAAGGTTTTAGGGCGCCTTTGCGTTTTGATAGCGGTACCCATTCCGCGGTAATTGGAATAATGGCTTCGTGAAGGCGGTCGGCCCTCGTCCCAAATAGAGAGACCTTGCCAAGTAGTACGACCCGACGGAGTCCGTCCTCAGTGAGCCCCAAACAAGCTCTTGAGAGGTCGTGATGAGTAAATCCCTGCGACAAAAATCGCCCGAGGAGTCGTTGGGATACTCTATGCTCAAGATGTAAGTGAACCATGCTGTCATCCAAGACACCCATGTCTTCGAATACCAGTGGGCGGATTGCCGCCGTCTTTCGCCATTCCGCGATCCGAAGATCATCCTTATTAGGGCCTCTCAGTGTATCGAGCGTGCTGGCCCACGAGGTTGACTCTTGAATATCAAGACGAGGGAATTCGAATGCAGCTTTTCCCGCTACCTTTATTTCTTTTAGTGGCTCAGCGCCTATCAACTTTAGACCAGACGATATCGCTGCTCTAAAATCAGATTTTTTAAACCCAAGCCATTCCTCAGACTTATTTTTCAATTTCCCAAGTTCGAGCAAATTTTCTCGGATTTCACTTTGCCGTTCACGGGCTACTTCCAGTTCATCTTTGAGTTGTTGCTTATGCTCTGCCGAGAGATCAGCGTTATTTATCTCCGCTACAGTTCGATCTACGCCATTTCGGATGATTCCGCCCCCGAGCGCCTTTGCAATTTTTGATTCAACAATTGGAGACATGCTGCCAAGCTCTTCAATGATTCGCTTTGCCTTCTCCACAATGGTCTTTAAGACTCGATCTTCTGGCCTTTGCTTGTAGAAGAAGTAGTTGCAGTAAACAGTGGATGCCGGCTGGAGCTTTCGATCTATTCTCCCGTTACGCTGCTCCATTCGGCTAGGATTCCAGGGGATGTCAAAATGAAATAGATTCGAACAGTGGCTCTGCAAATTGAGACCTTCTCTTGCCGCATCGGTGCAAATGAGGATTCTGAGTGGCGATTTCGAAGGGTGAGAATTGAAGGCGGCCTTGATCTCTTCACGTTTTTTTAAAGACGTCGGCCCATGATAGATGGCAATTCTTTCCTCAAATTCCTCTGATCCTTCAATAGCCGATTCAATTTGTTCTTTGATAAATCTTTTTGTGTCGTCCCATTCTGTAAAAATTATTAGCTTTGTATCCGACCACTTCTTGGGCTGCCGTTTGTCCGAAACAAAAGGACACATCTCCTTTGAAATCCATTCCAAAAGTTTTTTTATTTTTCCGTCTGGCTCGAATCGCGCGGTGGCCGAAATTCTCTCGATCTCATTTAAGGCATCAATTTCTGCTTTCGAAATTTTTGCCTTGGCGGCCCTTTCTGCCGCGCTGCTGATTCTAGAAACCTGGGCTTCGGTCTCGGCAGAAATTTCTTCCTCTGACAATTCTGCCTTTTCATCTTCGCTCCAGAGTGGAGCCTGAACTAGGTCGTTTGGAATATTTTCGAGTTCAATTTCTGCTTCCGCGTATGGAGTGGAATTTGGATTTTGATTAAGGACAGCCTGTCTATGTTTTCTAAACGTGACATAGAAGGCTTCGATAGAAGATAGGAGCCGGTGCTGCAGATTAATTAGAACTAGATTAGCACTGCTCTGTTCCAACTTTGACAGGCCCGAAAGGCGTTCGCGCCTTAGAGACGAATATTCATCCAGTAACTTCGCTAGACTTAACTCCGGGGCCGCATCAGGTAATCCGTCGATGTCATATGCAACTACTTTTCGTTCCGGAAATCCGAGTACTCCAATTCCCCTTAGGTCATCCTTTAGGCGCCGTACGATAACTTTCTTAGTGTTCTCTTTAATTAAAGTTGCACCCTTCGTAAAACGATGAGGGTCAAGAATTGATAGCAATGTTGAAAATGAATTTGAGTGACCGTTGTGAGGAGTTGCACTTAAAAAAAGGCGATGCTCAAAGTAGCGTGAAAACTCAGTTACATATCTTGTAGTATCAGAATCCACTGCGTATTTTGCACCGGACGATGGGGCCGCGTGATGAGCCTCGTCGAGAATGAATAGAGAATTCGCCCTAAACGGGCTCAATGCCACCCGAAGGTCAGCCATGTACTTTTCATCTATGAGCAGGCGATGAGAAATCAGAAATCGGGAATGGGTTTGCCAGGGGTTTACAGCAAATCCCCGCTCTCTTCGAACATTGTAAATATACTCTCGATCAATAATTTGAAACGGAAGGCCGAATCTCGTTTCGAGTTCTGACTGCCACTGCAACAGCATAGAAGGCGGCGCGGAAACAACAATGAAATCGATTTTTCTGCGCAGGAGCATCTCGCGCATAATCAACCCTGCTTCAATTGTTTTTCCCAAGCCGACATCATCGGCAATAAAGAGATTCACCCGTGGCATGGAGAGGGCGCGTCTTAATGGTTCTAGCTGGTACTCATCGATCGAGATCCCCGCTCGAAATGGCGCTTGAAATAGCTTTGGGTCAGTAGACGTTACGCAATTCCACCTGAGCGCATGAAAAAAGGCAGAGAACATCTCAGGCGAATCAAACCCGCGCTCTGCAATTTTGCTCCAGTCTTCTTTTTCTTTAACCTTTCGGTCGTACTCGTGTTCCCAGAACACATCGACCTTTTGCCCCTGGGCATCGTCATCAACGCAAGCAAGTTTCACTATGTGATTTTTGCCGACTCTGTCCGGCACAACCTGTTCGACCAGGTACCTTCGCTGACGTACTTCTACCAATTCTCCTGGCTGTGGGAGTCTCTGGCTATCCATGATTGGACGCCTTCCAAGCATCTTGTATAGAGACGCGTCGACAGACATGCCTCAAAGAGCAATCTGCGAGTTTGATCTGCGTTAGTATGCGTGAATAAGAAAGGCTTCTTTGATACATCGTCTTCCTTGAATTCAGCCCAACCCACCAACCATGGCGAATGAGAACCAGGATAATCTTATGGCCAAAATTCTATGAATATTCGAAGCTTAGGTCAAGAATGCCCGACGCAACGCGACGCATTCAAGCCCACATGCCTATTATTAGGCACTTCAATTCAAAAGATAGAATCTCACCTATCTCCTGCCACAGTATATGCGGAACTCCATACATCGATGACCTGTCGCGAAAGAAGGACCGGAGAGCGTAATCTGACTCTAGCTTAATGGCGATTCTCAGCCTGATCGAAGTCCATCGACCGTTGCCGCCACGTTCGCACGAGTCCCATTTCCTTTGCCTTGCGAAAGAAAGTGGCGCGCGAAAGGCCAAGAAGCGCAGCCGCCTGAGCTCGATCGCCGTTTGCCTCCAGAATTGCCTTCTTGAATCGTAGCTTTTCCTGCTGGATAAGCTGCATTCCGTAGGAGCCGACCACGGCGCGCTTGATTTGTATCGTGTTCAATGAAGCCAATTCCGGCAGCACACGAAGTACCTGTGCCGGACGAATCACGCCATCGCAACGGATCGCCATGGCCTCTATCGCCGACTCCAACTGGCGCACATTACCGGGCCATCCATACGACTGAAGAAGCCGGATGGCGTCACCCGTGATGGTGCATTTTTTCGATTGCCGCGAGATAAAGTGCAAAACTAGTTCATGCACATCTTCGCTACGCTCTCGAAGCGGGGGAACAACAATCACTTCCTTGGAAATCCGGAAATATAAATCCTCTCGGAATCGCCCCTGCTCCACAGCATCTTTAAGTGGAATGTGGGTGGCCGAAATCGTGCGAAAATTTACAACTCGCTCTTCGACCTCACCTACCCGTTGAATGCTTCGCTCTTGGAGAGCACGAAGTAGTTTTGGCTGCTGGGAAAGCGGCATATCGCCGATTTCATCAAGGAACACATAGCCGCCGCCTGCCGCCTCGAAAATTCCCTTCTTTTCACGGTCGGCTCCCGTGAAAGCGCCTTTCACATGGCCGAACAGCTCCGACTGGATCAAGTTTTCACTCAACGCACCGCAATTTACCGGAAGAAACCGGCCAGAGCGATCCGCCTGCGCGGCTATATAGCGGGCCACTACTTCTTTCCCCGTGCCCGTCTCGCCCTGGATCAAAACATCTCGCGCCCCACTCTTCACTATATGGGCGATTTGTTCGCGGATTTTATGCACTGCTTGGGAATTTCCAATCAACGCGCTTCCACCGGTATCTACCAGGCTCTGCGCTATGGATTGACGCCGCATTTTGCGGTCTTCTATTACAGCGCTAACCTGACGCTGGATTTCGTCGACGTTGGCGGGCTTAGGAATGAAACGGTGGATGCCCGAGTTAACCATCTCGAAAATTCTGCGCGGTTCAGTTTCTCCTGTGATCATGATGACATCCACTCCCCTGTCCATAGAGAGAATGCGCCGAAGCACGTCAAGACCAGTCCGCTGCTCATTTTCAAAATTCAGGTCCAAAATTGCTACGTCGTAGAACTTTGAAGTAACGGCGGCAAGCCCTTGGTCGATGGTTTGGAAACAGTCAATCTCTCCGAATCCGTCCAAGATATCGGGCATCTGTTCCAGAAAGGAAATGTCATCATCCAGCACAAGGATACGAGCGAGATCCGAACTCATCGGCGCTCCTCCTGCGGTAAATGCACGGTGAACTTGGCACCGCCGAGTAATGTAGAATGGCCAGGCTCCAACGTTCCGTTGTGAGCCTCGACAATTTTCTTGGAAACGAAGAGACCCAGGCCTACTCCATGAGTCTTGGATGATTTAAGGGGCCGGAAAATTGATTGCGGATCGGCCAGGCCAAGCCCGGAATCTTCTACTTCAATCGCCACGCCGCTCGAAATATCTTTCAAGGCAACCCTGACCTGTTTTCCATTAACACCATCGTCAGTAGCCTCAATGCCATTTTTGACGAGGTTCACTATTACGCGCTCTAGCTGCACAGGATCGTGGACTGCGAAAAGTACGCCGCCCAGATCAATATCGAGATGAACACCCTTTGCCACCGCCATCTCGCTCAATGTGGTCAGAGCCTGCTCCACCGTCTCGCCAATATCGCCAAGTTCAGCCTTCATAGAAATTTCCCGGCTGGAATCAAGGCTTAGATCTACGATGGATTTAATTTTAGGAATGTTCCGGTTGCAGGCGGAGTAGAGTTTTTCTAACCTTGCCTCTCGAATCTCGGCATCTTTGGCTGTCTCCACAAGCTGGGTGGCTGTGCCCATAGAATTTAGGTTTGTGCGGATATCGTGGATAATCCCTCTCGCCACCTGCCCGAACACCGCTTGTTCCCGGCTGGAAAATGCCTCTGCCAGTTTTTTTGCAATTGATTGAATCTCCGTCGGCCATTTCGAATCGGCGCCCCGCTCTCCAACGGAAGTTTCGGCAAGCGCTTCAATGGGTTCGATAAAGTGGAGACGAAGAAAACGACGTTGCAGGAAGAATCCAACGGCGGCCATTAGGAGACTTGGCAGGAGAGCCAATAAAAAATGCCGGAACTGCACAAACGAAGAATAAGAGCGCGACTCGCGCTCCATGGCCACGAACTTCTCTTCATTTCCAAGAGGAAGCTTCCACTGAGCAGAAATAGAAGCGCCGAGCTTTCTCGGAGCTCCAGAATGGATTTCAAGTGACTGAAGTGCATACTCGGATTTCAACTGTGCCACGACGGGGCGCAAAGTTCCCTGCTCGCCCAGCAAGAGTTCCGCCACAATCCGCCGCCCTACTGCCGGGGCCAAATCCGCAAGCCGTTCCAGCTCTGAACGGCGATAATTGGAGTAGTCCAGGTAGGATAGACCGAAGGCAAGCACAGCGCTACCCACGAGGGTGCACAGCATGGGCACGAGCCATGAAATGAGAAGATACTCCTTTGCGGATCTCTGCTTCATTTTCCCTTTCCGACAGTCTTATCGAAATGAATTTCCCCACGTTTCAGATCAAATACACTCACGCCCCAGGGAGCCTCAAGCCGCTTCGCATACTGCTTTTCAAATGCGGAAAGAAAAGCCGTGCGATCCTTTGGTCGTACCGCACAGAGTTCGGCCACAGTTTCTTCCATGATTTTTAAAATGCTGAGATCCGGAGTGAAGGAAAGCGCTTTTCGCTTCGAGCGCAGAACTTCACGTCCAAGGTTGAATTGCGAAAGCCCCTTGTCTACGGGCGGAAAACCGCGAACGGTGAAGCCATTCACTTTCTGAACATCTAGGCCGTTTTGTACGAACCCATACTGAGAATCGCCCCAGCCATCACCTCCCACAAACAGCGGCGGATGGCTGTCTTCATTGAAGGCCGCCATAACGGCACTTGAAACTTTGGAATAATTCGGGAGGAGAACGAAATCAGGCCGTAGGTCACTCACCTGATCACGAAGTGCCTTGGCCTGGATGGCCTCTCCCGTTATCGGAAGTTCACCGGCCTTCTTCAGGCCAAGTTTCGCTGCCGATTGATCAAAGGCTTTTGCAAAATCCACGCAGTTGGAACAATCGGAACTAACCACCGAGACATATCGAGCTCCTTTATGTGTTCTAAGGTTCGCTTCGGCAGCGGCAATGGCCGCCATCTTTGAATTGATCGGAGAAAGGGTGGTATGCCTTGTGCCCAGGTCGCCCACCTTATCCGAAGAAGCCATGATACTAGCCGTGGGAATCGCGCCCGCCCCCTGCACGAGAAGCAGATAGTGATTGCTCCGTCGAGGGCCAACGACAAGCCATGCTCCCTCTTCTGCGGACTTAATTCCAAACTCCTTGGCCTTCAACGCATCGCTAGCATCGTAAAAGGATGTGCGCGTATCTAAAGAATAGCCGCAAGCTTTGAGCTTCTTTCCCAGAAGCTCCGCACCAAGGGCGATTGTGCCTTCGTAGGACTGCTGGTAGCGGGCGGAAGAAGTGGTGTCTCTTGGAGCGAGAGCCTCCACAAAGTCCACTCGAACCGCGATTGGCTGTTTGGGCGCCTTTTCCACAGCAGCGATCGAAGCGGTCGACAGCGCGAGAATGAGCAGAATCATTTGATCCTCCGCCAGCGGAGGATGGCGTGACCAAAAGATTCTTCGGGCGACGACAAGGTAAGAACGTCGCCTTCGAGCGAAGCATAACGAATCATGTCTCGCCCGATCCGCGCCGGATTTGATGCATTCTGTACCACGTGGCGGATCTCAGAGCCGTCGATCCGGTACGTGCCGGAATAGAAGAGAATCGAATCGAATATTTTTTGCGCTTCGGACTCCCCCGCGCCTTGATCGCGATTAATGCTGACGCTCATGTGGCCAGACGGCGCATAGATCAGTAGCCCATGAGTGTTGCTCCCCCACGGCGCTACGCTCTTATCGAGCCTCTCGATATCGAAGGACTCCAGGGACCAGGAGCCCTGTACGTCATTAGGCGCGAGTGTAGCCATGAGATCCCCCCAAAGAAAAAAGTCTGGAGAGAGTGATATAGCTGAGACTATCCGAAGTCAAATATCGGTATTTTTTGTACTTTTTTCATGGAAATGAGACTTGAGTCTCACTAGTGATTCTAGCGAAAATGCCTCGCACCGAAATGGACGAAAACAGAGCCACCACGAATCGAACGTTTACTCGCCCATTCCACGAGCAAAGTAAGGCTTTAAAACTCTAATGACTTCAGCCCCCCATGGATTTACGCCATAGGTCATTCCAGTTTGGTCCACGGCATCCTTGGGGCGGATATCGTCAAGCGACTCGATCCTAGGAACCTCAAACATCGCTAGGCCGTGGGCGATATAATCATGGGCGTATAGCCAATCAAACTTGCCGTCTCTCAAGACAAAGTCTTTTAAATCTTGCGTGTTCATGTTGCCGACCAATGAAGCAAATCTTCTAAACGTTACTTCATCAAGGTCGCCACGAATTAATTCTCCGAAAAGATATCCAAAAATTTCGGCTTTTTGCTCCGAATCGTAGCTGTTCGTATATTGCAAGATCATTCGAGAGGTCTTGGAGGCTAGCCCATCGGCCTTCATCTTCTTGTTAAACTGCTCTTTCTCTTCCTGAGAAACGCTCCCGATGTTTTCAATAAATCTCTTTATTTTGGCGAGTAAAAGAGCATCAGCTATAGACGTGCCAAATTTGAAAATGCCAACGACTGATCCAATCACAGGGATGTCTCTTAAGAGACCATCCTTAATAAAACTATCGACGCCAACCTCACCCAGTTTATCGAGTAGATCTATCGCCTTGTCTCGAACTTCCTTTGAATCATTCACAGCAAATGTCTCTTTTCTTCCTCATGACCTTTGAGATCCGCAACGAAGTTCGCCAGCTCAATGCTCTTGTGCAAATTAACCCGAACACCATAAAGAAACGGCAGCAAACAAGTAAGCAACGGCGAAAATAAGCGGTATCTTGGACTCGACGTGCGTGAGAGGCCAGTAAACACGGCGATCTTTGCCCTCTTTCAGCAAGGTCTCCCACTCAGCCTTTCTATACGGACTTGCAGGCAGACGTGCTTCAAGCTCTCCTACCACGTAAAATTTAACGCCGTTCAACTGCCTAAAAGAATTAATTAAACGGTTCCAAAAGAAGCATCCCAACCACAAGACCAAAAGTGGAAAAATAAGTGCCCATTTCTGCGAAAGAGAATGCCCCTTCTCTATCAACCCACCTGCCGAAGCGAGAGCAAGCCCGTTGAGGGTCAAGAAAAACGTATTGGCAATGTCGCGGCGACTGCTAATTCTATCAGCCATCTCGACGTACATTTTGTACTGCTCCAGAACATGATCTCTATATTGTTGCTCTGACCCGTACCCATTTTGAGGCGGGATATCATTCCAGAGAACCTTGGAAATATCGGTAGTGGGCGTCGTCACCGCGAACCGTCGATTAAGAGCTTAAGATTATCCCACGTCCAATTATAAATCTTGTCGCCCGCTCTCGCCGCCGTAGGCCTAGTGCAAGGTCTGTCCGAGTACCCACGCAGCAGAAAGTACGGTTTTCCGAGCTCCTGGGCAATTTCTAGCTCCACCGCAACGCCCCTGGCCGTGTGGGTATATTCACCGCACATTACCACCACCAAATCTGCTCTTTGGATTCTTCCACGCACCTTGGACTTCCAGTCGCCGGGAAGATGATCCTTAACGGACCTGTCGATAATCTCAAAAGGCGTATCAGGATGCCTGGCTTGGCCAACCAACGCAGTACGCAAAAATTCGTCATTATCGTAGTCGAAACTAATAAAAGCTTTTCTCACCTTCTTCTCCTCTAGCAAGCCAAGCGCCGTTAATGCCAAGCCAGCAACTATCAGTGTAGGATTTCCCATTTGTTCACCGCTTGTCTCTCGGCGGGCAAGGATCGCCCCCATAGCTATTTTTTTCCCCGATTTGACCGTTACTTTTGTGAACAACATGCTCAGTTTCGTCTCTCTTCGCTTGCCGACGGCCCTCGTCTTGAGCGGCCCCTTTCGTACGGTGAGATGAAGTTTCTTTTCCGCCCTGTTTGTTTGCCCATCCATTTTCAGAAGGGACTGTATGTACCGAAGGTTTCTTACTGGCCATTTTGCCTCCAATTAGCTAAGGATTTGACTTTCCAGGCATTTCTTACAATGCTATTTCCTATACGAGAACCTGTCTCGTATATTAAACAGGATGAAACACGTAGCGTATCCTTGTCAAGAAATTGTTTCATTAGTGAAACGGGGTGTATATGTCGGGCACGAACCTCAAAAACATAGGTAGAAAAGTTCAGGAAAAACGCGGCTCCATGGGCCTGCGTGAGGCGGCAAAGCTCATTGGAGTTAGCCCTGCCACGCTCTCTCGAATTGAAAATGGAAAAGTTCCCGACCTCGATACCTTTAGTAAATTGTGTAAGTGGCTAGAGGTCGACCCGGGAAACGTCATGGGCATTACGCCCAGAAAGCAAGACGGAGAAAACCAAGTACGGGTTCACTTTAAGAAGGACGATGCTGTTCACGCTGAAACTGCCCAAGCGCTCGCAGCGATGATAATGGCGGCCCAGAGAGCGCTACAATCACGACAAAGCAACAGCAACTGAGGTTCCGGTGTTTCAACGCGGATTTAAAAGCTGGTGCGAAACTGTTTCCAGTCAGTACAGAAAAGAGCTGCGCCTCGGTCTGAATGACCCGATGGACTCTTACAAACTAGCCGCGCTTTTAAGTATTACCGTATGGCCGGTAAATGAGATTCCAGATATTGATGCGAACACACTTTCCGTATTGACTGAAAAAGATAAGCATAGCTGGTCCGCGGCTACCATCTCTCTAAACGACGATCATTTGGTAATAATAAATCCAACTCACTCAAAGGCCCGAACTGCTAGCAATGTAATGCACGAAATTGCCCACATAATTATTGGTCACGAGCCCGCACGCGTAGATGTTTCAGAGGACAGCATCCTATTACTCAATACCTATGACAAAACACAAGAAGAAGAAGCCGACTGGCTTTGTGGGTGCTTGTTGCTTCCAAGAAGTGCTCTCTTGAAAATAAAGCGGCTCAAATTGTCTCCCGAGAAAGCAGCAGAAGAATACGGAGTGAGCTCCGATATGCTTCGTTACCGAATGAACGTAACTGGAGTGAACCGCCAGTTCAAAACCCCGTGAACCGCCGGTGACACAAAACGGTTTGCTAAAATCGACACTCGACTTCGAGTGAAACAGTCTCGGTTTTTAAGCGTCAAAAAACGAAATCGTATTATGCCGGGGTTCCTTGCATCGGTGTCTTCATTGGCCCCTCCCTCGCTCCGTGAAGCGCTTCGCCTCCTCCGGGAACACCGAAATCGGCTTCCATTCGATTTTCAAAATGTCCCGCGATCGTTTCTCTAGCTGAAAAATGCATCGCCGCGAATGGCAATCTTCAAAATCCGCCAGAGAGATCCCAAGCTCTAGGAGAGCAGCAATCACCATCAACTTTACAAGTAAGTTGTACATCGTCCACTCCCCTACCTGTGCGCAGCCAGTGATTGAAGTACCGGAAGCGCCGTGCGCAGCTGCTCCAGCGACATTTCCCGCACTACCGAAATGCATTCGTATCGCAAGTTCTGCGGCACGCCCACGCCGCCTGTAGTGAACATCTCGAACGCCCGCATGTTGGCCCCGTAGGCGGGCAGCAGCTTTTCCAGGTGCCGCTGATGTATCGCAATCCTTCCGTTCTCCAGGTGGTTGATGATCGCCATGTTCACGCCGGAGGCTTTCTGTGCTTGCCGGTAACTCAGCTTTCCTTGCTCGCGCAGGAATCGAAGTGCTCGGCTCGCTGGGGTAATGCGCTTTTCTTTGCTTCTCTTAGACATAGTGGTCCCTTTCTACATGTGTAGAGAGACTTCACGGCGACATGGGGCTCGCAACTTGTTGAAAACAGACTTGGGTAAGCTTCAGCACATTCGAAATGTCTACTCGTATAGACTTCGCTCTACGCGGGTTCCGAATGTGTGACTAAGGTGTGACTGAAGTGTGACTACATGGAGAAATTTTCGGAAATCTCCCGTAACGCACACCAGATGAACTGGAGGCTACTGGCCTCTAATTTTGACTTGGGTTCTTTTTTGATTTGAAGGTCTTACGAATTGCGGCCCCCGAGGGGGCTTTTCTAGTTGAGTTAAATGGTGGAGGTGGCGGGAATTGAACCCGCGTCCGAAGTCTGTCTACTGCGTCGATCTACAAGTTTAGTTTATGATTTTTCTTACCCGGGAGACGAACATAAACACCCTGCTCCCGAGCGAAGCCTACTAAAGTTTCGTAATCGGCCGGCATGCCAGCAACCGAAAACTATCCCATGATCATAACGTTCAATCCCTGGAGCATGGGCAATCTAGGGTTGAACGTGCTATGCGTGCTTATTAGGCAGCAAGAGCAAAGTTGTTATCGTTGCCGATTAACAAATGCCACCTGTTTAACGTGGCCTGATGGCACCACGACTTGCACAAACGAGCTTCTTGACCCCGTCGAAACCAGGTCACCCCCGTAGACTTAAGTATAGCACAGCTCACGGTAAAGTGTTGCCCTCTGCCAGGAGAATGCATTTTGCGGCCTATCTTGACGTTTCTGCCATAGGGAAGCGATCCTTTAGGCACATCCGCTTTGGAGAATGTCGCTATGAAACTACGTTGCCTCGCCTCACTTCTGTCATTGGTCACCCTACTCTTGGTGGGTTGCGCAAGCTCGGTAACCTTCGAGCAGACCACGAATGGCGGCATCTACGCCCAAGATCCGCGGGAGCCCGCTTCGCGCTGCACCTTCGACCGCGACTGCAATGGCGGCAAATGCCGTAGTGGAAAATGCAGCAATGCACCGGGCGGCACCTGCAGCTTCGACTCGGATTGCCCCGGCGGGAAATGTCGCAGCAGCAAGTGTAGCAATGTAGAAGGTGGCACCTGTAGCTTTGACTCCGACTGCAATGGCGGTAAATGCCGCAGCGGGAAGTGTTCCAATATTCCTGGCGGTGGCTGCTCTTTTGATTCCGACTGCCCAGGGGGTAGATGTCGCAGCGGCACCTGCAGTAATGTGGAAGGCGGCACTTGCTCCTTCGACTCCGACTGCGGTGAGGGCAAATGCCGTAGCGGAAAATGCAGCAATGTGCGCGGTGGCACCTGTGTTTTTGATAGTGACTGCCCTGGCGGCGCGTGCCGCAGCGGTGAATGCTCGAATAATCGTTAGCGGAATCTACTTCTTCTTTTGCACGCAGTTGCCGGGATCATTGGGCTCATTGGTGCCAGTGTTACAAGGCTTCGGCGCGGGCTGAGTGCCGATGGTGCCGAGGTCGACGCATTTCTCGTTTACTCCAAGCACCTGGCCAGCGCAGGCGCCTTGTCGCTTTTCGCTCTCAAGCTGGGCGAAGTTCGTACCGGCTGCCTGTGCACTGCCTACAAATAGAATGAGAAGCACTGGTTTCATTTGCCCTCCTGGTCACTGTTTTTGCACTTGCCCGCTAAGGAGACTTTCGGACTTTTTCCCGCCACCGCGGTTCACCTTGCAGCGGCGGAAATTACGCTGAAAGCAGGGCTCGATGCCGCAGGCGTAGTTACGGTTCCATAGATGCGGCGGCTCCACGATCCCCTCCTGGGTCACGTAGAGGTAGACCACGTCGCCGCAGCCTTTGATTGGCGGGAAGTCAGAGATGAAGGAGTGCTCAAATTCCTTTATTGAGAGCGGCGGCATTACTATGGGGTTTGGAAGGCTCTCCGACATTGCGTTGTCTGGTGTATAGCGCGTGTAGTATTTTTCGAAGTCGGCCTGGTCGTCGCGGTCAGGGTTTGCCGGAAGATCCGGATCATTGGCGGTTTGAGTGGGAACGGTCGGATTGATGCCGAGGTGTCCCCAACGAGCGCTTTTCGAGGTATGGGTGAGAATGCGGCTGTGGTTCTTCATGGTGAACACGATCCGGTTTCCCTCGCCGTCCCCGCCTAGAAAAAGCTCGCACTTTTTAATCTCGATATCGATGCCGCCAATGCAGTTGTGATTCCAGTCATTCTCTGGCGTTACGTCGTTGTTGCAGGAAACTTCGTAACCAGGTAGCGGAGGCGGATCTTTCGGATCGCGCGGCGGAGGGATGCCTGGTTTGTGCTCGGGCACGCAGATAGTGGTCCAGGAACACACGGGGGTGGAACCCGCTGGTGTGCAATGCTGGGCGCTTACTTGCTCAACAAAAAACGTTGATAGCAGCGTGGATAGATATAAATACGGAAAGCCTGAAAGTCCCCGCCCCATAATCCCTCCCCCGAGGAAAAACCGCACCAGTTACTTAATCGCCCGCGAATCTGGAAAGCTGAAGCCTCTCTCTTCGGTTCCGTGCCAACTTCTTTGAAACTATGGAAGAATCCTTTATTTGATAGTTTTAGTCTGACATACTACAATAAGAGTAGGGAGTTGGGGGATGTCGCCTATTCATTTCGGTAGCATACTTTCACCGGCGTCGGTGAAACAGGGCGTGCTTGGCTTCGCGCTGACTGCACTACTCTGCACTCCGCTTGCTTCTTTCGCCCACGGAAGCAATCATGGAGGCGGTCAAGGGAGTATGGAAGAAGACGACGACGACGAGGACCACAACGCCCCCTTCACCTTTTTCTGCACGATGTCTGGCGGAGTAGTGATGGGAACGAGACTTCCGGAAGACTGCAAAAAATGGTGGCCGGCCTGCGTAATGATGCCGCCACCTCCGAAGAAAAAATTTCCTAAACACTGCCTGAAAGCGAACTTCAAGGTGGTGCACATTCCGACGGCGAACGGTGACGAATTCATTGAGTCTCGAGTTTACAGCACACAGAGCTCTGAGCGAGTAGCTTCGCATAAAGACTCTTCCGCAAAAACGCAATTGAAGCTGCAGGGATCAAAGCAAAGTGGCGAAGATGAAGGAGAGTCGGAAAGTGCTTCAGCCAGAGGCAGCTCCCAAAACGAAGACTCAGAACCAGGCTCGGCTTCCACGGGCTTCCTTGGAAGCACGGGAAGCAAGGGCGGCAAAGCCACCGGCATTCAGGAAGCATCGCGCTCAGCAACCTTCATGGCTTCTGCCAATGAAAACAGCGGAGCGGTCGCCGCCGGCGGAGCGGGCACGGTCGGAAGGGAACTAGGCAAGAACGCTACAGCAACTGGTGGCGGGCCCGCGGCATCGGGCAAAGAGTCCACTTACCAGGCCTACCTCGCTGGAAAGTTCGCTGGCGCTGCGAAAACACCTCAATATGAAGCTTCCGGAGAAAACCTGCCCGCAAACGACAGCATCACGAAAAAGCACGAGGGTTTCACTGATCCTTGGATGGACTATGTAACCGCGTCTTCACGCGAAGAGCTCGTGGACCGTCTCACCAAGAATAGCAAGCTGCGCGATGAACTGCAGCGCAGGCTCAACGACATCAACGATGGCTCTGGTTCATCTGACCCGGGCCTGCGGGAGAAAACAGAGTACTATCGCAAGGCTCTGCTGGAAGCGAAAAATCGGCTGAAACGTGGCACGTTCGAGGAACTGGCGCCAATGGACATCAATGAGGCCTTTTCCATGAACGGCGACGAAACCGAACGCGAAATCAAGCGCCTGCTTTCCAGTATGGACGAGAGCGCCGCCAGTATGAGTGACAAGGACGAAGGCCTTCACTACCCTCTTTTTCCCCGGGTTCGCAGAGCGCTATGGCGGCAGCTCGCCAGCGGAAACATCAACATCAAGGCAAAAGTTCGCTGATTCAGATCCTGCGCGCCTGGCGTTTAACGGATTTTTTCGAGGTAGCGATCTCACGCATCACTCGCTCAAAGATCTGGTCTCCGCTCGCCTGGCGGCGTTTCAATGCGGGCGCGGCAGTCTTTTTCAGCTCACTTACAGAGAAGAGCTTTCCAGAGAACGCGCAGGTAAGCTGCTCGAAATCAATTGCTGCCAGGCCAGAATCCGTAATGCGCTTGATTGTGCCCACGCATAGCTCATTCTCCACTATTCCGGGAGCGGAAACTCTCTGGCCGAGGCTGAACTCGCCGGTTTCGGAAACGAACGTGATCTTTTTGAGCTCGCTTGCCTTACGAAGAGTCTCGGTATCCGCACAGAGAAGTGAATCATGCTCGAGGGCAACATAGCCGGAGCGGGAAATTTCTTTTATGCGGGCACTGCATGCACGGGAGTGAAAACCTTCGAGCACCACGTCGTCACCGGCCTTGAGCGAAAATCCGGTGGACTTGTGCTCCTCCACGAAGCTGAGGGTCTGCAGCTGACCAGGTTCATAGGGCTGGCCGGCATCACCGCAGCCAGGGCGGTCGAAAGCCAGTCGGAAAAATCCGGGTGCAGGAATGGAATCGATGCGGGCGCTGCATTTACGCTGAAAGCGGCCTTTTACAAGCACTCGGCTGCCGAGCTCGAAGTCCTTTGCTTCCGCGATCGAAGGGAAAACAGTGAGGAAAGCAAGAATATGAAAAAGATGGGCAGCGGGCATGCGGGTGCGTCTCCGGAAGAAAAGTGTCTCTCCGATGATTGCGAAATGTGTGCCGCCACGGGAGAACTGCGTGCTCTCCCTATAGGTCTCAATAGGCCCCTCAAGCTTCTCTGGCCGGCGAATCCAATCGACACGTGCCTAGAACCTCTACTGCGACAGCCCTTGGAAAAGCCACTCTGGCGAAAGCGCTGAACTGATAGGCAGGTGTACAAGAAAAATCCCTGTCTCGGCGATGAAACACTTTGATCTTATTGACTAAAATCAATTTCCGGCCTGGCATCCCCTATGCATTTACCTTTTACAAGAAGGACACAACATCGGATGAGCAAGACCAAGACGAAAAAGCCCGGATTCAAGAAGGTTAAGCTAACCGGATACTTCTAAATATTTTTTGATTACTAAGCGGGAGTCCCCCCCCCAACCTCCCGCTTACCTTTTCGAAGCCTGTTTTCCACCTCCCCCCCCACCGGAAAACAGGCTTCGCTTTTTTCTTTTTTAACAGCCGTCTAAAAAGCCCAATCCCGTAAGCCTACACGGCCGCAGGTTTTCCCTTTTCCGACCGGGCAGCTATCCTGTTGCTCTATGGAATCACAAAAATCCCTGCTTGATCGGTGGCTTCGCCCCGCCGGAGCCTTGTTCATCATCCTTTTCGGCCTCGGCCTCATCGTGCTCAGCGTGGTGATGAGGGAAGGCGGCCAGCTCGACGAGGAAAAACGCGCTACCTTCAAAGGCCGAGCGCTCATTTCGGCGGCCTTCGTCGAGAACTGGTTCTACGACCTGCGCACCAAGCGCTTCTACGACCACGACAACAAGGCCGAGAACATCGTGATCCTCGAGATCACCGACGAGTCGCTTAAGCAGATCGGCCGCTGGCCCTGGACTCGCCAGGTTCACGCCACGGTCGTAGATCGCCTTCGGCTCCTCGGCGCCAAAGTAGTTATGTTTGATGCGCTCTTTCCAGAGCCCGAAGCGCCCGCGCCCGACAAAGCTTTCGCCGCCGCGGTCAAGCGCTTCAGCGACGGAGGAGGATCTGTGGTCATCGGCTACGGCTTGGCTGACTCCGCCGAGACCGGTTTTCCCGAGCCGCCAGACGCGATCCTCAGCTCGATGATCAGCGGCGTTCCGGGACAGGAACCAATGGGCTCTTCCCTCGTGGACCGCAACAACTTCACGAACCCCGAGCTCGCGGCGAGCCCTGCGTCTTTCGGGTTCATCACAGCCTCGGCCGACATCGACGGCGTTTTTCGCCACGCAAAGCTAGTGAACGAAATCTCCAAGATTTACTTTCCTGCCCTCGGTCTCGCGGGCTACATGAGCTTTTTTCAGAACGGATCCGACCGCAAAATCGAGGTCGCTCCCGCCCAGGGCTCTGACGACTATCTTCTCAAGCTCATCAACGGAGACAAAGAACGAATCTTTCGCCTGAGTCACCAGGGCGAGCTCAAGGTGCGTTTCTTCGGCCGCGCGAATAGTTTCGTGCGGGTGCCCGTCGAGGACGTTTACAAGGACTCCGTGCCAGGCGGCAGCGCGGAGCTGAAGAATATTTTCAAGGGCAAAGCAGTGCTGATCGGATCTTCCGCCTTCGGCGCGCATGATTTACGACATCTACCCACTGACCCTCAGAGCCCAGGGATGTACATCCATGCGAACCTTTTCCACGCCCTCGACAAGAATCTTCTCTATAAACAGGAAGACTTAAGTTTTTTCCTTTCCATCGCCCTGTTCTTGCTTGGAACAATCACGGTGCTGGTGCTTTCGCGCTTCAAAAGCCCGGGGATCGAGACCACCGGTACACTCGGCGTGCTCACCGCGATCTACACCGCCGACTACTTCTATTTTGCTCCGGAAGGTTATTTCCTGCGCCTTTTCTTCGTGCTGGGAGGCACGGTTTTCCTCTACGCATGGTTCACCTTCCTCAATGTGTTCGCCGAGGCAAGGGAGAAAAAGAAGATCCGCGACGCGTTCTCTCGTTACGTGGCCCCGGAGATCGTGAAAGAGATGCTCAGCAACCCTGACAAGCTGAAAGTTGGGGGTGAGAAACGCGAGATCACGATGCTTTTCTCCGACGTGCGCGACTTCACCACGATTTCGGAACGCCTCACCGCCCAGGAGCTTTCAACGCTGCTGAATATCTACATGGGCCGCATGACCGATATCCTGTTTGAGAGCGGCGGCACTCTCGACAAATACATCGGCGACGCCATGGTGGGATTCTGGGGAGCTCCGCTCGAGCTCAAAGACCATGCTTATCACGCCGTCCGAGGCGCAAAGTTAATGCTCGAAGCACTCCCAGGCGTAAACGCCGAGTTCGAGAAGCGTAAGTTCCCCCGGGTGAATGTAGGGATCGGCCTAAATACTGGAGAGGCCTCGGTAGGAAACATGGGTTCCGACAAGATCTTTCAGTACACGGCACTGGGTGACAATATGAATCTGGCTTCTCGCCTTGAAAGCCTTACGAAATATTACGGAGTGAATTTGATGATCTCCGAGTTCACCCTTGCCAAGCTCGGAGAGCGCAAAAGTGAGTTCAGGTTGCGTCCGCTTGACCTGGTACAGGTCAAAGGCAAGAGCAAAGCAGTCAAGATTTTTGAGGTCATCCCCGACTGGAGCCCTTGGGCGAAAGAGGCTGCCCTTCTCGCAAAGTTCTGCGAAGCCTATGAGCAGCTTTATTTGAACCGTAAGTTCGTCGAAGCTAAAGCTGCGTTCGAAGCGATCCTCCACCAACTGCCAGAGGACAAAACAACGCTGAAGCTGCTTCATAGTACTGAAGAATTCCTGGCAACGCCGCCGCCCGCCGAATGGGACGGCGTCACGATTTTCACCTCAAAATAGCTATAAGGATTAACACTTGCTCCCTATGGAGTCGGCTGCGTAAAATAGCTACTGGAGGGGCAAGGATGCACCCATTAGCTCTGTTGCTGGGATTCAGCACAATTATCGGATTTAACTCGGATGCCTTGGCTGCAGGAAGCGCCACGGTGGTTGTGCTTCGCGGAAAAGCCACGAGCGACGGCAATCCTATTCAGGAAAAGCAAAAAATTAATCCCGGTTCCACGGTGAAAACCGAAGCTGGCTCCTTCGTGAAGCTCCTTTTTGCCGACAACACGCAGTTGAACGTAGGACCAAATACTACGATGAAACTCGAAGACACGAAGGAAGGCAGCGCTTCGCTGGTCGACCTCGTGGGCGGCACCATCCGTGCAAAGGTTACGAAAGACCTCCTTAAGAAAAACGACGGCGGCCCCATCAAGGAAAAGATGGTGATCAAAACCAAAACGGCCGCGATGGGTATCCGCGGTACCGACTTCAATGTGAGTTTCAACCAAGCCAACAATACGACCGCGCTGATCACCTTCGAAGGAAGCGTGGCCATGGCGGCGCTTATGGCAGGTGCCAATCCGATGGCCGCGCTTCAGGCAACAAGCGGCGTGCAGGCGGTAGGCGCTGGCCAATTCTCGGGAGCCTCGCCCGATCAGCCTCAGGCCTCGATTCCGGTGAAAATCTCACCCGCTCAACTTGAGTCAATGAAGGCCAACGTGAACTTCGAACAGGGAAAGGCAGAAAAATCGACGGCGATGTCGTCGCCGGTTCCTCCCGGTATCGATCCAAGGTCGTTTTCATCAGGCTCCGACAAAACGCTCGCCGAAGGCGTGGCAAAAGCCGTGGGCGAATCGAATCTCTCCAGCGCGATCCAGGAAAGCGTTAAGGGCGAGTCTACCTCGACGCAGAAGGCGCCTCCCGAAGGCTTCATCAACAAAGCTACCGGGGAATATGCGCCGCGCGCCGGAGGTTTTATCGATCTTGCGTCTGGCCGCTATGTTCCGCCGCCTCCGGGCTCCGCCTTCGATCCCAATACGGGTGTGTTCACGCCTCCTCGCGCGATGGGCGCCTTCGATCCTTCCACCGGTTCCTATGTTCCACCTAAAGGCGTAACCCTCGACCCCGTGAAAGGCTTCGTAGCCGAAGCGCCTCGTGTACCTGCGGGCGCTACCGCCGCGGGCTCCGCTCCCCCTCCACCGCCTCCTCCCGCAGTGCAAGCGCTCGTAGTGGCGATGAACACAGCCGTGAAGCCGGAAAATGCGGGCGTGACTGTAACCAACGATCCTACATTTGCTCCCATAGCACCAAAGGCCGACGGTACTTTCGCGCCGCCACCGCCGCCGCCGCCGCCATCTGGCCTACCTCCTCCTCCGCCCCCAGGAGCGGATGAGCAGACGAACGAGCCGACGACCGATCCTTGTGCCGCCAAGGCTTGTGAGGTTCCCGATACGACTCCGACGCCTACAGAAACGTCCGTGGATTTTTCGATCTCCGTTACGAACTAAGGAACTTAAGGAAAAGTAATGACCCGCTCCCCCCTGTTGCTCTCCCTCGCTCTGGCCATGGCCCTGGGAACCGCGAGCCCTCGCGCCCTGGGGTTCGTTTCAGAAGAAAATCAGAAGACACTTGCCGATGCATTCGCCCTCTTTAAGAAAGGCGCCTACTCACAGGCGATCGAAAAAGCTGAGACGATCAAAGATCCGTCTGGTGCCGGTGAAGTCGAATTTTTTATCGCATCCGCACACGCTAAACTCCAGAACTTCGACAAGGCCGCCGTCTCTTACGAAAAAGCGATCGCCGCCCGTCATCTTCCCTCCGGGATTTTTTATGACTATGGCCAAGCGCTATTCGCCCAGCAGAAACTCAAGGAAGCCGAGGCACAGTTTCGTAAATCGATTATCGCGAAGTTCAAGATGGGCGCATCGGCGTATTATATTGCGTATATCCGGCAGACCCTAGACGACAAACCGGGCGCGAAGGAATTCTACAATAAAATCGGCAAGCTCTCGAATGACCCCGACCAGGTAAAACAGGCATCCCTGCTCCAGATTGCCGAGATGGCAAAAGAAGAAGCTGACGAAATGAAGGACAAGAAAGAGCTCAAGGCGAAACATAAGCGTTTTCTTGAGACCGACGTCACCAACCTCTATAAACGGGCACGCGATTACTCCCCTGGCACAGACACCGCGACCCTAGCCGAAGGCAAGCTCAGTGAAATCGACGCCGAGCTAGAAGCGATGGTGGAGCGGATGCGCAATGGAAATCCGCTCCCACGACAAGCTTACTCTCTCTCCTTTTCTCAGGACTTCACCTACGACTCCAACGTAACCACGCAGGCCGACCAGGCGCTTGTGCAGGTAAGCGATAAAGACGCACTCATCTGGAAGAGCGGCTTTCTCGCCAAGTACCAATTCAACTGGCGCAAGACCGTCAGCTTCATTCCTGAGCTTAACGCCTCGATTCAATACCATTCGCGCCAGCACACCCCGAAAGTTTACCAAAACGATAACTACTCGATCACGCCCGCGCTGCGCACGAAGATCGAGCATTGGAGCGCTGGCAAGCCTGCCACCATGCTTATCGAGGCAGAGTTCAACTACATGGGCCGCGATTACCTACAGCGCCATCAGTTTCCCTTCTTTAGCCGCTTCTACAATTTGATCCTTGGCGAGCGCGTAAAATGGTTTGATACCGGCAGCACCACCCTCAAGGCAAACATCAAATTCTTGGAGAACAATAACCCCGCCAAAAATTCCTACAGCCCCGGCATCAGCATCACCCAGCTCATCAAGGTGGGCGGGCAGAACCTGGTGAACACCTTCAGCGCGGATTATCTTCATGCCCGCGACGACGTGAACGACGAGCGCAACTACAAGCTTCGCGTTTCCACCACCTATAGTAAGTTCTTTGAAGAAGTGGACTTCACTCCTACCATCGCGCTTTCGCTCAAAGACACAATGAAGCAAAGAGGGGGCCGTGGAAACGAGTTCAGCTTCAACCCTTCCATTGCCTTTAACCGCCCGCTGTCCAAAAAGATCGACGGCACACTCGACTATGCCTATACGAGAAACTTGTCGCAGGACAAAGCGAACTTCCAATACTCCAAACACGAAGTGCACTTCGGGGCTTCGTACCGATTCTGATCTCGCCACCGTGTAAGCCGCCGAATCACGAGTATTCTCTATAGTTTCCGTGCGAGGCACCGATCAGGAGTCCATGCGAACCCTGATCCGTCACGCCGTAACACTTCTTCTCGTCGTTTTTGTCTGCAAAGTGGCATTGCAGGCAAACGAATTCCGCAGCTTCAACGGCGTCCCCAAATCTCTGCTGCTCGGCAGCCTGGCTCCCGAACAAGGAATTCCCTCGACCGAGATAGACGCGACGAAAATAATTTCCGCCATCAGAAACCGATAGAAAGCTGCCGTTATAGGTTTAGCCTATACAGGTTTAAATGTAGCAAGCCATGCCGCGAGCGTCGCAAGCACGATCGTAGCCCAGTAGGCTTTCATGGCCTGCTCCGGGAACCGTTTGGCCACCATGTGCCCGAGACCCGTGATCACCAGCCAGATCACGATCTTCGCGATCGCCCAGTTGGGAATCCCACTCGTCATGCCAAGCCGCGCCAGAAGGCCAAAGCCTGCCACCAGAATGAACAAACTGGAGGCGCCAGAGAGGATTTTCCAGAACTTGCCCGCTGGCCTGGCCAGAAGAAGCACGGAAGCGCTGGAAAGGAAGATAAAAATGGATGCAAGGTGAATCACCTTGTATGTTTCGTAGTTGAGCATGCTTTGTAGCTACCACCACCAAAGGACTTTCTCAAGGTGACGAAGACCGACCTAAGCCCTGATGCCTGGAATAGCCGTTACCAAAGCGGCGATACCCCCTGGGACCTCTCTGGCCCCACGCCCGAATTCAAGCGCCTCCTCGACGAAGGTAATCTGCCTCCCCGTGGCCGCGTGCTCGTTCCTGGAGGAGGCCGCGGCTATGATGCCGTTCTATTTGCGGAGCGCAAATTCGAGGTGGACCTTGTTGATTTCGCACCCCAGGCCCTGGAGGCCGCGCTGATCGAAGCCGCCCGGCAGAAGCTTACCGTATTCGTTTATCGGCAAGATTTCTTCGCACTGCCCGAGCTCCCCTATCACGCCTGCTCTTACGACATTATTCTCGAGTACACTTTCTTCTGCGCGATCGATCCCGCATTAAGACCCGCTTACGTAAAAACCGCGGCGGCTTTGCTGAAGCCGGGCGGCCTCCTTGTCGGCCTTTTCTTCCCTCTGGAAATGGACAAGCCCGGCCCTCCGTTTGTCGTGAGTGAAAAAGAAGTGCGCGAGTTGTTCGCGGCGGACTTTGAAATCACCATTGAGAAGCCGCAGATGAGCATCAAGGCGCGCGCGGGCCGCGAATTTCTGGGGCTGTTCCGAAGAAAATAAAATCCGAAAATAATCTTTATTTAGGCCGTATCGCCAATACCACATGCGCGATGCCGAACTTGTCACGCATCAGGTCGTGCATCTTCTGCCGGAGAACCTCCGCCTGCTCCAGGCTCATGGTGCTCACGCGAATCTCAGCCGTGGCCGCGTACATTCTGGAAGTTAGTTCCCAGACGTGAAGATCATCGACATCCTCGACTTTCTGGTCCAGCGCCCGCAGCTGGCTTACCAGCTTTTCCGTTTCGACATGCCGGGGAGTGCTCTCCAGCAGTACGTGGCCTGCGTCTACGATCACCTTAGAAGCCCAGCGCAATATCCACAGCGCGAGCAACAGCCCCACGGCCGCGTCGATCCAGAACAAACCGGAGAGATACATCACCAGGGCTCCGGCGATCACTGCCAGACTCCCCAAGGCATCGCTCCACACATGAAGAAGCGCTGACTGCAGATTCCGATCGCTATGGGCATGCTCTCCATGGTCATGCGCGTGGGAATGGCTGTGATCGTGACCAATAGTCACATGGCTGTGGTCATGCCCATGAGCGCAGGTTACGGGCTCAAAAGTCTTGTCGTTCTTCGCCGCCCGGTACAAAAGCGCCGCCGATGCGAGATTGAAAAGCAGGCCGATCGAGGCAACGTATAGCAGTGGCAGCGACTTGACGGGCTCCGGATGCCAGATCCGCGTAATTCCCTCATAGGCCAGGCTCAAACTTACCGCCAGCAGCAGCAGGCCATTCACGAAGGAAGCTAGCACCTCAAGCCGGTAAAGCCCGAAGCTTGAGCGCCCGTCACTCGTGGGGCGCGCGGCAAGGATCAGCGCGGAAAGGCTCATGCAAAGAGAAAGCAAATCTGTGAATAAATGGGCTGAGTCTCCGAGCAGCGCGATACTCGACGTATACCAGGCTCCCGCTACCTGCATCACGAACGCGACCACACTCAGCGCGATAGCGCCTTGAAGGGCGGTCTTTTTGCCCATAGGACTGACTTGAACATCATGAGGAGAACGCCAGAGTGCCATGGCGTCATTCTAACGAACACGGTCTTCGCCCTGAAAGCAATTTCTCGGCTTTCCGCCGCGCTAAGTGGATCTGCGAATCTATCTTGAAATGGAAGCCGGCCGCCTCGAAGGAATCGAGGAAGACTTGGGACTGAAAATCAATGCCACAAACGCGGCAAGCAACATCGCCACAGCACAGAGATTGACTAAAGTGGTAAACCTAATAGAACGCACAGAAGCTATATCGGTTTAAAGGCACCAATTGCTTTAATTTAGTTGGGTATATAAGCGGCTGAAATTAAGACTTTTTCTGATCCGGAGGGAGAACAGCGTCGGGCTGGATGGCGCCAATCGACTCACGGTGGCCACTCGAAGCCTGCAGGTCTTCCTCGCCGGATAGACCTTTCTTAAATGCATTCATTCCCTTGCCCAAAGCCGCGCCCAGCTCTGGTAGGCGGCGGGAGCCGAAAAGTAGAACTACGACGGCAAGAATAATAAGATGACCGAGGCTGAGTCCAAACATGGGTAATCTCCTTATCTCTAGGTAGCAGCAATCTTGCCCCTTTGGCAAGCTGGCTAGTAGCCTTCCTTAAGCAGATTCTCGTAGATATTGAACCACATATTCATCGATTCATCTTTATTGGTAGAGAAGCGGAGATCGTGGTGATTGATCTGGGCCAGGTGATCTATGGAAGCTGTGGGAAGTTCCTTTCCCCAAACCTGCGAATCGTAAGGAACCATTCCATCGTGGCCGTTAGCCGTAAGATAATGCCCCTGCCCCTCCATCCAACGAGCTGTTAAGAACAGGGCCATGCTCAATCCACCTTCGTTGAAGCGGGCCCGCGTGCGCACAGAGAAATAACGCACATCCAGAGAGTCAGGCACCTTTTCATTGAAAACCTTCATTTTTGCCGTGGTGATCTCGGGAAGAAATCGGCGCCCTTTGAAGTCATAGCCGACGAGGCGAAAAAACCAGTACCAGAGACCGAAGCTGCTGTTCATCTGACGATTGGCCCAGTCGGCCAACGGAGTGCCATAGTGAGGAGTGCCGATGGTCGTGATCGTAGACACTTGAAAAGATTTCAGCACCGACACCATATAGCGGGCATCGAGGCCGCCGATAGAATGGGCGATGATATTGACCATCTGTCCTTTCATCTCTGTTTCCAGGAAATTCTTCAGCACGGCCGCTCGTTCCGCGATGCTAGCGTCGGTAGGGAGCTGAGCGACTTTGACCACCGTACCATTCGACGATAGAAACTCGGGAATGCCTCGAAAATAGGTACCAAGGTCGAGCGGGCCGATGGAAAGATTGCTGCCATTCGCGGTCGAGCCATGCACGAGCACGATCGCCTTTTTTAACGGGCTGAGACTCTTCACGCTTGCAATCGCGAGGGCCATTTCAGGCATGGCTAAGTTGAGCGCCAGCAGCAGAGCTAAGATCAGGCGTTGCGAATTCCTTCGAGGGGTGGGATTTTCGCAGCCGCTCTCGCAGGAAAAAATGCGGCCAGAACGACGATCACCATTGCAGTAAAGACGATTAATGAGATGAACCATGGTGAAATTTTAACCGGAAGTGAGCGATCATAAAAGATATCCGGCAATTCAATCACCGGATAGGTTTTCAGCATCAAAGTGATCCCGAGCCCCGCCATGAGCCCTATCAATGTGCCGATATTGCCGATCACCGCACCTTGTACCAGGAAAATTCCGCCAATCTGCTTACCCGTGGCGCCCATGGCCTGAAGAATGGCGATCTCTTTGCGCTTCTCGACTACTGTCATCCGCAATGACGTGACGATATTGAAGCTGGCCACGAGCACGATCATAGCGAGGATCACGAACATCGTAATCCGCTCAAGCTTCAGAGAGGCGAAGAGATGCGCGTTCAACTCGTTCCAGTCCTGAACCCGAAATGCATCGCCAAGCTCGCCGCGTATCTGGCCTCCACTTTTCTCGGAACGTTCGAAATCGCGAACACTCACTTCAACTCTGTTTACCAGCCCGGGGCGTGCCAGAAAATCCTGCACGGCTTCCAGTGAAGCGTACACGGTATGCAGGTCTTTCTCCGGCAGGCCGCTCTCGAAGATTCCATCCACCCGGAAAGAGCGAATCCTGGGCACGCTCTCGAGCGGGCCTTCCGTTTCCGTCGGGGAAATCACCTGCACGCGGTCACCGGGCAACACGTTCAACTGGTAGGCTAGCTCCTTTCCCAGCCAGAGCCCCTCGCGGGACAATACCTTTGGCCCCTCTGCGGCTTCGATCAACGAGGCCGCCAGGAGGCTCATGTGGCTTTCGGCTACGCCCCGCATGCTCATACCAGCGACCTTCTTGCCAGCCTTCAAGATGGCCTCGGTACTCAGAACCGGATTTACCGAGAGCACATCGGAACCAAGAGAGTAAACTTTATTTACCTTGTCAGGCGTAAAGGCAAAGAAAGGCTCATTGTCCTCCCCCGCCCTAGTTACAAGAATGTGAAACTCTCCCTGAGCCAGGCGCGTCTTCAATGCGCCCTCGAAGCCATCCATCACCGAAAGTATAACGATCAGCGTGGCAACGCCCACGGCAACCCCGGCGATCGAAAGAAACGTAATCAGCGACAAGAAGGCGTTGCTCTTCTTTGAACGCAGGTAGCGAAGGCCGATGAAGCTCGACAATGGATTTATCGTCACCGGCCCGGCCTTTTAGTAGAAAGACCCTTTACGGGCCACTTCCTGAAGCGCGCCGCTCGGCTTGAGACGCTCTCCGCCGCCGGCACCCGAGAAACGCTCAAGTGTCTCAGCCACCCGACGCGCGCCTTCATTGTCAGCGTATCGAAGAAGGCCTCCGCGGAAAAACGGGAAGCCGGTACCCATGATCATGCCGAGATCCACTTCCCCGGGCGACTTCACAACCTGGTCCTGCAGAGCAAGCGCGGCTTCATTGATCATGGGGTATGTCATCCGCTGGATCAGTTCGCCGTCTGTGAGCCCCGCCGATCGAGTATTGCGGTTCTTCACCACCTCGAGAATGGAATCATCGATGCCAGTCTCTTTGCCGTTCTCGTAGGTATAGAAACCTTTGCCATTCTTCTTGCCCAGGCGGCCGCTCGCCGCTACCGCTTCGGCGAGAGGAGATGCCTGCGCACGAGCCCCGAAAGCCTGATTCAGAATCTTCGATACCTTGGCGCCCACGTCGATGCCCACTTCATCCACGAGACGCATCGGGCCCATCGGCATACCGAACTCTTTCATCACGCGGTCGATTCTCTCGACGGAAACGCCCTCCTCAAAAAGGAACATCGCTTCGTTCATATAGGGGAGCAGGAGACGATTCACCAGGAATCCCGGCCCGTCTTTCACCACGATCGGGGTCTTGCCCAGCTTCTTGGCGAGTTCGAAAAGCGTCGCTACTGTTTCCTTGCTGGTCTTCTCGCCGGCGATCACCTCTACAAGCGGCATGCGCGAAACCGGATTGAAAAAGTGCAGTCCGCCCACGTTCTCGGGACGCTTCGCTGCGGAGGCCATCTCCGTGATCGAAAGGGACGACGTGTTCGAGGCGTAGACGCAGGAATCAGAAATATAGTTCTCGGTTTCGGCGAGTACCTTTTTCTTCACGTCCATGTTCTCGACCACGGCTTCGACCACGACGTCGACATTCCTGAAGCCTGAGTAATCGAGGGTGCCGGAGATCTGGCCCATCTTGCCCATATATTGATTCTTTGTGAGCTTACGGGTCTTAAGGGCGAAGCCGAAATTCTCGGCGGCCTGCTGATAGCCTAGGTTCACGCTTTCCTGCTTGATGTCTTTCATCCGAACGGGAATGTCTTTGTTGGCGAAAGCCCAGGCGATACCGCCGCCCATCACGCCGGCGCCGAGCAATCCTGCGCGCTCTACCTTTTTTGCCGCAACTTCAGGCCCAACGCCGTTGGTACGTTTTACACTTTCCGAAAGCTGGAAAAGCTCGATCATCCGCTTGGAAACCGGAGTAACGGCGAGCACGGAAAATGCCTTGGCCTCTCGCTTGAGCGCCTCTTCAATGTCAATGCCGTGGATCTCGGCCAAAAGCTCGAGAATCTTATACGGCGCGGGCAGCTTACCTTTGGCCCCCATCTTAGCGAGGGTTTTGTCAGTGCTTTTGCGCGCCATGTTGAACACTAAGCCGCGCAGCGGGAACATCTCCATCAGGTAAGATTTCCAGTTGTGCACTCGGCGGCCGGGCTTGCCGGCGTTCGCCTTGGCCCACTTGATTGCGCGCTCGTTGAAATCCTGCGACGGAAGAAACGCATCGACAATGCCAGCCTTGTAAGCGCGAACGCCGTCGAGCTGCTTGCCACTCAGGATGAGCGGAAGCGCCTGATCCAGCGGGATCAGGCGTGGAAGCCGAACGGATCCGCCGAACCCGGGGAGTACCCCAAGGTTTACTTCGGGAAGGCCTATCTTCACAGTTTTGGCGTCACTCGCGAGTCGCTTGTTGCAGGCCAACGCCATTTCAAAGCCACCGCCGAGGCAGGCCCCGTTGATCGCGGCCACTTTTTCAAAGGGCAACTTCGAAAAGCGATGGATAGCCTGTTGCCCGGCCGTGCAGCCAGCGAGAGCTTTGTCGATCGTATCTAGGCCCTTGATCAGATTGAGGTCGGCACCCGCGATGAAGATATCGCCTTTGCCGCTCGTTACCACGAGTCCCTTGAGATCCCGGCGTGCGCCCAGATCCGTCGTTACTTGCTCGAGCTCTTTCAGCGCTGACTCGTTGAAAATATTCGCCTTGGAGTCGGGCTGATCGAAGCAAAGCTCCGCCCAGCCTTCGCCACGGTCGATCAGCTTGAAGTTGGTGTATGTCGCCATGGCCTTATGCTCCTCTTTCAACAACAATCGCGCCTCCTTGGCCGCCCCCGATGCAGAGGGATGCAATGCCAAACTGTTTATTGCTACGCTTAAGCTCTTTCAGGGCCGCGATGGCGATCCGTGCGCCGCTGGAACCTACCGGGTGGCCAAGCGCGATGGCGCCGCCATTCGGATTGAGCTTCGCCGGATCCACTTCGCCCACAGCCTCCGAAATTCCGAGCTTCTGCTGGCACCATTCTTTGGAGGCCATCGCCTTGGTAACCGACATCACCTGAGCCGCGAAAGCTTCGTTAATCTCGATCACGTCCATTTGGCCGAGCGTTAGCCCGGCCTTCTTGAGGGCCGCGTGCATCGCATAAGCTGGGCCGAGCCCCATACGCTCTGGCTCGTGACCGGTGAATACCACCGATCGCACCTTGCCGAGCACTTTGTAGCCCGCTTCTTTTGCCTTATCCGCGCTCATCATTGCCAGCATCGCCGCGCCATCTGTAATAGGGCAGGCATTGCCCACCGTTACAGTGCCATTCACCTTATCGAAGTAGGGCTTCAATTTGGCGAGCTGCTCGATCGACTGCCCCTTGCGCGGCCCCACGTCGTTGGTGATCGCGCTGGTATATTTCATCGGCAGCGCCAATGGCACGATTTCGTCGGCGAGCTTACCGCTTTCCTGCGCGGCCACGGCCCGTCGGTGCGACTCGACCGCAAACTTGTCCTGGTCTTCACGCGAGAGCCGGAATTCTTTGGCGAGCAGGTCAGCGGTTTGACCCATGTTCATCCCGCAGAAAGGATCCGTAAGGCCTTCCTGTATCGCGACGATCGGGCTCATCATCCCGGTCGGCCTTCCTTGTAAAATCGTCGACAAAATACCGACGGGCGCTCCCATCAGCGTCGAAAGCTTCTGCATTGGCGTCTTTGCGCGCATCAGGCGGCCGAAAAACTCCACCACTTCGGGCCGGTAAATGAGCGGCATATTGCTCATGCTTTCCACTCCGCCCACCAGCATCACGTCGCAGTGCCCGGTACCGATCTTGAGCCAGCCCTGCATAATTGCCTCGAGACCCGAAGCGCAATTGCGATGCACGGTATATCCCGGAATCGATTTATCGAGGCCTGCTTGCATCCCGATCACGCGCGCGATGTTCGCGGCGTCTTCGGGAGAACCCACGTTGCCGATGCAGACTTCGTCCACTTTCACGCGGGCTTTTTTACCAACTCCATCGGCAATTTCGAGCCGCTCGATCAGCTCCCGCATCGGAACACGCCCGAGCTCATGGGCCCGCACTTTAGCGAAGTCCGCTCCGGATTTTACGAAGGGCGAACGCACGCCCTCGACAATTACCACATCCCGCATGGTCATAAGCATTTACTCCCTTGGAAATTCTTCTGAATTGTACCTGAATTTCATTCGCTTTGGGGGCCAAAAACAACATTGTTTTCCCCAACTTACGCCGCCCCGCGTACAAATCCAAGTATGCGCACAAGCTGAGCGTTCTAAAGAGCGCACCGCCAGCCGTTTACCCGGTTCCGCGATGTGCGACCGACTCCTGCGCGGTACAAAAGTCATATGAAAACACTTCAAACCCTGCTTCTCATAGCTCTTCTATTTACCGCTGCCGCCTGGTTCTCCCTGCAAGGAGTTTCCAACGCCACGATCCGCAAGGCTCCCGATGTGGTGCAGATTACGGAACACACTGTGTCTCGCAGCAGCGCACCGATCCGCGCCACTCCAAAAATTGACATTAAGCCCGCCGAAGTGACAAAGCCAAAGACGCCCTCCCCCTTCCAGGTAGCCCTCGAGGCAGGCGACCTGTGCGAGGTCACGCGCCTGCTGAATGGCGCCGTGCAGACACCGGATGCTTACACCGCCATCATCGCGACGATGAGCCCAAGCCCGGCTTTGCAGGAAGCCTACGCAGCAAATGGCCCAATGATGACTAATAACATGACAGCTAAACCCAAGTTCACGCATTCTTCGAGCGACCTGATCTGGGCGCTGAAGCTGGGAGGACTGATGTACACCCCGGTTGGCAACCCCTCCGAAGATTCCAAGATGTCGCTCCAACTTCTGCTCGAGCTCGAAAAGAAAGACCCCGCGAACGCCTTCTTCCCGTTTTTCCGGATCTATCTCGAGGAAAGACTTGCTTACACAAAGGAACAGCTAAGAGAGACGGCCGCGAAAATTTCCGCGGCCTCCAGCTTTGACAGTCGTCTCGAAAGCCTTGATCAGGAATTCAGGGACGCGATGTGGCTCAGCCCCGCCATGCACTACGCGATCTCGTACGTGTACAGCGCGACCTCGCCCTCCTACTACTCACCGGTAAATCTCCTGCGCCGACTGGCTGAGGAGAAAGAGATCGATGGACTGAAGCGACTTGCCGAACTGATGATGGAAAAAGGTCTGCGCGCGCGCCGCTCCTATACGACGGGTGAATACGATATTCAGCAATACACGACCGGTCGCGGCCTAGTTGCGCCGCTGGCAGGAAATTATCCGGACTGGCCACAGCTGGACGCCGAGAAAGGAAAGACTAACTCTTCCTACCCTACCCAGCCCTGGATCATCGACGAAGTAACAGGCGAGCGCAGATGCGACCCGGGCCCTTACGAGACTTATTTTTACGAAGCAAGAGAGAACCGTTAAGGCCTAACGCCGATTCAGTTCATTGACGATCTCATCGACCGTGACCCAGCGTACCTTGCCGCGATAACGTTGCATCAAGGAACGCGAAGCGCCCACAGTATGCGGTTGAATGTCGTGAAACAGGATGATCCCGCGACCGTTCTGGCGCATCTGCGTCTCCACGCGCGCGAGCACCGTGGTGGGATTCTTATCGTCCCAGTCGGAACTGTCGATATTCCATTTTACGTGGATCATTCCCTGATTCGCGATCATTGTGCGCACCCGGGCGTCGTTCATTCCTTGCGCGTAGGGCAGGCGGAAATACTTGGGTTTGTATCCGAAAATTTTAGTGAACTCTTCCGTGGAGGTATAAATTTCCTTTTCCTGCGTAGTGTTTAAGCGCGCCAGGTCGCGGGGAACGAGAATCTTGGCGTGCATGTAGGAGTGATTTGCAACTGTCATTCCTGCCGCCTGCACCGACTTGACGATTTGCTGGCGAGCCTTTGCGTAGTTGGTGATCCAGAAAAAGGAACCTTTGGCGCCATTGGCGAGTAGATTGTTGAGAATCTGCATCGTATACGATTTGTCGGGGCCGTCGTCGAAGGTGAGGGCATAAGTTCCAGTGGGAAACTCGAAGCCCATTAAATTGCCCGAGGTTCCCGTGGATGGAAACTTCGAGGCGGCGCTCGGCTGCCGGGCCTCTGCCTGCCTCTCCTCTTCAAAGCGCTCCGCCTCCCGCTCTACTTCTTCTTTAACATCGTCGGTTTCCGGGAGCTCCTGGATCAATTTGCCGATAGCAGGGGCGGCTTCCGCAGCGGCCTCACCAAGCGCTTTGCCCTGGAAAGCGGAAGCTAACCCATTTAAGTCTGCGCTCGACCACTCCTGCTTGAATGTATCCTTCATCGTCTGGAGCAGGTCGTGGAGCAGAACCCGGTACGTCTTATTTTTTCTAACTTCGCCAATCGCATCACGGATACCAGCCACCACGAACATCGCCCGGTCAGCCTGCGCTTTCTCTTCGGGCTGGATGGAACCCGCCGCCAGGAGAGAAACAGCACGAGCCTCCATGTAGATCTCAACGATTTTGGCTTCCGAGCGCTCCGAGATCGGGCGCGCCATCAGCAGCTTCTGGTAGGCCGGCACGGAAAAGATATCGACGCCTTCTGGCTTGCTGGCGAGGGCAAGGTCAAACTCGCGAAGCCAGGCCTGCGCGCGGATCCTGATTCGCAGGAGTCGCATCACGTAGTCTTTGGCCATCTGGCGCGGATCTGGACTATCGAGAAAGCTCTGAAGTACCACATCGGCCTGAGTGGAGCTCGGCGTGCGCGTCTCGTTGTCGAGATTACGGGAGCCCGACGCACAGGCAGAAAGAGTGATAGGCAGCAGAACTAAGAATCGAGCGAGGAAAAAGTGGCGCTTCATAAGCTCCATCCTTGGAGGTTTGAGGAACCGGGCGAAATCCCGGCATCAGACGATTATATTGGCACTCTGGGCGCTTTGTCCATGTGCCCTTATTTTGCCTAAGTAGCTAAAATAAAAGGACCTCGTGCCGGGGGTAAAGCGGGCGCGAGGTCCTGAATTTTTTCGAAGGGCTATCGGAACTAGAACGCCACTTTAACAGTGCCGAGGATCGAGTAGAACCCGTCACTAGCCAACGAACCGCCCACTACTTCCTGGTCGTTCGACTGGCTGTAGTTGAAGTTGTTCGTAAAAGCGTAGTTGTTCAAGCGCTGGTTCTCGCTCGAGCTGAACACCAAGGCGTACTTGAAGAGCGCGCCGAGGGATACGGTTTCCGACAAGTTCACGGCCGCGCCACCTTCGAGGATACCCAGCCACGACTTTACAGTGTAGTCCGGAGTATTCTGCGTGTACGGATTGAACTGGTACGAAGACTGGCCCTGGGCGGTCTTGTAGTTCAGGTAGCCAACGTTGTAACCAACGCCCGCTCCGCCGAAAATGCGAAACTTAGCTTCAGGCGGCATCAGGTAAACACGAAGCCCACCGTTGAATACGTTCTGGTTGTATTCGAGGCCCTGCGTATTCTGGCCGTTGAAGCCCTGGGGCTGGTAGTAGTTGTAGAACGAGCCGTTGTTGGCGAGGCTGATCTGGTGCTTGGCATAAGAGTAGCCGAGCAGGATCGCGAAGTTACGATCAACGTCCATCTCAAGCTCTACACCGGCCGTGAGGCCGCCGCTAACATTGTAAGAGCTCGAGTTCAGGCTGGTCACGCCGAGGAGAGGCGAGATGCGAACCTTACGCTCAGACTTAGGCTTCTCGAGCGTTGCGGTCGAGGTGCCGCCTTCGCTGTCGAACTCTTCTTCGTCGTCGGCCACTACCGGTGCGGCGTCTACTGACATGTAATCTTTTTTGTTGGCAGCGGAGTTGCCAACAAGGTCGTCCTGAACTACGGCCGTGTCGGTCGGAGTGCTGGAACCCTGGGGAGCGGTACCGTCATCAACCGTGATCTTGATCCGGTCGAGAGTCTTCAGGAGAGCCTGTTCAAACTGGCTCTGCACGTCGGTCATCTTGGTCTTGATACCTTCGTCGAGCTGGGAACCCATCGAGGGCTTGGTGGCCGGAGGGGCTACTACAGGCTGGGCAGGAAGTTCAGCGGCCAGAGGAGGAGTGATCTCCGTCTCTTCGCGGGTGATCTTCTTTACAACGGTCTTAGGCTTGGCTTTCCTTACGACAACCACTTCTTCTTCGGCTTCATCGGAAGCTTCGGGAGTGATGGCATCTTCTACGATTGCCTGCTGTTTGATTGTGGTTTGTTGTTTTACCAACTCAGCCTGCGCATTGGCAGAAAGAGCTGACACAACCACCAGGATGGAGGTCGTATAGAGCATTTGGATCCAGATTGGCTTCATCATGAACGGTGTCCTCTTATTCGAAAAAATTTTTATTACCCCTGCGGTCTTTTTGTTAACGCAGCGCAACCTATCCCCATTGACAATGGGTGTCAACTCCCTCCTGTCGTTATTTTGATACCTTGCATCATTTTCAAGCGACTCATATGTTGTTGATTTTATTATTCTTTAAAAATAGAAGGGCAATAATATCAATTACTTGATCGCCTACTCTTCGCGAAATGTGAATGCCTTTGGTTACAGGATGTACAACGCAAATTTCATCCATTTTTCAGCAGCTTGCGGCGATGCGGGGCGATTCGATATAGATACTCCTGCAACAAAACTCACCTCAACACAGCTTCCGAGGATCGAATGAACGACGCTAATTTCTCCCTGCCCATCGCCCATAACGAGCCCGTTTTCCCTTACGCGCCCGGCGACCAGGCGAGAAAACAGATCGAGACTCAATTGAAGGAGTTTCGCGGAACCACGATCGACATCCCCCTGCTGATCGGCGGCAAGGAAATCCGCACCGGAAATACCGTGAAAGCGGTGGAGCCGCACGCGCACAAAAATGTGCTCGCTACCGTGCACCAGGCCGGTGAAAAAGAAATTGGCATGGCCGTGGAGGCCGCGATGAAAGCGAAACGAGATTGGGAAAACCTAGCCTGGCATGATCGCGCGGCCGTTTTTCTCAAGGCGGCTGACCTCCTGACCAATAAATACCGCCCGATCCTGAACGCCGCCACGATGCTCAATCAGAGCAAAACAGTGCACCAGGCAGAAATAGATTCAGCCTGCGAGCTGATCGACTTTTTCCGCTTCAATGCGGAATATATTAAAAAGATTTACTCGGAACAGCCCGCCTCTAGTGTAGGCGTTTGGAACCGCCTCGAGTACCGTCCGCTCGAAGGCTTTGTCTACGCCGTGACTCCCTTCAACTTTACCGCGATCTGCGGCAACCTTCCCTGCGCCCCTGCCCTGATGGGTAACGTGGCGCTCTGGAAGCCCAGCGCCTCGGCTCTTTTCTCTAATTTCTACGTAATGAAGCTGTTGGAAGAAGCCGGCCTGCCCCCGGGCGTAATCAACTTCGTACCCGGCCCGAGCAAAAGCACAGCCCCCGCCACGCTCAAACACCGCGACCTCGGCGGCATCCACTTTACGGGCTCGACGGCTGTGTTCAACGATATCTGGCGCACGATCGCCGGAAACCTCGAGAGCTATAAGAGCTATCCCCGGATCGTCGGAGAAACGGGCGGGAAAGACTTTATCTTCGTGCACGCCGACTCAGACGCCAAGGCCGTGGCCACCGCTTTCGTTCGCGGCGCCTTCGAATACCAGGGCCAGAAATGCTCGGCTGCTTCGCGTGGCTACATCGCGAAGAGCCTCTGGCCAGCGGTGGAAAAGGAAATGCTCTCACAGCTTTCCGAAATCAAAGTCGGAGACGTATGTGACATGTCGAACTACATGGGCGCTGTGATCGACGAGAAAAGCTTCGACAAGCTGATGGGTTACATCGAGAAAGCCAGGAAGAATCCTGAAGCCAAAATCATCTTCGGCGGCAAAGGCGACAAATCCGTGGGCTATTTCATTCAGCCCACCGTCATCCTCACGACGAATCCCAAGATGGAAACGATGTGCGACGAACTTTTCGGCCCCGTGCTCACGTTGTACGTGTATGACGACAAAGACTTTGAAGCCACGCTCAAGCTCTGCGACGAAACCTCGCCCTACGCCCTTACAGGCGCTTTCTTCGGCCGCGACCGCCGAGTGATCGCTCAAGCCGCGGAAGCTCTAAAATACTCCGCCGGGAATTTCTACATCAACGACAAGCCCACCGGTGCCGTCGTAGGCCAGCAGCCTTTCGGGGGCGCCCGCGCAAGCGGCACAAACGACAAAGCCGGCTCCGTGCTCAATCTACTGCGCTGGACTTCACCACGCACAATCAAGGAAACTTTTTCCCCGCCCACGAACTACAGGTATCCATTCTTAAGTTGAAGAACCAGAAGAACGGCGCTCGCTGAAGATCAGCGAACGGCAATTCCCGTTCGGGCATTCAAGCTCTCGACGAACTCCGGCTTCGGAGCCGCGTACCAGAGCTTTCCTTTGCGTTTCATCACGCCAGCGGAGCGTGCGGCATCCGGCCCCTGTCCCATGTAAATATCAGTGCGGCCCCCTCCGCGGATCGCGCCTCCCGTGTCCTGGTCAAATACCCAGCGAGGCTTCATTTCCCATCCGCTCGGGTCGAGCGCTGCTGGATCGGCGAAAATCGGCATTTCCATTTCCATGAAGCCAAGCAGCCCTTTTGGAAACAGGAACGAATCACTCGCGATTGTGCGGTGAGCGGTTACCTCTGCGCCGCTGTAAGTTAACGATTCACCTTTTAGCTCTTTGAAAAAAACGAAGCTTGGATTCTTATCAAAAATCTCTTGCTGCTGGTCTCGGCTGAGCGTCTCAAGATGCTGACGGATTCGCTGCATGCTCATCAGCTCCTTAGGAATCACGTGCAAAAGATGACGGCCAATCGGCACGTAAGGTGAGCCATTCTGGCCGTCATAGCCTACGCGCATCCTTTTGCCATCGTCGAACTCAACCACGCCCGAGCCCTGTATTTCGACGAAAAAGGCATCGATCGGATCGACGTAGGCAAGTTCAAGTTTTTTTCCGGCGAGCGGGCGGGCCCGCTGAATTTCAGCGCGCTGGAAGTAGGGCACTACTTTTGTCTGATTGCCTTCCTGCAACAGACGGCCACGCCACGCGGGCTTAGGCGACTTCATTTCCGCAACCATGCTCTGAAGCGGCTTCACGTCGGGGAGGCGCTCTGCAAAAGCTTTCAGGTCGACGCTTACGATGTCGGGCGGGAATCGATAGAGCGGTTCCGTGAATTTTCCAGAGGGTTTGCGGCTCCCGAGCATGACTACATCGTAGTAGCCGGTGGAGAAAATCTGGCCGTAACTTTCGTCGCCGTATACCTCGAAAAAATCAAAGTTCCGCATTACGAACTCGTGAAAGCGCTCATAGCTTTGCAGCTCGGGAACCAGCGCCTCGAGCGCACTCTGGTATTCGTGCCGCTTAATCACCCGTTCGCCAAAATAAAATTCCTGGGGAATGGTCGAGGAAGACTTAAATGCCGCGAGCGTCTTGTCGACAGCCTCCCTCAGCGTTTCGATGGGATAAGCGTCACGCAGGTCAGGGGAACCAGAGGGGTGGAATGCCTTCAAAGGGTCAGTGAGCGGCGCGCGCGCGCAGGACTGGAGGAAAAGAATTAAACAGAAAGAAAACAGAAGGATTTTTTTCATTCCGTTCTAGTTTGCTTTTTCTCCCCTGCCTTGTCGTCTTTTTTTTCGAAAAGCAGCTTCTCAAACCCCCGCATGCCGGGAACATAAAACCGCTCTTTTACGATCTCGTCGGGCAGGTGCGCATGGAGCGGCTTCGCGTTATCGGCGTCGTGCGCGTATTCGTAGCCCTGCCCATAGCCAAGCTCTTTCATCAAGTCGGTCGGCGCATTACGCAGATGCAGGGGCACAGGCAGGTCGCCGTACTTTTCCACGGCCTCTTTCGCGCGTTTATAGGCCATGTAAGAGGCGTTGCTCTTCGGGGCCAGCGCGAGGTAGCAGGCCGCCTCCGACAGCGGAATCCAGCCCTCGGCGATGCCCACCCGGTCGAAGGCCTCGGCGGCGGCGACTGCCACCTGCAGGGCGCGGGGGTCAGCCATGCCGATGTCCTCGGCCGCAAAGATCACCATGCGACGGGCGAGAAAACGCGGATCTTCGCCTGCTTCGTACATGCGGGCGAGGTAGTAGACGGCGGCGTCCACGTCGGAGCCGCGCATGCTCTTGATGAACGCGGAAATGATGTCGTAGTGCTGCTCGCCGGCCTTGTCGTAACGGAGCACTTTTTTCTGGAGCACCGCCTTGAGAGTATCCAGAGTGACGTGATGGTTCAAATCGGCGGCGATCTCCAGGGTATTGAGCGCCTTGCGTGCGTCTCCCCCGGCATCTTCGACGAGAAAGTTCAGCGCATCTTCGTCAACGCGAACGAACTTGGCGCCGAGGCCCCTCTCCTTGTCGGAGGCTGCCTTCTCCAGCAAGTTCTTCAGGTCTTCTTTGCCGAGGCTCTTCAGCGTGAATACTTTGGCGCGCGAAAGGAGCGGCGCGATCAGGGAGAAGCTCGGGTTTTCGGTGGTGGCACCGATCAGGGTGAACGTGCCGTTCTCCAGATATGGCAGCAAGGAATCCTGCTGGGCTTTGTTCCAGCGGTGGATCTCGTCGACGAAGAGTACAGCGCGGCGGGATTCCTGTCTCAGAGAATCGATCACCTTGCGCAACTCCCCGACCCCGTCGAGCACGGCGGATATCTGGTAGAAGGGCCGCTCGCCCGAGAGGAGTTTCGCGAGCGTGGTTTTACCAACGCCGGGAGGGCCCCAGAAGATGATACTTGGGGGGTTTGAGGCGAAGTTCGTGAGCGGTTTGCCGGAACCGATCAGGTGGTTCTGGCCAACTACCTCTTCGAGCGTGCGCGGGCGCATCCGCTCCGCAAGCGGCACTTCCGTTTTGGATTTCTTGCCGGGCAGCTGCGCCGGGGTAAAGAGGTCCATACGCCTTTCATACTAGCGAATGGCGTACCAGCGCAAATGACTCGTTAGGCCTAGAGAAGGAGCAGCAGCGCGCCGGCAGCGGCCTGCTCGGTCGTGCAGTCGCTGGCGGAGCCCGCGTAGGAACCGCTCGCCGACATAATCGAGTTGCCGCTGATCGTGCCCGCAAAGCCGCCATACGCATTCACGATCACGCTGCCACTTACGGAGCCCGCGGAGGCGCCGCTGGAACGAAGAACCGAAGCGCCGCTCAGCGATCCGGCGTAAGCGCCGCCAGAGGTCATCACAACACTGCCGTTCACCGTACCAGCGAAGGCACCGTTGGCGCTGATGATGGTGCAGGCTTGAGCAGCAGGGGCGGCAAATAGGGCAGCGAAAGCAAAAAAGAAGTTGAATGAGGCGCGCATAGGGAACTCCAGGGGTTTTAGGCAGCTCGCACTATACCGCAATGCGTTAACTTCTGCCAGCATGGCAAAAAAAAGATGGCGGGTTTGACCCCGCCATCTCACACACATCTCTATTTGTATTGGCTTGCATGGCCTCCGGGATCAGGACCCCGCTCTCGAACGGAGAGGGCCGCGGCGATCACTCGGGCACAAAATGAGTAAACCCCAAGATGAGCCTGGCTTCAAGGAAAATGATAATCATTCTCAAATTAGTGGCTGACCACTTTGCTTGACGAGGATTAGGCGCTGGGGAAGACTGCTTTTATGAAATTGCTTCTGCTTGCCCTACTGCTTCCCGTTTTCGCGCACACCTTCGAAAATCCCCCCGCACCTTGCGGCGGCATGGACTGCACCCCCCGCCTGTTAGAAATCGAAGCCGGTTTTAATGGCGCCGGCCCGATAGAAGTGACCGCACTTCCGGTTCTGGCCAGCGGCGAGTGCTACCACTTGAGCTGGGAATACGACGCGGCTACCACTCACTACGGAATGGTTCTCCTCGATCCTAAAGACGGCGAGGTTTTCATGGGCGGGCGCTTCGGCTTTTTCTTTCCCGAGAATCCCTACAAAGACTGGTCGCTCGAGCAGGCGCGCGCCGAAAATCCGGCGATGTACGAGAGCAATCACCGGGTGGAGCTGACCGACAATTTTGCCTTCTCTGATATGAATCCGGGCAAAATCCCGATCTGGTTTTATTGGCTTAAGCGCGCTGGAAACAAGATCTTTGTGATGGGCCACTGGGGCGCTTCCCACCGCCTGCTCTGTGAAATGGCAGTTCACCCGTGAACCGCTCCTTAAGCATCCGCACGTGGCTCGAGCCCTTCCCTTCCACGGAGGGCGTTGCTGTGGTTTTCGATATTTTCCGCTGCAGCACCACGATCCACTGCCTGAGCGCGCTCGGCAGCGGCCCCCTCTTCGTGGCGCCTTCGCTCAAGGAAGCCGCCGGCGACGTTCGCGTGCAGGAGATGCGGGTTTTCTCTGAGCTTTCCCAGCCTGTGGAGTGCCGCGAGCGCTTTGACAATTCGCCGTTGGAGGCTTCGAGCAAGCCCTGGGAAAAGGGCCTTTCCGCACTGGTTTCGACCACCACCGGCACGCCGGCGATGTTCGCCGCGAGAAATTTCGAAAAAGTTTACGTGGGCTCTTTCGTGAATTTCTCGGCCCTGGTGCAGGCACTCGCTGCCTTCGAGGGCCCGATCACCCTGATTCCCGCAGCTGTGCCCGACTGGCAACACGTGGAAGACGAGATCGCTTGTCAGTCAGTGGCGACTGCGCTCGAGGGATTTTCGAATATTCCTGACTTCGTTCTCCAGTGCGCGCAGGCTGGCAAGGAAAGAATCCTGGGCTCCCCTCGCCCCAAGCTGCTCGCCGGCAAGCTGGCCACCGGAGCAGAGGACGTGAAGATCGCGCTCGAGATTGACCGCACTCCGAATCTCCTGTCACTGCAGTTCGATGATTCCATCCTCGCGCGCGTGTTGAAGGAGAACGCATGAACTATTGGCTGGTGAAAAGCGAACCTGAGGAATTCTCGATTTCGCTTCTTAAGAAAAAGAGAACCACGGGCTGGGAAGGCGTGCGCAATTACCTCGCCCGCAACTACATGCGCGACTTTATGAAGAACGGCGACCTCGTGCTCTTTTACCACTCAAACGCGGAGCCTTCCGGTGTAGCCGGCATCGCGCGCGTGAGCCAGGAGAGCCACCCTGATCCCAGCCAGTTCGAGCGGCATTCCGATTATTACGATCCGAAGTCCAAGCGCGAATCCCCCACCTGGATGATGGTCGAGCTCGAATTCGTGGAAGAGTTTCCCGCCATAGTGGCGCTCGAGGTGCTCAAAGAGCAGAAGTCGCTCGAAGACATGCCGCTCGTGAAAAAAGGCACACGGCTTTCTGTGATGCCCGTGAAGCCAGCCGAGTTCGAGCTGATCCTGAAGCTGGCTAAAGCTAAAACCAAAGCCTGAAATGTGGGAGCCAATTTCGAAGTTGATTTTTCCGCCTTGCGTTTGTACCTTCGTTCACATGAGCACCCGCCCCGACAGCAAAGAAGCCAAAAAGCGGCAGGAGGAGTACCTGAAAAAATGCCCTCACGCCTTTGGGGGCACCCTGCTTAAGACCCGCGCCGGTCGCGCCAAGCCCCGCCCCCTGGCCACCAGTGGCTCGGGCACGATTCACCTGGTCTTAAGATCATCCAGGGCCAAAGGTCCCTGGAGCTTCCGCGCCAGCCGGAATGAAGAGAAAATCAAAGCCATCACGGCTCGGTTCGTGAAAAAATACGCAGTCACGCTGCATTCTATGGCAAACGTGCGCAACCATCTGCACCTGCACATCGGCCTGGCCCACAAAGCGAGCTACAAGCCCTTTATCCGGGCACTTACTTCCTCGATCGCGATGGCCATAACCGGAGCCAGCCGCTGGAATCCGTTGCAGGGCGGAAAGTTCTGGGACTATCGCCCCTTCAGCCGCCTGGTTTACGGCGTAAAAGCATTTCTGCGTGTGAATGACTACGTGGACGTGAACGAGCTTGAAGGCATGGGTTATTTTCGGGGCGAAGCCCGTGAGATCATTGCTTGGCGCACTTACCGGCGAGCCAAACCCGGCTAGCTCCTAACTGAAATGCGCCTATCGAAGGGCAGTTTTTTCCTTTTCCCTAGTCCTTACGCAGCTTTGTGCTATAACGCGGCAAAGAGCGCCTCTATGCCGCGACAAGGATACAAATGCTTTCTGTTAAAGACATCGGCCTGAGTTTCGGGCAGAAAAAACTATTCCAAGATATCTCCATCACCTTCACGCCTGGGTGCCGCTACGGCATCATCGGCGCGAACGGCACAGGGAAATCTACTTTCCTGAGAATCATCTCGGGCGAACAAGGCGCCGACAAAGGCACGATCTTTCTCGACCCTAAAGCCAAACTCGGCTGGCTCCGTCAGGACCACTTCCGATTCGACAACGATACTGTGCTCAACGCCGTTTATCAGGGCGATCCAAAGCTCTGGAAAATCATGAAGCAGCGGGAAGACCTCTACGCCAAAGGCGACCTCACCGACGCTGAAGCCAACCTGCTCGGCGAGCTCGAAGGCGAGTTCATGGAAATCGACGGCTACTCCGCCGAGTCGAAAGCCTCTGAGTTCCTCGTGGGCCTAGGCATTCCGGCCAAGCTGCACAACGAGCTGATGAAAGAAATCCCGATCCAATACAAGTTCCGCGTGCTGCTCGCTCAGATTCTTTTTCAGAAGCCCGAAGTCATGCTGCTCGACGAACCGACCAACAACCTCGACATCAAGACAATCTCGTGGCTGGAAGAATACCTTAACGACTACGACGGCACGATCCTGATCGTTTCCCACGACCGCCATTTTCTGAACTCCGTTTGCACGCACATCGCCGATATCGACTACTCCCAGATGCGCGTTTACAGCGGCGACTACGACTACTGGGTAGCAGCGAGCGGAATCGCGCGCGACCAGAAGATGACCGACCAGGCGAAGAAAGAAAAGAAAGCCGCCGAGCTCAAGAGCTTCATCGCGCGCTTCGGCGCCAACAAGTCGAAAGCCCGCCAGGCCACCTCCCGTCAGAAGCAGCTCGACAACATGGAGATGGAAGACATCCGTCCCTCGAGCCGCGTTTACCCGCGTATCCACTGGAAGGGAAAGCGCGAGCTCGGCAAAGACGTGGTTCGCCTCGAGGATGTAACCGCCTCCTACGACGGTGGCAAGACGATCATCCTGAAGAAGATGAACCTCTTTTTCTCGGCCGGCGAAAAAGTGGGCATCATCGGCCCCTCCGGTGTTGGGAAGACTACGTTCATGCGCCTCCTTTCCGGCGAGCTTAAGCCCAATTCGGGGCAGGTGCACTGGGGCGTAACCACAACGCGCGCCAACTGCCCGCAGGATACCAAAGGTACGCTCGGCAAAGGCCTCACTCTTTTTCAATGGCTGCACGACAAGCACCCCGAGATGGACATGGGCTCCATCCGCGGCGTACTGGGACGCATGCTCTTCTCCGGCGAAGACGGCGACAAGAAAACCGACGTTCTTTCCGGGGGCGAAGGCGTGCGCCTCACGCTTTCCAACATGATGCTGCAGGAACCGAACGTGGTGTTGCTCGACGAGCCGACTTCCCACCTTGACCTGGAATCAATCCAGGCGCTCAACGAGTCGCTCCAGCAATTTACCGCAGGCTGCTCGTTCTTCGTGTCGCACGACCGGCAGTTCATCTCGACGATCGCCAACCGCATCATCGAGATTTTCCCGGGTGGCGATATTCAGGACTTCTCCGGCAACTACGAGGATTACCTGGCCTGGAGTGCGAAGCAGAAGCGCTGATTAATAAAAGCCACTAACATCAGATACTTACCTGCTAAAGCCCACGACCCAAAAGACCGAAAAGGATCTACTAAGGTGGGAAGTCTCCATGATGATGAAGTCTCTGTTGGTTCTATCTTTGCTAGTCACCCCGACGGCCTTCGCCCAGGAAGCACCCGCTCCCGGCTGTAAAGGTCTTCCGTCTCCGGTGGACACCAAGCAACTTGAATCCAATATCGCCATGCGTAAGCCCCAGTGGACGCAGCTCTGTGGCGGCGAAGGCGTGCACGCCAAGCGCCTAAACGTGATCGAAGACAGGCTGAAAGCCTGTAAGACCCTCGGCAAAGACCTTCAGGGAAATACGCACTCAATCCCAGTCGAGACAGTGCTCGGAATGCTGAAGCGACGCAAAGACCAGGTCTGCAAAGGTTACGAAGACAATATCATCAAAATGGGGGCGCTATGCTCTGCCTACGGCGCAACGGCCAAGAAAGCCGAAGGAATCGCTCCACGCGTGCAGGACGCTCAGAATGGAACCGGCGGAGAAGCCGCTCCTTTCCGTGCGCTTGCCACTGAGTTCGGGGCACTTTCCCGCGAGTATAATGGCCACCGCGCTGCCTCGGCGGCAGAAGAGCGACGCCTCGCCACGAAGCTCGGCGACATCAGTACCGACGGCAGAGACGATGAGCTGCAGAAAAATATTGGGCTCCTGAAGTTTCAGATACAGAGCTTTGCTAAATACATGGAAGGCCAGGCAAAGCTCACTTCCGCGAAGCGAGAAGCCCATGCCTATGCTGCAAACCCCGATGGCTCGGGAGCTATGCGCTGGAAAACCCGGGCCGATGTAAACAATTTTTGGATCAACCTCGACAAGTGCAAACGAGCGGTCAAAGATGGCGGAGAACTCGACAAGTATAAAGAAGACATAGACGCCACGCTTGGCAAAGCGCTTAAAGACGCTCGCGCCGAGGCCGGGGATATTGCGAAGCATCTCGACGAGAAGTCTAAGGAAGCAATCCGGGCACAAGCGGAAAACGATAGCCGTGCCGGCCGAATCAATACGGCGGCAGACGAGGCAAGAGGCGGAAAACCGGATCCGGTGACCGGAGACCGGAGCGCCCCGGGGCCCATGAACCAAGCATATTCCGCCGGACTCGCAACTGATCGTGACTATGCTTCTTTGGCCAAAGAGGCCAGTACGTGCGGGCTGGGCCGCAATGACTGCTATCGCCTCGATGGCTATGACCTCGGCAATAACAATAGCCAGTGCTTCAAGAAGGGCTATGAGCCCAGGGTCTGCTTTCAGAAGCCATAGCTGTGCGCGTACTACCCCGAAATGAATGAGCACCCAATTATTGGCGCGAAAGAAAATCGGTGGCGCGGCCGATAAGCACTGGTATGCAAAAAACTATTTTTTCGGTATCGATGGGTGTATTTTCGGCGTTGCTCCTTAGCAGCGAAACTTCGGCGGCGGATGCCCCTCCGCCCGCTGGCTGCGACACACTAAGCATCTCCTTTCGCGGAGCACAGAAAAAATTTTCCAAAGAAATGCAGGAAGTGGAAACCCGGATCAACCAGATCTGCGACCAGCGGCTGCCTAAGATGGACGAGACAGCACGCAATCTCGGTAAGGAATGCGCCGGCAGCACCGCGGGATCCTCAAGCGACGCCGATGTCAGTATCGACTTGCGCGTTCAAAATTTCGAAAACCGCTCCAAAGCACTCTGCACTTTCCTCAAGGAAGCCAAGAGCAAGATCCGCCCTGACGCAGAATCGTTTTGCGGCAAGTTCTCGTCCGCGGCCGCCCGTACTTCCGCTCTTTTCGCCAACTCCAATGAAGCAAACCAAGTGGGACCTAAAGCCGAAGTGATCGCGCGCATTACAGGCCTAAAAAAAGACCATCTCGCAACAGCTATAGTTTATAATGGTGTTGCCACCAACGCGGGACAAGTCAGGGCGCCTATCGACCGTAGTCTTCCAGAGTCGTCCGACAACAACAGTCGCACCACAGACAAAGGCCTGCAGTACCTGCTTGAGCTCACGGAAAAGGCTCGCGCCGCCCGGGAAGCGCAGCTCAAAAAAGAATACGCCCAGCTGGGAGCCGCGAATCCCCCTCCCGCCGACCGCGACGCCAAGGCGGCCGCCATGCAGAAAAGTGCGAGTGCCTGTGGGCGGCTCAAAAGAGAGCTCGTGCAGTATAAAGAGCTGATGGAAGCCAATCTGCTTCCCAATGGACGCCGCATGTCGAAGCTGCTCACAGAGGCAGAAATATCCACCAAAGCCGAAGCCGAGAAGCATACAGCCCAGGCCGCCAAGATGGACGAGATCCTAAAGCGGCTAGAAACTCCTTCAGATTCGGCCTTGGTCAAACCGGGGGCTGTTGCCGCCGTACCCAGACCTGATGTAACAGCTGCCGACCAGGCCACGTTGGCTCGGGCAGAGGAGGACCGAAAGCGTTTAGCCGCCGGCACCACGACAGGCAGGGCTTTATCCATGCGCGACCACATCAATCCGGGGCAGCCACTCTCCAGCGAGTATTCGAGGACAGTGCTGCAAGAAGAATTCAATGGAAGAATCCAGGTTCCGCCCGGACACGAGCCGATGCTGACCCCGAAGTACGCCAGTCCAGGGGGCCAACAAAAGCTCTGCTACTACGTGCAGTTCGCCCGCGTAAAGCCTGACGGAAGCCTGTACCCTCCTTCGGGCAACAGAATTCTTCAGTGCCCTTAATTCCTTCTCCGGATTTTTGAATGGCGTGCAAAAATAGCCTATGCCCCTCTTCGACCCACCCGATGGCTCCATCGACCCTCGCCCTCGCTGCACCGGCCACTGCTGCCGCGGCTTTTCGCTCGAGCATCCTCACGAAGTAGTGAAAGCAGAGTTCGCGAAGTGGCAAGTCGAGCCCGCGAGCGCGACGCTGATCCCGAACGTCGATGTGATCGCCGAAATGCTGATCCCGCTCGGCGTGTTTCGCGGGCAGGAACTATTCACTTGTCGCCATCTTTCGAAGGATGG
>Ga0247843_1000646_pt1 | contig 80011 bp, 128 predicted proteins | sample LaCruzMarch2017__FD_192420 | JGI IMG/M metagenome (GOLD analysis project Ga0247843, IMG submission 192420) | Freshwater microbial communities from meromictic Lake La Cruz, Castile-La Mancha, Spain - LaCruzMarch2017_8m | ecosystem: Environmental > Aquatic > Freshwater > Lake | place: Spain... | reverse complement strand
TGGTAGGGAAATGGAAGGGAGAGTGAATGGGAATATGCCTGAACATATATTTCCCACTTTGTAGTTAGTCTGTCACAACAGCTCTTTCTCCAAGCTGCTAAGTTCTCTAATATATTCCCAATCTTCGGGACAAATCTTAGTGTCGAAACTATAAGTACCTAATATACTTACGCGGTAGTAGTCATAGATTAAGTCAGAGTTGATCTTTATAAAATAAGAGTTGTCATCATCATCATAAACAGATCCTCCAATCTCATATACCCCACCTTTCTTTAATTTCACAATAGTTCCTGACCAAGGCTTGTCTTCCTAAGCTCTAATTCGTCCTTAATTGCCTTTATTTGCAATTTAAACATATCAGGGTCCATTATGGTATAGGCATCTTGTAAAGTCTCTAATTCGTCTGTTTTAAAGCGCATAAGCACCTTTCTCATTTCAGAATAACTGTTTGCCCAGTCCGGTGTTTTTGAAGTGGAAGACATGCTTCTCGGCCCTTTTATATTCTTGTGTGTGGTATACTTGTCTATAATCTCCATAAAGTCGCTGTGTTAGAACTCTTATGGTTGTGTCTGCAGTTATCTTATACCCCTCTTCTCGTAAAAGCAACTCCACACACTTCTTAAATAATACCACACTTGACTCTTCTGGGGAAAGAGCTTTCCAGTCTTGAATCAATTTAATTCCTTTCCTAGAGAAGTCTTCTTAAGTTTATCTAAGATTTTCTTAGCATCTTCCATAGCTTGCACAATCTGGATAGCAGTTAACCCTGATAGTTTTTCTTGGATATTATTCTCTGTTGGAATATGGAAATCGCAGCTAATTAGGTAATTTTTAAGCCATTCTTGTTTTGTCATACTATTCCTTTATATCAATAGAATACCCAACAAGCTTACCATTCTTCATCTTCTTACGCACCACAAATCTACCTTGTTGGAGGTGAGTATTTAATAGCACACCTCTGCCGGGTAGAAAGGGTCCAAGTTCTAAGTTAGCCTCAGTTTCTCCAGCTATCTCAAAAGTTCTGTCAAGCGTGTTAAATGGGTTTAATGGGTCTTTTGGAGTTACGTCTATAGTTTGTCCCGTGGTTGGATCAAGCTCTAACTGAGGGCTTCCTGCAAAGAACTGGCAGTCTCCAATAAACAATACTCCGCTGTGGATATTTCCTGCAAGTTGTTGTTTTTTCTTGCGAGGTTTACGTTTAGCTGTCACTATAATAACTCCTTAATAAGGCTATATGGTTCATATATGTCTGAATGATATAATAAATATAACTGGGGGCCAGTCATTGCTCGGAATAGAAACTCAGATCCTTCTTCTACTCCAATAAAACAAAGGTAAGCTTGAAATCGCACAGACCAAACTACTTGATTTTGTTTAAGTTTTGTAATGTCTAGCCTTTTGGTTTCCTTCTTATACATGTCAAAGATCCTTTAATCTTAGTCTTTTCTTTTGTAATTTCAACAGCACTCTCCATCGCTTGATCGGTTAGCTTGTTGCCTATGTGTTCTTTTAAGAAGTCTTCAAACTCAAGCTTTAAATATCGCTGATCTAATACAGATTGTTCATATTGTAGTTGGATAACCCACATGTCAATCCACTCTTCTAAGGCTCGTTCCCGCATTTCTACGTAATTCCAATGCTTTTGGTCAGGCATCTGGATAATTTTTCGTAGTTGTTTCAAAGCTTCTTTCATATCAACGTAACTCTGTCAGTAATGTTTTATCTTTTTCAATTTTTTCAACAAATTTTAAATATTTATGGTAAGTTTCTGGACTTACAAGAAACACACTACCACCATCAAGAGAAAACCACCATTCTATAACACATCCATTCATTAAATATACTTCAACTTTAACTCTAAGTCCTGAGAAATACATCTTTAGGAAATTTTCTTGACTGGCTTCAAACATATCTGTCACTTTTTGCTGTTTGTGCCTGTGTTTTATGTGTCACCTTGGCACAAAAATTGCTACACCTTTTAAAACGCATCTGTCACGCTATTCTTCGTCATCTATTCCAAAACTGGAAGGTCCAAAGTTGTTTAAATGGTAACTCATCTGGATAGCCTTAGCAAGTTCATTTGCGTTGTGACGGATAACATCTGCATTCCCAGAGAAATCCCACATAGCAAGCTCTAAAAGTACCCTACCAACTGGCAAGGTTACTGGTTTTGATGCTTTGTGTCTAACTTGTTGTTTTTTCATACTACCTACTAAGGGGGTTATATCACTTCTTTGATAGGTTGTCCAGCAACAAAGTAGGAACTTTAAATACAAGTAGCTTCAGGTGCGCTTTTGACGCAGAATGTGGCAAAAAGCACCCTTATAGGATATGAAAGAATTAGACGACAACATGTTAAACCAGCTAATACAATCTATATTGGAAAACAGAAAGGAACCTAAACAGGAACCTGCTGTAGAACCAGAACTTCCAGAAGACATGAAACAATTGGAAGAATTGAAACGTGCCCGTTATGAAGCTTTGCAAGAGAAGTACAAGGATTAGGCATGGCAAAAAAACGTTGGTCAAGCCTAAAAGAAAAGCTTTCTTGTAATAGCCCAAAAAGAACTTCTGGCGAAAAGAAGTCTTGGGTAGTTAAGGGTTGTGAAGGCGGAGAAGAAAAGATTGTGCGTTTTGGTGATCCTGACATGCCAGATAAGTCTTATAATCCGGAAAGGCGTAAAAATTTTCGCGCAAGACATAGCTGTGATGAAAAGAAAAGTAAACTTAAAGCAGGATACTGGTCTTGCAAAAAGTGGTAATAAATGGCTAGTCCTAGACGTAAGGCATTAGAAGAATACGCTAAGAATGTTGAATTGGGAATGCCTCAAGCAGAAGATTATGTAAGTAAGTCTGGCGATGTGCTAAAGGATGCGTTACGTGCTAGAAACTTAGCAGAAGAATCTCTTGCTCAAAAAGTCTTAGATAATACAGGAATTCCTATCCCAGATAAAACCTCCCCAATTGGCAAAAAAGAAGACTTTCTTAATAGAATACTACAAGAACGTTATCCTGAAATTAAGAATCCTATTGAGTTAAAGGATATGAAAGATAATGCGGGAGAGTATTTTAATGGTAAAGTTAGTCTAAATAAAAACATACTAGGCAATAGAAATGTTGTAAAATTAACCTCCGACGTTCTACACGAAGGCGGTCACGGTTATGACGATGTTAAAAAACTCGTAACTCCTGATATGACTGATGATTTTAATAAAGAATTAAGAAGACTTAAAGCTGAAGGCTATGATTTAAAAAATATGGACCCATCTGAGGTTTATGAAGCTATGGCTGGAAAGCACCACGCACAAATTCCAAAGCTTCGTGAAGGAACTTATGGACTTGGCGCATTAAAAAACTATTTAAAATCAGGTACATTTAAAGCTTTGCCTATTATTGGAACTGCTGCTACTGCCGCTGCTGCTCTTTCTTCTCCAGATGCTTCCGCTGCAGCAATGGACATGGCAATTCCGGGTGGCTTAGAATCTTTAGGTCCAAGCGAAGAAGATGCCTCAATTGAAAATCCACAAAGAAATCCAGCTGCTAGACGAGCTGCGTTAGAATCCTTGCTTAAAAAATAGCTTTGCGAATAGCACCCTTATAATGTGATAGTAATTGTTTAGATACCAATTGGCTCTAAATATTTAACTTATAAAGGACATTCATGAAAAAAATACTTGACGCATTTCCTGCCGTTCTTCTTCTTGCATTCTTTATTTACATCGCAATTAACCCAATTAGTGCTGGTCCAATCGTCGGCTTTGTAGCCTCTTCTGTGCTATTTGCATATCAGCAATATCTATTCCGTACAGAGCAGCCAGACATTCTCGGTGAGCTTGAAAAACTTCGCAAAGAAACAGATGCACGAGTAATGCATATCCAAACAAAAGCGGAAACAGAAATTACCCGACTTCGTGATGACGTTGCTAAATTTAGCTTAAACATGGCAAGAGTTCCGGGTAGTATGGAACGTCCTAAAGATAAACCTAAGATTCAGTTTTAAAAGGTACGAATTATGAGTGCCTATCCAGAGCTTGATAGTTTAGAAATAGAAAGACTTAAAAAGAAAGTTGCTGAACTTGAAATAGAACTTGCTAAAGCTCATTCAATCTTAAGAGATAACGACTTAGAAGAAGAAACTGCTAATATTTCTGATGCAGAGATAGTTTGTGTTAATGAAATTCACAAGCTTAAAGTTGCCAGCGATCATGGTATTCTAACGCTAGAGGATGTTAAGGTATTAGACATCTTGCATAAAAATTTATTACTTGCCCGTGGAAAGCCTGTTGAAGAAAAAAAAGACAAGAAGAAGGGAACGAAATCTGTTGCCGAACTTCTTAGTATTGTTGGTAAAAAATGAAAGAAAAGGTTTTATCTAGAGAACAAGCAGTTGAACAATTATGGGGAGCTGGAGTTCTAGATTGGAAACTTACAGGTCCACAGAAAATTATTAAGCAAGGCATCTTAGACGATAAAAGTAAAATCAGCGTTGTTATGTGTGCTCGTCGTCTTGGCAAAAGTTATCTAGCATTAACAATGGCTATTGAAGCTTGTCTTAAAAATCCAGACACGATAGTTAAGTACGTATTTCCTAAACAAAAAGCAGCTAAAAAAAACATTATTCCTATTATGAAGACAATCTTAGATGATTGTCCTAAACACTTACGCCCAGTATTTATGGCAGCGGATTTGCTTTATAAGTTTCCCAATGGAAGTGAATTGCAAATGGCTGGTTCAGACAACGGTAACATTGAAAATATTCGAGGTGGTAACTCCAGTTTGAATATAGTGGATGAGGCTGGATTCTGCGACGATCTTACATACGCTGTGCGTTCAGTTTTAGCTCCAACAACGAAGTTAACACAAGGTAGAACAATATTAGTTTCTACTCCTTCTAGATATGAAGATCATGAATTTGTGCAGGACTGGGCTTTAAAGTACCAAGCCGAAGGTCGTATTAGAGTATTTACTATTTTTGATAACCCACAATTTACAGAAGCTATTATTAAAGACGCACTAGATGATTATCCAGATGGAGATAAAGATCCGGGATTTCGTCGTGAGTATATGTGTGAAATTATGAGAAGTGCTGATAATTCCATTCTTCCATCTTTTAGTTCTGATGTAGAAAAAGTTATTGTTAGAACGGACTATCCTCGTCCAGTGTTTTACGATGCATATGTATCAATGGATATTGGGGGAGCAGATTTAACAGCTGTATTATTTGGGTATTATGATTATTTAAATGCAACAACCGTTATTGAGGATGAACTTATCTTTGGTAAAGAAGTTAATACAAAATCTGTAGCAGAAGCTATAAGAAAAAAAGAATCAGAGCTTTGGATAAATCCAATTGATCTTTCTCCAATGCCTCCTTATTTAAGAATTGCCGATAACAACAACTTAATTATGCTTACCGATCTTCAACGAGATCACGGCATAAATTTTATTCCAACTAGAAAAGATAATAGAGAGGCTGCTATTAATGCTTTAGATGTGGGTTTGTCCCAACATAAAGTTGTAATCCATCCAAGATGCACACACACTTTATACCACATGAAATTTGCTAGATGGGACAAAAGTCGCAGAAACTTCCTTAAGATTAAAGATTCCCCTTCTGGTCAAATCAAAGGTGGTCACGCAGATGCATTGGCTGCTATTATCTATTTACACCGTAACATTATTAAAAGTAAAAACCCATATCCAATAGGTTATGGTGATGTTTCTGGTTCAAATGTATTTTCTTCTCGTTTAAAAAATGAAGAAAAAGCAGATAACTCTGCAAAATCGTGGATAAAAAGTTTAAGTTGGGGTAAGAAGAAAGATAAGTAGTTAAAATTCACTAAAACACCCTTATATACTGTAACTGTAAAGGAATGTATATGGCTTATTTTGATAAAAATGAATACTTTGCAGCAAGTGAGAGTGATACTCTTGTTTTGTATCTACAAAGAAAATCTGATGCTTGGTTTAATAGTTTAATTAGTACTGACTACTTAGACAAGATGAAAAGAAGCTGGCAAGCTTATTACGGATTTTTTTATGAAGGTGGACACGCTATAACTTTTGGCGGAGAAACTGGTGAACTTGTAAACTTACCAATGAACCATTATGGAAACATTGCAAGTCACATTCTTACTATGGTTACGGCTACTCGTCCCTCTTTTCAAGCTCGTTCTGTTAATACAGACGTAAAATCACAAATACAAACAAACTTAGCTAATGGCCTTTTAGAATACTACATGAGAGATAAAAGATTAGAACAGGATCTTAAGAGAGCTGTTGAGTTTGCTATCGTTATGGGATCTGGCTATGTAAAAATGGAGTGGAATGCTACAACGGGTGAAGTATATGATTTTATTGAGCCGGAGTATAAAGAACTTGTTGACGAAGATGGAAATGAAATATACGACGCAGACGGCAATATTGTATATGAAACTGACGAAGATGGCGAAAAAGTTGAACTTAGAGCAGGAGTTCCATTATATAGCGGTGACATTGTTTTTACTGTCATGTCGCCTTTTGATGTAGTATTTGATCCAACTAAAGCTGATAATAATCACGATTGGCAGCTTTGTAGAAGCTTTAAAAATAAATATGATTTAATTGCTAAATATCCAGAATTTGCTGATCAAATTAAAGCACTTAGAACAAAATCAGACTTAAATACAAGTCGGGTTTCTATGTCTGCTTTTGATGAAACAACTGATGTCCCAATGTATGAGTTTTTTCATAAACCTACGGAATCTCTTCCTAAGGGTCGTTATGTTCTTTATTTAGACCACGATGTTGTTTTAGAAGATACTGTTTTGGTTTATAAGAATCTTCCAGTATTTAGAATAGCAAGTCGAGATATACTTGGTACGCCATTTAGCTACACCGCTATGTTTGATCTTCTTCCAATTCAAGATGCTGTAAACTCTCTCTACTCTACTATCATGACTAACCAGAATGCTTTTGGTGTTCAGAACGTTTATGTAGAACGAGGCTCAGATGTGCAAATGGAACAAGTCTCTGATGGTCTTAATTTTATCCAAGGTAATCCCGGCTTCCAACCTCCAAGACCTTTAAACTTAACTCAAACACCCGCTGAAATCTTTAACTTTTTGAAAATGCTAGAATCTTCGATGGAGACTATATCAGGCGTAAATTCTGTCGCACGAGGTAATCCAGAGTCTCAACTTACATCAGGTAATGCTCTAGCTTTAATTCAATCCCAAGCTCTACAGTTTATTTCTGGACTACAACAATCCTACATCCAGTTGATTGAAGATGTTGGAACTAACGTTGTAGAGCTTCTTAAAACATTCGCTAAAACTCCTCGCGTTGCCGCTATCGCTGGCAAGTCAAATGTAACTTATATGAAAGAGTTTACATCTAATGACTTATCTTCTATCAATAGAGTTATTGTTGATGCGGGTAATGCTCTTGCTCAGACAACCGCAGGTCGCGTTGAAATGGCATCACAAATGATGCAGATGGGTATCATTACAACTCCAGAACAGTATATTTCAGTTATTAATGTTGGTAAATTAGAAACTATGACCGAAGGTCAAAACAAGGAGCTTTTGCTTGTTAGAGCTGAAAGAGAGCGGCTTGTGGACGGTACAACTCCCGTTGTGGCTGTACTCACTGATGCTCATTCATTGCATATTAGAGAGCATAAGGCTGTTCTCGCTGATCCTGATTTACGCATGGATGCGGAGCTTGTTCAACGAACGCTTGCCCATATTCAAGAACATATTGATATCCTCTCTAATCCTGATGTTGCTAATATTCTTAGTATGTTAGGAGAACAACCTCTTGGTCCTCCAGCTGGTAGTCCGGTAGCTCCGGGAACAGTTGCTCCAGAACAACCAATGCAGCAAGGTCAAGAGCAGATTCCTCCACTTATGGAAAATCCTCAAGCTCAATCTGTATCGGTGCAAGAAAACATGGGACAACTTCCATCTCCTGCAACTCCTCCTCAAGTTCAAGGAGCACAGGGTGCAGTAGAACAACCTCAAACGCCACAACAAATGATGGCAAAAAATATCTAAGGAAATTTTATGCCGGCATCCAGTAAGAAACAATTTAAGTTCATGAAGGCAGCTGAGAATAATCCTGAGTTTGCTGAGAAAGTTGGAATTGAGCCAGAAGTTGCTAAAGAATTTACCAAAGGTAATGTTGGTAAAAAACGCTTCGCTAAACTTAAAGAAAAAATGAGTGGAAAAAAATGAATGACGCTAATAAAAAAGCTAGAAGACCTGCAGGATACAAGCCGTTCTGGGAAGGTGAAGAAGAAGAACAAGAAGAAACAAAGCCTTCTCGATTTAGTGGATTTATGGACCGAATTACTAATAATAAAACTGCAGCAGAAGTTGCTACAGAAGAAGCTGAAAAGCTAAAGAAAAAGAAAGATGGCATTTGAAAAGCTAAAAAAGAAAGTTTCATAGACTTATCCCAATAATGGGACAGTCATTTATGGCTCATACAAACAGCCAAAAAAGGAAAATTTATGTCAGAAGAAAACTCTTCCATCGAAGCGTCAGAAGAATCGTCTCAGGAAGGCTCGTCCCAGTCTCAAGAATCTTCAGAACAAGTTGAGTCAGCTGGTGAATCTGCTCTACAAGAAGTTGTAGAAGATGCTATTGCTAGTGGTGCGTCAGAAAAAGAAGTTAAAAGTCTTATTAGAGATTTCCAGTTAAAAGTAAATGGAAAAATGGTTAATAAGCGTATTGACCTTTCTGATGAAAATGCTCTAAGAAATGAGCTACAGCTTTCAGCGGCTGCTCGTAGTGCAATGCAAGAATCTGCTAATCTTAAAAAACTATATGAATCTGAAGTTAATCGTCTTAGACAAGATCCATTTAGTGTCTTAGCTGAGATGGGGCTTGATCCAGATCAACTATCTGAGATGCGTATTCAACAACGTATCGATCAAATGAAAAAATCTCCAGAGCAAGTAGAGCGTGAAAAAATTCAAGAAGAACTTCGTTCTGCTAGAGAAGAAGCTAATAAGCTTAAAGCTGAGCGCGAGTCTGAGCAATTTGAAAAGCTTAAAGAACAAGCTGCTACTCAAATTGAAAATGAAATTGAGCAAGCTCTTGATGCACATAAAACTCTGCCAAAGTCTCGCCATATTGTTAAAAGAATTGCTGATTCTATGCTTTGGGCTATGGGTAACGGTTTTGATAATGTGTCAGCAGAAGACGTAATGCCGCTAGTAGAAAAAGAGTGGCGTGAAGAAATGAGTCGTCTTATGGATGATTCTCCTGAAGATGTTCTTGAACAACTTATTGGTCAGCGTAATATTGAAAGATTACGAGCTAAACGACTTAATGCTATGAGTACTGCTAATGGAAAAACAGCAAACTCAATTAAGCCTACAGCCGGGTCTATTCAAAAGCCAGATGATCAGAAACGTGTACCAATGAAACAGCGGGACTTCTTCCGCCAGTTAGGATCAAAAAAGAAGTAAGTATTTGAATTTATTAGAAAGGGTGTTATAGGCTAAATTTATAACAAATAACACCCTTATGTAGTGATGAAAGTGAGTTAAGTATTGAAAATGCCTCTAAATATCCTCGGACTTTAGATAAGCAAGTAAGGAAAGAATTACTAGTAGTTATATATAAACAAACGGAGAAAAACATGAAATACCAAGTTAAAAGCCAAGAACTTCAAGATCTTATGATCAAGACAGTTCGTCTTACGGCTCGTGCTCAAGAAATCGGTTCTGTAGCTGCTAACGTTCTCACTATTCCGCTTGCGGATCTTAGTGCTGACGCTATCGAAGCATCAGATGTTCTTGTAGCAAGAAACCTTACAGATGCAACTGCTCTTACACCAGCAATCTCAGGATCAAACCTGACGCTTACTGATGTTGCTCTTGCTGCTACTGACATCGTTGACATTGTAATTAAACTTAAATAAACTAAACGTATCTAAGATACAAACAAAGGAAAAAAACTATGGCACAACAAGCCAATACCGTTGCAACACTTGACGGTCATTTTAAAGAAGTATATGCATCTAAAATCAGAGATCTAGTTCCAGAAGGCATGAAAATGCTTAAGCTTGCTGAGTTTTCAGCAGCTGAAAAACTTCTTGGTAATCTCTACCACCAGCCAGTTGTTCTTGGTCTTGAGCATGGTTTCACTTATGGTGGATCTGCTGGTGAAGCGTTCCTACTTAACGCTGCTGTAGCTTCTCCAAACAGAGATGCTCAGGTTAAAGGTCACGAGCTAGTTCTAGTATCAGCTATTTCAGTTGGTGCTGCTTCTCGTTCAATTTCTTCTAAAGGTGCTTTCGAGCAAGAAACTAAGCGTCTTGTTCAGAACATGCTTAAGTCTACTCAGATCCGTATGGAAGTTCAACTTATGTACGGTCAGTCTGGTATCGCTAGAGTTAAGTCTGTAGCTGGTAACATCATCTCTATCTGCGATGCAGAGTGGGCTGCTGGTATCTGGTCTGGTTCTAAGAATGCTGCTCTTGAAATCCGCTCTTCTACTGGTTCAACACTTCGCGGTGTTTGTAACGTAGTTAAGCCAAGCCTTAGCGGTAAAACAATTGAAGTTGACGTAGTACCTGCTGGTGTTTCTGGTAACATTGACCCAGAAAACGTTGCTTCTGATGTTATTTACTTCAAAGGTTCTTATAATAAAGAATTTGCTGGTCTTCACAAGATCATTACAAACACAAGCACAATCTTCAACATTGATGCTTCTGAGTTTGATCTTTTCAAAGGTAATGAAGTTCTTGTTGGAACTAATGCTCACGCTGGTTCTGCTTTCATTTCTTTTGAGAAAGTTGAAGAGTCAATTGCTCTTTGTATGGAAAAAGGTCTTACAGAAGAAGACGTAGTATGTCTTGTTAACCCTAAGCACTGGAACAAGTTAATGACTGACCAAGCTGCTAAGCGTCAATACGACAGCTCTTACTCTTCTGAAAAAATGGAAAACGGTTCTAAGTCTCTAGTATTCTACGGTCAGAACGGTAAAATCGAAATCCACGCTTCACTTTTCGTGAAAGAAGGTTTCGCTTATATCTTCCCACCAGCTGAACTTGAGCGTATCGGTTCTTCAGACATTACGTTTGAACGTCCGGGATTTCCGGGCAAGTTCTTCAAAGAAATGGAATCTGCTAACGGTTACGAGCTTCGTGCTTATTCTGACCAAGCTCTTTTCACTTCAGCTCCGGGTAAAATGGCTGTACTTAAATACATCAAGACATCTCAAGCTTAATTTTTTCAAGCATTTGTTCAATGCAAGAAGCCCCCTTTCTGGGGGCTTTTTTATTTCCCCTATGTTAAAAATTAATGACTTACAAAAATCTTAAATAACACCCTTATATTACAGGTAATCTTTAAAACGAGGAAGCTAATGCCTAAGATATTAACGGTAGGGAATGAAGAATTTGAATTCCCCTTATCTGGCGAAAATGCTGGGTATGGTTCTGAAATAACCGATTGGGCTGAATCTGTTTCTACTGCTCTTGAAACGGTTCAAAAGCCAAATGATATTCCAACAACTTCAGAAATTTCCCTTAATTCAGACATTGCCCTTAATACTCCAGAAGCTGTCCCGGGCTTTAGTTTTTCTGTTGCAGAAGTTATTGCAATTGAAGCTAAGTATTTATTTAATAGATCTTACACTATTATTGATCCTTTAACATCTCTTCCAGTTAACATTGTTAGTATGGAAGTTGGTTTTATTGAGGGTTTCTTTAATGGTTCACAGTGGGGAATTTCTATTCGCACAACAGGCGATGCTGGAGTTCTTCTTACTATCAATTCTTCAGGACAAGTGCTTTACCAATCAACACAAGCCTTCCCAGTTGGAGCAACCAACAAAAACTTATCAATAGTTTACGAAGCTAAAGTAATTAATAATTAGAGGTTATAAATGTCGCTTAAAAAAACACGTTTTGTTAAAGGCATTATCATTGCGCCAGATAGCATTGCTTTGGATGGACTTGAGGGGGAATTTAAAGTAGATTCTGCCACAGGTAAAATTCAAACTACGCTAAAAGATGGAGCTAATCCTTCAGCTGCTAGAGAAATCATCACCAGCTCACAAACTCAGGAATTAACAAATAAAACTGTAACCTCCCCAGTAATTAACACGGGAGTTTCTGGAACAGCAATTGACCTAGATGGAACTTTAGCTGCCAACTCTGATACAAAACTTGCTTCTCAAAAAGCTGTTAAAACTTACGTTGACGCACAAGTTGCTTCAAAAGATCAAGCCTCTGAAATTTCTTATAGCAATGCAATTTCTGGTCTTGTTGCTACAAATGTACAAACAGCTATTGATGAAGTTGAAGGTCGCTTACAAACTGCTGAAGGAACTCTATCTGGACACATTTCTCAGTTAGTCGATGCCCATGATGCATCTGCAATTTCAAGCATTCCATCTGGAAACTTAGTTGCTACAGACGTTCAGGGAGCTTTAAACGAGCTTCAAACAGACGTTGATACCAGAGCCACAAGTTTTGCATTAACAACGCACACAGGAGCTTCCAGTGGCGTTCACGGTGTTACTGGTAGCGTTGTTGGAACAACCGACAACCAAACTCTTACAACAAAAACTATTGATGCAGATAATAATACAATTTCCAATTTGGAAACTGACAATCTAAAAGCTGGTGTGTTAAATACTAGCACAAGCTTGTCTGGAGCTTCTGACACACAAATTCCTTCAGCTCTTGCTGTTAAAACTTATGTTGACGCTCTTCCAGCTGCAATTATTGTTTCTCAAACATCTTTTAGCATTGCCAATAATCAGTCTGCCCTAGCAAACATTACAGGTCTTATTTTTAACCCTGCTTTATTTCGTGGCGTTAAAATTGAATACTCCATTTACAGACAAACCGACACTCTCGGTTCTGCTCGTGCTCAAATGGGTCAACTAAGATTTGTTTATAATACACAAGAAGCTAAGTGGCTTTTATCAGATGATTTTGCTGGACAAGATTCTGGTGTTACTTTTGAAGTCGATGATACTTCAGGACAAGTAAAATATACCAGTTCTGATTTAGACCCAGTTAACTCAAATCCCAATTATGTAGGTACTTTAAAATATAGTTTAATTAAAACTTTTGGGGTGTAAAACCCCCTTATAACATGAGGCAAAAATAGTTTTTGCCCTCTGGAAAAAAGGAAGGAGAATCCATGGCTAGTAACAGCTTTAAAATTAAAAATTCGTTGGTCTTGACACCAAAAGACTTAGCAACGTTAGTCAGTCCAGAAGCTGGCGACTTAGCTTGCGACATTAATGACAGTAACAAAATCAAACGCTATGACGCTAATTCATCCTCTTGGGTTGAAGTTGGTTCTGGCGGTGGAGTTGGTGGAACAGACATATTCTTTGTACAAGATTTTGAGTCAGCTTCTCTTGCAAGTTTTACCCAGACAGGACTTACACTTTCACAAACTGATCCACTACATGGAAAAGTTTCTGCTCTTTTAACGCACCAAGCAGCCGTTAACCAAAGCTTTAAACAAGTTATTCCAGTTGATAGAAAGTTCCGTGGCGAGTCAATGACTCTTCGCTTAAACTGTAAGTCAAGTGCTTCTGCTGGTAACGTTACAATTAAGATTTATGATGAAACAAACGCAGCTAACATTGTTGCTTCTGAGCAGCTTCAGTTGGCTAATGACGTTTCAGGCGCAATTAGTCAAGTCGGCTTTACTATTCCAGCAACATGCGCAAGCATTTCTTATACAATTACAGCTCTTCCTCAGTCTGGGTCTCCAGTTACTCGCATTGACGATGTAATTGCTGAACTTGCTGTTACTTCGCTTCTTGAAACTGTTGTGGAACTTACAGGTAACGCTCAAACATTAACCATTCCATTGACTCAGAGTGGGCTTGTGCAGGAAGCTGACTCAGCTATTCGCTTAGATACTGCGAATGGGTTTGGCTCTTCTGGAACTGTAATTAGAAGATTTAGTAATATTAGAAGTAGTATTGGCTCGGATATTCTATATCAAGATTCTGCAACAAATGGAGCAAGTTTTACAGCCGTTACCGCTGGTATCTATAATATATCTTTTACCGATACAAGAAATGCTTCTGGGGGATGGACTGGATTAAGTTTAAATTCTCCTTCTCTTACTACGGGTATTGTATCTATTAGTGATGCTAATAGACTAGCTTCAACTTATATACCAAGCGATCAGCCCCAGAGTGTTTCATGGACAGGATACTTGAATGCTGGTGACATAGTTCGAGCACATGTAGAAAATGCAACAACTGGGGCAGTCGGAAGAACAGAGTTCTCGATGACGAAACAAGGCTCCCTAAAGCAAGTGTCTGTTTCCCCAGACCAGAAAATTACAATTCCAACTTCTGAGCTACGCTTTGAAGGAGCCAGCAGCAGAGGTAGCACAGCCACAGCTATTGTTAAGTTTGACACACAAGCTAAGCTTCGTGGAGATGCTTTTACTGTGGAGAGCGACAGCGTTCTTGGTACAAGAATTACGATGAAGAAAGCTGGGAAGCTTAACGCAAGTGCTTCAGTTTCATCATCCTCTGCATCTATTGTAACAATTACAAAGAATCAAGGAACACCACTCACAACAATTGGGACAAACTCTGAGCTTATAGCTGCTGACGGCATTGTTGCCGGAACATACGCTTCAATAAATTGCGAAACTGATGTTGCTGTTGGAGATGTAATCCGTGTAGCTTTAAATGCTACCCCAACTTACGGAATGCTTGTATTAAGCTTCCAAGAACAAGACATTTCCGTTTCTGTAACAAACACACTTCCCCAGTTTTCTGAAAGCGATAGCTCGGTAAGAGTTGACACAGCAAATGGCTACGGCTCTGCTGGAACTAAGATTCGTAGATTCAGTAGCGTTCGCGATAGTATTGGAGTGGATGTTGAATATTTAGACAATGCTACGAATGGTGCGAGTTTTACGGTTAAAAGTGCTGGAGTTTATGATATTAGTTATTCTGATGATGCAAATGCCGCAACTGTAGTGGGGTTATCAAAAAATGCACCGGATTTAACTTTAGCTCTTTCTTCTCTTGCGTCTATTAATAGATTAGCTATATCTGATATTTATACAGCAAACGCTAGAACTTGTGTATCGTGGCAAGGTTATTTAGCTGTGGGAGATGTTATTCGTGCCCACACCCAAGGAATACCTTCTAGTAACGCAGCTTTTGCTTCTTTCACAATGTCAAAAGTCGGCAAGCCTAATGTAACTGGCGTGAATGTAACTCCTTTTGTTAATGTGCCACAGCCAGTTAGCCAGAGTAGTTTTTTAAATAGCCTCGCCACATTTGCTGGAAATACAAGAATTAGCGGAGCATTAACTTCTAATACGAATAATGGTATTTATAGTTATGATAGTTCAACTGGTATTTATACTATGTTGAAGAGAGCAGCAGTTGATATAAATGTATCAATTAATGCAAATACAGCCGCATCTTCGATGGCTGCTATTTATATTAATGGATCAGAAGTAGCTAGATCAACTGGTATAGCAACTGCAGGTTTTTATAGTTCAACATCAACCTCTAGAATATTAAATGTTGGTGAAAGTTTTTATGGATTTGTGACAGCTAATAGTTCAAATGCTCAATATGTATCGGTATTAGCTACAGCACTCTCCGACCAAATCCTCACAGCTCCAGAAACATTCAGCACAGACACAGCTCCTCTAACCTACGCTAATGCAGCAACTTACACGCTTAGCACTTTAGCTAACGCTCCTGTAGGAACTTACATTACATTCACTTACGCAGCGAATACAAATACAAGAACTCAGACAACGCTGACTAACAGACCAACGCAAACTGATGCGGATATGAATGCTAATGGAATGTTGATTTACACAAGAGCTTTTAACGCTCCAAGTACAGCAGGAAACCCAGCAGCTTTTGCGGTGCAGATTGGGAAGGGCTTGAAGGGTGTATCACGTCAACTATACAAATCAGTCGGTAAAGGTGTTTCCGGTAACTTAGATTATTGGACAGACACGACAGTTTCCTCACGCGGAACTTTAATTAACTCTTATAATGAAGTAACAGGGGTTTTGATAGTCGATGCAGGAGCTGTAGCCAATACAACTTATACAGATAGTCGATTCTATTTCGATGATATTTCAACACAAACTTCCGGCTACCTCGTAATCAACGCAAGCAAGAATCCAGCTTTAACTGGCATGAATATTGAGCGTGTAAGTGCGAGAGGCGTTCAAAGTAGTGGACAAAGTATTCCAGCATCTACTCCAACGACTATTACGTATGACTCAGCTAAATCTTTTGATACGAATGCAAGTTTGAATAATGCGACTGGAGTATTTACTGCACCAGAAGCCGGATATTATCAAGTAAATGGTAATATATTGTATGCCAGTACTTCTTGGACTACTGGATTAGTTGTGGACGTGAGTTTTGTAAAGAATGGAGTAGTAGTGAGTACTCGTCGATCTATAGTAGCGGGTACTACAAATGTAGGAGGAGGAAATTCTGATATAATTTATTTAAAGAAGAATGATATCCTTAGTATGTCTACTTTTCATAATAATTCAGGAGCGGTAGCTTTAATTTCTAATAACATATGGAACCAATTTTCAATTACAAAAACTAATATTGGTGGAAGGAATTAATTATGATTAAAATATCAATAAAAAAACAAGATCAAATTACTAACCAAGCGTCTTTTCCTTCACAGGAAGAGGCGCAAGCTTGGCTTTCTCACCACGAAGGCATGAAAAGTTTTGGCGAACCAGCCCAGACAATTCAACAGCAAGTAGAAATTTCTCCAGCAGTTCTTGAATCTCAAGAAGTACTTGATGAAAACGGAGAATCATTTGATCCTCCACAGTTTCAAGATGTAGAAATTGTTCCAGCTCAACATGAAATGCAGGAAATGCATATTCCGGGCAGCTACGAAGTTGAGATTGTTGACATAACTTCTCAGCTTGAGCAAGAAAAAGCAAATGCAGAAGCACAAGCTTTTCTTGATGGAAATGATTGGAAAGTTCTACGCCATCGCGATCAGCAAGATATAGGTTTAGCTACAAGCTTATCTGGAGAGGAATTCCAAGAGCTATTGCAGCAAAGACAAATGGCTAGAGAAGCAATTATTAAGTAAGGATTAATTCATGCACAAGCTTATTGTTCGTCAAGGCGATATTGAGCAAGTGCATGAATTTGAAACTTCAGAACTTGCCCAGCTTTATAGAGACTATCATTTAGCTTTTGGACATTGGAATGGAATTTCCAAGTGGGTTGAAGAAAGTTATATAACTCCAGAAAATCAACCATTTGTAGTGGATGAAAAAACGGAACTTGTTGATGGTAATATTGTAAGGTATTACAAGCTTACAGAAGGCGTTGAGCTTAAGATTGAAGAAGCTTCTCCTAACTCAGTAGAAGATATTTGGAAGATCTTTAGAAGAAAAAGAACGCAGCTTTTAGCAATGACTGACTGGACGCAACTTGCTGATTGTGCAATTTCAACGGAAGAAAAGAAAGATTATAGAGCTTACCGGGGTTATTTAAGAGCTGTTACAAAGCTTTATGATAACCACACTATTGTTTCAGCTAAAGTTTATTCTTTTGAAGACTGGAAAAAAGGTAAGAGATAGTGGAAAAGATAAAGGAATTGTTTAAGAAAATGAACCAGTATGGAATACCATTACCAATGATAAGGGTTGATGGTAAGCCTTCCATAACTGCTACTTTTGCTTTCATATCTTTTAATACAGCACTTCTTGGACAAATTGGGAAGGTTACTAAAATTCTGGGAACTGTTGACTTAGATGCTGCTAATTATTTATTTTTTGGATGTTTGTTTGCATATTTAGGAAGAAGAATGACTGCAGACAAGGGTAGAATAGAATTTGATAAAAAAGAGGAAGAAAAATGAGCTTTATTTTAGATGCAATTCGCCTCAAAGAGATATTGGATGGACCAGAAACTGTTAATGCTACATGGGTTTCTCCAGCGTTTTCTTTGGATGACAGAGAAAGCGAGTTTTCCATTCAAGTTAACTATGACAATGGCGTTTCTCCTGCCATGAGTCTTATTTTACAAATTTCCTCAGACAATATAAATTTTGCTGACATTGTAGAATCGACACAAGCTATAACAGATGCATCAGGCTCTCACATTTGGGACATTGCTGGTTCTGGAGCTTTATTTGCCAGAGTTAAGGTAGATGTCGTTTCTGGTGCATTAGACGTTACAAGAATATTTTACGCTGCTAAACAAAGGCACTAGTTATGGCTCATACCGCAATTAGACTTGGATATATTTCAATTTCTGGAGGGGGAGGCGGAACCGGCTTTCAAGAATATGCCGACCTTTCTTCTTTTCCATTAGTAGGACAATTAAGTAAAATCTATTTAGCAGCTGACACAGAAAAGCTTTATAAATGGAATGGAACTTCTTACGTTGAAATTTCTCCATCAGAAGTTACTTCAGTCAACACACAAGTTGGTGACGTTGTTCTGGACAAGTCCGACATTGGCCTAGACCAAGTTGATAATACAAGTGATTTAGACAAGCCAATTTCTACAGCTACCCAAGCAGCTTTAGATTTAATTACTGATGTTAGTTGGACTGGTGATTATAATAATGGAGTAACATATACTGTTGGTGACGGTGTAATGTTTAATGGTGCTTCATTTAGAATGATTATAGCAATTGGAGCAGCTGGTTATAATCCAGTAGCTTATCCAGCAAATTGGCTTCAAGTTACAGATTATGTTTCACCCAATGATATTGGTCTTGGAAATGTTGATAATACAAGCGACTTAGATAAGCCAATTTCAACAGCCACTCAAACAGCTTTAAATGCTAAAGAAGATACTGCTAATAAATCAGTAGATGGAACATTAGCTGGAAATTCAGATACACTTTATCCTTCTCAAAAAGCTGTTAAAACTTATGTAGACGCAGCTTCTACATCAGTACAAAATCAATTAGATGCTTCTACTTATTACCATGAATTACACGTTAATTATGACTATATTGGAACTGTGGTAGATGGTTCTCCTTACAAGCCGTTTAAAACAGTTCAAGCAGCAGTAAACGCAGCGCAGTTACAGAATATTGGTGGAAATACAGCAATTTTAATTCATTTAAAAAATGATATTACTATGGTGGAAAACATCACAGTAAGTAATGCAGTTTCCAATTTATATATTATGCCAGCTGTTAGAAACAATACTAATTCTGGACCATTTAAAATAATAGGAAGTTTAACTATTACAGGAACTCAAACTAATAGAGTTCGTGTACAAGATATTGAATTTGCTCCAACTTCTGGATACGCTTTAGTTATCAACGATACTCCCGGAAGACATTTATTTGAGAACTGTGCGTTTGTAAATGGTTCAGTTGCTGGATTAGCTGGAACTGGTGTAAATTTAACAAGTACTTATAGAAATTTTATTGAGTTTGTAGATTGTACAATTGAAGGAACTCTCAATATTGCAGGAACTCCAGTAGCTGGAACTACGATAGGAATGTATCGTTGTAAACTTGGTTACGCAAATGTTATTGTAAATAGTGCAAATGTTGCTGTAGCAATGTATGACACATATGGAATTTACGGAATTACACATACTGCAGGGGCTTTAGCAATTACTGGAATGTGGGGATTCGCTCAGACGGGATTTTTTAATTCAACAGCAAACTTAACCGCAACAAACTTTATTAGTATTGCTAATGCTTCTTTGCAAAAAATAGATTTATCTTTTATTAGTATAAATAAAACAGGAACTTGTTTTTATCAATTAATAAATGTTCATAGAGGAGAAGTTTCAGATACATTAACCGGAACTAGGACAGTATTTGGACCAACAGCTACTGATGCTGGATATAAAATGGGAGTTTCAGGAAACTGGTCTCCAGCTGTATCTAACGTAGCGGGAGCTTTAGATCAATTAGCCGCTAATAAGATTTCTGTTTCTCAAAAAGGTGTAGCTAATGGAGTTGCTCCACTAAACTCTCTAGCTAAAATTGACTCAACCTACCTTCCAAGTTATGTTGATGATGTTGTGGAATATGCTAATTTAGCAGCTTTTCCTATAACTGGAGAAACTGGTAAGATTTATATTGCTCTTGACACAAATCTATGTTATCGCTGGTCTGGAAGCATTTATGTTGAAATTTCTGCAGCTCCAGTACTTTCTGTCAACGGACAAACAAATGTAGTTGTTTTAGATTCTGATGATTTAGCAAATCAACAAGCAGTTCCTGCTTATTGGGATGTTGCCGACGGTTCAACAATTAAAGCTCATTTAGATGAACTTGCTGCTAGAAGAGAAGCTCAGAATACAGTAACTAATGAACCAACTGGTTTTGCCACAAGAACAGAATCTACGACAAGTTTTAGCGATTCTGGTCCAGATAGAACTTTCACTATTGCTCCAGTTGGAGCTTCTTTTGAATTCTATGTAAGAGGTATAAAGTTTACAAAAACCTCTGCCGAAACTATACAAATTCCTAACTTGGCTGGAAATCATTTTATTTATTATAACGCTTCTGGAGTTCTTTCTACTACTCAAGTTGGCGGTTCTGTATTATTTAAAGAAAATGCTTTATTGTCTATTGTTTACTGGAATACAGATACAAATACTCATTCATACTTTGCAGAAGAAAGACACGGCTTAGTAATGGATGGAGAAACTCACAGTTATCTCCACACAGTTTTTGGAGCGCAATACTTATCTGGTTTGGCTTTAGAAAACTTCGTAGTTAATGGCGATGGTAGCTTAGCAACTCATGCTCAATTTACAGCAGACGAAGGTACAATTCGTGACGAGGATTTACTTTTAACTCTACCCGCAGAAACACAAATTCCTGTTTTATTTAGACAAGGAACCTTGTGGCGTAAAAAAGCTGCAGATTCCTTTCCAGTTATTTATAGCGGAACGGCTGGATATACTGGAGTTTCTGGAAGATTACCTTATAATCAATTAATTTCAGGTTCTTGGCAATTAACAGAAGTTGCTAATAATGCTTTTGTTCTTGTGCATTTATTTGGCACAAATGATAAAGAAACTCCAATTATAGCAATTCAAGGTATTGCTGAGTACGGAAATGTTACAGCTGCTAGACTTGCTGCAAGTACTGAAATTACCAGTTTATCTGGCTTACCATTTGCTGAATTTGTAGCTCTCGGTAGTGTTGTTTTTGAAACTGCTAATACTTACACAAATACACCAAAGGCTAGAACAAGATCTATAAATGGTGGATCTTATGTTGATTTTAGAGGCACTCAGCTTTATACCCCAGCTGGTGTTGCAACAAGTCATGGACTTCTTTCTGGACTTAGTAACGACGACCACATTCAGTATCATACAGATGCTCGTGGAGATATTCGTTACTACACAAAAGCTCAGGTAGACGCTTTGGTAAGTGCTGGTATATCTCCGGGCGATCTCAGTGAAGGAAGCTATTCTTTTTCTAACTCTCAGGTTGTTCCTGAAAGTATAACTGGATTCACTTTTAATAATGCTGTTGTTAGATCTTTCAAAGCTCTTATTTCGGTGTCTGTAGATGCTACTACTGACCTATTTGAGGTCTTTGAACTAGAAGGTATACAGAAAGGCTCGGAGTGGGATTACTCAATCAGCACCAAAGGAGATGCCACAGGAGTTATTTTTAATATAACTAACACTGGGCAAATTCAATATACATCTTTGAATTATACTGGTTTTGTATCTGGAATTATTAAATTTAGAGCTATAACGACCTCTGTGTAGTGTTTTTAAGTACTTAGAAATACGTAAAAAAACACCCTTATATAACAGAGGTTTTAATGGCTAATAATAAAAATTCCCAATATGATCCCGGCCTTATAGTTAAAGAAGTTCATGACTTTCATGGACAATCTATTCGCACAACCGATACCAGATCAGTAATTTCAAGCTATTATACACACTTTAGAGCTGATTATAATTTAGATAACCAGCCAATTGAAGTTTCTTATTTTAGAGGCTCTGAGTCTCACAAAACAACACTAGGTTGTGTTTCAGACGTAGTTGGCTCTTTACAAAATACATACATTAAACTTTTCTCAGCTCCAGATAATAAGCCATTTCACATTTGGTTTAACGTTGATAATTTTGGGGTAGATCCAGCTCCACAGAATTCCACTCCTATTGAGATTCAAATTAACGCTAATGATCCTTCTTCAGTAATTGCTATGGCAGTATCCCTGACGCTCAATACGCTGTTTAAAGACGATTTTACAGCTTCTAGGACGAATTCTGTTGTGGACATTAGAACTGCCGGACTTGGGCTTGTGACAAGCTCTAGCAATTTTGGCACAGGCTTTACAATAACTAATACAAGCGGTGCACAGGAATTAGTTGGATTTATTCAGATTGACTATGATAATTCTAATCCCGTTTATAAAGGTCAAACTTTAAAAAACTATAGGTTTAATTTATTTACAGGACAGTTTGAACATAGAGAAGAAGCTACCGTTCCTCCAAATGAAGTTTTGTGGGATGAAATTGCCACTACATTTCCAAGTAATATAAGCGAACTTTATAGTTATAAATATAATACACAAGTAGTGCAAGACGTTTTAGTTACTTACGTAGACTCAACAAAAAAACTAATAGTATCCGTTCAAAAGACGAGGTATTAATGCCTTGGAAATTTGACCAATTTAAAGCCGAAATTGTTTGGACAGAGCCTCCTGAAACGTTTGCCGAGTTAGCCGATATCGATATGGGAGATACACTAGAAAGTGATATCCAGATTGATATGGGGGATAGGAGTATAGATTCTTCCCAAATTGACCAAGGCTTAAGAGTTTACGATGGCGATATTTAAAGCACCTAAGATTACAACGCTTCAAAGAATTGCTCTTGTTTTACAAGGCAGCGAAGTAGTTTATGATGTAGATAAAAAAGCATTTTACGGGGGTGATGGAGTTTCAGCAGGAGGTTTTCCTATTGGAGGCTCTGTTGTTGAAAAAATTCAATTAACTCAAGCTGATATAAATAACAAATTTGTGACGCTTGCGCAAACACCCTTAGTATCTAGTGCTGTTACTATTGATATATATGGAGGAATTTCTCAGTTAAACGATATAGACTATCAGGTAATTGGAAATAAAATATCATGGAGTGACCTAGGACTGGATGGATTCTTAGAAGAAACAGATGTACTGATTATTCAGTACTAAACAACAAGGGGAGAGCGAATGGCTCAACAAATTAAAAAGAAGTTTATTAAAAACGATGCCGTTGACGGATCGAAAATTAAACTTCTAAGTGGCCAATCTTTACGAATTGAAGGCCCAGCTGGAGAGATTGAACTCTTGAAGCTTGGTTCAGATGGTGAAGTATTGTCCAAAGGGCAAGAAATTGCCTTTAAATCTCAAGTAGATGAATTAAGATCAGATCTTGAAAGTGCTCTTGAAACAGAAGAGTCTCGTGCAGTTGCTGCAGAAGGTTCTTTACAGTCAGCTCTAAATGCAGAAGAAACTTCACGTATTGCTGGAGATGCAGGTCTACAATCTCAAATTAACAATATTTTGAGTAACGTAGATCCGGGTGCCCTAGATTCTTTGACAGAAGTTGTACAAGCTTTCCAACAAGCCGATCAAAACTTAGTAGATGCAATATCAGCATTGGGAACTGGTTCAACATCAGCTTTGGGAGAAGAAATTTCTCGTGCTCAAACTGCTGAATCAACTCTCCAGTCTAATATTGACTCTGAAGAGTCAGCTCGTGAAGCTGCTGATATCGTTCTTGATGGTAAAATTGAAGACGAAGAAACTCGCGCAATGGGCGTAGAAGGTTCTCTACAGTCTCAAATTACATCTGAAGTTTCTCGTGCTCAATCTGCTGAGCAAGGTCTTCAGGAAGAAATTGATTCTGAAGAAACTCGTGCTATGGGCGTAGAAGGTTCTCTACAGGGTCAAATCACTCAAGAAATCTCAGATAGAACATCTGCTGTTAGCTCAGAGATGTCTCGTGCTATGGGAGTTGAGGGTTCTCTACAAAGTCAAATCACGCAAGAAGTTTCTGACAGAACATCTGCTGTTAGTTCAGAAATGTCTCGTGCTATGGGTGTGGAAGAGTCTATTCAAGATGCTCTTGATCAAGAAGTTTCTGACAGAATTACAGCGGTTTCTTCTGAAGAAACTCGTGCTATGGGTGTCGAAGGTTCTTTACAACAGCAAATTGATGATCTTACTACTAGTGAAGTAGTTGAAGGGTCTAACCTTTACTTCACAAATGAAAGAGTTCAAACAAAACTTGGAAATATTTCTGGAAGCATTATCCCAGATACAGATGAAGCTTATGATTTAGGTTCTTCTACCAAGAAATTTAAAGATCTATTCCTTTCTGGTAATACAATCCAGTTAGGCGATGTTTCTTTATCTTCTGATCCAAATGCTGGATTAAGCGTTACTTTTGCTAATGGCGATTTCGCTATTAACAGTGATAACGTACAAGAAGGAATGGTTAATAAGTTCTTTACTGAAGAAAGAGTTCAGCAATCTGAGCTTTCTCTTCTTGATGTTGAAATGTCTGGAGAAGTAGTTTCTACTGATTCTCTAGTAGAAGGTATCAGTAAGCTTCAAAACCAAGTTACTCAAGAAGTTTCTGACAGAGAAGATGCTGTTTCTCAAGAAATGTCTCGTGCTATGGGTGTAGAAGGTTCTCTACAGGGTCAAATTGATTCTGAAGAAACTAGAGCTATGGGCGTAGAAGGGTCTTTGCAATCTCAGATTGATTCTGAAGAATCAGCTCGTATTTCTGCTGACCAAGGTCTACAAAACCAAATCAACAATATTCTAAGTAATGTTGATCCAGCTGCTCTTGATTCATTGACAGAAGTAATTGCTGCTTTCCAGTCTGCAGATTCTAGCCTACAAGGAGCAATTTCTGCTCTAGGTACAGGTTCTTCTTCTGCTCTAGGAGAGGAAGTAGCTCGTGCTCAAGCTGCTGAACAAGATCTTCAAGATGCAATTGATGCAGAAGTAACTCGTGCAACAGGTATTGAAGGGTCTTTACAGTCTCAAATTGATTCAGAAGAGTCTCGCGCTGAAAGTGCAGAACAAGTTCTTCAAGATAATATCGATGCAGAAGAAACTCGCGCTATGGGCGTTGAGGGATCTTTGCAGTCTCAAATTGATTCTGAAGAATCTCGTGCAATGGGTGTGGAAGGTTCTCTACAATCTCAGATCGATTCTGAGGAGTCTCGTGCTGAAAGTGCAGAACAAACTCTTCAAGGTAATATTGATTCTGAAGAAACTAGAGCTATGGGAGTTGAGGGTTCTTTACAATCTCAAATTACTCAAGAAATTTCTGATAGAACAAGTGCTGTTAGCTCAGAGATGTCTCGTGCTATGGGCGTAGAAGCTTCTCTTCAGTCTGCTATTGATGACGAAGAAATAAGAGCTATGGGTGTAGAGTCTGGACTTAATTCTAGACTTACAACTGCTGAAGGAGATGTAGTAGCTCTTGAAGGTAGAATGGATACTGCTGAGGGCGATATTGTAGCTCTTGAAGGCCGTATGGATACTGCTGAGGGTGACGTTGTTGCTCTTGAAGGCCGTATGGACGAAGTAGAGTCTGACGTTTCTACTCTTCAATCTCAAATGCTTAATGCTGAACAAAATATCACATCTCTAGAAGGTCGTATGACCACTGCAGAAAGTGATATTACAGCTGTAGAAGGTTCTGTTTCTAATGAAGTTTCAAGAGCAACTTCTGCTGAAGAAGCTCTAGATCAACGTTTGGATGTTATCGAAGCTAAAGCTTTTGGTAAACAAAAAACTGTTATTAGTTCTGAACTTGGCTACATTGAACTTGAAAGAGAAGTAGTTGCTAATTCTCTTATTGTTTGTGTAAATCGTCTTTCTGTTCATAAAGATGAAGATTATACTGTCAGCGTTGTTGGCGGTAAAACTCGTCTTACTTGGATCAATTCTTTTGCTAACCCAAGCGGTGAAGAAAAAATTGAAGAAGGCGATAGCATTTTCATAACTTACTACTACTAATTTATTGGGGGAGGGGACGTAAGTCCCCTCTATTTTTAAGGAATAAAAAATGTCTATTATATCAAAACCAAGTGTTATTTATAAAGGCACTCCTGTAGAAATTACCCTTTTTAAAACAAATCTAATAAATAATCATATCGTATCTTCTAATTTACAATTTTCTAGTTTTTCCAAGTGGCATAAAGTTTATCTTAACTATAAAAGCACCGAAGGAAATCAGAGAATTATTGTTAATTTTGACTCAGCTGATGGTTTTATGTATGGGATGTTTTCTGCTTCTGAAAAAGCAAGAACATCATTCCAGATTGAATCTTTGGTAATTGTTGATCTTGACGGTGAAATTTTAAAATTAGAAAGAAATGATTTGAATACGTTAGATTTTGATCTAGAACTTTATACTGGCTCGGAAAGTGAAGAGTTTGTACTATTACTAGAAGATGGAGCTGCTCTTTTATTAGAATCTGAAGAATTCTTAGTACTATAGTAATACAAACGGAGTAAATAATGAATAAAAAATTATCACAGTTATCCGAAAAAGTCACGAGCCTTAGTGCCGATGACTTACTACTTGTTTCCACTGGTGGAGTATCGAAGTCTATAAAGGCTAGTACTCTGGAAGCTCCTCTAAAGGCTTATGCCGATCAAAAAAAATCAGAGGTTATAAGCGAATTATCAAGTTTAGATTCTGCTTTAAGTTCTGAAGTTACAAACAGACAAACAGCAGATACGAATACTTTAAATTCCGCAAAGTCTTACACTGATTCTGAAATTAGCTCTGAGGTTTCTGCGAGAAATTCTGCAGATACAACAACTCTAAATTCTGCAAAGTCTTATACAGAGTCTAAACTAATGGACTTTGCGGCAATTATAGCTACAGAAGAGGTTACTAGACTAGCAGCTGATACTGCTTTATCTACAAGTTTAAGTCAAGAAGTAAGTAATAGAACTGCTGCTGATGTTACGACTCTAAACTCGGCAAAGTCTTACGCAGATTCCAAAGTATGGCCGTTTTGGGCAGCTTTGGCTACAGAAGAGGTTACTAGACTAGCAGCCGATACTGCTTTATCTACTAGTTTAACTGAAGAAGTAAATACTAGAATAGCAGCTGATGTTACAACTCTAAACTCGGCAAAGTCTTATACAGAGTCTAAACTAATGGACTTTGCGGCAATTATAGCTACAGAAGAGGTTACTAGACTAGCAGCTGATGTTACAACTCTAAATTCTGCAAAGTCCTACGCAGATTCTATAGTTGCAACAAGTGGACTTATTCCAGTAGGAGTAATACAGATATATGCTGGTTCCTCGGCTCCTTCTGGGTGGCTTTTATGTGATGGTTCTGCTGTTAGCAGATCAACATACTCTGCTCTTTTTACATTGATTGGAGTTTCTTACGGGTCTGGAAACGGCTCTACTACTTTTAATATTCCAAGTCCAGATACAAATGCTAATCTTCGTCTAATTATTAAAGTTTAAGGAGAATAAAAATGGCTATAATAACAAAACCGTCCACTTATAAAGGACAAACTGCCGCTTTTACTCTTTCTAAATCTGAGCTTTTGCAACATGCTATGGTTGTTGCAGATTCTTATTTTTCTGACTCTAGTAATTGGTACAGAGTTAATGTGGTGTATAAAAGTTCTTCTGGAAGTCAGTATGAAATTGTTGAATTTGACGCAACTTTATCTACTCCAGTGGGGTCTTTTTTAGTTTCAAATCAAGCTAGAGATTCGTTTGAAATTCAAAAATTGGTAATATTAGACTTTGATGGTGGATTTTTAGAAATACCAAGATCTGAAGTTCAGGCTTCCGAATTTGATATTAATTTTCAATCATCTCAACCGCCTTCTAATTTAAGTCTTTACCATACTAGAATGTTTATTAATAATTCATACTCTGCCCCTGCGGTACACGAGAATACTACTGGGAGTAGTAACTTACAAGAAGGAAAATTAATTCAAGTTGGTTTTGATATCGTAGGAGAAAATAACTATGGAATTATTTATCCTAGATCAGCAGCTATAACTACTGAGACAAAATCTAGTAACTTGAAAGTTAGACTTTACGTTGATTCTATTGAAGGATCTGGAACTTACGCAATTTATTGGACAGATCATGGAGCAGAATCAGCACTTACAGCTACAACGGCACAAATTTTAGCATCGGTTGCAGCAAATGGTTATCATGAGTTTGATTTAACAAGACTTGCCGATGGTGGTCCGGGTGTTGCCGATGGTGGTCCGGGTTACTATAATCTATCTTTTAATTTTGTAGGCGCATCTAGCTCCGACATAATACGAATCAGTAAGTTTGAAATTTATCAACAAGATTAATAATAAAAGGGCTCCATATAGGGGCCTTTTTCTTTTCTAACTCTTTGTTTTTACATAAATAATTAATAATATTAATAAATTAACAAATAACACCCTTATATTATGTGGCACAAAGGAGCTATAAACTATGGAAAAGAAAGCAAAAGCTAAGTCTGAGATGCTCAAAGAACTTTCAAAAGAAATGTCAAATGACATGTATTCTCCAATGAAAGACATGATTGGCAAAAAAGGCATGAAAAAAGTATCTGTTATGTCTGACTCTCCAGAAGGTCTTAAAAAAGGACTTTCTATGGCTGAGAAGATTATGCAGATGAAATCTAGCCAAGAAGGTAATGGCGAAGAATCAGAAGATGAGTCTTGTCCTAAGTGTAAAGGCAAAGGCTGTCCTCTTTGTCAAGCTTCTGAGGATTCTGAAGAAGAGTCTCCAGAAATGGAAGCGGAAGAAGATGCCTCGGAAATGTCTCCAGAAGAAATGGAAGCAATGTTCGAAATGCTGAAGAAGAAACTAGGAAAGTAATATAAGGCTATAAAATGAGTAGCATTTTAAAAACTGGCGATTTAATTCGCAGTATTAAGCGACGCGCATTCATACCCAATTCTCAAGAGTCTTTTACCGATGAAGATTTATTAAGAATGGCTACAGAAGAAGTCAATATTGGACTTGTGCCGCTTATACAAAGAATGCACGAAGAGCATCTCATTTACTATATCGACCTTCCATTAATAGGGGGGAAAAAGAGATATGCTATTCCTTCTAGAGCGCATGGGAATAAAATGCGTGATGTAGCTCTTATTGATGAAAATGATAATATTTTTGAAATGCATAGATATTCTTTAGGTGAAATTTCAGATTTCACAAACACCACAACGTACATTAATAACCGTGGCTTTTATTTAGAAAACAACGATGTAATTCTTTCTAACTTTGATGCAAATGATAGAATGAAACTTCGCATGTATTTCTATATGCGTCCTAACCATTTAGTAATAGAATCTGCTGGCAGTACCATTATTAGTATTGCACAGACTTCTGAAATTGACCAGATTAATCCTAAGACTGGAGCTTTTACAAACATAGTCTCTGGAACAGAAACCACATTTACAAGTGTTAGTCATGGACTTACTAATAAACAACTTGTTCAAATTTCTGGGGCTAATACAACTCCTTCTGTGGATGGATTCCATGAAATTAATGTTATTGATGCAAATACTTTTAGTGTTAAATTTACTACTTCTTCTGTTGGATCTATCGGTGGAAATTTCAATGCTGCACTAAGTGTTAAACGACTAACACTATCTACTCTTCCAGCTATATTTCTCCAGAATAATTTCTTTGACTTTGTTCAAAATGTATCCCCAAATAAAATAATTCATTATGATAAGCGTTTTAACGCAATCAATCAAGTATCTAAACAAATAAGCTTTGTAGCAACAGATATTCCAGATCTTATTGTAGGCTCTTATATAACGCTTGCAGAGGAAACATTTGTTCCAAATATCCCCACAGAACTCCATCCTATTTTAGCACAGCGAGTTGCTGTTGCTTGTTTGGAAGCAATGGGCGATGAGCAAAATAAACAATCTGCAGAAAGAAAACTTGCCACAATGGAAAAAGATGCTGCAACATTTCTCGACAATAGAGTTGAAGGTGCAATGCAGAAGATTAAGTCTAGGCATTCACCTCTGGTAAATACACTGAACACTCTAGGGCGACGCAATAGAAGGTGGTAAGCTGTGTCTGTACTAACTATCAACCGAGGCTTGGTAACAAGTCCAAACGAACTCGCAAGACCAGATGGAGCCGCTGAAATTCTTGATAACTGCGTCATTGATTTTGACAACGTAATTCAGAGTAGACGAGGCTTTGGAGAGTTTGGAAATAAAACAGATGATGACACTGTTGTAAAACAACTACTCACTTATAAAGGGCGTATTCTTCGCCATTTCTCAAATAAATTAAGTTTCGACTCTGATGGTAATGGAACCTTCCTAAACTTTTCTGGAGTCTATTCTGAGCTTGTGGAAAGGCTTAGAATTAAATATTTCGAGCTTAACTCAAACCTGTATTTTACAACAAGCGAAGGCATTAAAAAAATCTCGGCAACTTCTGCCAGTGACTTTACAACTTCTGCTGGTTTTATCACAAATGCTGGAGCAGTTAAAGCTCTAAGCTTAGAAGGCGTTATTGTTCCTTCCGAGTCTGGTTTTCTTCCAGCTCAATCAAAAGTTGGGTATAAAGTTCTTTGGGCTAAAAAAGATGCCAATGGTAATATTAACCGTGGCGTTCCAAGTTCTAGATATGTTTTAACAAATACTTCTAATGATATAAATGTTGGGGAAGAGTTTAGTATTGCCGTAACTACTGCTGGTGCAGGAATTCATAAACAATTCGACTCCACAACTGCTCTCTCTGGTGGTATTGAATTTCCATTTGTAACAGCCGATGTTAATATTACAACAAATACTATAAATCTTACAACTGGTGCAGTCGATCATAACTTTCAAACAAATGACTTAATAAAACTATCAGCCGGAGCTTTAGTATTACCTACGGGGTTATCAGCTGGTAATTATTACGTTATACGAGTAGATACTAATAAAATCAAGCTTAAGAATACAATCGAAGGTTCTGAAATTGATATAACAGCTACAGGAACTGGCGGTATTGTAGAGAGTACCAATGTTGGAAAAACTATAACAGTAACTTCGCATGGGTATACAAACAATACAAAAGTTAGACTTTATGGAATTATTCCAAAAGAAATAAACAAAGCAAATACATACTACATAGTAAACGTTACTACAGATACATTTCAATTATCAGCCACTTCAAGTGGGTCTGCTATAAGTTTAACAAAAATTGAAGGCGTTTCTAATATTTATTCAGGATTATTTAATTCTAATTATTTTACTTTCGACTCTCCAACAAATAAATTCGCTTGCTGGTTTAATATTTCTGGGACAGACGTTGCCCCAACGGATACAAGTCTAGTTGGTAGAGATTTACGAGAAGTTGAGATTTATAAAATCTCTAATAAGTCAAAAGAAAATTACATGGCAAAGATTGCCGAAACAATTTCTCTTGTATCTGATGTTAGCGTTAGCACTACCTCAACAGAAGTTACCGTTACAAACATTGATGGCGGTAACGTACTTGACGCATCAGCTGGAAATATCGATTCATCACTTATAACTGTTTCAAAAGTATTTGATGGTCAAACTGCTACAGGAATTCCGGCTAACACATCTCTAAGCTTTACAGTTCCTTCAGAAATCATCACCAATAATGATAGAACTTATTTCTATGAAATTTATAGAACAGCTTTTATTACAGTAGCTACAGGCTTAACGCTTAACGACATCGATCCGGGTGAAGAGTTCCAGAAGATTGCAGAATATGCAGTCGTTGAAGATTCTTCTCCAATTCCATCAAGCATTACTTTTAGCGACATTGTTCCAGAAACATTTAGACAAGGTGGGTTATTTCTTTATAATAATCCTGTAACTGGCGAAGGTTCTCTTCAGTCAAATGAAGCTCCTCCAGTAGCGCATGATGTTGCTGTGTTTAAAGGCTCAGCTTTCTATGCCAATACAAAAGAAAGGCATAGAGTTCAATTCAATTTACTTTCTGTAAGCCAGTTCACTTCTGGAGTTTCTAAATTATACATCGCTAATTCTCAAATTGTTAGAACTTACACTTTTGTTGGAAGGAATGAAATTGTAGATTTCACAGCTAAGAAAAAAGCTGAGACAACTGGAGGATCTTATTTCGATGTAATGTCAGCTCAAGATAGAGTTAAGTATAGAGTCTGGTTTGATAAGGGTACTGTTAGCTTTAGCTTTACAGATACTGCAGTAAATGCAACAACAGAAGAAATTACCATAGCTGCACACGGCTTAGCAACAAACGACAAAGTAGCAATCTCTGGAGCAAGCTTACCTGCTGGTTTAACAGCTGGCACGTACTATGCCATAAGAATAAGTGATAACGTCTTTAAACTATCTTTAACGGTGAATGGGACAGCAATAGACTTAAGCTCTGCAGTCGGTACAGCTAATATATTACACGACTCTGAAGCTCCAAGTAATGATTCTTCTATTCTTTTAAGAGTTGCTTTAGAAGGCTATGACAATACAACCCAAGGTTCAGTTGACGCATTCATAAGTGCATTCTTTGACATTCCAGATTTTGAAGCAACAGATATTGGCTCTGGGGTAATAAGGCTTACTTATACCGACAACGGTAACGCTAGTGCCGTAACCCAGTCAGTTGCCGCAGTGAGCTGGGTAACTCCTACTGTGTTTCAAGAAGGACTTGGAGAAAATGCTGCAGCAAACGAAGTGCTTTTATCTGGATTAGCCTCTCAAGGACTTTCAGTAGAAGATACAGCAAGGTCACTTGAAAGAATCATTAATAAAGATGCTTCTTCTCCAGTTACAGCTTTCTACCTATCTGGTCCAAATGACCTACCGGGTATTATTGTTTTAGAAGCTAAGAACTTGCTTGATGACCCAGTATTTCTAGGATTCAGTCATGCAACAACTACTGCCGTATTTGAACCATCTATTCCAGTTGTTAAGACGATTTCTAATGTTACAGCTCCTACTACTATTAATACTACAGCGGCTCACGAATTACTTCCGAATCAAGATGTTTATGTATTTATTAAACCAACAACTTCTGCCACTATTTTATCTGGAAGAAAAACTGTTGCTACAACTCCAACTACAACTTCTCTAACAATTACAGGTTTTAGCTCTACAACAACTTACTCTGCTTTTGATCAAGCAATTATTTTCCCAGCTGATGTTGTATCAGATAATTCTTCAAATAGAAATAGAATTTACTTTTCAAAGATAAATCAGCCAGAAGCAGTGCCTTTAGTTAACTATATCGACATTGGACCAAAAGATAAAGCCATTCAACGCATTATGGCGTTAAGAGATAGCCTTGTTGTCCTTAAAGAAGATGGAGTTTATATTATATCAGGCTCAGCTGCTCCAAATTTCAGCGTGAGACTGTCTGACTCCTCTGCCCTTACCTTTGCTCCAGATACAGCCACAAACCTCAATAACCTCATTTATGTGCTTACTAGCCAAGGTGTAGTAACTGTGTCAGAGACTGGGGTGGGTATTATCTCCAGAAATATTGAAAACAAGATACAGGAAATCGCCAACGCTAAGTTTAATTATAAGCTTATGAGCTGGGGAATGGCTTCTGAATCTGATAGATGTTACATTATATGGCTTCCAGAAAAAACAACAGATAACTATGCTACTCAAGCTTTTAGATACAATACATTTACAAGAGCATGGACTCGTTGGACAAAGCCAGCTAACTGTGGAGTGGTAAATCCTAATGATGATAAAATTTATTTAGGAGATTCCTCTAGTAGACCTTATGTTCTTAAAGAAAGAAAAAACTTAGAAAGACAAGACCAATCTGATAGAGAAATTATTAGAAGTATTAGTGCTGGAGCAATTAATGACTTAACCGTTATTATTTCTTCCGTAGCTGAACTCGAAGCTGGAGATGTCTTAGTACAAACTCAGTATGTGGATATTAACAAATATAACAGACTTCTTAAGAAACTGGATAGAGACATTCTTAATTCCAATAATTATTACTCAACACTTAAGGCAGTAACTGGAGATAGCTTAGCGGCTAAGTTGGTGCAGCTTGTTGCAAAGCTTAACTCTGATGGAATTATGGTTCCAGCAAGTTCAAACTCTAATTCTCTTATAGAGCTTAGAGATGATTACAACGACATTATTAATTATCTTAATAGTACAATTGCCGCAACTGGGTTTAAAAATTACAAACTTGCTACAGACCTTTTAACTTATGAAGCACTTGTTACAGTAGTTAATCCAAGATTTAACACTGTTACTTTAAAATTCATGAACAAGTTCATTCAAGGAAACGTAAGTTTCTTTAAAGCTATTAAATGTCTTGTGCAGTACGCTCCACAACATTTTGGTAAGCCTGAAATGACAAAGCAAGTATCCGAGGGAACTTTTATCTTTGACCAGAATAACTTTTGGGGAGGCATTGTTGCTTACTCATCTGATAGGTCGTATGACTTTGCTTCTGTAGAATTCTTTGGAAAAGGTCCGGGATACTGGGATGGATATAGTTGGGCAGATGTAACTTATGGCGGAGAGGGAAATGAAGTTCCAGTTAGGACTCTCATACCAAGAGATAAATCTCGCTGTCGCTATTTGCATGTGCAATTCAGACATATTAATGCCAGAGAAGAATGGAAACTCATTGGAGTTTCTTTACAGCCTAGAGAAGTATCTTCTAGAGGCTATAGATAATGCCAAAGTTAAGTGATATTCGAAGAATTATTCCAGAGGATTACAGCAAAGAAGCTCAAGAAGTTATTGAGGGAGTTGCTGGTTCTTATAATGAATTTGCTGATGAAATATACCAAGTTGTAAATGGTCAACTTGATTTTGATAATTTAGCTCGTGCCAAAGTTAACATTGATATTAGCTTTGATTCTACAGGCAAGCCTGTTGGAAATGCTAGTATTGTAACGAACTTAAGCTTTGTTTCAATGCTTCACATTGGAAAGATTCAAAACATTACTAATGCTTCAAGAATTTCTCAGGTTCCATATCTTGACTGGAGCTTTCAAGGCAATGGCATTGTTAAGATTAATTATGGGGTGGGATTTACTACTGGAGTAAAGTATAGGTTAACGCTGGAGCTTATTCAGTAATTTTGACATAGTTTCACTTATATAGAGCTTAAATCTCTTTTTAGTAAAACCAAATCCTTAATGTGCTTTTTAGCTAATTGGGGATAAGGCTGGGGCTTTTAACCTGAATTTCTCTTTTCTACAAAACCCCAAGTCTATAAGTTGTTTTGTTTAACTCTCTGGCTTTCCGCTAGGTACTTAGTGGTTTTACGACACCTAGTTGAGTATTTCGTTTCCTACACCGGCTCATATATCGAGTTCGCTTGTAAACTCTCTATTTCACGGTCCAAAAGAGCAAAAAGAGGAGATGTTAGTCTCCGTTCACAAATATAGCATAACTTTGTGAGACTGGCAATAGTTATAAGTAATTGATATTGTGTTGAATGTGAAAAATGCCATTTAACACCCTTATATTACAGAGGAAAAATACATATGGCTATTGTAAAAGACGAAGAACAACAACAAGGTCAAGGTACAAGCCAAGCACTAGGTCAAGGCATGGCTGGTCAACCACAGCCCGAAGAACAACAGCCTCAACAGGCTTCCTCCGCTCCAGCAACTATTGGAGCGAGTCAACCATCCCAATCATCAATGCCAATGCCAAAACAGCCTAAAGCTGGAACTGGCACTTTTTCCAATTTAAAAAATTATTTACAAGCCGCTCAAAGTGGAGGGCAACAGCGTGTTGCTCAAGCCGCTACTCAACAGGTTCAGAAACTTGGAGCAGGTGCTCAAAAAGGCACACAACAAGCTCAGGAAGCGTTTGGAAGACGAATGGAAGCTGGCTCCATCAAGAGTATGGAAACAGCTGCACAAGAAGCTAAAGGTATTGTTGGAACTGCTAGAGGAGCGACTTATCAAGCTCCACAACCACAACCACAAACACAAGCTGCAGCATTAGTAGAAGGACAAGCTCCAGCTATTCCAACCCCCACTCAAGCACCAACTCAGCCACAAGCTCAAGCTCAACAATATTTCACTCCAGAACAACAACAGCGTTTTGCTGAAATTATTAATGCTCAATATCAAGGACCGGCTTCTCTTCAGCAAGCGGGGCTTTACGAACAAGCATCTCAGAAAGCTAGAACAGCTCAGGAAGCGGCACAAAAGACTCAGACTGCGTTAGGTAGAGAGCAGCTTTTAAAAGATGTATTTGGTAGAACGAGAGAATATGGAAGGGGTGTGTCAAAGCTTGATGCTCTTCTTTTAAACGCATCTCAGCAAGGCGTTAAACAACTACAAGAACAAGCTCAACCAGCTGCTAAAGCTCAAGAAGCTTTACAAGCTGCTCAGAATCTTTCCACCAATGAGGCAGTACAAAGACAAGCCGTAATTGAAGGGATTCGATCTGGAGCAAGACAAGAGTTTACTGGAGCAAGAGCTGTAGAAGAACAAGCTACAGAAAAAAGAATTGATGATTTAATTAAAACTCCAGCAGTTGATACGCAAGGCAATAAAATTGCAAAACTTGATTCTGCAGGAAAGCAAATTGTAGATACAGCAGGTAATCCAGTTTATCAAACAGAGTGGGATAGACTTCCAGAGTATTTTAAACAATCATTAGCAACTAAAACTAAGCCACAATGGGAATTATCTGCAGAAGAAGCTGCTGTTTTAGGAATTGGAGCGGGTGAGGGACTTTATAACATTCGTCCAGAAGATATCAAAGCTGCTGAAGCAGAACGTGCTAAACTTATTACTAAAGATGAACTTTCTAGACAACTTGCATTACAACAACTTGCTGGTACAGATATTTCAAGAGAATTACAAAAAGATTTAACATATAGCGATTTATCAAAAGCCGGAACTCAGGATTTATCATCTTCCTTAGATGTCGAGTCTTTTAGAAGGTTGTTAAATGAATCTCAGCAAGGATTTAAAACTGCAGCCGAGGGAGCTACATTAACAGGAACGGGAGAAAAGAAAGTATCTCGTGGTAATGTATATGGTAAAAAAACAAAAACATACGGTGCATCTGTTGAAGGGAATGTATCTGACATGCTTCGTCAAGCTGGGTACGATGTTGGTGCAGAAGGTACAGAAGGGATAAAATCTCTACTGTCAGATAAAGACTTGCTTAATAAATATTTAGGTGCTACATCAACTAGTAGAGATATACAAGAAGGAATTGGCGGATCGGCACTAGAAGGTGTTGGTGCAGGAGCTAGTACAGGGGCTAGTATTGGTGCTATGACTGGAACTGGTCCTATTGGTGCTGGTATAGGAGCTGCAATAGGAGGAGCTGTTGGGGGATTCGCAGGGGCTAATACTTTAGACACAACTCAATTGTATACTGATCTTGCAAAAGAACTAGAAGAAAAATTAGGAATTAAAGGATTAGGAACTATTGCAACAGGAGTTCAAGATGCTCGCTCAAAAGTTGGAGGAGCTATCTCTAATGTTGGCGGAAGCTCTAGCGGAGCTATAGGCAGTGCTTTACGAGGAATCGGAGGAGCTATAGGCGGTATTAATACTGGAGAGATGAAAGCTTATGGTTCTGCAATAGCAAAAGATTTAGCAATTCAAGATTTACAAAATAAATATGCTCAATTTCTACAAGGTCAAGGATTTGAAAATAGAGCTAATATTGTTGATACAGAAGCAACAAGAGCAAGAACTGCAGCTTTAACGGATTTATTGCGTAGGCAAAGTTAATGGCTAGTCTATACGCAGAGTTTGTTAAAGAAACGGTTAACTGGGAAACCTTAGAGGATGAAGATAGCTTTGTAACTTATGAGCTACAGGAAATTGGTCCAGTTAAATGTATAAAAATTATAGAAATGTACGTAACTCCTCTAGCAAGGGGTAGAGATAAGTGGAAAGAATTAGCAACTAAAGTAGAAGAAATTGCTAAACAAAAAGAATGTAAAACAATTTCTGCTCAAATAAGTAAAAGCACTTCTGAGTTTACCCAACAAAGAACTGCGCATCTTTGTAGGCTTTTTGGAATGCAACATAATTACGAAGATGTTTATCAGATAATTTATAATAGAGGTGTGAGATATGAGTAAAAATGCTGGAAAAAGTGAAATGAAATCAGCCAACAAGCTTATGCGAGACAACATTGCCCGTCTAGAAGCTATCGGTATTCCAACAATTGAAGCTCAAAAAATTGCATTGGAAGCTCCAGAACTTGTAGGACAATTGGAAGCTGAAGCATTAGGACCATCCAGATTTGAAGAAATTGCAATGGACCCAAGACTTCAAGCTGCACAAATGGCAGCATTAGAAGGAATTACTGGAGTTACAGAAGCTGGTGGACTTGATGCTCAATCTAGATTAAACTTAGAAGAAGGACTTGGTAGAATTGCCGGCTCAGAACAAGCTCGTTTACAGCAACTTAAAGAAGATCCAACTCTTGGTCAAGGACAGAAGTTAGCTCTTCAGGCACAAGCAGTTCAAGGTGCAGGTCAAAGTGGAAGGGATGTTGCTTTACAAACAGCAGCTCAAGCTCAACAAGCAAGAATGGCAGCTTTAGGACAACAATCAAATATGGCTTCTGGAATGCAACAACAACAACTCGGACTTGCTGGACAGAAAGCTACCAGAGCTGATGAAATTAATTTAGAAAATAAAAGAGCAAGAGAAGCTATTAATTTATTTAATATACAACAAAAACAAAATATCGCAAATATGGGAACTGCTACAAGAAATCAAATGGAAATAGCAAATAAAGGTTTAATTCCTGAACAGTTTCGAATGGAAATGGCAAAAGCTACTGGAGTCTCTGGGGCACAAACTTCAATGGCGGATAATTTGCAAAAACAGGCGGCAGCGGCTCAACAAGCTAAGCAAGCTCAAACTGGAGCTATGTTAAACTTAGCAGGTACAGTAGGTGCTGCTGGTATGGGAGCTTATGGTAAAAGTGCAGCCGCAGGAGCTGGAACTCAAACAGCAATGAGTGGTTATGGTGGAGATACTGCAGCTAATCCTTATGATGATTTTTACATGAATAAATTGAAATAGGAATAAATAATATGGCTAAAAACATTTTTTTAGATCAGCTAAATAATAATGAGCTAATGAGTGCTTTTGGAGCACAAGAAGATAATGCTCCATTAACTCCAGAAGAACTTGCTCAGCTATCTATGCAAGCTCCAGAAGTTGTTGTTCCACAAGTTGCTCCAATTGTAGCTCCAAAAATAGATACACAAAAAAGTACTAAATCCTCAACTGCCCCAAAAGCCCCAGCTCCTCCAGCTAAAGATGACACAGATGACACAAAAACTACAATGTCAAAGTCAGAAGCTTTAATTGCTGAGTATCAAAAAATGCTTGGAAAAGATCAGCAAAGCTTGGAAGATGCCAGAAGTCGTGATAGAATGCTAAAAGTTGGCGGAAGTATTGGGGATGCGTTAGCTACGTATCTTAATGCTCAAGGTCAAATGAATGTTAAAGCTCCGGGAGTACAAGTTCAGCAAGGTGCTGGATTGGGTAAAGTTGCTGATATGTTTGCAACAGCTCCAGAGATTCAAAGTGATGTTGCTGCTAGAAGACAAGCATTGATGGATCAATATAAGCAATTAGCTATAGGTGAATCTTCTACAGCTAAAAGAGAATTAGAAAAACAACGCATTCAAGCAATGGAAGAAAAGAACAGACTATATGGAAAGCAAGTTGAAAGGATGGGGGCTGGGAAAGAAGAGTCCAGACAGTTTAGAGAAGATAAATTTGAATATGATAAAGTAAAGAATTTGCAGGAATCTTTTAATAAAGATAAACAAGTTGTAAAAGCAGAAGAAAGAATGGCTTCTGCAAGAACTATGAGAGATTTTCTTTCTGAAAACAACCCAATTGGAGCAGAGGCTGCTAAGCGTTTTGCAGCAAGAGCATCTGGAGAAGTTGGAACATTAACAGACCAAGATGTTAGCGTATTTGGTGGAAGTAGAGCAGTTTTAGATAGATTACAACAAGCTGCACAAGAGCTTGCTACTGGTACATTAACTGAGAATAATAAAAAATTTATGAATCAACTTGCCAATACTTTTGAAAAAGCAGGACAAAGAGATTTACAAGATAGATTAAACGTATATGCAAAACAAGGTACTAAGCGTACTAAAATGTCAGAAGGCGAGGTTAAAGAAACTATTCGTCCAGATTTAGTTTTGCAACAACAAGAACAACCAACTACAACTAAATCTCAAACACTTCTTAGAAAAGATAAAAAGAGTGGAAGAACTGTAGAATATGATACAACTACTTTAAAACCAATAAGATTCGTGGATTAATTATGGCAAATGAAAAACTTCCAGCTTTTGAAGATACTGAGGAATTACCAAGTTTTGATCAAACAGAATCATTACCTGCTTTTGAAGATACAGAAGATGTAAATGAAACAGTAGTTACAAAACAGGAACCTATATCTGAACAACCTAAAATAAAAACCGCAGCAATAACAGGTGGTTTAGCAACAGAAGCTTTGCGTAGAGGAGTTTCTGGAGCAGGACAATACGCTTTAGAAAAAGTTGGAGTGTTAACTCCTCAACAAATGAAAACTATATCTGAAGCCCCGGAAGATTACAAAAAAGCTAGGTCATTCTCAGATCTTTTAGATAAATTTCAAGAACTAACACAACAAACAAGACAAGCTGGCTTTGAAGCTAGAAAGCGTGGAGTTGAAAGTCTTAAAGGTTTAGCTCCTATTAGCGGTCAAGAAATTATACCAGAACTGGGGGATATTACCAAAGGTCCAGTAATGGAACTTGCTCCAGAAGAAATGCCACAAGCTAAAAAAGTTCCTTCTAAAAAAGCTTCAGAATTACAAAGTTTATTAGATGAACAAGAAATACTAAAAAATAAATTATTAAAAATTCAAGAATCTGGCATTGAATCAATAGAAAGAAATAAAGAAATTAATACATTATCTCAAGAATTGAAAAATGTTAATTCAAAACTTTCAGAAACTATTCCAGAATTAGCAAAAAGTCCTACCGAATCTATTCCTCCAACTTTAAAGGATTTTGAAAAATCTACTAATATTCCGGGAGAGCTTTTACAGGCTCGTCCAGAACTAGCTAATAAAAAAATACAAAAAGAATTAGGAGAAGCTTTAAGAAAAGAAATAGACTTTTTAAAAACAGGCTCCATATCACCTGAGAATTTAGCAAGTTATGTTAGAGGTTTACAAGACCAACTAAGTTACCTAGCTGCTCCAAGTGAAGCTGAAAAATTTAAACAAGAAATTGCTAGAAACGTTTCTAACTATTTAAAAGATTTAGAAGGGGCTGAGGGATATAAAAAAGGACAGGCTCAATCTCAAAAAGCTATACAGCTTGAAAAAGGAATGAGGGAGTTCGGATTAGGCTTAGATACTGAAGGTAATATTAAAATTACAAATGATAAAAAAATAGAAAACCTATATAAAACAGGAAATGATAAAGAGATTAATAGGTTAAATAAATATATTAATCAAGCTCAAGAATTACAAGTAGAGCTTAATGTTCCGCTTCAGAGCGACATGCTTCCAGTAAATATGGATAGATTTCAAACAGAGTTTCCGTTATCGGGAATTAAAAAAACAGTAAAAGAGGCAAAAGATTTACCGGGAGTAACTAGATTAAAAACATTAGCTGCACTTGGCGCAGGATCTGCTGTTGGTGGAGTAGGGGGAGCATTGGGAGCATTGTCTACAGTGCCACTAATACCAACCGGAACCAAAATACAAGAAGCAGCTTCTTTAGCTAAAGGCTCAGGACTTTATAAAACAGCCGCAAAAGCATCAAAAATTCTAGGACCGCTAGGTGCTTTAGTTGCTGGGGGCATGGCTTACAAAGGAGCCGAAGAAGCTGGATTAGAAGGTGTAGAAAAATTAGGCGTTACTGCAGGTGAAGTTATCAATCCAATCCCATTTACAGATGTTACAGGAGCTTATGTAGCCGGTAAAAAAGAGCTAGAAAAAGGTGTTGTTCCAGCAACTAAAGCAGCTGGAGAAGCCTTTATTAAACCAGCAAAAGAATTTTATGAGCAGCCAACTGAGGTAGACTTTAGCTCAGAAGCTTTGAGGCGTTTAGAAAGAGGACAAGCAGGTTCTCAATATAATGTTTATAAAAAAACTTTAAAAGCCGACAATCCTTCTGAAATAGCTTCTGTTCTTCAATCTATGCAAGCTTCTCCAGACAAAGCTTCCCAAGAATATAGCCGTGTTCTAAGCCAAATTGTAGATGCTCCAGCTTCTCAGAAAGAAGCTATCCTTTTTGGACTAAACCAGCAACCAGCTTTTCGAGAATTATTGCGTAAGCTTAAAGATAAGAAAGAAACAGAAGAAGAAGTACCGTTAATGCTAAAAGGTCCAGCTTAAAAAAAGGGAATGTCATGAAAGAGCAGCTTACAAAGATTGAAGAGAAGTTAGACAAAGTTGATGAAAAACTCTCCAGTATTGACGTCACCCTTGCTAGACAGGCAAAAGACTTAGAACATCACATTTACCGTACATCCTTGGCAGAAGAAAATATTGAACTTATTCGCCAAGAAATGGTTCCAGTTAAAAAGCATATCGCTTTAATGGATGCAAGTCTTAAAGTTATTGGAGCTTTATCTTCAGCTGCTATGTTCATTTTTGGCGTAGCTAAGATGTTTTTCTAGAAGCTGAAACTTACTGCGTGTGAAACTATTCCAAAAGAAATGATGTTATCCAAACTTATGCTTTTAGTAAGCTTAACTTTGTAATTTATTCCAATCATTGGAGTTAGTCCTACTATATTAGACGGTTTAATTCCTAACTTATTAAATTCCCTAAAGTTTGTATTGTAAGCTCCGGCAATAAAATCTACGTTATCGCTAAGCTTAAAACTAGAAACTGGACCTACAATTGTACCACAAGCTGAGTCTGTGCCTAAAATAAATCCAGCTTTTAGATCTTCTATACCCTTCATTACAACAGCATATGGATTTACAATTGATCCAAAGTTATTAACTCTATTGCAATATGGAAGGCTACTTCCTAGAAAGTGATGAGTCAATCCGCCTAGTAAAATCGTAGTTAGCATCACTTTCCTCCTCAAGCCCACTATAAAGCTTGTGACATGCTAAAAACCCTAACATAAAAGCTAAAAATAAGCAACAAATTAAAGTTCCCCAAGTAAAGTCTTTCATGAACCCACAATCCAATGTTTTGAATTTGCTTTATACTGCGGAAGTTCTTTATCTTCATACAAAGCTTTATCCAAGAAAGTAATTCTATATTGCGGATACAGCATAAAATAGCCATCCAAAGTCTGAACAGCATGAAGCATTTTCCAGTGAGTGGGATGCCTAGAATAGCCTCCCCCAACAAAATCAACTGTGAAAAGATAAGTACCTAATTTTGCTCCAATTATACTGGGACGAACTTCGCATTCAGCATATCGTAAACTTTCCATACAGAACACTTCTACGTCATCGCTAATACAGTCCCACATCTGAGCATCAGGAAGCTCTAATTTGCCATTACTTAGGTCTTCTCTAAAGGTAATAGCATGGGCAGGAAGTCCAGTGAAAAGAGCACCTGTGTCCAAAATGACGTTAAATTGAAGGGCTTGATTCTGTCTTGCTCGGACAGACACTAAATGTCCACCAGTTTTGCCTTCTTTATTAGAGTCGCAGTCAAAAAGGAAATAGTCCCAGACATAAACCCGAATAGGGGGTAGATTAGCGTTATTCACTCTCAGGCTCCCAAGCATTATCCGATATGCCTAATTTAATAAGTTCACACCTTGGAGGCAACATTCCCGCTTCTTCTATTGCAAGCAAGACTTCTTCCAGCATATCTTCGCTAAAATAGTAATCTTGGTAGAGATTAGAGTTGATAGCATTATTAAGAATGTCAATCATCTCACTTCTTTTCATTTGTTAAATCTATGATTGTGCTTGTTTCTGCAATATTCTGAGCAATAAATAACAGCTGTGCCACTTTTACTCTCATAAACGAAATGCTCTGTTCCAATGTAACTAGCACAGTCAAATATTTGTTTCGTTGCAGAATTATTTACTATAGCTAATTCCGGAGCTTTAATACTCTTACAACATTTAGCACAGGATACTTTTCCAGATAATCTTAAGACTGTACTTTGATTTGCAATTTTTCCATCAATGCTATAGCTCATAATCTTCCTTTTAGTAAACCCATTTAGATTTTCCTGTCATTACAACACTAGCGTCAAGTATAAATTGTTTTGGCTTGTTAGTCAAACTAGGGGCTTCAAATTGAGCATTTAATAAAGCTTCGTCAAGAACGCTGTGTAATCCTCTAGCTCCAAGACCTTTTTCAATGGCTTTTTGTGCAATGATATTAAGAGCACTGTCATCGACCACAAGCTCAATTTTTTCACTTGAAAACCACTCACGAAATGAATTTAGAATCGAACCTTTAGAGTCTTTAAGGATTTTTTTATAATCATCAAACTTAAGCTCTTGAAGTTGGGTAATTACAGAAAATCTTCCTAAAAACTCTGGGATCATTCCAAAATCAATTAGATGCGGTATTGAAGTTGATTCAAGACCAACAAAAGCTCCAGAACATATAAACATAATATCTTTAGTATTCATCTTTTTATCATATTCTCCATTTTGAGAATATTTAGAAATATAAGGTACATCACTCCCTTCCAAAAGTTTTAGTAGTGATTGTTGAACTCCAAGACCGTTAACATCTGGACCAGAACCAGCGGAGTCTTTTTTTCTAAGCTTATCAATTTCATCAATGTATATAATAGCTTTACTAGCTTTCTTTTCATCATCCTCACAAACACCAATGATGTCTGTGATTAACTCCTCGACGCTCCTACCTTGATATCCAGATGAGGTAAATTGAGTAGCGTCGCTTGTAAGAAAGTTAACTCCTAGAATTTTAGCTAGAATAGAAACCATGTATGTTTTTCCGCATCCAGTCGGTCCCATTAAAAGTACATTACTTTTTTTAATGTTACTTCCAGCCATTCTCTTAAAGTGATTATAAGCCGCAACTGACATAGAACGCTTGGTTTTTTCATGTCCAATAACGTATTCGTCTAGTTCCAACTTTATTTGTTCAGGAGTTTTCATACTTTATTTGGTAAAATTTTGTTATTGTCTTTGTCAAAAAACTCAAGAAGTATAGAACCATCATCTCGCAACTCCATAGAGTATTGGTCGATTAATGATGGATCTTCAAACAAATCTTCCAAGTCTTTCATATCAAAATAGTGTTCTTGTGTTTCTTCGTCTTTTTTAATAACTACAGTTTTAGACATTATTCCTCGCTTTCCGTAATTAGGTCTTCAATAATTGTATCTACAAAATCATCTACATTAGATATATACTGGATATCCTCAAAAGATTCCAACTGCAATCCTTTAGAAGCATTGTTCTGTATATCAAACCTACGCTTATAATCATCTGAGTTTATGTCTCGTTGTTGCCAAAAGTCACAAGCCATATTTCCAAGACGCTTACTCTTCTCATTAAAGGAGTTTACTGCTCGTTCAACTTCTTCTGGGTAAAAACCGTTATCTTCAAAAAATTTCACATTGTCTGGTTTTTTAGAAAGTTTCTTAGCTATTTTAAAAAGCTTAGTAGATTCTTTATCCGTTACAAAAGTGCCATGAACAAATTCTTTATAGTAGTCATCCAAGAACTGTCTTTCTTCTATGTTTAGAGGGCGAATTACTTGCTCTCCATTAACATTGACAATTCCGTGAATATAAGTAGATTCTATAAAATCTTGTCTATGCACTCTAGCTCCATTTTTTCTAAGGTGTTGGAACTTTTTTCTGTGTTTTTTTATTTTGCCAGTATTGTTTATCATATTGTTTTGCAGCAGTTAGCAGCTCCTCATTAACATCAAATAATTCTTCTTTTAACATATAGAAACGCTGGTTATTTTTTCGATAATCTGGAAAGTGCTTACTAAAAGTCTGGAAGAAAGTTATTTTCTTAGCCTTTCTTTTTGGTTGGTCAGCTCTCCAGATTGATCTATAAATATAAAAAATTAAGTAATTGGGAACTGATTGTGTACCTGACTCTACTCCAAATTCTTTAATAAACTCAAGTACATCCTTATTATCTTCTCTAGCCTTCTTTGCATTCTTAGGCTTTTGTTCAATAAGTTTCAACAGTTCTTCAATAGACTTTCCCATATATTCCTTAAAAAGTCAAATTAATATTCTTCTTCTTTAATTCAATGACTCTTTTTACTTTTTTCATATCTTCAGATTTTACTTCTTTTCCAAAAGAAAAACTAATAGGAGATGAAATCAAAGGACATTTAGAAAATACAATTGTTACTTTACCAAAGATGGTAAACATTTCTTCAGTATAGGTTCCATCAGTTAAAGATTTTTCACACTGAATACTTACTAGCTTATCAGCATGTTTTGAAGCAACAGCCTCTTCCCCAGAAACCCACAATTCATTAACGATAGCATCGTCATAAGCTTTCTTACTCATACCAACTCTAGCAGCAGCTCTGGTAGACATTCCATTTAGAATGGACTGGATATGGTTTAGTCGAGAATTAAGCTCTCCCGGCACTTGCCCAGATAAACCTCCAACCGCACCTCTATGACTCATAAGAGTTCCAGATGATGTAATGTATCGAGTTCCGAGTTCCTGTACCATTTGGTATCCCATAGAAGCAGCAAAGATTGTAATGGTGTGTACGGGAACTTTTAAACTCTTAACAGCATCAATAAAGGCTAATCCTGCACTTACCGATCCGCCCGGAGTATCAAGTACTAAATATAGAGGAATTCCCTTTTTAGCTTTTTTAATAATCTCAAGAGTTTTCTTAGAAGTATACTCATCGCTAACTTGTCGATTGAATGAAACAAAATTATCTTCCGTTAGCGTAATATCGTCATTTTTAGCTATAGCTGTAGAACAAATACATAATAGAATTAGTAAAACCTTATTCATGAAAACTCCAATAAAAATAAACAAACGCTATTGTTTGTAATAATACTATACCAAACTCCGTAAGAAAAAACAATAATTATTTCTTACAGTCTCCAATTAATACTACTCCAGTGGCAAATCCACCTCTTTCCAAGAACTTAGCTTCTCTTTGGAAAGGAGCTTAAGTACATTTCATATTTCTTTTTTAAAGAACTTTGAGCTTTATTTTTAGGATTGAATGATTTAACGAAGTTTAATTGAGACTCCACTGAATCTTCAATCGTATTATATCTCCCTAATACTTTCTTTCCAAAACTAGCTACATACTTACCACGCTGGATATCTATACCCAAAGTATCTTTATTTTTTACAGGTAGGGACTTTCCATATTTACTTGTTTCAAATGTCCATTCTCTACAATGAGTCATTCCATATCGACGTTTACATACTTTTAAAATTGCAGAATATGATAAATTTAAAACCCGAGAGCATTCTAAAATAGAATCAAACTCTCTGACTTCTAACGTTCTAATATGAGTAGCCTTAACTTTTATTTTTAGTTTTGATTTGCTTTTTCTTCCTTTAAGTTTACTTATCCATTTATCTTTAGATTCTTGTGAAATATTTTTAGGAACTCTACCACCGACTGACATATTATAATAGTCAATATTATTTACTTTATCAACCCCAACTAGCTCCTGCTCTTTCTTATAAGCTTCTTCCTCTGTTTTAAATGTAAATAAAACCTCTCTAGAAAAACTATCTTTACCATACTTTTTAATAGCCTCTTTTAAAGCATAACCGCTTCCAATATATCCATCCGTTAAACTAAAACATCCATGAACTCCAATGTATTTCTTATTATTAATAATATTTGTAGTGCAGTATACTATATAAATCTTATCTTTTTGTACCATTCTTCCTCGCTAAAGCTCTCTCTGTTCTTTCTTTTTTTGTCTTTTCTAGGTGACATTTAGAACAAATCGATTGCAAATTATCTTCTTCACAAAACATCCTAGATATTATAGAGTTCCAATCTTTTTCTTTTCCAGATTCTTGAATCTCTATGATTGGAATTCGATGGTCTACGTCCATACGTCCAGCAATGACACTAGGATGGTCGATTTGAATTACTTCAATAGCTCTTTTGCCAGTATAAACCAATTGCTCACACAAAGGACATTTATGAAGCTCTGGACCTACTTTAGTCTTTCGTTTCGCTTTTAATATTGGTGGCCATTGTTTTGTTAACTTTCTTAGAGCTGACATTATCTTGGCTTCGAATCGCTTGTCCATTATCACTCACTTCTTTTTGTTCTGTTTTTGCTTCATGCCTTACAATCTTGTCTTTTATAATAGTAAGCCCTAAATCCTGAAGTTTATTAAACTCACTAACCTGAGGTAGTCCTTTATTATATAAATCACTTCTAAACCATAAACCCATTGGAATCAGATACATCCCGCCTTCTTCAGCTTCAACTAAAGTACCAGCATTTCCAGATAGTAGGGTTGCTTTTTTAGGAGTTATCCAGTCAGAATTGGAGGCGTTTAAAGAATCGCTGTTAATTATCTGCTCTACAGAAACTCGAATACCTTTATCTTTTGTCATAATACCTCTTTATTTTTTTTTAGTAACTGCCCTGTATCCACAACCAACCGAACATAATTCTAAATACCCCATTGGAAGTTCAGAAGATTTAATCTTAGCTCCACATTTAGGACATTCTTTTTCAACAGGCTTAGCCTTTTCAATAGGCTTGTCCTTCTTTTCTACTTTAACAGTCTTTTCTTTTTCACGCAACAACTTTTTTAATTTAGCATTCTGCTCTTTTAAGTCCTTGATTTGACGTTCAAGTTCATATTCTAATTCCAGATTAGCTTTGCGTCTTCCCATGATTCTCCTTTATGGAATATCCAGTTTCATTGACACGATGCTCTTCGAACCTAACTTTACCCTGTTGGACTAAATTACGTATGTTCCTTTGTTTTTCACTAAGATGGCTAGTCCCAATCTTTATTTCCAAAAATACAATTTCATCTTCAGCAAACACAATGTAGTCTATGGGTCTAAATACTGGAACAAGATCTTTAACATTATACTTGAAATCGCTGTGAAAAGGCAAGACACATTCTGAGATTAAGCCAAGCCTAACGCTTTTACTTTGCTGTTGAGACTTAAGCTCTTGAAGTTCTTTTTCAACTAGCAATAGCTGAGCCTCAGTTTTATTTAACTGGAAGGTCTTATTGTCAACGACTTCCCTAAAGTGCGATATAGGTACAATTGCTCCAACATCCGGCACAAGCTTTTTATACGATTCTACCTGATTCTTATACCCAATGATAAGTTCTTTATGCTTTACTAATTGGCTTATGTATAAATAAGCTAGATAGATAATACACAAAGTAAGAATAGTGATAAACATTAATTGTCATCTTCTGTATAACTAATTATAGTTTCATATATATCCATAAAATGGTGCATTCTAAAAATATAATCTACAACACATGGTCCAAACTGAGGACTGGCATCATCACAATATCTAGTAATTACATAGCCATGCCCATCAGATACAGCTTCGAACATTCTCCCAGTTTTATTAGAATAGTAAATACCTTCAATTTCGCTTCTCTTTAACATCGTACACCTTCCCGTCAATATAAACAATTTTTGTTCTTAAACTAGCTTTGGATACAAATTCTGTAACCATGACATAGCCAGTTATAGATAATGTTATTACAAAACTAATATAAAAGCCAATTAAAAAGCTAGTGGTACATTTAATTAATGTCATTTCTTTAACTCTTCAATAATCTTGTCAATATAAACTTTAGCTTTTTGTAAGTCATGAATTCCATTCTTTTCTTTATAACGCCAAAGGTATTTAAGAACTGAGCCTTCCAAGAAATTCATCTCTTGGTCAAGAACTACGTCCCAGCACTCAAGCTTACCCTTCTTATTATATCTGGCAGGTTTCTTAATTTCTTCTTGTGTGGTAATAGAAGTATCCTCTACTGAAAGAATCTTAGTGATATTATAATGAGGAACTGACAGAGTGTGTCCTCCAGATCTATCAGTACAATAAATAGAAACAGAAATGCTACTTAGTGTAGGAGTTACACTTTTGATAACCCCAGTTTTTACTCCAGTTGGATAATCAAACTGAACTCTATCTCCTATATCTACTGAACCAAAAATAGTTTCAATCATAGTTTAACCTTGTCTGCTAAAGTATTTAATTCTTTAATAACTGCTTTCTCATCCATACTAAACCAATCTCCAACTTCTTCAATAGAACTCTCACAAAGATACAATATACCTACACTTTCTGTCAATTCAAATCTATCAAAAGGTATAACTGCTAAAGCAAGTCTAATCTCAGATTTAGTTGGGTACTTATAAATAAGTCTATGTATTTTAAATACAAGTTTTGCTATTAATTTCATTTTCTATTCAATACTACAAGTTTGTTGTGAATAAAGTCAGCTTCATGAACTATTAGAGGTCCAAATTCCCCAACAATTTCAGCACTTAAATCTTCCATGTCATCCTTTGTAAAATCTGGAGAAGAGTTAGTATTGCTCTCAGCTATGTAAATATGGAACAATTCATGACGCACACAGTTAGTGTCAAACTCAGCGGCATTAAAGTAAACTTCACGTTCTTTAATATAAGTAATAGCATCAGAGTCAGAACCATGCTTGCGCTTATAAACGGTAGCAGACTCCAAGTAGAAGTGCCATTCGGCTCCTTTTATAATTCTTGTCACGAACTTTTTACCAGCCATATTAGCCTCTGTTTTTATAAGCTCTTAAAGCACTCGTTACTACTTCTGATTTATCAAACTCAGACAATACTAAAAAGAGTTCTTCTGTGGCTTCTACATCAGCCATATTGTAAAGCCTCATCTCTTTCCAAGCTTGTAAGTTCCCTTTCTCACATTCATCCCACAAAGAAAACCCCGGAAATTTACTATGTGCTAATTTCTTGATTTTGCAAAACTTTTTAGACATGTACTCCAACTTATTAGAAACAAACTTAAAATGTTTCTTTGCCATTAGCATCGTATCTATCTTTTTATACTCACTAGGAGATCCAAGCTTATATTCTAAAAACTTAGCATTTAGTTTTTTAATATCAAAGCTATTACTGTTTTGACCGATAATAATATCAGCTTCATCCATTAGCTTCCACATAGGCTTAAGTAATTCTTTTTCTTTTTTCTTATTACCTTTGACATCTTTATACATAACTTCTTTAGAATCAAGCCATTTAGCACTCCACGAGAATATACCACCTTCATCTACAATTTGGTTTAAAGCGATGTTTTGATCGAACAAGCCCCAAACTTTAGCAAGCATTGGTTTTGTCTCAATGTCAATAATGAGAACTTTAGGAATATACTTTTCTACACTTACCCCATGTATATCAATGCAATGCTTAATTGAATCTTGAGTTCTAATGCTTTCAGGAAATCTATTATTAAACTTATAAGTAATTTCCTTTCTAGAAAATCCTCTCTTATGTTGGGTAATTACAAAATTAATCTGAGGTTTACTCCAATTCTGTTTGCTCATTCTAATTCCTTTAATAAACCAGTCTTCTTTTTGATTTGAGATTCGTGGTAATAATTATCTACGAAGTACATCTTTTTATAACTAACTGGCGTACAATAATAAGTGTACGGTCTATGGTTTTTTGTCACATACATAACTTTAAATTCTATATTTCCTATCATTACAAGTTCACCTGATTCAAATTTTGGTCTCATGAGTTTTTTATAAGTCCAGCTATACGCCTTTCCTAGATACTCAATATGCATTAAAAACATATTAATTGTCAACAAAATTCCAACAACTATCATAGTGACCATTATAGCTTATTCCCAAGAAGTATTAAAGTAGCCGCCAATGTAGTAACTTGAATTACAACTTGTAAAAATTGTAATTTTGCCTGTAACACTTGTAACTTAATTCGTTGGCTGTGGTAGTCTTCAGAATTCATTTTAGCAGTCTCTCATGATAAATAAAGTTTGTCAATACTATGGAAGAAAGAATCTATTACCGCTTTTAGGAGGAACTATCTGGAAGTGAACTCTTTTCTTGTCATCTTTCTCTTCGCACCATAAACCGACACTTTCCAGTATAAGTACATTACTCTTGCACCAAATCATCAGCTCACCATCTTTATCGGAGATATCAATAGCTTCTCCACTTAAATGCTTTGACTTCATTGGAATCTTAGCCTTGTCAGTTATGCCAAGTTCTTTATAAATACGCAAATGATCAGCCATACTTCGATATATGCTGGTAGGAGTCATCGGCTTAGCGTACTGCTTTCTAACTTCATTCATCTTTTTATGCAAAATTCTAAGATTGTCCAAATGTTCTTTGGGGATGTCTGCTTCTTTATAAGTGCCTAGAATTTCTTGCCAGCTAATCATTTATAGCTCCTGAAATCAAAAGCATGTTTTGTTTTGGATACAAGAGATTTAAAGAAGGGTTGTTTATATGTAAGGATAGTTGTAAATCCATTACATGCTTGCCAAAGTCCAGAGCTTAAAAAATCTGCATCTTCACCTAAGCTATTAATATAGGCGTCTTCTTCTTTCTGAGCCAGATAAATGTAAAGTCCGAAGATGTTTGAAAAGCGATAAATAAATGCTTTAAACTTAATCATAATTACCTCAACGGATGTCCTTCTGGAAACTCAGCTTGCATTACTCGTCTTCTCTCTTCTCCACCATACTTAAGCCAAGGAATGCCATTCTTAGGCTTACCAAATTTGGCATCAAGAAAAGCAATAGCTTTATAAAAGAAATAAGATATTCTTCTCGTTTCTCCAAAGCATTCTAACAGAAAAGCTCTATCTTGTAAAGGAACAGAAAAAGCAAAGCGGTAAATCTGGGACAAGTCATTCTTCCAGAAATAATTTCTGTGCTGTCCCTTAAGCTCCAAAACTTGCTTTATAAGCGTTTTCAAGCTAAAGGGTGGGATAGGGTAAGGGCTAAAGTTCCAGCCGTTTAGATGCATTGGGTGAAGGAATCCAAGAGAAGCCATGCCAAGAATTTCGTCACGAGACTGAGGAACCTTGCTATATCCATCTGGATGTCTATTTGTATAAAGCTGACCATTTGGATGTTTTTTCACACAATCTCTAAAGCATTCATTTAGTAGGATAGAGTTAAGACTCCCTTTACTTTTATGGAAGTAGGCGGAGTAAATCCAGCCATTGTTTCCAGCGGGTTCTCCGTTGATGCAAGGCTTGTGATGAAGTCTTCCGAACTTATCAAAATAACTATTCATATTCCCAGTTCCTCTTTCTTTTTATATTTCTTATGAAAAGCAGACTTATTTAAACACTCTCTACATATGTATCTATAGAAAGATGATTTATCTGGATCAAGCCCAGAAGTTCCTTTGTGAAACCTATTCAAGTTTACAATGCAATTACATTTTCCGCAATATTTTTGTTTTCTTTCCCAAGAAAAATACTCAATAGTTATTTCTTCATTTTCTAAATTATTGTTCTTAATAAACTCCAGAAGCTCTGAACCTTTCACTATCCTTCTTCTGAGTTTTTTTCACACTTCTGACAAGCACAGGTATATTCTGTACCCTTACACTCTTCTTTATTACAAACACTTCCAATTGAATCTGACATATAGTTCCTTTAAAAGCCTCGTCGCTTCTTTTCCCAAGCTTCGAAGTCTTCTTTTTTAACATCACAACGTATACAATTATATACTGTAGTTCTTATTAGCACAACAGCTTTCCAATCATGGTGACACATTTGTTTGTCCCAAGGTAGAGCAGATTCGTTCTCTTCCTTCTTCTTGGAATCATAATTAGGATCATCCCACCAACCCATTAAAACTCCAAAGCTAAGCCTAAACCAACTCGTTTTGTGGTATCAGCTGAACCAATTATAGACAAGCTACCTAATACTGGGACAGACACAACTGCGCCATACTCAAGCTTTTCTGAGAACTTATCCAAGTCTTTTAGAGCGAGTATACCAACTGATATGCCTTTAGAAATAACCTTTGTTTTTTCAGAAGTAATAGTTGATGAAGAGTTACTAGTAGAATCTTCGACAACTTCTACTTCAGTCTGGGAACTTCCATCTGGATTCTTGCGTTCTTTAGTCTTTGTGATTTTCTTTGTCTTCTTAGTTTCTTCTTTCTTTTCCACGTACCTAACAACTTCAATAGTTTTAGGCTTTGGTTGTAATACAAATCTACCAACTACTAAAGCAATAACTCCAACAAGTACATAGTTTAAATATTGCTTCATAAAATCATCTTATCAATTATTACACAAGTAGCAAGAACACACGCTACAGTTAACGCAATACCCAAAAATGGGCTAAGTTCATTTTTATGGCAATACTTCCCAATAACTTTACCAATGAAAAAGCTAAGTGCTAGTTTAAGCAAAATAATCATAGTAAACTCTTTAGTTTAGCTTTAAGTCTGTCAAAGAAATTAAGCTTTCTTACATCTTTTAGTTCAAAGTAGTGAGTGTAGAAATACCTTATTCCATCTAAACTATTTTCCCAAAGAACATAAGGTTCGTTTAGATCGTTGAATCTTTTAACAGTACCAATACCATGAATAGCTTTGGATTCACAAAGAGCTGATTCAAAATGCTCATAAATCATCTTTCCATCAATTTGATTCATATCGAATGTGATTTCTATATTGCCGTAGAATTTAAAGCCTTTCTTTGTCATTTTTACTTTATCGCCAATTTTTAAGTTCATTTTTTCTCCAGTATACATTTGGCTAAGGTTTTATAGCCAGCATTAAGTGGGTCTAAACATTTAACATAATACTTTTGACAGCGTAGCTGTGCTTCTTCTGCATAAACTCCAGCTCCACTAAGTTGACACAGTAAAGCGATTGTTTGTAGTATTTCCACGATAGCTCCTATCGGGCAGTTTACACTAAAGCGAAATTATATGTCAAGTTATATTTGTTTTAATAATTCAGGATTTATTTTTATATCAATATAAACAAATTGACCATTCAAATAGCCTTTAGGTTGACAATGACCTTTTGTTATTAAGGGATGTTTTGGTTGTAGTCTTTTTAACCACTTAAGAAAATCCTTACCACTTAGGTTACTTTTAACTCTATTGCATTCCCAACAACAAGGGGCTATATTTCCTGATATATATCCAGAATTATTGTTAAGTCTATCTAAACCTAACTCATTGTTCTGACCGTTTTTTCCGCAAATAAAACATTGAGTATGAAGTGCTATAAAAAATAAATCTTCACTTAATGTAAAAGGTATATTTTTCTTTAAAGCTCTACTTCTATAACTATTCCATTTTTTAATCTTTTCTTTAGACACTAATATCACAAACTCTCCTTGAGTTTAGCATTCTTAGGTTTAGAGTAATCCAAGAACTGTGACATATCAAGAACATTTTCTAAAATTCTTATAGTGGCATAAACTCTGCTTAAATAATGATCCTTGTCATAATTTCCATCAAAGCGTTTTACATTTCTAAGAACTCGGTTTGCTTCCATCTTGGGACGACCATCCTTGTAGAACTGAAGTTCACCTTTTGCTTCAACTTGAACCTCTCCATCAACTGCGTTATAAACCCAAACTTTATCACCTTCTCTAGCATCCGAGTCTAAAGCTTCTAAAACCTTAGTTTCATTTTTCCTAGTTCCAGTTAACAGCTTTTTAGTCACAGACTTTTTTACAGCCCAACGAGAAATATTTGAAATGGCTAAGGTTTCTTTGCAATACCTATTATAAACCTCCAGCTCCTTTCCTTCATTAAAAACCAAGCTCTTAAGAAGTTCTTGGAGCATAGATAACAATGCCGGTTCTTTCTTACTATCAACAAAGCTTGAACCTTTAGTTTTAAACTTCTTTTCACCCTTGGGAAGTAAAACATAGTTCTTAGCCTTGGAAACAATCACTCGGTCATATTCACCATCGTCTTCCCAATCGCAATACATTATTCCTTTAAGTTGCTCTTCAATACTTCGCTTCTCTTCCTCAGAAAAGCTGCTGTGGTCATTTTTAGCGAAAGAGAGTGAGTCGGTATCGAGGTTAACAAGGATGTAATTATTTCTAGGCATATTATCAAAGCTAACTTTAGTTTGTATATCAATGTGAGAAAAGTCTTCATAATCTTGTTCTTCCTTATATTCTTTCCACCAGTGAGTAATATCATAACCTGTTGCCCAGATTACAGCCTTGCTAAGTCCAGCTCTGCAACATCGGGTAATTTCTGCTGCGTGTTCAAAAGAGTTAAAGTTCAAGCCGGGAGTCCCTAAAACTCCATAACTTGAGTTAATGAAGATTTTACCAGCAGCCTGTAAATCATCATAATACTTATCTCCAGTTTCTTTAAATAGCTTCTTATTATTTAGTCGAGCTTCGGTAAAGTATTTTACAGTCTTAACAAATATATTGTCAGGATCTTTTTCTGAATTGTGAATATTAAACTTAGGATAGTGCTAGGATAGTAACTGGCAGCATCATACTTTAGAACATTGGAATAGATTCCCGGAATTCCATAACTCATACCACCAGCTACTCTTTGCGGTTCAGAAGCTTTAGGAATAGAATATCCACGCTGGAGATATCCCCGCACAAGAACTGAATTTACCCATTTACCAGTAGCTCCTTGTAGCATTTCTTCAAATGGCATAGCTGTTGATACAGCTGTATAAAAATAGGAAGTAATCATTCGGAAGTATAAATTAATTGTATCCTCTGAGTCATCGATACCATACTGGATAATTTTCTCACGCTCTTCTGGAATTCCCCAGTTTTTATGAATTTGAGAAGCATCATAGAATTGTCTATCAGGCGTAACAAAGCCTTCAGCTTCAGCGATAGGCTTTAACCCCCAACTTGGATATCCCTTACCAACGCCATAGTTTAATGCTACAAATTGACCATCAATAATTTGTCTACCATAGATATGAGCTTTAAAGTAGTCCCAACTTGTATTTCCGTCCACGCGCTTCTGAGAGGCTTTCTTCTTAAATTGGACATTTGAACCATCACGCCCAAGCTTTAGGCTTGTGTCATAAAGTCCTGCAACATGCTCAAGATAGGGTAAGTCATAACCATATCCGTTCCAGAAGTTAATAATATCTGGATCAATTTCTCTTAGCCATTCAGTCCAAGCATCAATAAGTTCGCCACAATCTTTGTAATGGTCGAGTCTGAAGTGCTTTTTAATATGCAGGTCTTTTTTGCGATAGCTATTTGTAATAAGATAAACTTGGCTACCGGAATGCTTTGTTAATCCATCAGACTCAATATCAAAAGCCAGTACACCTAAATCCTGTGGCTGAAGTCCCTTATAAAGCGTTATTCCTTCGTGAAGCATAAATTGCTCACGAGCATTCCATACACCATAGACATCTTTTCTCATACCCATAAACATTTGCATATATTTGCAGAATTGCTCATAAGATGAGAAATACCTAATGTACTTGTAATGGAGATTACCTTCCAGTCTTTTAAAATTAAGGTCGATCTTTGTTGATGATAAAAGCCAAAACTTAGCTGGACGTACCTCTACAGAACCATCCAGTTTGAATAGAATGGCATTATTATCTTGCAATTCAATAGCCACAATTTCTAAAGTTTTATCTTTACCAAAAATGATATCATCTTGATACTGTAATTCTTTTAGAAAAGGCTTATAAGTTTCTGCGAATGTAAACTCGTAATCTTTTGTTTCAATTTTATCAGGCTTGAGTTGAAAAGGTTCCTTGTCCTCTAATATAAGAGAACGTAATTCGGAATAAGCAATGCTATCAGAAATATGATAAGAATCTTTCAAAATAACTCCTCCATTAAAGAACTGTAAGGAATTCCTTCCACCCAGAAAGTAGTACCTTTTACTAATATCTGATACGGATACGTTTGAAATTGGAAGCTTATAAAATCTACAAAATCTAATTGAATAATTTTATGTTTAGTTCCAATTATTGATTTAGCTTTTATTGCTGTAGCAATACACAATACTTTTGTAACTATAATATCATCGCCAACTTTTAAATTTCCCATGCAAGTTCTCCGTTAGCTAGTATATAAAGAGCTTCTGCTACCATACGCTCTTGTTTACTAATGCTACCGGTTTTAAAGTAATTGGCAAGTACGTTATCCATAAGTTCACTTTCATATTGACCGCTTAATATAAAATTACACTCTTCTAGTAATATATCATCGCTAAGTCCTTCAAGATCCATTTTCATAGTTAGGTTTTCAAATGATATATCATTATAGTCAATTAGCGAGTCTTTCAAAGTAACTCCTTTTCTAAGGATGATAGTGGAACTTCATAGGAATAGAACTCACTACCAAGATAAATAAGACCTTGAGCATTATCTTTAATCCACTTAATATACACACATCCGTGTATGCTGTCAATATTAGTTACATAAAAGGTATGTAAACCACAACGGTACTTGGAGCCAACCTTAAAATCATCCACCTTACATCTTTTCTCTAGCTTTTTTTCCATCTCGTATAGCCCTGTTAATTTGGTATAGGTCGCGCTTATCCAAAGGTTCTGGAGAAATCTTATCAATGACTTCCTCAATTATTGTATCATCAACCCCAGATAAGGCAAGAGAGAAGGTGCAACTATTTAGCGCATTGATCCAGAGTCCCGGCAATCCTGTCCCTGCATTAGTTAGAAAGAACTCCACAGACTCAGAAATGGTTTCTCGTTCTTTGCCATACAAAAGCTTAACAATCTCTGAAAGCTCTTCTGGGACAATTACCTGAGCTTCTGCGTGGCTTAGGGAACTTGCTACAGCTTGTGGAGCTTTCTTTGGCATAAGGAATTCTCCATCTTGCCAAAAGCCAGCTTCCATCTTGGAAGGAGCGTACCAACGAGCATAGTCAGAGCATTGTGCGTCAAGTTCTGGTAATTGTTCTTGTAACCAATCCCACGTAGCATCAAAGTCATCTTTGTTAAGAATAGTCTTAGCCAGTGGAAATATTAGTCGGAACTTATGAAACTCTGGGGTAAAGCTCGGACTTGGAAGGCATAAGCAAGCCACTCCAAGTCTTTGCACACGCTTCTCAGCTTCTTCTATAGTTAACCCAGAATCAACGTCTAAGCTCATAAAGTCAGTAGAAATAAAATTATCATTATGTCTAAAGCTTGAGAAAATACTCGGACTCCATCCATAAGATGTTACAGCCTTAATCAAATCCTCATCAGTAGTAATCTCAATTACTTGTGGAAGGTTAGGATTAGACGCAAGTTTAGACTGGGCAATCTTATCATCTTTATTCTTTGGTAGGTAGTTTACCTTAGAAAAAATACTAAGCTTCATTATAAATCCCCCGAATCTCCACTAAACTTCTCTGTAATTATAACAACCTTTCCATTTGGACTCACAACTTCTTTCACCAAGTCATAAGTAAAGCTCTTGTGTTTTTCTTCCGCAGATTTCATTTCTAAAAGCTCATTATAATATAGCTTAAAAGTAGAATACTCTGGAGTAGACATCTTCTTGAAACTTCGAGTGTCAATGTCATAAGCCAGAAGCTTGTTTTGACCACGCTTAACTTTATCAGCTTTATCAGCCTCTCGAATCTTGCAATAGCCCCAACCCATTATTGACATCTTGGCATCTTCCTCTAGCCTTAAAATAGGACGGTGAATTTGCATAATGTCACTACAAATATATTTGAATTGTGAACATCCAAGTACTGCATCCGAATCCAGAGGAACTTCGCCCTTCTGTCCTGCGCCTTTATTAACTTGTGCCATGGCAATTCCAAAAGCATTCATCTCCACTGCCATTTCTTTTAACGTAATCATAATCGAGTTTAGAGTAGAAGGGTCATTCTCTCCTAAGCAGTGAATATGGTCAATGGCAAACGAAACAACATCTCCAATGACTTCACGATACTTAACAAGCTCTTTCTTAATCCAGCCCATAGAAACTTCTCGACTTTTACCATTTTCGTCGTAGCGAGAAATTACATATAGTCTTTCCGAAACTTCAGGACAATCTTCTGTTAGCTTGTACCAACGCTGGGAAATTTTCTCGTCAGTCATTTCAAGAGAAACATATACCGCACAAGAATTAGGATTGTTCAAAAGAATCTCTTTAAAAAAACAAAGCACTACTTCTGATTTTCCTACTCCAGAATCTCCGATAACTCCAAGCATTTCCTGCCTGCTCCATTGATTTTTTAAGCAGTCAAACTCTACAGGACCGTTTACAAAAAGCTTTGTATTAAGTCCCCCAGTTACCTTACCGGAACGACGAAGGTCTGCCATTGAACGCACACCCATCTGTTGCTTTCTTTTATCATTGAAGTTAGTCATTTGTATTTTTTCCTTCGTTTCAATCATAATTCTCCTAAATTAATTCTTCCATTAGTGGTGAATGCGGAGCAAGTTTAAGTTGTATAAATTCTACATAATACCTACACCTTACAATCTTATCCTTATCTCCAACATACTCATACTTTATTTCTTTCTCGGTTATTTCTAAAATATCCAACATGTCAAAATCAGAATGAACCCAGAACGCAGTTTTTTCTAAAATAATATATCTTCCCGGCTTCATTCTTCTACCTCTTCGATTCCATAAAAAAGCTTAACACTTTCAATTCTTCTCGTCAACTCAGAATTATCTGGATCGATTTCTTGACAATAGGTATAAGCTGCAATTACTGGACATAAACTAACAGCACAATATAAAGCTAAAGAATCCATACCATCTTTTATATATCTCTCTTGTACAAACGTTTTATGTGCTTGTCGAAAAGGTCCAATTTTAAACTTCATGAAAACTCCAAAGAAGAAAGGGGCTTTTCAGCCCCCTTTTTTTATTTCTCAAGATCAGCAACAATTTCCATCTGGACAAACTCTAGTCGTCCACCCGGACCAAAGTCAGCAACCTTCTTATCAAATTCTTTTTTATCAATAACTCCCTTGTCGAGAAGTCGTGTAAGCTTTGTTTCTGGACGAGAAACATAAAGAACTTTTCCAGACATATTTACACCATTGATAATTACTTCCGTGTTTTTATCAAGTTTAAGTGCATATAGCTTACGACCTTTATCATCGGTCTTGTATTCGCCTTCTAGTCTATTACCTTCCTCATCGAATTGAGATTGGAAAATTAGACTTCCAACTGTAGCATACTTACCCTTCTGTTGTTTCGACATTTGCTGCTCCTTCTGTTAAGCCATTGGCTTCGTTTGTTTGTTGACTTCTTGCAAAACCATTAATAATACCCTCAATCGCTGCTTCTGTTCCAAGAGCAACCAAGCTATCTGAAATGCGCTTCCAAATTACAAAGGCAGTTCTAAGCTCAGGCTCAGACTCATCGAAGTCCTCATCAAGCAAGGGATAGTTAGTCATAGCATCCATAAGCCTATCTTTCTGCCCATGGCGAAGTTCTTGCTTTACTTCTTTAAACTCAGCTTGATCTGAAACAATGTTTCTCACAAGCGTTTCTGTTACTTCTTTCTTAGAGATAACTTTACCAGCATTTTCCATTATAGATCTCCTGAGGGAATTGTTGCTCCTGAATTCGCAACGTCTTTAGCGGGATTCTTACGAAACGAACCACGACTCGCAGCTGGAGTTGATTCTACAGGCTTTTCTTCAAGCTTAGCAACATTATTCGTTACGGGAGCTGAAATTGTTGTAACCGTGACATTTGCTGAAAAGCGTTTTCCAATTTCTGGACTTTCCAAATCAGCCTCTGCCATATCCTCTGTTGGAATAGCAAATGTTTGAATAAGAGCATACTTAAGAGCTGCTGAAAGAGCTTTATTTGTAGCTTTATCCCCAGAATCCAAACCTTCGGCAGGAATAGGTCCGACAGTTACTTTTGAACCATCTTCAGCAAAGAAGTCGTACTCCATCATAATTGTAACGTGCTTATCCACTCCAGCCTTACCAGAACCTCTAGTAACTTCTTTAAGTTCATGTTGTTCACTAACACAACGAGGAGCCATAAAAACTCCATGTTTTGTTAATGCTGGGTAAAGAGAATTAACAAATTGATCAATACCTCTAAATTTAAATCCTTGAGCTTGATTTTTTTGATCTTTCCCAATAGATCCAATGTCTCGCATAACCTCTGACATTTTTTTGTAAATTAATCCTGACATAAAAATCCCCTCCTTTTTAATAGGGTAGACATATAAGTTGGCTTCAAATTATACGATTTTGCAATCTCCGTATAAGTATAGCCTAGTTTTTTTAAATCCACAATATCTTTCAAATCAGAATCTAAATGCTTAAATCTACCATTTGCTGAGCCAAAACACGATTTAAATAGTCCAGTATCTCTAGCATGTTGGAGATTTTCTTGTCTAGTCATCCAATTTAAATTATAAACACTATTATCTGATTTATCTCCAGAAATGTGATTAACTTCATAATCTTTTGCATTTACCAAAAAAGTAAAAAATGTTTCTGCTACTAATCTATGAACTAAATAACTTTTTGATTTTTTAACTCCAGTAGTATGAAATGTAGGAATACTACAAACGCAATACCCCTGCCAAGTTTTTCTTATAGAAAACTCAGTTCCAGTAAGTGCGTTTTTTGCTTTTCCTGTATTAGATACTAGTATGTTTAAAAAACTTGGGTGAAATGCCCAGACTTCACCCAAACCGTATATTGTTTCCAACATGGAGATTACATTTATTCTAAAGCTTTCTCTCTTTTGGAAGTCCACTTAACTATACCCCCAACAGACTTAGAGTATCTTCCAAAGCAATAATATTAGCTTCGGCAATAGTTGCAGCAATTGCTGGAATAGATACTTTCTTTGTAATGATTGGACCTTTACCTTCTTTACCAGCTGAAAAGATTGTAAGATTTAAAGTAGATGCAACCTTACCAGCTTGACCTGAGTTAGATAGGTTGAAACTTAGATCAAATCCACCATCTTCCGGCACAAGCTTTTTAAGACGTTTAGCAAATTCCTTATCCATTTTTTTTCTCCTTTAAATGGTTAATATTAGACTTATGCATAATTCGTTCTACCAAGAATTTCTTTGCATCATAAAGTGCATAGTCATACCCAGTTGAGTTGGCATTTGTCACACTTGTAATTGTAGCGGCTTTTGAATCAAAGTCAAATGAAATTTCCAGAATCTTGAAAAGTCCATCTCTGTCTTGAATAACAGATAAGCCAACTCCCGGCAAACTTTGCTCTAAAGATTCTTGCTTAGCTTCAACTCCTTGCATCTCTCCTAGCTTTTCTTTAAGCTGGTCAATAATGTCCAATAGCTCTTTCTTGGACTTCTTCTCTAAATCGCTCATATCAATTCCTCCATTAAGGGACTCCATTTTATAACAACTTCCAGTCTAAGTGGAAAATCAAATTCTCCATTATTAACAACGGGCTTTTTGTCTAACATATATTTAATTATGAATATCCTACCACTTGGTAAGTCTATAATTTTATCACCTTTTTTAAAAGTCACAATAACTCCCTTATTAATGATGAATTTATAGCAATTTCCTCCAAACGAAAAACATACTCAAGCTCTATCATATTATGATTAATACAGTAATATAAACCATTATCTGTATCTATTTCTATAACTTTCCAAACATGTCCAATAAATTTAGGCACGTGTAATTCCTGTATACAAAGGACATTATCTCCAACTTTAATTTTTCTTTTTGATCCCATCCATTCTCCCATGCCAGCATAAATTAAAAAACTCGCAAGGCTTGCCGAAAAAGTGGCATTCTTTTGGAGAGTCCTTTTTATGAAACTCTGCACAGGCTATATTATTAAGCTTTTGTTCTATAATGTCAAATGTTTTCTGCTTATGCTCATTAGAGATAATGTCTTTTATAAGCTGGGTTCTTGCTTTTGGCTCTTTAAGTCGCATCTTTTTTTCCATAACAACGTAACTAGCTCTATCACAAGCCTCAGCTTCGCAGTAAATAGCAAGCTGAGTGCTGTTTGCCACAGAATCTGCTTTATAAGCTTCTGAGGAGGTTTTGTTATCAATAATGAACTTTGCGCTAGGATCATCTTTAAAACTCGCAATAAAGTCAATTTTACCCCTTAGTCGATCTCCAGATTCATTTAATAGCTGAACTTCTTTTTGAATATCGAATACTTCTTGAATCTCTGGAAGAATGTCTCTTTCATAAGCCTTAAGCATCATTTCGCCCTTTCGATAAAGGCTAAGCCAACATAGGTTATTAAAAGCAATTTTTGATCCCGGCTTAAGCTCTCCATGGGTTTTTATGCTTTTTTTACAATAGGCAAAGAATTCTTCCCAGTCTGTAATACTTGGATAGGATTTTGTAAGTGCTTTAAAATCTTCAGCCAGTAGGATGTTTGGATCAAAGTCAGAATAGAAATACTCACACAAAGGATTCCTTTCAAGTAATGCACCATTCTGCTCTCGCATGGTTTTGTCAAACATTGAATATGCATTTTCATTCAGAAGCAAGTCAAGTTCTTTCTCGGTTAGATTTACCTTTCTCTTTAGTAGAAAAAGTTCAACCGCAGCATCAATAGCTGTACCAAAGAACAAAGGACTTGGAATTTTCTCAGAGGTTAGCCGTTCTCTATAACGAAGTCTATACTTCTCCGAGCATTGTTCAAAGCAGTCTAAAGCAGAAAATGATACATCAATGCCCAAGGGAACCTTCAAAGTTAAAGTTTATCTGTAAAAATTTGGATAGTCTGTATATGGTCGTGCCGGTTCTTCTTTTACCACAGGCTTATCCTGATTACTGGCACAAGATACAAAGAATCCTAGAAGGAATATAATAGTAAATGTTTTCATAAATCTCCTAATTAAAAATTAACTTCACATACACCATTTGCACAAGCAAGCTCTCCGCTTAGATCTGTATTATCGCTCATCTCAATAACTTTTGTCAAGTCAACATTCTTAAGACTTTTATACAACTCTTCAAATTTCTCTTTGGAACATTCTTCAAATGGGGGTTGTTGATAACTATGCTCATTTCTTGGAAGGACAGAAAGTCCATTATAGCAATGTCTATTTTCCCACATCCACTGCCCAACAATGTCCCACTCGTCTTCTCCAACTGAAATAGTAGCTGAAACATTATGTGTATTATCGCCTTTTCTATGTCCCGGCTTTACCCACTCTAAAGAGAATTTCTTAATTCGCTCCAGAAGTTCAATAGCCGATTCTGTGCGGAAAATAGCGTTCTCTGGAGCTTTAACTGGAATGCCTACTACGGCTTGTTCGTGCGGTTTAAAGAATTCGTCTTGTACGATTTCTGGGTGATTGGCTGCAAGATATTTGTAGATTGTTTCGTTTTTACCAAAGCGTATATTTCTAATATAATACTCAGAATGCCAAGCATGGATACCGCTACTACTCCCGACAACAAGCGATGTTGTACCAGATGGCTTAACACAAGTAGTCCTAGCAGCATGATTAATGCCGATAATATCCGCAATCCTAGCATTTTCTTCCTTTACAACGTTAGAGGCTTTATTTAAGTCTAGCGGTAGAATAACTCCAGAAGCAATGCCAGTAATACCAACTCCAATCAAAGCATCCTTCTCAGTTGTCTTCTGCCAAATATCTCGCAAGTAGTAGAAATCTGTGTAACTTGCTTGGAGCGTTCCAATAAATGCAGCAGCTTTGGCACGAGCATTTAAGTCAACTTGATCTACAATATCAGATGCGTTAATTTCTGTCAAATTACAGAATTGGAATGGACGCAGAGCGATTTCACAGCATGGATTTGTTCCCCAGTCTGCATTGTTTGAAAAGTACAACCCCGGCTCTCCAGAACCAGAAGCTTTAATTTTCTCCCACAAACCTTTAAAAGTACTTTCAGTTACTTTATGGCGAATTACAACCGCTGAGTTATTAGATCTTCCTCGTTGTGGATTAAGCTCCCACCAGCTTCCAAACTTGCAAGTCAGCATATCTTCGTCATCAACATCAAAGAGAGATATTAAAGCTGCTCTACGAATTCCACCAGATAGTACCGCATCGGCTACAAAACAAAGTAGGTCGTGAACTTCTAAAGTTCCAAGCTTATCTCCAATCTGCTTTCTATCAAGAATACGTTGAAGATTAAACAAGCAAGTCTTGAGTGGTTCTGGACCCGGAGCTTTACCCCCTGAAGTCACAAGCTCAGCTCCTTTAGCTCTAATGTCGGAAAAGTCAAACACAGGCAAAGATTTACCTTTAAAATAAGCTTCCATAAGTTTTTTTACAGCTTCAGCCCAGCCTTGAATTGAGTCTTCAATAAGAAAACGTCTAGGTCTTCCCGGCTTAACAACTTCCCCAATTTTTTCAACATGATGTCGTTGTACAGAATATCCAAGTCCTGTCCCCCCTAGCAAAAGAAACATTGCTTCAGAAAAGATTAAGTGGCTATCTGCTGGAGCATAAGCGCAGTTAAAAATACGGTTAGGACTAATTTCGATAGGCTTTCCTCCAAACTGCATTGAACGCATTGATGGAAGAACTTTTTTAGGAATTACAAAGTCGGTATAAACTTGACGAATCTCAGCTTCTAATTGCGGGTATTTTTTAATATGCATATCTCTATTGCGAATGCAAATTTCTTCCCAAGTCTCTCTTCTGTTTTCATTTTTATTAAATTTAGCATACTTTGAAAAAACTGTGATGTCCGACATAACTTTAACGCTTTTTTCCACATAACCCCCATTACAATCTAGGTTTATAATATATCAAACAATGTTAGCTTTTTCAATTTATTTTTTCATCTCAGACATAACTTTTTTGTAGTAAATAAAACTACTTGGGTAACGAATCTTAGAGCCTCCTTTCAAACCTACATTGTAACATACAAGCCAAGTATTGTCTAACTTGTGCTTACATTTTTCTCTTGCTTGCTTTAAAAGAGCAACGCCCCGCTTAATGTTGGTACAGCCTTGGAATAGTTGTTGTTGAGTTTCTGGGACGAACCTGTGACGAATTTGCATTAAGCCAGAATCATCAAGCTTTCCAACAGCATAAGGATCTCCCCTGCTTTCAACTTGTATAACTGCTTGAGTTAACTGTGGATCGATCCCAGCAAGGAATGAATAGAACAGAATACAGGAAGTAAACACTACTTACCCCACTTAACAGTTCCACCTAGCTGCTCAACATAAAACTTAACAGCTTCTCTTAGTTCTTCAGTTGTTCCAAAATCCCCTCCAAGTGAGGCTTGACTTCCAGCAATGTTAATAAACTCACATTGCTCACTAAACATGCGCCAAACATTAAAAGGAACTTTAATATCTTTTTGTAGCTTTACTTGTTCAATTACTTTCATAACCATCCTATGTGAGTGAGTTGACTCGCATTAATTATTTTAATACGTTTACGATTAGTTTGCAAGTATAAAGTCATGGTTTTTGTTTTTACATCAACTTCAAACGCTCCAGTGAAAAGAAGCAGCTCGTTATTTATTAGGTCGTAGAGTATTTCTGTCATAGCTTCTCCAGCAATGTAGTGAAATCAGAATCAGGGAGTATTTGTACATTATCGCTATCAGGCAATGCTGAACTCATAAATACTGTTGTACCGTAACTATTCTTGTGGCACAAGTAAACGCTTCCGCTGTGTCCATGGAAGTTGTAAGTACCTACATCAAGTTCAACTTTAGTTATGCCGCTATTCATACGCCAGCTATCAGCTCCTAAATAGCCACCATACCAACCACCCATAACTTTGTATATAACTTTTTCGCCATTAGTTATCTTTAATATAATCCATCTATCAGGCTTATACTCATTCATCCACTTGTCCCTTTACTTTCTCTAATATAAGAGCTTGGTCTTTAAGCAGTATACTCTTCATCTTATCCAGCGATTGTTCCAGATTGGGAGTGCCGAAGTTACCGTAAGTAAACGCCCTACCACCTTGCTCAGGAAACGTGCCAGCACAATACACCCAGTACAGTACCTCGCCATTGTCTTTAATTTCAACGGCTACTTCTGCTATTTTGTATTTAGTCATTCTTATTCCTTATAATACTCTGGTACAAGCTCTGAAAGTATTTCAATACCAACAAGCTCTCCATCTTTATTGTAGTCTAAGTAAATACCATTAGCAAGTTCTTTGGTTTTAAGAGGACGGAAGGAATCGTCCCATTCTTTTACGTTGATGTAACTAGCGTACTTTGATATAGTAGTTTTCACTTCTTCCTCCTATAAAAGGACTTAAAGGCTGCTGGTTTGTGCCATCATTTAACTTGAACCGATTTCAAGCACCTACCGTTTATCTAGAATGAGGTCGTGACAAATTGTCGCAACTTAAACGGCTCCATTATCTTTTCAATTCTCCACAATGAGGACACTTGTAATGATCGGTTGTAGACATTTTTTTACAAAAACTACAACTGTTACTCCACATTTTAGCACACTCTATAGCAAGTTCGCAAGGAAGTAATTCTTTTGGAGCGTCACTAATAATTTCTTTGCGTATATGCGGATACTTAGCACATACTGTAGTGAAAGCATATTGGAACACAAGCTTCTGCCAGAAGTTAATGATTGGATAAATATACTTGAGTGGCTTATTAATTACATCGAATGACCAAAGCCATTTTGGATACTGAGAATATACGTAGCCGGGATGAGTGAATGAATGGAGAGTGCCATTGCAGAAGTAAATGGAAAATCGAAGAGTGCCGTACTTCTCTTTTGAGTGTACGCCAATTCTACCATACCTTTTCATTATATGGTTAAGCTCACGCTCTGCTTTATATAGCGAGTCCCAATCAAAATCTTCATCTCCCCAATGATGTCGTGGCATTACTTCCTCTCCCAAGTCTCATTACAATCAGGGCACCTATACCCTATTGTACGATCCCTGTCCATGCAATACAAAGCAACTGCTCTACCCCATCGATTATCTTCCCCATGCTCTTCCCAGCCAGTATAACTTGCTGCATAAGCTAAAGCTTCTTCCCTTGATTTGCCTTGGCTAAGTGGATAGTTGATAACTAAGTCACCGTCTAAGCTTGCGTTACAGTGAGGGCATGTTCCGTTGATGTTCATTCTTCACCTATCTCTTTTAATACTTGTCCGGCACTCCACTTTCAGTATCTTGTAATTGCTGATCTCGGAAAGCCTGTCTAGCTGCGTCTTTGATTTCTTTGAGGTTCATATTACTTCCTATCGTTTAAACTTAATTAAAAGAAACTGCTTAGCTTCCTCACTAAAGTATTTAAGTAGAAAAATATACCCCCGTCTTACCCCCATGATGCTAACCCCTTTAAGAGAATCATCGTCGTAGTAATAAGGGATTATACCATGTTCATTTTTCTTTACATATTTTAAAGCAATTCTCATGCTTAGTTCTCCTAAAAAAAGCGAGCCGCCACCTCACAACTCCAAACCCTATAGCGTCTAGCACATTCAAGTTCAATCCGTATGTGACACGGTAACGATAGTTTAAGGTTGTTCGCTGCGGTTATCAAACTAACAAACTCCCGCCCCGCTACACTGTCTCGTCAGCCGTACTTGATACCTAATCGAAGGTTCCAATCCAAGCCTACTCTGAGTCATTCGAATCCCTGCCAACAGTTCACAGGTTTGCTCATATTAATTGAACTTAATAACTCTAATTCCACCTGTAGTTAGTTTAATAGCTAGTATGTTAGAATCCAAGAAAAGAGAAGTACCATTTTCAATTTCATATAACTTACTAGAACCCGAACAAGTGCCTGTTGAGTACACAGCGGAGTTACTTGAGTTAGGCTTTACGAAGAGACTTGTACCTGAAATTGGCGTACAATTTGAGGACACATATGATGATATAACTGCCCCACTACTACCATCTTTACCATCTAATCCATTAGCACCATTAGCACCTTCATTCCCTTGCAATCCCCTTGGACCAACTTCTCCACGTTCTCCTACAGCACCTTGAATGCCATGGATTCCTTGTGGACCTTGCATTCCATCTAAACCTTGAGGTCCAACCTTACCTTCTAATCCGGGCGGTCCTTGCTCTCCTCGTTCTCCTTGAAGTCCAATAGCTCCATCTCTACCATCAAAACCATCATTACCATCTTCTCCGTCAATTCCATTTATACCATTACAAGCAACTAAACTATTAAGATATAAGTCATATTCATCCGTAGAGAAATTATCATTCATATCTAAATAAATATCAAGTCTTTGTCCACCAGTAGAGCATTCCAAAACAGATGCAATGTTGATCTGAGAAGTAAGAGAGTGTCCATTCAATCCATCCTTACCGTCAACTCCACTTCTCCCATTCTTTCCATCTTTGCCGCATGAAACTAACAGTAAAGTAATTAACAAGTACCGCATAATAATTCTCCCTTTTTGGTAATAAGTTCTTAATGTTTTAACATCTTAAACTTGTTTAAATTTTAGCACTGTTTCAAAATTATTTCAACTTACTTTTAACATTTTCTATAACTGTCAAGCTAAAACCCTTGGCAATTAGCAAGACAATTATGTTAAGTATAAGCAAAACAAATATAGTTTTGGAAGCTACTTCTTTAGTTTTTTCTATCATTTACAATTCTCCAAGTAAATAACTCTACCAAAAGTAGCTGGAGGAGGGGAGTTTCTAACGCCAACTTTGAACATTAAACCGAGTCCTTAAGATTGTAGGTGAAATTTTCCATAGGATATACTCCATAAGTATTAAAGTACCAGTCTTTTATTTTTTTATAAGCTTCTTCTATAGTATCATATATACCTAGGTAAACTAGCCCCTTTTCATTATTTCCTATCTGAGCCACGTACTTATCTTTAGTTTTTTGCTTTATTTTTTTAACTCCTATTGGTAAATAACGCTTGCGAGCTTTGGCAGGTACATTTGGTTTTGCTCTTTTCCTTTTAAACTCTTCTGACCATATTGAAGTGTGTCGTTTTTTATCATAACAATGCTTTGTATTACCTTTAACATCGGTCCATTCTAAATTTGTATAGTGATTGTTTAACCTATTACTATCTAAGTGATTTACCACATTAAAATCTGAGTTACTTTTTTCTAAAAAATAACTTGCTACTAGCCTATGAACTACGTAGTTTTTATCCACAATGTAAATAGATAAGTAGCTTCTTCTTATACTTAATTTTCTAATTTTCATAGTCTCGTCATTTCTAACTCTTCCGTGATTAGATATTGAGTATCCTTTTCTAAATTCCTTCCACTCTTCCATTATTTACCTACCTCTATTCTTACAACTTTTCCAAAGTCGGCAGGAGGATTTGAATTTCCAGTTACGCACCAAACAACAGGGAACTTGGGTTTATTTGGCTTATCCGCTGCGTCCATGTCTCCAATGAATACCAGTAGTTCCGTTTTAAGTTCAGCTGCCTTTTGTATTGCCGGAGAATAACTTGTGCCGCCAGTTCCTTTAAATTCAGGTACTTGTTTAGGATTAAATTCGTAAACATTCTGCACAACACAGTCGGCTTCTATTACTATCAGCTCTATGTCAGTAAATGAGCTGTGAATTGCGGAAAGTTCAGCCCACGCATGTTTTAAAGGTTCTCCACTCATTGATCCTGAGGTATCTACTGCAACGGTAACTTTAAATTTAGGCTTTCTTTTTGACCCCGGCTGGAGAATTCCATAACGTCTATTACGTCTTTTTCTTGTTGATTCTTTTATACTCTTTTGCGCACTTACGAACATCTGTCTAAGCTGTTGTTTCCAGTTAACTTGGCTTTTATTCATATCACTTACAAGTGCTGCAATATCTCCCGGCAAATTTCCAATACCGCCAGCACCTTTAACTGCATCATTAATGGCTTGCTTTGCTATTTCTTTCTGCATTTCTTCATTCCCTTCGGATTGTTCCCAAGTAGAATGATCATCCATAGTTTCACCCATTCCTCCACCCTCTGGAAGGATATCAGCATTTTCTTCTGCAAACTCATTGAGTCGGTTGTAATAATACTCCGCAAGCTTTCCTTCTTCTAATGGCTTAAACTTTCTTTTACCTTTATCTTTTTCGTTAGCTTTATCAAGCATTCCCTTAAGCATTTCATTTAGGCTTTTGATTGTAACTCCACCAATCTTTTCAACTGTTGGAATAAGATCGTGGGTATTAATAGTTGCATCTGTGGCAATGTTAAAACGCTTGTGAAGTTCTTGACTAGTTGCTCCAATCTGTTTAGCTCTTGTAATATGCTCTTGTAAAATATGCGCACACTCATGCTTAAGCACTTTCACAACATCGATAAGCTCTAAGCTTTCAAGCCATTCCTCATTGTAAGTTAGGTTAATCTTATCAGTAATATAAACTCCAGCTGTAGGAATTTTATCAGTTTTAGTTATTCGCATCTTTGAAATCAAATGTCCGTAGAAAGGTTCTGAGAAGATTAGAGAAATAATTGATTGCTGAAGTTTATTCATAAGTACCCCTTATAAAAGCTCTAATTCTAATGATGATCTAACTGTAATACCATTTGAAGCATAAAAGCCATACCCATCTCTATATTCTAAAGCTTTTCCTTGCGCATTGTCAAGCTTTCCTTCTGAGTTTACTGATATAGTTTTAGGAAAGTCAGAGAATACCGCTATGTCTGGAGAAAGATAAGTGTGATGGTAGTGCTTAGAGTGTTCCAAGTATTCCAAAAATAAACTAAAATCTTTCTTTTTTTCAGGAAATAGCTCGTTTAAAATAAACGAATAGTGCCAATAATAATACTGCATCCAATTTGTTTTGGATTCATAAGTAAATTGCATTTTTTGGTCCCCAAGCTGGTTCTCAAGCTGGTCCCTAAGCGGGTCCCTAAGCTGGTTCCAAAGCTGGTTCCTAAGCTGGTTCCTAAGCTGGTTCTCAAGCTGGTTCTCAAGCTGGTTCCAAAGCCGGTTCCTAAGCTGGTTCCAAAGCTGGTTCCCAAGCTGGTTCCTAAGCTGGTTCTCAAGCTGGTTAGAACTATTTAAAAAGATCTGACAAGCCATTGGAGAGTCTAAAAAAAGATATTGTTTCGGCTTATCTATCTTTAAAATCTTAGTATAAAGAAAATCTATAGATTCTTTAGCTCTTTCCCTATCAATTGTTTCAGTTCTTAAACCAACACTAAGCCAATAGTTTAAATATTCAGGAATTTTAGATTCTTGTTCTGGGGTAAGTTTTGAAATCATACTATTCTCCTAAAAAAAAGAAGAGGCGGTGGGGAATCCGCCTCTTCACACAACGCAATGATACTAGAAGGAGAGTTCTTGCGTCAAGATTTAAAATGGTATTTCTTCATCAAGTTTATTTTTGTTGTCTCGCTTCTCTTTTGCTTTTAAATAAGCTTCTTTTGCTTTCTTAGCTTCTTTTACTCTATTTACAAGTTCTTTATTCTCAAGCAAGCAATCAATAATTACTGAGTCATTAGTAAATTCTTCCATAAGTCTAAAAGGAAGAAGAGTTGAATAGCAGTTCTCAATTGGAGAGTCAAGCAAGAAAGCTGCGGCATTTTTACCTTCAGAAAGATTTAGATTACCGCTCTTAAGACGCTTTGTGAGTTCCTCTGAAAAGTTGGAACAAACGGTAGACACAATGTCATTTCTTGGAGATTCAACATCCTTGAAATAGCCAAGGTATCTTTCTCTCACCGCTGCATAATTATCTAAAATCTCAGCACCTTCAATAATCTTTATCTGAGTTTCCTTCCAAGAGCTATAAGCAATCATTGCAGCCGTTCCAACAATACCCATGCCAGCTTCTCTAAATAGATTCTCAGGCATTCCAGTGTTTTGAAGCTTTTGAAGTCTATCCCATGAACGTCTTGAAGGCTTAACAAACTCAAGAGTCACAGGAGCAAGATCAGTCTCCTCAAGAAGTTTTGTTTGCTGACGTAGAAACGAACTTACATCACTTGTGCCATAACGAGAAGTCATATAAGCATGAAACTCTTCGTGAGTCGGGTCAAGGTTAATGTGAACGAAACGATCCGCAAAAGCTTTGTCGGCAAAATCAAGTACAGAATAATCGTCTGTTGCTGGATTCATTGCCATGATAATCGCTGAATCTGGTGGAAGAGTATAGTCGTGAATAGTACCCTCAAGAGCAAGCTGGAAGATAGCCTGAAGCAAGTCTTTTGATGCACGATTAAGCTCATCAAAGAATAGAATCGAACGTGGCTTTTTTGGAAGCTTAGCTGGATGAATAAAATTAGTTGAAATAGCTTTACCATTAGCATCTCGGTCAAACTCTGGAAGTCCCAATAAATCGCCTGTGTCGGACATTTGGCCCAGAAAGAAAGGATGGAAAGAATAGCCATTATCTTTGGCAAATTGAGCAATCACTGAAGATTTACCAATACCATGTTTGCCGATAATGTTTGGCACAAGTCCAGATTGAATAAGAAACGGAATGCTGGTTTTAAGTTGTGTAATATTCATAAGTTCCTCCTGTATATTATCCCCAAGTAAATGTTAATCTAAAAGTTTGCCTGTGTCAACGATTTTTAAAAATGTTTTATCTCCATTAGATACTTTCTTTTTTTGTATCAATCCTAAATTTGATAGCTTTATCAAACAAGTAGAAATAGTTTTTGTCGTCATTGGTATAACTCTGGATAATGCTGTGATACTATCCACTTCTTTTAGTTCTTTAATTGCAAGATAAGTCATGAATTCGGTAGGGGTAAGCTTTGAATAAATAGCTGGAAGTGTTTTAAGAGTTGTTAAATTAACTTTCTCAAGCTTTTTATTATTTTTATTGACTTTTCTAACACCTGCTAGGATTTTTTGCGTTAGGTTTAAGAATAGAATAGTCTCGCCAACTTTTACTTTTCTTTGGTTATCTGTTGTTAGATGTCCAATCTCAACTTCTAAGTCAAAAGGAAAGTCAGTAATTGGGCTATTTTTAAAGATGCTGTTGAAAGTTTTAACATCTTGAAAAGGCATGTTCTCGAATTTTTCTATTAGGTTCATAAAATCCTCCTACTTTTATTGTATAACGTGGTGTTTCTTTTTGCAAGTAAACTGCGAATACTTTAAGCTTTTTGTGAGGTCTTTTCCTACTTTCTCACAATTAGCTTTCTCTATAAACTTATAGCCATAAGTAGTTGAACCATAAACCATAGAAATTGTTAGAATATATACAATCATAAAAGCTCGACTTCCAGTGGAGTAAGTTTCCTATCAAAAACATCTGTAAAACTAATAAAATCCCAGTAACTATTATAAACACAATCGCTACCATCTAGAGTTCTATAAAATGCTACATTACCTTCAATTTTTAAAATTTCTATAATATTCCCATAGTCTAAGCCTCTATATCTAAATAACTTATAAAATTCACCCACTTCTGGTTTTTGAATATCCTTTTTCGGTGAATTCTTTTTCAAGCCTTACCCCTAAACTTTGAAGTTCTCGCCTTGCTGCGCGTCTTAGAACGTTCTTATTATCGCTTGTCCCGCTTTTAATGCAATTCCTACGCTTGGCATTGAAAATCTGCCACAAACCTTTTTCATAGTCAATACGAACAAAATAGCCGACTCCCTTAACGGAAGTCAGCTCTTTGCTTTGTATAACACTTTCGCTTAATTTCTTATAATTAATTCGAACCATTGGCAAGAATAACCTTTCGCATAATATCCTCAGTAAGTTCAACCGTAGTTAGTGCCTGACGTAGTGTTTTAGTCGTTATATCGTTGTTAGTGCCATGCTCTACAACTTGGAATGATTCATTACGTCTTATCTTATCCACCAGATAGTTAAGTGTAACATATCCTTTCGTTGTTTTGCTGTAAAGCTTTCTGTTTTTGAATTTCTTAATTGTTTCCATTGTTTTCTCCTTTTTTAAATTTTACTAAGTGTTTAATATCTGGATAAAGTTTTTTTAGATTTACCATAATATCATTTTCTAACTCCCCTATTGATTTATTTTGAGAATTAAAAGTTTTTGAACCTAATCTTCCTGTGACTATTTCTCGCATAATCTCTAAATCGTTAGAAATATACATTTTACTAAGTAATGAAAAAATCTCCATATCGTCATTATTTGCTTTTATATTAGTATTTTCAAATTCTACATTACACCCTTCTATAGTCCAGATAAGAGCTGACTCCCCATCTTTTCCTACAACCGATGTGATACTAGTGGATGAAAGTTCTTTAATCATTTCTTCCATACTTAGCTCCATTTTGGCTCCCTTGCATCACTCTCCCAACGAGTTGAGAGGTAAAGTTGATATGCCAATGTTACATTAGTTTCATGCGTAAAGTCAACACCTTTCGTCAAGTTTCTTGCATTGTTTGAAAAAGGCATACGCTCACCCACTGGAATGAGGCTAACGCCTCGCTCAAAAATAGGCAATAGTTTAGAACTTGCATGAATCTTTCCAGTGCGTCGGGTATACTCATCGCATAACGCTTTAAAATGCTCTAAAAGCCATTTGTAATTGCCTTGGGTAGTTCTACACCAGCGCGAACTCGGATGGTTAAGATGAGCTATTTTATAGACATCATCGCCCTTATAGCCGTTGACTCGTAACGCTGTCGAAAGTAGTTGAGCGGATTCAAGACACATTTTGATGCATCTGGAATTGTCGAGATATTTAGCCGATTGAATCGGACAAGATGAGGAAACGAAAATATTCATAATAATTCCCTTTCTAAACTTGAAAGCTTTTGCATTTTAAGCAAGGTATTTTTATGCTCAATTGAACGTCTAAAACAACCACCTGCTAAATGAACCTCACAATCTACACGAATGTGGTCTATTATTTCCACAACTTTAAACAGATACTCTATGTAACTTTTATGATTATCTCTAAAAACATCGCCTATTTCAACTTCCATTATTGCACCGTTAAATAAATAGTGTTCCCATTCAATTGTTCTACAAGCTCAAAAAGCTTAGCCTCTAAAAGCTTTTTTTCCTGCTCGTTTACGGCAAGGTCAAGCAGGTCACACGTTTCGTTAATAGTGTTTTCAATTTGCTCATTATTCATCATTTAGTTCTCCCATAAATAAGTTATAAACAATTCCACCAGCCACAATCATAAGTCCAAAAACACCGATAAGCAATAAAAAGCTCTGCAATTTATTCATAATTAAAGCTTTACTAGTAAATTAGTTAACATTGCCAAACTTAAACCAGTAATAAGATAAAATAAGAATCCAAACTTAGACATTAGCTCCTCACAATGGCAAATTTCTTGCCGGTAGTTTTATCCTGATAATAGTTTCCAATTGGTTCTTCAACTAAAGAAAAAACACCCAGATTTTTACCGGCTAAATTGGCTTTATTAGCATTCCCAATGATAATAGGTGGGGTAATGCTTTGTTTTTCTAAAAACGCTTTTAAAGCTGTTTCTTCGCCTTTTGTGGCAAGCTCTACAAAAAGAGTTCTACCGGTTCCGCTTTCTGTTTTTTGGTCAACCTTTCTAAAATTAAGTCCAGTCGTAAGGACAAACCCCATAAGGCTTTTAAAAATTTCAGAGTCAATTCCATCAAGATCAATTAAGTATGTTTTCATTATATTACCTTTATTTTTTTTTCAATGCTTTCAATATTGTAAAGTTCATTTATAGCAAGTTCTCTACGCTGAGAATTTGAATTATAAGCTTTAATCTTAACTATTACTTTATGATTATCTAAAGCATCTTTAATAATTTCTAATTCTCTCTTATTTAGTTTTAAGGTGGTTTCTTTTTTCATTTACATATGTCCTTGCAATAAGTTTTATTTACTTGCGTTAACTCTTTTACACTGGGACTTGGTTTCAAAGCTGAAACAAGTAAAGAAAAAACAAAGAGAATTAAAATAGGTTTAATCATAAAAATTCCTTAGTTTAAAGCGTAAAGTAAAGCCTTATCGCCAATTACTTCTTTGCCATTATAACGCAGATAAACAAGTTTATCCATGTTAATAGTGCGATATTCTTTTTTATCAATGTCAAAAACTACAATATAGTTATGCGCCTCAGGTGAATATTTTAATTCTCCACCCTTAAGATATTTCTTAACTCCAAAACGCGCAGTCATTTCTCGAAACGTGCCATCCTTTTTCACGAAGCAAGCTCTAAAAAAATTACCCTTAACTTCATTTTTAAATTCTTGAATATTCATAATTAAAACTCCCCGATTGATTCGTCATATTCTGCTCTATTTCTTGGCTTAATTTCACCATTTTCGATTTTTTGCATCTCTTCTTCCAATGAAGTAAAAAAATCATATTCGTCCTGCAAAAGTTCTGCCACAATATTAGTGAGTTCATTAGAATCAATTTGTTGACTCGTGAATCCCTTATCCACTAACTTTTGAGCAATATCATCTAAATGAATTTTAAAACCGAATCTCATTTTGTTCCCCTTTTTTAGTCCTGCTTTATTTTAGTCTTTTCCATTCAATGCGTCAACTAAAAAGTTTACATAAAAGATAAAAAGCTAATGCCTTTAAAACCCATGAAAGTAAAATCATGACTCGCCTTTTTTTATGTAATTATCCATTGCTATTTTTATCGCATCATAATCATCTTTTAAAGCTTCCCATGTACTTTCTAAATCATCATCCAAGTTGTTCAAGATATACTCTTTTTCCTTGTCATTTAGTTGGCTAAATAAATAAGAGGCAAAACAGGGATGACCTTTTTCACTTATTCCATCAAGTGAGTCAGTAATGCACTCAATTCCTAATTCTTTTTCAAAGGACCAGTCAGACCCATTTAAAAATGCCTCTTTCCAATTAGTTAAATAATCTATAACTTCATTACATATTGCTTTATTCATAATGTCCCCTTATTAAGCTATTAATGCTCGTTTAATGCGCTCTTCCTGTTCCTGTACCATAAGTTCAAGTATACAGGAATTAACGCTTTTAAGCTCAATCTGGATGCGATTATAAGCCTCTAAGTCGCCAAGCTCGTTAAAGTATACAAGAGCTTTATTTTCAAGTAATTCAGATAATGCTTTAAGTGTTTCAAGTGACTTCATTGTTTCATCCTTTGTTAAGTGTTTCGGTTAATAAGAAGGTATCATACTGGTAAAATAATGCAATGGGTTAAGTAAATAACCGTGAACTTTTTACATGCTTTTCAAGCTTTTCAAGCGTTTATGAGTGACAACGAATAAACACCCTTATAAGATGAAGGTGACTCCGTAAAGCGTGAAAAGAGAGCTAAAAAGGACCATCTTTAAACAAGTTTTTTCTGCACTACAAGAGGGTAAACCGAAAAGGTTTAAGGTAACGTAACCAGAATAATTCCAGAGACCAAGACTAATTAACTTGGCACAGGACTTGCAAAGGGAATAAAAATTCCCACTATGTCATCCACCGATTGGCATGGTTTTTGAAGGTAGAAACTCTCCTTCAACTAAACTTGTTTGACGTGACACTCTAAGGTTAAGTGTCTTTGTTTAGCCCCATGTCGATTAAGCTAAACAAGAAATATCGTCACTCTTAAGACTTGTTACGTCAACTTATCAAACAAAAAGCTTTATACATCCAATTGGAAGAAAAAGAAAAGAGCCTGCGCAATGTATAGCACAAGCTCTTTGGGGTGGGTTAAATGAGGGAAAAGTAAGCATATGGACGTTGTGAAAACAACTACTTAAGCTTCCCTCGATATGTTTTATAAAGCCTTAGCCTTCCCTTCCAATATATTCAGCACACTCTTCAAGCCCTTCTCTCCCGGCAATGATCCAGCTGTCAACCAAGTGTAGCCTTCAGTTATCTGATACTGGTAGTGCCCCATGCGATATGTTACCTGTACTTCTCTATAGCCCTCATGACCGCACTTCCCAATACTAAGAACAACCACTGTACGCTTGTTTGTGAGCAGTGACTTGTATAATGAAAGCTTCATGTTGTCCCCTTGTTGCATCGTGTTGATAACCTAGATACTACAGGTAAACGCCCAGCCTGTCAACTTATGGCATAACCCCATGAGATTGCTACGTTTGGTGCGTTTGGCTGGAACCGTGTTATAACTTAGGAGAGAAACAAACATTGGAGAAGTATATGCTTTATGTTATCTTTGATGGAACAACTGACCAAACAATCACAACAGTTACTAGTATGAAAGAAGTGAATGACTGGCTTGAGAAAGATGCCAACTATTACTGGCAGCCAGCTGACTAGCAAGTCCTGTGCCAACTAGGAGGGCACGTAGCTATGGCATGAGTGTTGCATGGTGCAAGAGTTGTGCCAAGGGATGAGGTACGAGCGAGGCCAGCCCAGCAGGGGGGGG
>Ga0247843_1000641_pt1 | contig 80269 bp, 74 predicted proteins | sample LaCruzMarch2017__FD_192420 | JGI IMG/M metagenome (GOLD analysis project Ga0247843, IMG submission 192420) | Freshwater microbial communities from meromictic Lake La Cruz, Castile-La Mancha, Spain - LaCruzMarch2017_8m | ecosystem: Environmental > Aquatic > Freshwater > Lake | place: Spain... | reverse complement strand
TCAGATCATCACTAAGCGATGACCCTTGTTTTATCTTGGGTAATACCGGAGCCGTCTGTAGATCGCCATGGCAGTTGCCGCAGTTGTATTTATGCCTCTTATATCGAACAACCAGATACTGTTCTGGGATGATGGTTAACTCCTCAGAATCTTCCGTCATTCCAGAATCTTTAAGATTCTCGCCACAGCACTTGCACTTCGGCACTTCTGTAAACTCGATGTGCTGCTCAATAAGATCCACATCAGGGTACCTGAGGCTCGGCAGCTGTACTTTTTTCTTTTTATCCTGCTGTGATCTCTCATGATCATTGATCATCTGTTGCGATGGTTTGGGCCTAGATCTCTCGCTTGATTTGCCAAACATCTTGCCTTTAATTGTCACGTACTGTTCACCAATTAAGATGTTCTGTGTTTCGAGTTTGTTATTAAGCGCTCTAAGTCGCGCATTCTCTCTCATGAGTTGACGTGCAATATCTTGCTCGCCTTTTAACAATATTATCAGCTCTTCTTTCGTGAAGTATTGAAACTTATCTCCTGTAATCGGCTGCAATAAATACTCTTGTGTCACTGCACATAAAAATTCACAACGACACTTGGTTTGGCAATAGCGAATTTCGTTTGTTCAAATATTTTTTTATTTCCGTAGGACTCTCTACAAATCTCTTCTCAAGATTCGCCCCCTCAAAAAACAAACCAAACTCTGCTTCTGACAACACCACCTCTCCAGGGTACATAGGATTAATGCGACTAAATGTCCCTCGCTCTAAGCGCTTTGATAGAATCACAAAGCCCGTGCCATCATAGTAGAGCGCCTTACAACTCGTACGGTGTCTATTTACAAACAAAAACAAATGTCCAGAAAATGGGTCTTTCTGAAGTTGGTCTCTCGCGCGCGCAAACAACGAATCGTAGGACGCTCTCATGTCGGTTGCCTCTTTAGACACAAATATCTTCGTCCTACGATTCAGTGCGATCATATAACAACCTAGCCAGCTTTCTTCAGAAACTCGATCACTTGATCGATCTGACCGAACCTGACGACTCTGCCGCCCTCAACTACAACCTCTATCCCGCTCCCACTTGCTGGGGGTGTTGCAGCCATAGACGTAGAAATCTCCTTAAACTCGCTCTCTTGCACGACCCCCTGTTTTACGAGTCGTTTGGCCTTCTGTATCATCGTCACCATCTGCATCTTGCTAAGACCTAACTCCTTATAGAGTGCAGATGTCTTGCCCGTCCAATTCTCCCACGCCCGTAACACCTCAAAGACTAGCTCCGTACTGACATCTCGTAAGGCGCCTTTCTCAGATTTAAATGTATTTAGCCGCCTCTTAAGCACGGCATTCCTCTCGTTCACGTTTTCCATTCTGTTCTTCCTCCTAATGCTCTTACGGCTTCTAGGAGGTCTTACTCAAGACGGGGAATGTCGACGATTTACAGTGCGGCTGACCGTGCTTCATAACTCTCGGAACTTAAAAGCATGCGCTGCCACTGCGGTGCTAGGCCTGGGTCTATCTTCCATCGCCTTATCCACGCAGCTAGTTCTTTGATCTCGATACCTAAGAAGACAAGTTTACTTTGTTCGTCTGCCTTACGATCGGGATGCCCCACTCCGCCTATATAGTAGGCCGCCTTTCGTGGATCGTTCTTTCTTGGAAGTTTAAGTAGGTCTGTATTTCTCGGAGACTCCATGTTGTAAGTTCGTCTTTAACTCGCAGACTGATTGTCGGATTTATTATTTTTACTTCGTTTAAATAAACCTAGTAGGCCGTTTCGGGATTTCTCCGGTTTAGCTGCCACTTCGCTAACACCTTCAGTACCCGCACCTGTAGCCAGAGAATCCGGGACATCGCCAATGAGTGACACGACTTGTTCTTTTGAGATTTTGCCAGCTCTATACGCCTCAAGCACAATAGCCTTCGCATCTTCTTCAGTTTTAGGAGCCTCTTGCGCCCCCCCTGCAGCCCCTCCGCCAGTTTCTTTATTTTGCGGGATCATGGACTGCATAATTGACTTAAACTCGGGCTGCATACTCATCGCAAGCACCCTAAACTCAGGCGGTAGCATTTTTTCTAGTTGCTTGGCCTCTGCGGTCACATCGTGTCCCTGCATCGATTTCTGCATCACAGATTGGAGCTGCGTGAGTTGGGCGCGCGGTAGGCGCTGTAACGACGACATCAGCTTCTGAACGGCTTCAGGGTCAAACGCGCTTGGGTCAAAACCATCCATCCCTTCAAACTGTTTTAAAGCTTTCTGTGATGGTGTTGCTTGTAAGGCCTGGGCTTTCCGTGCCTCCAGGATGATGGCCTCATCTGCGACCGAATGACATTTCTTATACTTCTTCCCACTTCCGCAGTGACAAGGATCGTTTCTACCAAGGTTATGTGTTTGTTCATTAGTTAAAGACATGTCACGTATCTAAAGACATGTTTACTTCGTTTAAAGCAAATTCTGCGTTCATCGCCTGGTTTTCGCTCTTGATCGCGATAGGCCTACTTTGCGTGCGGATTGGGTTCCCGGAGAAGCCTGTTTTTGATGAGATCCATTACATACCTGCCTCGCAGGCCATTGTCCGAGACGGGGTCCTCAGGAACGCCGAGCACCCCCCCCTGCTTAAGCTCCTTATTGGGACTACGATGAAGATCACTGCTTCTGAAAAACCGATCACCTATCGTTGGGTGTCTCTCTTCGGTGGCTCCCTGATTCTTTGGCTCGCCTTTTTTATAGCTAGGTCATTTAAGCTCCAGCCACCTCTCTTCGTGGTGGTCACGGTCTCGACCGGTTTTTTTCTGTTTCTTGGCCGTGTTGCGATGCTAGAAGCACTCTGGTTTGGTTTCTTCTGTCTTTCTATTGGTTTGTTTACATGGGCACTTAGGCTTCTTCCATCAACTCAGAAATACCTAATGCTCCTAGGATCAGGTGCAACCTTCGGCCTCGCGATGGCGACAAAATGGACTGCGCTTCTTTCTTTGCCGGTATTTGGGTGGATGCTCCTTAGGAGTATTTTTAGATCACATACCGCAGGGCCTAAGAGTGGGGTGATGGCTACTGCCATCCAGGTGGGTTGCGTGACCGTAATGGGCGCGGTTTTGTCTTATGCTTTAGTTTACACATGGCTCTTTTATTCACTAAATTTTCCAATCCCTGAAACACTCCTAGGGTTTATCTACTCGCAGCAGACGGAGGCCCTCCGACTCCAAGCGCTCGTGATCACTCCCCATCCCAATCAAGAAGCCTGGTACCTTTGGCCACTCTTAAAAACCAGGTACTGGTTGTTTTTTGAAAGTACGAAAATTACCCCTTTAGTGGCCCGCGGCGTTCTGTTTGTAGGAAATCTGCCTCTGATCTGGGGTAGTTTTCTTTGTCTGATTTACGCCACCTACTATTACTTGAGACACCGCTCTAAGGCTGTATTTTCGAAGGTCTATCTTGGTTCCCTAGAGCTTGGGCTAGCTGGGCTGTATGGTTGGTTAATCTTCGCTCTCGTGCCTAGAAAAATAATGTACGGCTACTATTTTTTCCCGTCCGTGACTGCTTTTGCCGTGTCGCTTGCACTTATGGCTCATCAAAGCGACCATTTTAACTTACGGCGATCTGCTCGGTGGCTCATCGGCCTTGGGGGAGTGTGGTGTATTTGTTACACACCTTTTATTTACGGACTTATTCTTCCCTCGCAGTGGTATCATTCTTGGCTTCTGCTTCCGCCTTGGCGCTAAGAATAGGGGCAAACACTCTGAAGGCGTATTTCGTACGGAGCCCCAGGCGCTCCTGAATCTCATCCTCAGTCCACCCTTCTTTAAACCACTTAAGAACCACGCTGTGCCTAAACACCCTTGGCGTGTGCACCTTCGTCAGTCCTAGAAACTGCTGGGCATGACTTATCGAATGCTCACAAGCTCGCTCTGAGAGGGGGCGTTTAGCCTGCAAGTCTTTCGTGAGCCTAAAAAAAATCCACCCGCTTAGCTCTGAAGGTTGCGCTACCGCCGTGGGGGAGGCATTTACGGTTTCATGAAACCGATGATTTGCGATGCGCTCTTTGTAAGCCATTAGTTTCTGTGAAAGCGATGGGCTTAGACGAATCGTTCGCTCGTGCCTACCTTTTATTCTTAAGTTCATGCCTTTAGACGCATCGGAATCCTGAGTAAAATCTAACCAAGTTAGCGCACATATTTCTGAAATATTAAGCCCTTCGGTCGCAAGAATTTCTAATATCAAGAGGTCCCTTGTATCGCTTAAATTCTCTGCCCGCGCGAGATCGATGGCTTGTTTCACCTCTGCTAGGTCGATCGTCTCTGGGACACGCTCTAATTTAGGGGCGTGCTCTACGAGCCCTGCAAAATCAATATCGAGTTTCTGCCTTTTCTGATGGTAGGCAAAAAACCGCCTAAGCGTAGCGAGCGCCCGCCTTCTTGTGTTCGCTTTCAACCCCTGCACCTTTAAGTAATCCCCGTATCCTTCTACTAGTGCTACAGGAAGCTCTGCTAGGGTTTTTTCTTCTACTTTAAAGCCCTCCTTCAATAAATACCCGGTGAATGTTTGAAGATCGTACTGCATGCTTAGAGCCGTGTTTTTTGCTGCCTCTATGCCTTTTAGAAATCCAGTGTATTGATACACACTTTTTAAAAAAGAATGCTTTGTGAGTTTCTGAGTTCCTTGCATGATAAAAGAATGTCCTTATTTCAAACCGAGTTTAGGAAGAAATTAAGCATATTACTACGAAGATCAACTGCTCTAATGTGGGTTACTATGATAGCTGTCTCTAGTCACGTAAGTGCCGAAGAGGCCGATGTGGTGCCAGCAAGTGGAGTGAGTGATACGGGTCCGGATGATAGTTATGACCGGCTTATGAATATCGAGGCTAAACCTAACCTTGGGATTTACATAGGTTACACAAATCAAGCTTACGGAGATCCGCTCGTGGTTCAGAAAACGTTCTCGACCGAGGAATACTCCTTTAGAGGATTTCAAATCGGCGGGGACTACATGATGCATTTAGGGAATCGCGGGGGGGCGGTCACTCTAGGCGGCGGTATCCACCTAACCACGGTATCCGGCTCCAATAAAGCTGATGAAACAAGAAGGTCAAAAGGAGCTTTTGGCTCAAAGGGAGTGATCGGAAGAGCAACCTATCAAGCGCGCTTTTTAACGGATCAGTGGTTTGTCCCCTACGGTGGATACGAGGTTTTAGCCACAAAGTACTCCCTGCTAGATATTGAAGACGGCAACCGAAGTGCTGTGGCACAAGGCCCAGTTTTTGGACTGATGTTCTTTTTAAATGGGCTTGATCGTGAGATGGCTTACCAAGGATACAGAGACTCTGGGATTAAAAGAAGCTACCTCGTGAGTGAAGTAAAGTACCTCACCTCTAGCGAACCATGGGCTGATAACGGGGACTACTCTCTGCTCTTTGGAATCCGCGTAGAGCTTTAAATTAACCCCATAGTTGGAGAAATCGTTTGACCTATACGCGGGTACTGATTTACCTCAAGGGTCCAAATCGAAATAGATCTTCGAATGTGCCCGGGTGGCGAAATTGGTAGACGCACTAGCTTGAGGTGCTAGCGCTCGAAAGGGCGTGCTGGTTCGAGTCCGGTCCCGGGCACCATTAGAAAATTATTTGAAATAAGCTGCGAACTTTTCAGAGTGTTGTAACCGAGTCAAAGTAGCTTGGAGTTTGACAACTGAACCCCTTCGATAGTATGCCACGGTCATGAAATTGCTTATCTCTTTAGCTCTGTTTTTCGGTGTATCGGTAAACGTCCTCTCTCAAACTAAGGCCAGAACATTTTATTGCGATTTTCAGGCCGTGACGGGCGGCTCCTACAACAGTAATTTGTACTACCGAATCGATCTTGCCGCTGGAGTCAATGCCAATAAAAATGGGACAGCCATGGTATACGCAATCTCAAGAGGATCTGCTAACGACTTCGATGTTCATGAGGAGCTGAAGTATGCCTTAACCCAAGTGGAGTCCAAGGCAACTGAACTGACAAAAATATTTAAAGGATCGAAAGAAAAGATTGGAAAACTGCCTCGCACCGGAGAGAACACCTACCAGGTAACGAGTTTTGCGCTCTTGGATAAAGACGCGCAGACAAGCGCTGCGCTCACTTTTGATGAGTTTGCAGGAGACACAGTTCCTAAAACTTACAACATGAGAACCTACCTTTGCTACGAGTCGAAGACGACCAGCGCTTACTAACGCTAGATACAAATTTAGAGTTTGCTGATTCCCCTTCGATAAAGAATTCCATTTTCTCTCGGTTTTTAGGGGTCATTTTACTTGCGACGTTTCCATTGTTCGGAAACTGGATTGCCTATTTAACTGGCGGTCCAAGACGTGGCCTCCAGCTACTTGGTCTGGCCTTAGCTTTAACTCTATTAGCCTTCTCTCAACCGTCTTTAATGAGGGATTTTTTTCTTCGTGTCTTATACCTCCCTAAGTTTAGATTGTCGCTTTTTGTCCTACTGATCGTGAATGCTATATTGTGGACCGTAAGGCTCATTGGTTTTAAGGAATCTATTGAGACAGGCCGCATAACCGATGCCATCATCGTCCTACTTTGGCAGATATTTTTCTTATGCTTATGGCAGTGTAGAGAGATCTACTCCGAGACGATAGCGGCGAGGCCAATTCACTCTAACTTAGTGGACAGCGCAGTCCTAAAACGTAACGTGCTATTACCGTTAACGCTACTAGGGTTGTTCTATTTTAGCTCCGCTTGGTACTTTGGACCAGCACCCGGAGAGGTTCTGATGAGCTTTCAAGGGAGTCCAATTTACTCCGGCAATGCGGCTAGTATTCTTGCATTCGTACTCCTGTTTATATTTCCTGGATTCTTGGGAGCTCTTTCTTCTGCTCCTTTTATTTTCTTAGTTGTAATGTCAACTGCTAGGTCTGCTTTAGCTATTAGTTTCATCTTATTATTGGTCTATGCAATGCGAACTTTCTATATCAGTGCATACAAGCTGAAAGCCTTACAGAATTTAATCCTACCTGGTGTCATGTTTCTACTCTTCATCCTAACGCCAGCGACCCTTGAATCTCGTTTCTATCCTTACTACTTAAGCCAAGAAAATGCGTATAAAACTCTTCCTCGCAGAAGCGAATATATCCGGAGATACACTCGTTTTCTTCGAATAGCGCCAGACTTTGTCGTCAATTTTCTTTGGCAAACAGATATAGCTAATGATTCGGTAAACTCCAACTTTCTACATTCAGTGGACTACTCACTTAAAGACCTGTTTTACTCTCAGTCTCGAGAATCTGACGCTAGGATGGTGATATACAAGAAAACCCTAAATAGCATCGAGCGGTCTCCGTTTGGTCTTTGGCCTAAAAACTTCTCGGAAACACTAAGACTAGACTGCGGTTCGCGCACACCGTGCGACTATCCTCATAACTTTTTTTTAGAGGCTGGTTTTTATTTTGGTTGGGGATTGATGCTATTTCTATTATGTGGAATGTTTTTTTTAGTCCCGTTTATCTTGAAAGATTTAGTGACCTCTAGAGATCCTTTTATTCTAATGTGCGCGGTTGTAGTGAGTGCGCTCTGTTTACAAATACAAGTTTCTGGAAACTTATTCGATAGTGTTATCGCACTGGCTATTCTTTGGATCTGGTTGGTTTATAAAGCACAAGCTTTACCAAATCTGCCTAAATAGCGCTTTCTATGACCCTACAACAAACTATGCTCCTCATCGTAAGGCCAAAGGAAAAAAGACATCTTGTGCGAGAACTAGCGTCTCATGGAACAGTGTCCACCGAGATTGGCGAATCGATTTTTCGTATCCGTCGAAAAGAACCTGATACAGAATTAGGATACTGTTTCGCGGATTGCATATGGTCCAACGTTCGTGAACTAGGCTTTGAGTCAATCACGGATGCTCAGAGACTTTTGCGCGCTATTTCTAGGAAGTGGCAATACTACGGAGATAGATTGTACCGACGTGGCGCCCTTATCGCTGAACCACTAGAGATAAAGCACTCTAAAAACCCTTTGCATTTTCCTAATAAACCAGCGGATTTCACCCTAAAGACCCATGCCTTCACCCTTGCATCTGAGAACACCCTTTATTGGTCGGACACATTCTCAAAGCCCACGGTCGATGGTATGCTTGAGTTTACTGAGAGCAAGTACCCACCAAGCAGAGCCTACCTAAAACTATGGGAAGCACTTTATATACTTGGGGACTACCCTAAGCCCGGAGAGCAGACGATTGATTTAGGATCATCGCCGGGATCTTGGACGTGGGTCATCGCCTCACTAGGAGCCCGGGTACAGAGCGTAGATCGCGCCACTCTCAATGAACGCGTTGCAAAGCTACCCGGAGTGGCGTTTGAGTCTGCCGATGCGTTTAAGATACCGGTACGCAAAATAGATTGGCTGTTTTCAGATCTCATTTGCTATCCGGAGAAACTCTACGAATTTGTTGTACCTTGGTTAACCCAAGGAGCGTGTCAGAAGTTTATATGTACCTTAAAATTCAAAGGAGAACCTGACTTTGATATTATACGTAGATTTCAGTCTCTTCCTCATAGCTCTGTCATTCACTTAAATCATAACAAAAACGAGGCTACGTGGATTTGTCATCCACAACTAAACTCCAAACAAATCTAAGTAACCTTCTGTTAACAAATACACGAAAGGTTCATTCTCTAAGTAGGTTCGTCCTGACAGGCGTAATTCTCTGAAGTCTTTGCCACTCACGCGCATTCTCTCCATCAGTGCTCGCTTATGCTTACCCTGCCATACAGGGTTTGTAATATTCACAAATCGTTCGTCTAAGAAAAGCGCCCTTTTTACGGCATGCGACCTCATGGCCTCGGTACATGGCGAGGCCACACACATAATCGCAGGAAGGATATCCTCGGGATGCATGCCCTCTAATCTTAGGAAAACAGACAACCTGACTAGCTGAAGATAATTACGGTAGGCTCTAGGGCTCAACGCAAAACGCTTAAAGACGTCTGAACCTGGACTGTAAAGCACCCCATAGCGGTACAACTCTTGCCCTTTTTTCAAACCTAGCTCATCTCCTAAGGCACAGTCTAAAGCGACCACCAGACTCTCAGCAAAGTTCAGAAACGAAAACATCGAATGTTTATTCTTCGGACAGGAAATTTGCTTATCTCTGAAGAAACCCCATAATATACGGTGATTTTGCTCGTGAAAGACGTTTGTGGTCATGCCAAGTAAATGCTCAAAGTACTTTTCGTCCTTGCGCTGTAATCTATCAGATAGTGCCCACTCGATTTCTGTTCTAACGGGACTATACTCCACTACGTTATCTAGGAGACTAAGCGAGCCAAGGCTTCTCGGCGAAGAAAGGACCCGCGGCAGGTAAGAGCCTTTTCTGGCTTCAAAATTGATGCGGCTTTTTCTGTAGATTTTTGAGGAAAGCAGTAAGAAATCGTCGAACGGCTGTTCGTGTAGTCGATGCCTCTGCTTTATAGTGTGATCTGAAATCTTCATATTTTTTTAACTGATTCTTCGGCGAACTTAATCTCTATCTCTGTCTCTTTAAGTCTTTTATATAGAGAAAATACTTCATACATGGGTAGCCAGTCATAAAGTACTAACTCGATGGGTCTCCACATGGATACCCATCCAATAATAACAAGCCCTTCTCTCACAATCGCTAGGGGGTCTGGCATTTCATACTGTCGCAACTTCTGTGCGCTCCAGATGCTAACAAACAGCACGATCAGACCGAGAACCAGATACATCTGTGCTCGCCTTAGAAACACTCTAAAAGCGGTTCGCTTGAGATCAATTTGGTAAGACAGGAAATCTCGAATGGCTCCCTCTATAGATTTCGCTGGAAAGTGACTGGACTCTTTCTCGCCAACATAGATTAAAATCTTAATTGGCACACGCGCGGATATCTCTTGCGCTGATGAGACAATGTACTCTAGCAAATCATCATCTAAATCTCGCTCTCTAAAAGGCGCAGGATCGCGCGCATCGAAGAGCTGCGAGGGAGACTTGATGCTAATCTCTATCAGTCTTTTTCCGTCGATATGTTTATAGCGAGACCGCTTATTCTTACGTTTTTCGAGCATCATCATGGTCCTCTTTATTCTACATCAAACCCAAACTATACTCGACTTACTGATTCTCATTTATCGAGAAATTTTCGAATTCTTACTGTCATGTCCTGCAAAACAGAAATCCTACAGAACCACTTGCTGTCACCAGGTAGTACCTTCCACGGACTTTTTGTCGGGGACGTGTTGCTAAGCATCTGGCAGAACGCACGGTAATAGGGCCCCCATTGGGAGCGGTTTCTGACATCGTCTTTTGTGAGCTTCCACGCCTTAAAAGGACTCATCTTACGTTCGTTAAACCTCTTTAATTGCTCGTTGTAGGTGAGGTCGATGAAATATTTTAAAACTAAAACACCATCATCGATGAGCATCGATTCCACTGCGTTAATCTCTTGATAGGCTCTTGACCAGACTGCCTTCTCGCAAAAAGCTTCAACTCTTTCAATCAGCACCCTGCCATACCAACTTCGATCGAAGATCGTGATTCGCCCACGTTCGGGTAAACGCGCAAAAAACCTCTGCATGTAATGTTGGTTTTTTTCTAACTCATTTGGAGGTCCGATAGGCACTACCGACACGCCTCGCGGATCGAGAAAACGGGTGAGACGTTTTATAATACCCCCCTTACCCGCAGCATCCGGGCCTTCTAGAACAATAAGGACTCTACCAACAGGGTGTGCATAGATCTGTTGTTGCAAGGCTACCATCTCGCCCTGAAGCCCAAGAAGTACCGACTCGTAGTCCTCTTTAGATTGAAAGAACTCCTGCGCTGCCCTGTGGGCAGAGATCGGAAGGATGCTTTTAAAAACTTTATGCTCTCTAGAGGAATTTTTTTTTCTCATGCTCTTATTGGGACCTTAATCGAAGTGGACGGATTTGTCTCAACATGAAATACAAGAAAACTATGGGAACTTTCATGCCGCCAAGCTCAAAGATTTTCGTCCGACCACTACAGCCTCACGACCCAAGAATTGGCGATCTCATCGAAAAACATCCAGAGTCGAAAAAAAAATTTTTTCTCGTTGGCTACCCTGATGATGAGGGTATCTATCTTAGCGGCGGCAGAATCGGCGCTCGCACGGCACCGGACGAAATACGAAGACATTTCTACCGCATGACTCTGCCCCTTCGAATGAAGCCTCATAACCACGTTAGCCCGGTTCACCTTCATGACGCTGGCAACCTTGTGATCAATCCTTCTGAGTCCCTTTCTCACAGGCATGAGGTCGCATCCCTGATGACGCTATCACTGCTTAGCAAAGGATACCGCGGACTAGCTCTAGGAGGCGGTCACGACTACGGCTATGCGGACGGAAAAGCGTTTCTCACATTTAACAAAATGAATCCTGCAAACGTTCCATCCTTTAAGCTTCGACCGTTAGTTTTGAATTTCGACGCTCATTTTGATGTGAGATCCCCAGACAAAGGCCTAAACAGTGGGACGCCCTTTTTTCGACTCTTAACAGAGTTCAAGGATAGTTTTGAATTCGTATCCGTAGGTATGCAATCTCAGTGCAATAGCCAAGCTCACCTGGATTGGCTTAAGGAACGAAGATGCAGTGTCCTTCTTTGGGAGCAGATATCTGATTCTGGAAACCCAGAGAAATGTATGCGCAAGTTTCTGTCGTCTTTTCTAAAGCCTACACGTCCAACGTTTATCAGCATCGATATTGATGGGTTTAGTAGCGCTTATGCGCCTGGTTGTAGCCAGAGTTTCGCCACTGGCTTTGAGCCAGAGGTGTTCCTAAAGATCTTAAATTATATACTCACCCACTCAGCTACCCAGCTCATGGGGATCTACGAGGTCTCTCCACCCCTTGATTCAGGTGTCATGACTTCGAGGCTTGCGGCCCAGCTTGCTCATACCTATTTTAGGAGCATAGAGGAGCAGAAATGTTAGAGATTAGTGGGTCAAACGTTGGGTTAAGAGAAGTATGGAATGCATCCCTTGGGACGGAGAAATATACTCTAAGCGTTCAAGCTAAAGCTCAGATGGAAGCCTCATACAATTTCATCCAACAAGAAATTGCCCGAGGCGAAGTTATTTATGGGGTGAACACGGGCTTTGGTTCTCTCTCTTCAATTCGCATCTCAGATACTGACATTGAGACCCTTCAAACGAACATCATCAGGTCTCACTCTAGTGGAATTGGAAAGCCGTTTAGCAAAGAACAATCGCGGGCGATTATGTTTTTAAGAGCTAACGCGCTCTCAAAAGGGCACAGCGGCATCAGACCTCACGTCGTAGATAAAATCTTAGAATTCTTAAATGCCGATGTGATCCCAGTCATTCCGTCACAAGGCAGCGTGGGTGCTAGCGGGGATCTAGCTCCACTAGCACATCTTGCGCTGACATTAATTGGCGAGGGAGAGGTTTGGCAAAACGGCGCGATCGTAAGCGCGGAAGAGAGCTTAAGAAAACACGGCATCAAACCGCTACAGCTTAAAGCAAAAGAGGGTTTGTCGCTGATTAACGGCTGCCAGGTTATGACCGCAGTAGGATTTCTGCACGCTTACCGCGCGAAGCGCTTATTAGAAATTTCTGACGTTGCGGGCGCGATGTCTTTAGACGCGCTCATGGGAAGTCGTAGTGCTTTTGACCCGCTGATTTCTGCCAGCAGACCCCATCTAGGCGAGCAGAAAACCGCTAGGAATCTGAGTAAAATTCTTGGGACTTCGTCTACACTCTCAGAAGCCCACGCCTCTTGTAATCGAGTCCAAGACCCCTATTCACTAAGGTGTATGCCCACCGTGCACGGAGCTGCAAAAGATGCTCTTTCTACTGCATTAAATGTTTTAACTATCGAGGCAAACTCCAGTACCGATAATCCGCTTGTTTTTGCGGAGGAAGGAAAAATTTTATCTGGAGGAAACTTTCACGGAGAACCCGTAGCGTTCCAGTTGGATTTTCTTGCGATTGCCTTATCCGCCATAGGGAGTATTTCAGAGTGCCGTATTGAGAAGTTAATAAACCCTGCGATGAATTATGGGCTGCCTCCCTTTCTTGCAAAAAACCCAGGACTTAATAGTGGCATGATGATCGTAGAAGTCGCTGCTGCGTCGCTCGTGAGTGAAAACAAAATTTACTCTCACCCAGCATCTGTGGACAGCATACCCACGAGTGCGGATAAAGAAGACCACGTAAGCATGGGTACTATTGCAGCTAGAAAATTTGGCAAAATCACAGATAATGTCGAACATATCCTAGCAATGGAACTACTATGTGCCTCTCAAGCGCTGGATTTGAGACGCCCCTTAAAGTCATCAGACGAAATTGAAAAAATACACTCCTCGATCAGAAAGGTTGTCCCGTTTGCTGACACAGACCGAGTTTTTGCTCATGATATTAATGCCATTGTTTCTATCATAAATAGCAATGAACTTACGGACATCATTCATCGGGAGATAGGAGAACTCGAATGGTAAATCGCTCGATACGCGCCCCACGAGGAAATTCTTTAAATTGTAAGGGTTGGCTCCAAGAAGCTGCTTTTAGAATGATTCAGAATAACTTAGACGCAGAAGTTGCAGAACGACCAGAGGATCTAGTGGTCTACGGTGGCATCGGAAAAGCTGCTAGGAACTGGGACTGCTATGATAAAATTCTTTCTACATTAAAAACTCTGGAGAATGATGAAACTCTACTCATTCAATCTGGAAAACCAGTAGGAGTCATTCAAACTCATCCAGATGCTCCTAGAGTGTTGCTTGCTAACTCGAATCTCGTTCCAAAGTGGGCAACCTGGGATGTTTTCCATGAACTCGACCGCAAGGGGCTCATGATGTACGGCCAAATGACTGCTGGCTCTTGGATTTACATTGGCACTCAAGGCATCGTGCAGGGCACTTACGAGACGTTCGTTGAGGCTGGAAGAAGGCACTTCGGCTCTGATTTAGCGGGTAAAATAATTCTGACAGCAGGACTCGGCGGGATGGGAGGGGCACAGCCACTGGCGGGCGTTTTTGCAGGTGCTTGCGTGCTCGCCGTAGACGTAGACCCCACTCGGATAGCTAAACGACTAGAAACGAAGTACATCGACGAGATAGCACCAAGCCTAGAAGAAGCAGTCCAGCGCATCAGGTCGTATGCTGCTACTAAGACCGCAAAATCGATTGGCTTAGAAGGCAATATGGCAAGCGTCATACACGAGCTGCTGGCGATGAACTTTATACCCGACCTTCTCACCGATCAAACCTCTGCACACGATCCTTTAAATGGCTATGTGCCTGAGTCACTCTCGATTTCAGAGGCTGCGGGACTACGAAAATCCGATCCAAAAAAATACGTCGGACTTTCCACGCAGTCGATGCGCAAGCATGTTGAGGGAATGCTCGCGATGAAGAGTCGCGGGGCGATTACTTTTGACTACGGAAATAACATCAGAGCCGTAGCCCTAGAGGCTGGATGCAAAGAGGCGTTTTCTATTCCAGGTTTTGTACCTGAATACATTAGGCCTCTTTTCTGTAAAGGAAGCGGTCCGTTTCGTTGGGTGGCGCTCTCAGGAGATCCTGATGATATCCGCGTGACTGATCAGGCGTTGAAAGAACTCTTTCCGCACAAAAAGCCTTTACTAAATTGGTTAGAAATGGCGGAAAAAAGAATCGCCTTTCAGGGACTGCCCGCTAGAATATGTTGGTTAGAATACGGTGAAAGAGCTCTTGCAGGACTTAAGTTTAATGAACTTGTAAGAACTGGAAAAGTAAAAGCACCTCTCGTTATTGGCCGTGATCACCTAGATTGTGGCAGCGTTGCCTCTCCGAATAGAGAGACTGAAGCCATGAAAGATGGATCAGATATGGTAGCGGATTGGCCCATTTTGAACGCATTTTCGAATATCGCTTGTGGATCTACGTGGGTCAGTTTTCATCACGGAGGTGGCGTGGGAATGGGATACAGTCTTCATGCTGGCCAAGTGATTGTCGCTGACGGGACTGAGGCCTCGGATCAAAGACTAAAACGCGTACTCACTGCAGATCCAGCGATGGGGCTATATAGACATATAGACGCTGGATACGATGATGCAAAATCGGTCGGACAAGAGCGCGGCCTCAAGATGCTGTGGTAGGACAAACGATGTATTTGCTTCGTGATTTTAAAGAAATCCTCACTCTAAAGGGCGCTACCGAAAAAAAAGGAAGGCATGTTGGACTAGAGGATATGTCTGTTATCAAAAACGCCTCAGTCATTGTAGAAAAAGACAAAGTAAAATGGGTCGGTTCTTTAAAGAAGCTCCCCGAAAAATACAGAAAAAAACCACTCAAGGAATTGTTTTATAAAAACAAAACCCTTTTACCCGGATTCGTAGAATGCCACACACATACTGCATTTATGGGCTCCAGGAGCCACGAGTTCGAGTTACGTCAAAACGGCGTATCCTATAGAGAAATCGCAAATCTTGGTGGCGGCATTCAGTCTACTGTCCATGCTGTAAGAGAAAGTAGTTTATCTCAAATCAAAAAAACGCTGCGTTTAAGAATTGCTCGGTTTATTTCTCAGGGAGTTACAACACTAGAAATAAAGTCTGGATACGGTCTTGATCTTAATAGTGAAATGAAACTTTTAAAAAGTATTCAGGCGCAAAATCAAATTCGCACCATCAGTACATTTCTAGGACCTCACTCTTTACCGCCTGAGTTTAAAAAAACAGCAGACTACATTCAGAATCTCATTTCTGTGCAACTACCGAAAATAAAAAAACTAAAACTCTCTCAAAGAGCCGACATTTTTGTCGAAGATGGTTTTTTTTCGCTCTCTGACGGTAAGAACTATCTTGAGGCTGCTAAGCGCTTGGGTTTTGAGCTCACAGTGCACGCTGAACAAATGTCTCAAACAGGCGCCGCTCGTTTAGGCGTCACACTAGGTGCACGATCAGTAGATCACTTGGTTGAACTCTCAGACTCAGACATAGCCGCTGTAGCAAGATCCCAAACCACCGCAGTGCTACTACCGACTTCGGATTTATATCTCAAGATACCCTATCCACCCGCTAGAAAACTCCTAGACCAAGGCGCTAGGGTCGCTCTTGCCACAGATTTTAATCCTGGCACCTCACCGACTCAAGATCTCTCACTCGTAGGACTCCTTGCTAGATTAGAAATGAAGATGACTCTTCCAGAGGTGATCGCAGCCTATACAATCAATGCTGGATACGCGTTAGGCCTAGAGGATGTTGTTGGCGCGATTCTCCCGGACAGATCCGCAGATCTTCTTATTCTAGATGCTAACTGGACTGATCTGTTTTATTCAGTCGGATGCTTGCCTGTGAGCGAAGTCTGGAGTCGTGGACGAAAAACGTATTCCAGCTAAGTATCTAAATAAATCTTGAGACTTCTCACTGACTCATGATTCATGTACTTTCTGCTCACAATGAGCCCTACTAAGAAAAATCAACCACTCTCCGTACTTCTTCTAGAAAACGTTCACACGGCTGCCGTCGATTTATTCCAAGCAAACCACTGCGAAGTGACGTCGCTAAAGACAGCCCTTTCTGAGAACGAACTCATTGAAAAACTAAAATATTTTCAGGTTCTTGGGATTCGAAGTAAGACCCAGATTACTGAGAAAGTGTTAAAATCTTCTAAACATTTACAGGCCATTGGTTGCTTCTGTATTGGCACCAATCAAGTAGATCTTACGAATGCAAATATATTAGGAGTGCCTGTTTTTAATGCGCCTTTTAGCAATACACGCAGTGTCGCTGAAATGGTCATCGCAGAGATCATCATGCTAGCTAGACAGCTAGGAGATCGTCTACGAGAGGTGCATGAAGGTAAGTGGCGAAAAGTCTCTCAAGAGTGTTACGAAGTCAGAGGCAAAACCCTAGGAATCTTGGGTTATGGCCATATTGGAACCCAAGTCAGTCTTCTTGCTGAATCACTCGGGATGAGGGTGAGGTATTACGATATCGCAACCAAGCTAGCGCTTGGCAACGCTTATGCTTGTCGCACAGTCCACGACCTGCTTACGACCTCAGACTATATTTCTATTCACGTCCCAGAGACCGAGCTGACAAAGAATATGATTTCTAAAAATGAACTTAGTTCCATGAAAAAAGGCTCGTATCTCATCAACGCTAGCCGTGGCAGCGTTGTGGATATCGCAGCGCTATCTGAAAGCTTAAAAGCTGGGCATCTCGCTGGTGCGGCTATAGACGTTTTTCCATCGGAACCAGAAGGCAATAGCGATGGGTTTCAAACAGAACTCAAAGGCCTAAAAAACGTGATACTCACCCCTCATGTAGGCGGCTCGACCGAGGAGGCTCAAGAGAATATTGGCAGAGAGGTTGCCACCAGTCTTACTCGTTTTCTAAGAGTAGGTGCGACGACAGGGGCTGTGAATTTTCCTCAAGTAGAGGTTTCTCCAAATGATCGTACAAGTCGCATTCTGAATGTTCATAGAAACGTACCAGGCGTTCTAAAGAACATTAACAGGATTGTGGGCGATCTTGGCGCCAATATTCTAGGCCAAGTACTCTCGACTGATACTAGTATTGGTTACTTAATCATAGATCTTGAGAACGATGTCTCAGAACAAGTCAAAGATGCGGTGTCGAAACTCGACACGAGTATTCAAACGAGAATTATCTAAAATATTTAGCGTTTTAGTCGAAAATCTTACCAGGATTCAAGAGATTCTTGGGGTCGAATATTTTCTTTATAGCTCTAAAATAAGCTATTTCTGATTGAGTTCTTGAGTAGTTAAGAAAATCTTTTTTTAACAGCCCTATCCCGTGCTCTGCAGAGATACTGCCTTTGTATTTGTTAACCAGCTTAAAAAGATCGTGGTCAACGACGTGGGTTTTCTGCAGAAACTCTTCTTTAGAAACTGAGTCGGGCTTCATGATATTAATATGAAAATTTCCATCCCCTATGTGACCGAAGTTACAAATCTCCCAGCCTGGATAGTGCGAACTAAAAAACGCATCCATTTCAGAACAAAATCCTGCAATCTGATTTATCGGAATAGCGACATCGTTTTTGTGCGGCAGTCCCGTGGCAAAAAGACTCTCAGCAACTCCCTCCCTGTATGCCCAGAATTCCGCTACTTGTTTAGGGTTCTGAGCAAGCAGCCCCTCTTTTACGATTCCAAGGTCAAAGAGGCGCTCTAACCAGGAATCTAAATCTTTCGCTTCTTCAGCTTCCATGACGACATAGCAGTCCGTGCGGTTCTGAAATGGTAGCGGAAAACCTCGATTACGGATCACACGCGAGAGGCAAGCATCAGTCAGAAACTCATAGGCCATAAGAGTAAAGGGTCCTCTGCGAGCTTCTTCAAAAAGCTGTAAGACGTGATCTAAACTCTCTACAGAGAACATGAGTGTATCGAGTTTCTGTGGAAGCCGGTGGAGCTTAAGAATCGCCTCTGTGATAATACCAAGCGTTCCCTCGGTCCCAATAAAAAGCTGTCTTAAATCTAGACCCGTGTTGTTTTTCTCAAGAGCGCCGTTAAGTTCAAGCACTTCTCCATCGGGAGTGACTACGGTAAGACCCAGCACCCAGTTTCTAGTGAGTCCGTATCTTAAAACTCTGATGCCGCCCGCGTTTGTAGCGATATTTCCGGCCACATGACTTGAGCCTTTAGAGGCGAAATCTACAGGCCAGGTGAGCCCATAGGGCTCGCAGTGCTGATGAACTGCTTGAGTGATGACACCTGCCTCTACTTGAAGCGTAAGACTCCTGACATCAGGCTCACCCATTTTTCTCATCTTTGTGAGTGAGACGACTAGCTCTTTATTCTTTGCAACCGCTCCGCCCGCAAGCCCAGTGCGTCCGCCTGAGGGAACGACAGGGATGTTGTACTCATAGGCTAGCTTCATGAGCTTGGATACTTCCTCAGTGGACTTAGGAAATGCTACGGCAGACGGATCGGGCTCATAGACTTTCGTCCAGTCCTTCCCGTATTCTTTAAGGTCGGCTTTGTCTTCAGTTAAAAAATGAGGCCCAAAGTGAACTCTCACTTGTTCTTTGAATTTCTCGAAATCATTAGCCATAGGTGAAGGCTTGTTTACAAGAGTCGCTGTATTTTTACCAGAACTGCTAGTCGAGGAAGTATAGGAAACCTCACTTTAGAAGCGGATACTGGATATCGAGCCGAGCCCAATCCTCTTTTGAAACCACGCCAGTTGTCGTAGACGACATCAGATCATCCTCACGAAACTGAGACTCATATCGGCAGGATTCATTATCCCATAGCACATAATACTTATCTGGAAAACCGATCACATGACCGATTTCGTGTGCGATCGACCTGGCCTTTACTTCGTTGTACAGAGCTACTTTTTTCTCTGACCTAGACACAAACGACCGTCCCCCAGTGCCAGGCATCAGCACCATTGAGAATAACTCGGGAGACTTCGGCATCCAGTGCATTCGAACGTTAAGATTATTACTCTTCCAGAAGGCTTCGATATACCGATCAAAAACACTAACTACAGATTCAAACGGGCCAGCGTAGATGGGTACCCATAAGTTACTTCCTTCACGCCTGATTTGCGGATTCTTTCTAAACCCAAAGTTACTCTTGATGTCCATTTGAATGTATTTTTCGAGAGTTTGAAGTGCTTCTAGCTTTAAATCTTTTTTGGAAAAATCGGAGAGAAGACTTGAATAGTCTGCTTGTTTTTCAAGCCATTTTCCTTCCTCTTTATTAAAATCGAGACGATCACAGCTACTCGTGTTCTGTAAACACTTTGTCACCTTCTTAGAGATCCCCTGTAGAAATTTTTCGTCATTGTAACCCACCGCGTACGCATACCCTTTGAGGATGCGATCTTTATCATCAGTAAGTATGCCTCTTACTTGTGAGTTTAAAATACTCCAAAGCCTAGGGTCTGTGCTTTGAGCGATTGTCTTATAATCCGTAATGATTTCATCCCATGAATAGTGGTCAGACCTAAGTCCGGGTCTTGCTTTGAATTCTTGTGCTTCTTCTCGCACTACGATTGGACCCACTTGAACATATGTATACCTAGGATCTTTTTCCCCAGCGCTCGGTGAGGTGGAGAAATCTTTGATCGCTTGTTGGCGTGCGTCCAGCTCGCTTGCGATTTTAAGCATCTCTGAAAATCGGCTGACATCACACGCGCTTAAATTTTTACCTTGGGAGAAAGATTTTACAAGCGGGGTAATATCCCCTTCAATAGGCTCAGAGTGTTCTCTGAGATGAGTTCCCTCAAGATCTGACTTTTTACCCCCACCACAACCAGACACAAACACGCAGAGCAGAACTAAAAAACACATGAATTTACGATAGTTACATCCGTCGTAATAGTGACTGAGCAACCTGTGATAGGGCGTAAAGATGACATTCATGCGGAGTTTCTACTTATTCAGACCATATAAGTCAACTATTTAATACATAGATACTATTTAACGCTGACGTGAAACATCGAAAGCTGCGCCCATAGGTATCGAAATCACGGTTTTGAATATCCTTAGGAGGCGGCCTTTAGGTCATCGATTTCGAGCTCTGTGGATGCCTCGCGCGGTTTTTCCGGTAGGTCGCTCCGTTTTCGTTAGGCAATCCCAGTGCTTTAGTCTTGTTCGAGGAATTATTATATGTGAGGGTCCGGCTGTTTAAAACCGTCATCGCGGTGCTCGGAAATCCCATGATTTACCAAGCAAGGCGGGAGGTAGAAACATTGGTTAGAAAACCTGAAGGAGACTTTATGAAAAAACTATTAATCGGATTGCTAGCCCTGGGATCAATCTCAACATTTGCAGAAAATGTAAAACTTGAAGCGAATGTTAGGGAATTTCAGTCATTTTATAAGGTTTCAAGTATTGCTTTACTAAACTCTAGCCCGTTTCACAATTTCTATTCATTGAAGCCGGGTTCCGATAAAAATCAAATTTGTCAGAAGCTTGGGCTTGGAAGCTATATTCACGGAAGTAAGAAATCAGTAATGGGAACACATTCAGTAATATACGGACGCTCGCTAAGCTTAGACATTACAGCTAGCGCTGAAAATGTTGAAATATCACGCTCTGAGATCCTCGCCTCTATCAAGTGCAAAAAACAATCAAATCTCGGAGACGGAATTGCAGATCAAGTGAGTGATCGAGAAGATGAACAGACTTTTTTAGGTACCGTGGAATATGGCGACCCATTATTTGATGCTAAAATCACTTCGGAAAACGGAGAAAGTCAGGTTAAGACGATTTATTCACCAGTGATCGGTACTTTTTTTAGTAAATTAGGCAACCGCAAGGATTCTTGTGTGGGTGCAAGCGCAGGACAAACTATCAAGCAGGGCGATACGATTGCTTGTATAGAAGCGATGTTCATTGTTCAAAAGGTCCAAGCTGACTTTAGTGGAGTAATTGTGAAAGAATACATTAACCACTGACCATCGATCCAGTCTGCGTCCATAAATGCAAAGAACTTCTGCGCAGAGCTATAGAAGGCTGTGCTGTTAACTCTCACTAACTAACTCTCACTAACTAACTCTCACTAACTAACTCTCACTAACTAACTCTCACTAACTAACTCTCACTAACTAACTCTCACTAACTAACTCTCACTAACTAACTCTCACTAACTAACTCTCACTCAAGCCTGTTGCTCAACATGGTTGGGACGACTGCCTGCCGACTGATACTAATTATGTGTCCGAACGTTGCCGGCAACGTTCAGTGGTGTTTGGGGGTTTTCACTCGCACTGGACTTCGGATTCAGCTGAGATCATTTGTCATGATCTAAAAAATGGTTGGCTCGACTGGGATGATTCCCACCCGTCCTTGGGTGGGAACTCCTTCGCTTGCACTCCCGAGCGAGTGCGTACGCACTCGTGTGAAATTTACCATGACGGTAAATTTCACGAACCAGCTTCGCTGGTTCAATCGCGCTACGATTTAAATTTTTATTGGGATGAGTTTGTGGTGATTTAAAAAATGGTTGGCTCGACTGGGATTGAACCAGCGACCCCTACCGTGTCAAGGTAGTGCTCTCCCGCTGAGCTACGAGCCAATATTTTTCTAATCAAAGTAAGAGCAGTAGGAGTGCCACAGGCTTGCGAATCGAGTCAAGCTAAGAGATGGGTTTCTGCCTCCTGAAAGGAGACTGAAAACTCTGCCTTAATAGCGCTTAAAGTTATGCCAAGCGCTCTTCTCATGTGTGCTTCTTGGTCCCCTACCTCCTCACCGCTCTCCTCTAGAAACCCAGCCCGAGCATTAGATAGACCGCATGGATGAATCGCATTCCAGTCCTCGGAATGAGGATAAATGTTTAACGAAAACCCATGAGTTAGAATGCCACGCGACACCGAAAAACCCATAGAAGCTACCTTAGAGACCCCGTCTGCTGCCCAAATCCCAAGCCGCTCTCCTGTTCCGCACTCAAAGTCTTTCGCGTATTCTTTACTTAATTGCCTTCTTAGAGCGCCCATCAGGCGCGCAGAGTAGACTTCAATCGAGAGCACATCACTCGATTTTCTACTGCCGCTATTTAAAATTTTATCTAACCGCTCTACCCAGAAGAAAACCCACTGACCGGGCCCATGATAAGTCTCATAGCCCCCCCGCCTGACAGCAATCGCTTTCACTCCCGTGGCCTCTACCGGACCAAGACCGTTTCTCCAGCCTCTGAGACCTAAAGTGTAAACCGGTAGAACCTCCGCACAGATCATGCAGCCCAGCTCATTATCGCTGTGCTCTAGTCTCTCACGGCACTCTCGTTCAAGCGCAAGAAGGTCTGCAAAATCAACGCGCCTGATTTCTTTAATATAACTGAACCACGTCGCCCTCTCCAAAATTACCTCCCGTGTGGGTTTCAGAAAGAGCGCCATCTTGCCCGATAAAATCTAGAATTTCGAGTGTCCCTTTTAACTGTCCGGGAGACCGTCCTAGGTAAGCTCCTGACTGAGGATCATAGAGGTCCTCACCTGCGGTAAAAACTTTTAGAATATCCCCCACCATGAGTCCTGCTGCTCTCCCGCTATTTAAATAGATTCTACGGCCGGTGATTTTAGCAATTCTTCCTTGCCAGGAAAGCTTCTCCGCCACCTTCGAACAGTCCCTCGAAAGATCGCGCACAGCATCCGTCACAGCTCGTAGTAAAAGTTCACTTCTAAACTCACGAGACTCGAGCGACTCCTCGTCTACAGCGACTCGGGTTGAGGCACTGGATCTACCAATTTTGCCGAATGAACCAAGTTCTTTACCTGTCGTTGCATCATAGATTTTTATCTCGACTTGCGCAGAGGCTTTCATCTCTTTTTGTTTAAAAACTCCGACCTCATCTTGGCTGGCTCTAAACTTCAACTCAGACACGCGTCCCACCATCACCGCCGAGACACCTCTCACTCGGGCCTCTGAAATCAACTGCGCTACCTGGATTTTATCGCCAGCAAGAAAGTCACTCGTCTTCTTGGGTGTTCCCTCTTGATCTGGTTTTAAAACAAGAACCTTCCGACTTAAATAAAGCCCTCTCTTTAACTCATCCGACCCCACTCGGTCGACAGGAACATAATCTAACGGCGTATCATTCCAAAAAGGCAGCACCCAAACCTTCTTCTTAGGCTGCCCACTAAGTGCTTCACTCCCCGCGCCCTCGGGCTCATCAAATTCTGCTCGGTAGGGGGATTCATTATCTCGATACTCCACCGAACGCGCGCATCCCCCAAGCACGCATAAAAATAAAGCTATCTGTGAGAATTTAACACCGTCTCCGCGTTTAAACCTATTCACCGCTAACCCCTCTTTCATTAGTTTGCTTGGGCTGCATCCTCATACGCACGAGACCTTGTGTGCTGCTTGCGACCCAAACCCACTGAGTACCATTTGAATTTTTATTTGAAACACCCTTAATTTCAGCCTCCGTCACACCAGATACACTAAGTGAGGCAAGTTCTCTTGAGATCACTTTATCCGTGACTTCGCTGGTAGGTTTATAAGCTTTGATCGCATTTTTTAACTCATTAACCTCCGAGTAGTCTTGGGCGTTTTCTATTTCCACCACCAGTGGAACCGCCAGCGCCTGCGGCGGAACCACGACGTCCGCTATCGCCAACTGACCTACACCGAACGCGCCTACCCCAATTGCTAAGATAATTTTCTGTATCACTAGCCTAGTTTAGCTAGAGAAGTTTAATCACGGGACCGGCAAAAAGTTTCTGCACAGATTCGACTAGTTTTGCAGACCCATCCACCCCTCTGCCCTCAGGCAGGTCTAGGGCTGTTTTAAAGTTTTCGCCCTGAAGGGTAATTTTGACGGGGTAAGTACCTCGGTGCCCCAGGAGGATCGAGTTTAAATCCCGCAACTGCTCAGGCGCAACCTTATCTAGTGATAGTGTAATAAGCACTCTCTTGGTGCGGCCTCCGTGGGCCTCTTCTAGATTTCGTAGACTCTTTATCAAGATCTTTACCTGCTCAGGGTTCTGGCTATCCACCTCGGCATGAATCAGCACTGGCTCAGCCTGAGTAATAGCCAGACTGATGGCTGACTCGAAATCCGCGAACGGCTCCGGAAAAACAATCCCTTCTATAGAGCCACTGAGATCTTCGACCTTTAAAAACGCCATTCGGCTGCCTTTTTTAGTCACGATTTCCTTGGACTCTGTAATCAGTCCCGCGATTTGCACGGTAGGTTTAGGTGGCGGTTTACCGTTTCTCCAGCCCCCACCATCACCACCTGCCTGCATCTTCGGGGGTTCGGTTTTCACGCGCTCAATGTCCCATCCTAACCAGTCCTTACACACAGACTGCCAAGCATCCATGGGATGACCTGAAACAAAAAAACCCACTGTTTCTTTCTCTGTTGTAAGTCTTTTTGCCCTAGAAAAATCGGGCTCTTCTTTGAAAATAGTACTTAACGATACGAGCGACGGGATCGTGTCGGATTGAAAACTATCAAATAAAGAGCTTTGACCTCGTTCCTTCTCAGCAAACTCTTGGTTTGAAAACGCTAATAAATTCTCAATCGAGGCTAATAGAGTGGGCCGGTTATAAGCTCCTGAGACTGCGCCAAATGCCCCCGATAAGGTCAGCGCTTCGTAGACCTTCTTATTCACCCTTCGGGGGCTTACGCGTTTAGCAAAATCAATCATGTCTTTAAACAATCCTTGTTTATCACGCGCTTGAATAATCTCATCCACAGCAATACTACCCACACCTTTAATCGCTTCTAACCCAAAGCGAATGGCTTTGGTTCCGCCCTCTAGAAGCTCTACAGAAAAAGGCTTGATCGAATGATTGACAGAAGGAGGTAGAATGGGAATTCCGTGTTCTCTGGCATCTTTCAGGTAGCGTGTGATTTTGTCGGTATCGTTAATCTCTGTCGTCATGAGCGCAGCCATGAATTCGGCAGGATAATGGGTTTTTAAGTACGCTGTCTGGTAAGTAAGAACACCGTACGCAGCTGAGTGCGATTTATTAAAACCGTATTCAGCAAACTTAGCCATCAGATCAAAAATCGCCTGCGCTTTCTCTAGTGGCACACCACGCGACACTGCGCCTTTTGTGAAGATATCGCGCTGACTTGCCATCTCCTCAGCCTTCTTCTTACCCATCGCACGCCTAAGTAAATCCGCCTGGCCTAAGCTATAACCCGCAAGCTCTCTTGCGATGCGCATGACCTGTTCTTGATAGAGAATCACACCGTAAGTCTCTGCGAGAATCGGCTCTAACGCAGGCAATTCATACTGCATTGCTTTTCTACCGTGCTTCCGGTCAATAAAGTCAGTCACCATTCCTGACCCTAGGGGACCCGGCCTGTAGAGGGCGTTGATGGCAGTGATGTCTTCAAGAGAGTTTGGTTGAATGCGTGAGCAGAGATCCTTCATCCCGCTTGATTCCACTTGGAACACACCATCTGTATCGCCCGAGGAAATCAGTGCAAAAACTCTTGGGTCTTTGTAGGAAATATCCTCTAACACGAAATCCTCATCGCGCCTGATAAGCTGAATCGCTTGATCGATGACGGTAAGTGTTTTTAATCCTAAGAAGTCAAACTTAATAAGTCCTATTTTCTCACCAGAATCTTTATCAAACTGCGTGACCGCGTCTCCGTCCTTAGACACGTAGAGCGGACAGTACTCTGAAATAGGCCGCTCTGTAATGATGACACCTGCGGCATGGATGCCCGGATTTCTTGTCAGTCCTTCTAGTTTCTTTGCGTTTGCGTACACGGCTCGCGCCTTAGGATCACTTTCAAGTTTTGCTCTAATTCTAGGCTCTTTCTCTAGGGCTTCATCGAGAGTGATTCCTAGGGTTTCTGGGATCAGCTTACTGATCTCGTCAGTCTCGGCGAAGCTCAGTCCCAGCACCCTGCCCACGTCCCTAAGAACGGCTCTGGTCTGAAGTTTACCAAACGTAATGATCTGAGAAACATTCTGCTCCCCGTATTTTCTTTTTACATAATCAATCACTTCGCCCCGCCGGTTCTGACAGAAATCCACGTCAAAGTCCGGCATTGAGATCCGCTCGGGATTAATAAAACGCTCAAAAAGAAGGTTAAATTCAATAGGATCGATATCTGTAATGTAGAGAGAATACGCTACCAAACTCCCCGCTCCCGATCCCCGCCCTGGGCCCACTGGAATAGAGTTATCCTTAGCGTATTTAATAAAATCAGAAACAATCAGAAAGTAGGCCGCAAAACCGGTCCGCACAATCATCGCAATTTCAGATTCTAATCGCTCCTCGTAGCTTTGTTTCGTTTTGTCCCAATCCGGCTCTTCGTGCTTATATTTAAATGCTTTTGATGAGAGTCTTCGGGAAAGCCCTTCTCTTGATTGTTTCTTGAAATACTCTAGGAGTTCGAAAGTTTCATCCGTCTTGTCAACACCTTCGGGCCTGAAGTCTGGCAAATGGTAGATTGGCTTTCCTTCTGCGTCTGTGAATTTAAGGACAACGTTGCAACGCTCAGCGATTTCTAGCGTACGATCACACGCCCCCTCAAAGCGCTCCATACTTTCTCGCACTAAAGCAGGAGGCTTAAGATAGTACTGGGGGGGGACTAAAGACTTTGGCCGACCTAAGTCTAGATTTCTTCCTGACTCAATACACTGTAGAATTTCATGCGCCTCTGCATCTGATTCTTCTAAATAGTGTACATCCACGGTGGCCACAGTTTTAACACCAAGCTCCCGCCCTATGTGGTCTAAGCTTTGATTAATCTGCTCGATCTCAGGCAGATCAGAATCCACTAAGTCTAAATACAGCCGATCGTTAAAGATTGTTTTAAACTTCTGAATACAGAGAGTTGCCTCTTTTTCTTGCTTCGACCACAGGCAATAGCCAGGTTCACTTTTTAGTCCACCCAGAAGCAGAATCAATCCATCACTGTATTTCTTTAGTAGATCTAAACTAGTTAAGCATTTAGGAGCACTAGGCATTCCTTTTTTTGCGGGCGGCGCAGACTTGTAGGATTCAGTCAGAATCTGACACAAATTATAGTAACCTTTTAAATTCTCACACAGAACAGTCACCTGATAAAATTTCGGTTTGATCCTGCCCGCGTGGCTACCAAATACAGCGGTCGCCCCCCCGGTCCACGGCAGATACCCTTCTTCTAAGTAGGAAATATCGCACCCAAAAATAGGCTTTATTCCCTTCTTTTTGGCCTCTTGATAGAACTCAATCGCACCAAAAAGATTATTCGCGTCCGTCATCGCCACAGCAGGCATCCCAAACGCACTCACACGTTCCATAAGGGAATCTATTGGGATCGCACCTTGTAAGATCGAGAACTGAGTGTGGACTTTAAGATGGATGAAGTTTGGGGGCGTTTGTTCCATGCGACCGAAAGGTCATATCCTTTTTGAAACAAGATTTCGACCCCACCTCGTGGAATTTAAACAAATAAACTTCGCTTTGGATATGCGAAATTATAAGGTCGACTGGGAAAGCGCGTGCTTAGCCATGATACTTAAGTATTCTCTCGAATCTGAAACATAGTTCAGCGCACTTTGGGTGAGAAAAGAAAGCTCCTCTGGCTTTAAAGGGCGCACGACCTTAGCGGGAGATCCCATAATCAGAGTCCCCTTTGGCGCTCTGAATCCTTTTGTCACAAGGCTCCCCGCCCCCACAATGCAATCTGATTCAATATGGCAATCATCTAAGAGTACGGCCCCCATGCCGACTAAGATGCGGTCCTCTAGCGTACAGCCGTGCAGCGTCACACGGTGGCCCACAGTCACATCATCTCCCACTTTAAGCGGACTCTTCACCCTCGTCACATGAAGGCACGAGTGATCCTGAATGTTCGTTCGCTTGCCAATGTCTATCGTATGTACGTCACCCCGAATCACGACTTGAAACCATACCGACGACTCTGCGCCTACAGTGACCTCGCCAATAATATCGCTTGAAGGAGCGATAAAACAGCTGGGATCAATCACAGGAAGTTTTCCGTGGTGGGGTAGAATCATAGGATGACCAGTTCTCCGTGAAGCGACAGTGCGGTTACATCGGTGATCTTTACTTTTACAAATTGCCCAGTCAGTGGACGCACACTCTCAGTGGCAAAATTAACAACCGCTTGGCAGCCCGTTCGCCCCGTCCACACGACTCCTACTTTACCGCCTTTTTTGACAAGATTCTGATGGCGAGCGGATTTCTCAACCAGAACGTCGTAGGTTTTTCCGATACGAGCTTGATAGAGCTTCTCTGTGATCTTGGTCTGATGAGTAAGGAGTGTATTTAGTCTTCGGTTTTTATTAGACGCGCTCACGTCATCGACAAGCTTCATAGCCTTCGTGCCCGGGCGCGGAGAATAAGCAAACGCGTAGACGTGTTCGTACTGCATGAGATCTAGAAGTTTTAACGTCGCCTCAAAATCCTCTTCCGTCTCGCCAGGAAATCCCACAATCAAGTCGGTCGAGATTCCTACCTCTGGGTTTAGTTGCCTTAGCTTCTTCATCTGATCTAAGTAGTCTTCGATTTTGTGATGCCTACCCATCGCTTGTAAAATACGATTTGACCCACTTTGCACAGGTAAATGCAGGTGCGGAGCAAGGAGCCCAACGCCCCCTTTTTCTGGACTTGCGTAGCACTCAATTAACTCGTCTGAGAAATCAAGCGGATGAGAGGATGTGAATTTTACGCGTTTCAGTTCTTTAAGTCTTTCATCTTGATCTAAAGCTCTCAGTAGCTGAGGAAAGTTCTCGTCGTGGTCTCTTGGGCCAACTTTTCCAATCACATTATGCAGCTCTAACGGGAGGCGATCTTTCAAGTTCTTATTGCCTTTTCCGAATGAGTTTACGTTCTGGCCCAGAAGTGTCACCTCTTTAGCGCCTTTAGAGACTAAATCTGCGACATCGTCTAAGACTTCATCAATCGTGCGGGACTTCTCGCGCCCTCTCGTAAAAGGCACAATGCAGTAGGTGCAAAATTTATCGCAACCCTTCATGATGTTCACAAAAACACTTACACCGACGTTATTTAATTCAGTTTTCGTCGAATAAGATTTCAAGCTATCAAAGTCAGTCGCTAGAACCTTGGGCTCTCCTAACTTCACTCGGTGAATCAGTTCGGGTAGATTCTCAATCGCATCGGGACCGAATACGAAATCGAGATAGGGCGCTTGCTTAAAGAGCCTCTCGCCTTCTAACTGACCGACACAACCACCCATGCCCATGATCTGTTTAGAAGCATTATAAGGGGGGAGTGACTCACTCCTTGTATGCCTGACTCTACCAAGGCTTGAAACCGCCTTATGCACGGCCTTATCTCTTACACTACAACCATTGAAAATAACGACGTCAGCGGCCTCTGCGCTCTCAGATTGTGTAAGCCCAGTTTCGGTGAGGAGAAATGACATCTTCTCGGTGTCTGCTACATTCATCTGACAGCCAAAAGTCTTAATGAAATAGGTCTTAGGCTCCTTATTCACAGGCAAAACAGCGTTCTTAGGATGGGGGTTCACGAGCGCTTTATTACCTTATGTGTGCCTAAAGTCCAAGTGCTTTCAAGTCTTTATGTCAAGGTAGAACCGAGACGGGTCCAGACTTTATTTTCTATTAGCCACATCAATAAAAAACCGTTCGATTATTAGCGTTGATTTTCCTACTTGCCGTTGACCGAGCAAAAGCACGTTTTTCTAGGTGTCACGAAGTTCAGCTTCTATATTTCTGGCGATCAAATGCTCATAATTCGCCAATTGTGAGCATTTGATCACCTTTTTTTCTTCTTTAATTACCCAGATCGCTGCTACCTAAGGCCTTGACGCTGAGATATCCCGGCGCCCCCCCCTCTACCCTGTGTCTATCTTCACCCACGGAAGGAGCACCCCGTGTGTTGATCTTATACATTCAAAGTTGAAAAATAGAGACTATGGGTCTTTTAAATCACCGTTACGCAAAATACATTAGAAATAAGCGGACACTCTTAGTACTAGGCTACTCTGCTGCGATGCTCGCCAACAATCCCTGTTTTGCTCAGGATTACAACGAAAGTCAAAAAGATAAGATGACAATCCAAGCAGAAAATACTTTGAAAAAAATACAGAAACTGACGTCGCCCCAGACCAACCCCGCGGGGAGTAGCGCCCACTCTAGCACCCACTCTAGCACCCACTCTAGCACCCACTCTAGCACCCCCCCTCAACCGCTTCTTCAAACCAAAGCCGACGCGGAGAAGGCGAATGATGAAGCCAGGAAACAGTACCGAGATGCTTTAACTAAATATGGCGCAAATAACGTAAAAACCAACAAAGCGAAAAGAGAATATCAGAATACTCAAGATAATTTATCCAATGCCAAAAAAGAGTTTAATAAAGGCAAAAAAAGCGCAGGTTTTAGTGGTGCTCATGAGGACTTAAACCGAGAAGCAGACGGAGTCGGCGCTGATTACGCAGGTGCTGACAGTTGTGCGATGTCAGAATCATCAGCAGAAAAATATCAATGCAAGAAAAGCCAGCGCAAAGTAGAGAATGTGCGGATTGGCACTAAGATTGGAGAAGAAGTCTTAGTCAAAGGGCTTGAAATCCAAAATGGAATGACCCTGGCTGAAGCAAACTCAGCTAGAAACCCTAACGAGCAAATACTTAAAGGCATGGAGGCGTCTGTCAAAGTAAATAAAAACGCGATGATCGCGCATATCGCAAAAGCAGGCGCGCACGGCATCGTGATAGCTGGCCTGGAGCACACGGCGCACAAACATAAACAGAATTTAGGTATAATTCATGAAAAAATGATGAACTTGGATATTGAATATAAAAAAGCTCAAGCTGATATTGCAGGTTCAAAGCTGATAACAGACAAAGAAACGGCGGCAAAACAACTTGCTGACGCCACGGAGAGAGCCAATAAAGCTCGTGCTGAATTCGGCAAGCTTGCCCAGATAAAAAAAGAACAGTTCGCTGCCCATGAACTTGTCAAAGGAGAGATTAGCGCGCAGGCGTTAAAAGCAGCTGGCTCTACAGCCCTCATCGCAGCGCACGCAAGCGTAGGCGCCGGAATGAAAAAGAACTATGAGACCTTTAAAAACGGCAACAATAACAACGGCCCAGTCACAGGAATCTGCGTTCCTAGTGCAAGTAACAACAACTGCCAAGGCGGACAACCCCAAGCCTTCAACATCCAATCAGGCCAAGGCGGGAATAATGGATTGTCTTTTGGTGACGGGACTGGTTTTGGAAACGGAGATGGAGTCGGTGATTTAGGTGATGCACCGGTTGCGGGCGACCCGAATGGAACCAATCATAACGGCCTTGGAAACCCAGCGGCCTCTCAAATGGGTGGTGCGGGTGCTGGTGGAAACACCGCTGGCCTAGCGCCGGCTGGATCTGGAGGCGGCGGCGCAAGTGCGAGTGGTTTCGGCGGAGGTAATAACGACGCAGGAGCTGGCGAGGACGAGGGCTTTGAATCGAAGTTCGGAGGAAATTCGAACTTTGCTGCACAAGGAAAAGTTCCAAACTCAGGCGCAGGGGGCAAGGGCCTAGGCGGAGGCGGTGGCGCTTTAGATAAAATGCCAGGGCTTGATCTTAACTCCATGCTTGGAAAACTCCTAGGCGAAGACAAACCTAAAGAAGAGGCAAGCCTGCTTCAACAAGCTGAAGCTGAGCGAGGATTAGCCTCTGATGGCGATGAGGGACTTTTATCTGCGGAGGAAAATATTTTTCAACGAATTCATAACACTCTCCAATTCAAACAGTCCCAAGGCTGGGTTGGTAGAAACTAATGAAACCTAAAGGATCTATGAAGCTGTATCTTTCTCCCGTTCTGACTGCCTATGCCTTACTCCTTCATGGCGGGACAGCACGCGCCGAAGGCGAAAATGTCAACGAAACCATGAAGGCTGCGGTAGACTCAACGAAGCAAGGTGAAAACGCCCAAATAGCTCGCGGAGGCGTGTGGACTGCAGCTTCTGTGTCATGTGGTGCCTTATGCGCTTCAAGCTCAGGCTCCTACAGCTGTGTTGCAGAATCAATACTAGGTGAATTATCCCAAGGGTTGATTGAAAAAAAACTGGGAAGCTCACTTCAATCCACTGCCACTAAGCTTGCAACCTCTGGTATCACCTCTGGAATCAATGGTGGCGGAAAAAACCTTATCACTACGCTTGGAAAGAAAAAAGCAGCTGAGAAAGCAGGCGAAAAAGTCTCTAAACAAGGTGCAAAAAAAGCTTCCGAAAAAATTGGCTGCGTAGTTGAAACGGCGAGTATGAGCTATACCGCCACCACCTCCTTTCTTGCATCCAATCAATTTAAAAATCATGGCACAGAACTAGAAAAAAAAAGAACTCAGTTATTTGAAAACGAAGGGAATAAACACAATCCTTTTGCCTACAACTCTCAAGAAAACGAGACTCCCACTCGCATGAATATCACCCAATCGGGACCCCAAGACGGTGACTCCTCTCACCCAGAGAATGGTTCAAAAAACAAAGACTTTTCAAAGACAAATCAGAACACCTCTAAATCTCCGTGCACGGATACCAGTACGCCCTCTAACTTCTATCGCTGCGCCTCCTCAAGTGACCCGCTTCTTGCTAAGGCTTATCCAGAAAAGCAGTTCGTAAAAGATTTAAACAACATGCTCGGAAATCGTGTGGGAGATTTTCTTAAAAACCCACCAAGGTCTACCGAAGACGCAATGAAATCTCTCACCCAAGGGGCGAGTGCTAACTTGAGAGACGCACTCAAAGACATCACAAAACAAAGCGCAGACCTCGCAAGATCAAACTATAAATCAGGTAGCGGAATGGCGATCGCTAAAGCTGGGAAATCAGGAACCCAAGCGGGACTCTCAGACCTGAATCTAGACTCAGGAGTTGATCCATCTCTTCAAGCATTACTAGATCAACAGAAAAAACTGCTCGAAGAGGCACAAGCGGGTCTCGGCGAAACTAGTCAAACAAGTGAGCCTTCCATATTAGAGCAAGAACTCGCAAACAGAACGCCAGCCCAAGAAGATGAAACCGCAAGCGATATCTCCTCCTCACCAGAGAGTCTATTCATCAGAGTCCACCGAGTCTATCAGCGGGCTTTTCATCAATAGACGTTAGAACGTCACTCAGTCTTGCTTGTCACTGATTTCAACCAACGGCTCAGACTTAGCTAGCTACTCTGCGTGCCGCGTATTTAAGACAGGCAGACAAGTCTTCTTGAGTAAGGTCCGGCATTTCTTTCAAAATTTCATCCACTGATAGGCCCGTGGCGTAAAGATCTAGTACATCAGCAACCCGAATCCTCATGCCACGAACGCAAGGGCGCCCACCGCATTGATCGGGGTTTGTGGTGATGCGTTTTTCCAGATTTTGGCCTTGACTAGTAGTCACAGGTATGGCTTTTCGTTTAATTTGGAGAGTAACATTTGACCCTCCTCCTCGGTCAGAAACTTCCTAGTGAAAACAATCGATTCCCGCTTCGTAACATCTTTTAAGCGAGAGTAAAAACTCGTTGGTTGATACCAATCTTTAACGCGCGTTTTGTCCGAATCCAAAAAATTAGATGTTAAGTTGATTCGGCTAAGTACAGTGTCTCGATCTATTTCCACGTTTAGACGTTTAGAAAAAGATCGCTCATCAAAGGGAAAAATAAGATGAATCGAAGCATCAAAATAGTACGCACCACCCGGGAGTCGGACTACATTTGCCGCATGTAACCCTATGAATTCACCTGATTTATCTAAGGGTGATGCGGTGAGGATTTGATACGGTAACTCTAATTGCTCAAAAACCAAGGCCGCTAACACAGATCTCTGCTCACAAGCACCAAACCCATTTTCCAAACAGAACTTGAGCGTATCTGTGGGGAAAGTATCTAGCACTGACGCTGCAGTGTCTGTTGTTCGCAATCGAACAGACTTTATACTATCAGAAGGAGGTGTTGATGATGGGAATCTTCGACTGATCTCATGATCAAGATGGCTTAGAAAACGTAGGTCGGCCACTTTCTGAGAATTAAGCTTTTTTTGACTCTTTTTCAGAAAGCTCAGGTTCATGTCAGAAATGATCGAGTGATCATCTCCCATTTCCAACATTTTTAGGTCGTCAGCAATTTTTTTTGCTTCAGACAATTCAGGCCCTAAAACTCTAGATTGTTTAAAATACCCTACTAAATTATTCCCGACGACTATCTTCTGACTGTAGTTATGGAACTCTAGGGCGTCCTGACTAACTACGAGAAAAATTCTTTTTCCCTGTTTCGGTAGCTCTGATTTTTTCTTTAGTACTCGAGGTAGATAGCTCACAAGAACAGCATTTTCGATGTGAGTTTCCTGGTTAAAAATTTCTGGAAACAATCTAGTTGAAAAAGCTTCGGACTCTAGCCGCACAGGAATCGTTTCATTATAGATATTTAATAGTAAATACCGTTGGTTTAAATAGGAATCCGGCAACACAGCGACAAGCTTAGAGGAATACCCGTGGACCGGAGAGTCAAGAGCCTTAAGGCACATAGCCCCTGCAATCGAAGGCGCCCAGAATACAAGAGTCACAAATAGAATTCGAAGTTTTTTCATAAATTCAGAAACAGTACGTAACTGAATCTTGATTCGTTGGTAACTAAAAAGTGGTGGACGAGATGGGATTCGAACCCACGACCCTCGCAATGCCATTGCGATACTCTACCAACTGAGCTACTCGCCCTCACCGAATTTTAAACCATAGTGAAAGAATCCCTTATCTGCCCGTGAACTCGTACGAGATCAAGATCTATTTCCCCTGGATTCTAGAGAGCGCCTGCCCCCCGTTACGTGAGCAAGTTGAGAGCAAGAATAGTTGACAACAACCATCAGAGCCGGATAAAGCCTTTCTCCCACTACATTTAAATGTTCGGAGGCTTTCATGCGGATTTCAGGCATTTTGACCACTCTTGCGCTCGTGCTATGTACACTTGTCCTACTTGGAGGAAGAGGTGCAATTGCCCAGGAGTCCGAGACCCCCAACTCACAAATCCTTGTTCAAGAACTTGGAGAAAAACTGAACCAGGCCTTTCAAGGGAAAGAAAATCGCTCTAAGGCCGTGCTCAAGCTCCTAAAAGACTTAAGTGAAACCGACGACAACCTGCTTAACATGATCGCACGCGGAGACGTGGATGTCGTGAAGGTCGAGATAAAAACATTTCAATCGAACCCCGATCCCGACAAACCCAATCAGAAAATTGATGACGACCACCTTGCGATTGACTACCTGAACGAATCTGTAAAGCGCATGGGTTTATCAGGTCCGGATAAAGGCATCCAGTTTATCTCGGTCCCAGTACCCGCAGACGAATCAATGAATCCTAGAGCCCAGCCCGCTCTCTCAAAATTTAAATCTCAAGCTAGAGACCTTGCCACGGGATACCTACTGCCTTTTGGACTGGCGGCCTTTGCCTGCGGGGCAGAGTACCTCACTGATAGCGGCGAATACACCGGAAAAGTGCTCCAGTCTTTTGCGATCAAATCCGCCGCCCTTGGAACTGTTGTGTTGGCCTTAGAATTACAGTTTAGAAAATTTAGTACCGCCTGGGGAAAGTTCTTCGAAAGTACTAGTATTTTCGGTTGGACTCCTAAGTTTCCTAGTTATGTGCATCCGCTAATTCAAAAAAACGCCGTTAGATTCTCAAAAGGTTGGTTTATAAACTTTGCATACGGTGCAATCGTCGTTGCTAGCACGCTTGGAATTGATACGGTTCTCACACAATATGTAGGCTATCCGAGCTCTATTAAAGGAGGCTACTCGCCAGCCACAGAACTCTCTAAATCACTCGTGAATGGATTTCTGTTCACAGGCACGATTACTCTCCTTCAGGCCTACTATCAAGATGCTGTGAATAAAGGGCTCTTAAGTGGAAGGGCGCGATTCGTAAACGAAGCGAAACTTGTTACCAGTGCAAACTTCCTCAGGAAGCTAGCGTGGTTTGGGGTCGGAGCAAGTGGTGAGATCAAAGGCCACATCGTAAATGCTCTCACACTTTTAGGTGGAATTTTCTACACACTCCCTCAGATAAAAGAGCGCGAGTACTACGAGCCCGCTAGACAGTTGTTGTTTAAAAAGCGTTTGTATGAAAAAAATGGACGCGAAGTGGTTTACGATGCTGAGGAGCAACTGATTCTAGATGTGTTTCGCAAAGACCGAAAATCAGAAGCCTGCAAGCTAGGACTTAGCGCTACTACGTAAAAAACACACCATCTTTAATGTAGAGGTCATTTCGGTCTACTCCGTAAGAGACCATCACCACTGGGCAGTTCGTAGCTTTTTCAATAACTTCAATATAGTCCTTCAGTGAGGAAGAGAGCGAATGTTTAGTACTAGAATTAATGTCAGACAGACGTTCAACTTTACTATAATGGGGGGTCATAAGCGATAAATCTAAGCCTGGGTACGCTTCGTCTATCTTCAACCCTTGATAAGTGTAGTGCGTACATATGAGAATCTCATCTAACTGTGCTAGCACATCGCATTTTGTTAAAATCAAACTGGTTAATTGAGAGAACTTCACCGCATATCTAAGTAGCGGTAAATCCAGCCATCCACACCGTCTTGCGCGGCCCGTAGTCGCACCGAACTCATTCCCAAGTTGTCTTAGCTTCTCCTCCAGCTCGCCACCAATCTGTGTCGGCATCGGACCCTCACCCACTCGGGTAATATAGGCTTTACACACTCCCACCCGGTGCTTAGGCCCAGCGCCACCGGAACCGATAGGTGCTGTAAGCGCATGAGTCTGAGAGGATGTTACAAAGGGATAAGTCCCGTAATCATTGTCTAACAGTAACCCTTGAGCGCCCTCATAGAGCATGACTTTACCTTGCGACTCAATCTCGTGCAGTAATGAGAATGTATCGCACACATGAGGATGAATAAACTTCCCTAATTGAAACAACTCCTCAACCTCGCTCTGCACACTCGGGCACTCGACACCGTAGTGCTTAAGTAGAACGAACTTCTCTTCTGTAAGAAGGGTGATTTTGCGGTTAAGGTTTTCAAAATCAAACAAATCAGAAACACGAATTCCGCGCCTTGATGTTTTATCCTCATAGGCCGGTCCAATCCCCTTGCCTGTCGTTCCAATTCGAGTCGTAGTCTGACGCTCGCGCGCTTGATCAAGCAGATGATGAAACCTTGTGATCACAGGGGCATGGAGAGAGACTTTTAGATTATGACCTGTGATCTTACACCCATGAGCAATCAATCCCTCGACTTCACTCTTAAACTGCCTAGGATCCAGAACCACTCCGTGCCCAATCACTGATAAAACACCCTCTGTCAGAACACCTGAGGGAATGAGATGGGTCACTGATTTTCTGCCATTGACCCACACCGTATGACCTGCGTTATGCCCACCTTGAAAACGAATCACCACATCGACTTTGCTTGCAAGATAGTCTGTGATTTTGCCTTTGCCTTCGTCTCCCCACTGCGCGCCGATGATCGCTAAAGATTCCATAGGTTCCTATTTACGCAGGTGAAGTGCGACTGGAAACATAAATCTAAACTGGCATCCCTAAACCCAATCAGGCACTCTCCCGCCCATGAAACAAGCCTTCACATACGACGATATTCTCTTAGTTCCCTCCTACAACCACTATGAATCCAGAAGGCTTGTGAGTTTAGAGATGACTGATAAGTCTGAAAAACTATCCCTCAAACTTCCTGTGATGACAGCAAACATGGACACGGTCACCGAGCATAGGATGGCGAATTTTATCGGCGAAAAAGGTGGAATAGGAATTCTACATCGGTTCATGTCGATTGAGAGAAATGTAGAAGAGTATAAAAAATGTACTTTTCAAACGGCTGTTTCCGTGGGCTGCGCAGAAGCCGATCTCGCAAGAGTAGAGGCCTTGAGAGACGCTGGCGCAAGTTATTTCTGCATCGATGTCGCGCACGCTCACGCGAAATATGTTGGCAAAACGCTAAAGAATCTAAGAGATATTCTTGGTGACAATGCCTGTTTAATAGCCGGTAATGTCGCAACCTATGCGGGCGCAGACTACCTGGCTTCGTGCGGCGCGGACATCATTAAAGTGGGCATCGGGGGTGGATCTGTGTGTACGACCAGAATAAAAACAGGATTCGGGGTCCCTAACTTGACTGCAATTCAGGAATGCTCGCGAGTGGGTAGGTCGATTATCGCCGATGGCGGCATACGTACGAGCGGTGATGTAGTCAAAGCGCTAGCCTTTGGCGCAGACTTTGTCATGCTAGGCTCGATGCTCTCTGGCACTAGGCCAACGCCAGGAATAGTGATCGAAAAAACAACCGAAGGATCCAGTGGCGAAGCAATGAAACTAAAAACGTACCGAGGCATGGCTTCGCGCGAAGTTCAAGAGGATCATCATGGCGGAGTGGCTGAGTGGAAAACAGCAGAAGGCGTCTCTACTTATGTGCCTTACCGCGAAGATGAAGACGCCATTATTGCAGACATTATCGGGGGACTAAGATCTGGTCTCACCTATGCGGGCGCAAGCCACATCAGAGAACTACAACGAAAGCTAGACTACGTCGTGATTACACCTGCAGGAAGGTTAGAGAGCTTGCCTCATAAGCTGATGCCCTCTACTTAAGGTCGCCGTGTTCTAATTCACGTCCTTCTGTGACGCCCTTAGAGAGCACTCTACCTGGAATTCCTACCACCGTAGACTCAGGCGGCACAGATTCCACGACTACACTGTTTGCACCCACACGGGATGCTCTTCCGATCACGATATTACCTAAAATCTTAGCCCCTGCCCCTAGGACTACCTGATCTTCAATCGTAGGGTGTCGCTTAACAGGACTTAAAGTTGTCCCACCCAAACTCACGCCTTGATAAATCAGCACGTCATTACCAATGACCGCAGTCTCCCCAATCACAACGCCTAAGCCATGGTCAATCACCACGCGCCCTAGCCTTGCACCGGGATGGATATCAATTCCGGTAAGGAACCTCGTTAACTCTGAAACAAATCTTGGCAAAAACGGAACCCTAAGCTGCCACAATAAATGCGCCAACCGGTGCAGCATGAGCGCCTTAAATCCAGGATATAGAAAAATAACCTCTAGTGCGTTCTTATAGGCTGGGTCTAGGCGTTTGAAAGACTGAATGAGTTTTATCATGAGTAAAAGGCATGGCTCCTGTTTAAGTTCTGCGTCGAACTCTGAAGGAAACCATGCCCTAAATGCAGATTTATTTCAGAGACTTTTCTATTGCAGCCTGAATGTTAATCATCCCAAATCCGAAGGTATTATTCGGTACTGCCGATCCAGAAACACCCCCGCACGACTGGCCACCTGTTTTTGCGATTGCAGTGGACCTCAGTAATTCGGTGGTCTCATCAATCCTTCCAATGAGTCTTGGATTCACACTCCATAAGAGTGCGACAGCGCCTGCCACATGCGGTCCCGCCATCGAAGTTCCAGACCACATCGTTTGAGCGTACTTCTTCCCAGGCACCGCAGAGCGGATCGACACGCCAGGTGCGACTACATCAGGACCTATTTGCTTGTCGAATTTAGAGGGCCCGCGACTGGAGAAGTTTGCGATTTTTTCGCTTCGATGATCGTAAGCTCCAACTTGAAATCCTAACTCCGAATGCCAAGCGGGAGGAGCTTCGATTGTGCTGCAACCCGGACCTTCATTTCCTGCAGATATCACGGTCATAATCCCAGCAGCTTTCATGGCTTGAAGCGCTGGCACTAACTCATCACCCGTGCATCCTTCTGAGCTTGGGCAGCCCCAAGAGTTATTAATCACGTGTGGGGCTTGCGCTGGATCACCTGCTGTCATCGGATCTGCGCCGTAGGCATACGGCGCTAAAAACCATTCAAAACACTCTAAATAACTGGCAGGCGTACCAGCCCCACCATCCATATTGCGACACGCAATCCACTGAGCTTTTGGTGCTACTCCGATGATGTTTTTATCGCCCTCTGCGCCAACAGCTGTCCCGATCGTATGTGTTCCATGATCCCCATCATCGCAAGGCGACCTTAGGTCATACCCGCAGCGGTTAGAAGCAATCGGTGCGTCTGCATGAATAGCGTCATGCCAATTCGTATCATGCTTTGCTGCAGTAGTTGCAGTAGACCGACCTCGGTAATTGTCTTTCAAAGCTGGATGATCAAACTCCACACCCGTGTCTTGCCCTCCAACAATGATTCCTTGTCCCGCGTTAGGATAGGCGGCCCAAACCTTATCTGCGCCTAAATAGCTGATATTATCACCTACCGCGCCTACTGAAATTCTTGCCCGCCTTGGATCTGACATCGGCACAAAAATAGGCTCATCCATTTTTACAGTGGGGTTGCCATAGATTTTAGCCACATCAGATCGAGTGGCTAGTTCCTTAACAAGTGCCTTATTTGCATTCCAGATCGCTATCACGTTATAGATATAAAATCTGCGGTACTTAAGTCCCTTCTCCTGATTAAGCCTACTCACAAGACTAACCTGCGAGGTCTGCGCGTTTCTCGTTAAGTCCTGATAAACTTTTAATCCGCGCTGGATCTTATCGTCTGAGCTTTGAAAATAGCTCGTGAGGTCCACCTGTTCTGAGAGTTTCACAAGCACTGGGATCAAAGCATCCGCATCTTGGTCGAGTAGAGACTGGACGGAATTTGAAACTTTCTTTGTAAAATCAGCCTCGCTTTTTGTGAGTGGCACGATCTGTTTTGCTTTCGCGAAAACAGTGCTTAGGGTTGGGGACAAGAGCACTACCCCTCCTACCGCGAGACCTAATCCTGTACATACCTGCCAACTTTTGAAAGTAAGTTTCATCTTGGCGTGAATCGGTATCAAATAATGTCTGGTGCACGCACCATATTTTTTTTAAAAAATTTAGTTAAGCGTTAGGGCCATCAATAGAGATCGCCTGAATCTCTATGCTGCGCTCTCCTTTGGGCACTGCAATTGTAACCTCATCGCCTTCAGATTTTCCCAAAATCGCGCGCGCAAACGGGGACTTATAGCTGATAAACTTAGCATCTGTCCCAACTTCTTCACTTCCCACGATGCGATACCATTTCGAGTCCCCGCTCTCTAAGCACTTCACCCAGACTCCAAACACGACGCGTTGAATAGACTGCTTCTCTGGTTGAAACACTTCTGCCGACTCTAGAAGCTTGGTAAGGAATCGAATGCGCCTATCATACTCTCTTAGTTTCTTCTTCCCGTAGAGGTAGTCTCCGTTTTCAGACCGGTCTCCATTAGAAGCGGCCCATGCAACGACTTTAACTAACTGCGGGCGATGTAGAGAGAGGATTTCATGCAACTCATGTTTGAACCTCTCAAACCCCTCTTTTGTTAGGTACTCACGCACTTTGTTTTTTAGGCGGTTCTGGAAACAGCTTCAAGATATCTAACATGAGGACTAAGTGGTCCTCGCTTTTATAAACACAAGTTATGTAGTTAACCTGGGCACTGCCTGAAGCCGAAGGCTGCGGCGCAAGTTCCTCAGATTTCGGATGCAGCACCGAGTGCACAGAGTCGACTACAAGTCCCATGACTCTGTTACCAAAATCACAAATCACAGCAGTCGCGCCCGATGAAGCCTTCTTAGACATCCCAAGTTTTAGTCTGAGATCCACCACTGAAATCACCTGGCCCCTTAGGTTAATAATACCGAGAAAGAAAGGCGGCGCCTGGGGTACAAAAGTAACGTCTGGCAGATCCACCACTTCTTTCACTTGAAGGAGCGGCAGCGCGTACATTTCCTCTCCTAGTTGAAAGCTCAAGTAACGATCGGAGGCTTTCGATAAATCAACTCCTACTGTGGTCTCCATCATAGTGCGTAACCCCTCTCTTGTTAGGACTCAGAGTAACGAAAATCACGCCCTAAAGACGATAGGCAATTAGGGACTAGTTTAGTGCTTTTCTCTCACGATCATCTCTAGGTGACTCTCCCAGTCGGATAGAACCTTGTCTTGCTCATAGTGGTTGTTAAAGAACTCTCCTGCGCGGTACTTCATTTCAGAGTGGTTGGATGGATGCTCTAGAACTCTACGAATAGCGCCTTCTAACCCCTCCACAGAATCAGGTTCATAGTTTGCGCCTATTCCCCGTTCTTCTACGATCTGCTGAAACTCACCACTTAACGAAGAGATGACAGGCAAGCTACCAGATAGGTATTCAAACACCTTATTCGGTAACTCCATCGCAACTCCTTTGCTATAAGGGGCCAGTCCGGCCGCTGACTCCTGCATGAGAGCCTGAATTTGCGCCTGGTTCACCCAACCCGGAAACAAAGCCCCCGCACCAAGCTTGGAATTTAAATTTTTGAACCGCTCCAAACTTCCCCCAGAACCCGCAAAAACAAACCGCAACTTGCGCCCATCTACAGATTTCATTTTTGCAGCAAGCTCTAACGGAGTCGCTAACTCAAAAAATTTACCGATCGTTCCAAAAAAACATAAGATGAACTCGCTTCCATCCATCGCGAGGCCATGAGCCTTCCAGAACGCACGCGCAGACTCTAAATCACTGACATTGCTCTCGGTTTTAGGATAGCCAAGCACACAGACTCGGTCGAAACGACCTGCTTTTCTAGACGCAAGCTTAAGGCCGTATTCTAATTGCCTCGGTGCTACCGCAAAAATCGCAGCCGCGTTTGCACAAGCTTCACTTGCCTGCCGAAACATCCTGTAAAAAAAAGGTCTCACAAGTGGCCTAAGTCTAGCGGGCGCAAGCCTTACAAACTCTTCTGGCCACTCGTCTCTAATGTCGACACAAGCAGGGATGCCGTGCTTTAGACCGTAAGAAGTGACTAGTAGGGCGCTTTCCAGAGTGGGAATTCCTGTGAGTAGTATATCAGGCTTACTCTCTTTCATAGACTCCCAGTAAGCGCCGAGTCGCTTTGCAAAATGGGCCTGATGTCGAAATCGCGCGACAGAAATACTCCTTGGATAACCAAGCCCCTTTAAGACGTGCAGGGTAAGGTTACCCTCTTTAAGTACTTGATCCTGTTTTGTAAGGTGTTTCTTGGGAGCATGAGAAAAACTAGACGTGAACCACTCGACCTGATGACCGCGCTGGGCCAAGAACCTCGTCAAAGTACCATAGCGATGGGGGCGCTCTTTTGGTTCTAAAAGTGTGATCGGTTCTCCAATTTCAACGACCCAGATTTTCATAATCTAATCAACCTGCCTACTCGAAGTGGTTAGTGATGTTTATATTTTTTTCTTTATGGAGAGAAGCGCCTCGAAGATCCTATCTTGGTCGCTCTCACTTAAATAGGCGTGCATTGGCAAGCTCATGACTCTTTGGCTTAAGAATTGAGACCATTTAAATTCTTCGTTCCCAGCCCAGGCTTGAAACGCAGGTTGCGAAGGGATTGCTCTTGGATAATGAACGACCGTAGGGACGCCTAATTCTGTGAGTTTCTCCATCCAAGAAGATCTATTTTCAACTACTACTGTGTACTGAGCATAGACCGATGTCACACCCGACTTCACTTTCAGTGGCTTTAGTCCTAGCTCTGGATGCGAGTTAAAAAATTGATCGTAGCGAGAGGCGATCTTCATTCTTTCTTCACGCTCCCAGGGGAAATGTTTTAACTTCTCTAGTAAAATGGCCGCCTGCAAGGTATCTAACCTCGAGTTCACACCTAGTTCCACGTGATGGTATCGCTCTTTTTGTCCGTGCGCTCGTAGACGTTTCAAACGATCGCTGATGGCAGGATCACTCGTAAACATGGCCCCACCGTCGCCATAGCACCCAAGCGGCTTTGAAGGAAAAAAACTCGTGCACGCAATGGTGCCAAACGACAGAGAGTGCCTTCGCACATTTGCGCCCATATCTTGATAAGACCCAAAACTCTGGGCACCGTCTTCAATAAGGTACACCCCAGATTCATGGGCTAACTTCTCGTATTCCGCAATTTCAACGCACTGACCGTAGAGTGAAACTGGCATGAGGGCTTTTGTGCGTTTTGATATTTTAGATTTTATTTTACTCAAATCTAAAAGTGCGGTGTCAGGATCCACGTCTATAAAAACAGGGGTGGCACCCACTGTAAGGATCGACTCCGCTGTAGCGGCAAAACTAAACGCCGTGGTGATCACTTCGTCGCCCTGTCCGATGTTTAAACATTTGAGCGCTAAAATAAGCGCATCTGTACCATTTGCAACCGCGATACTATGAGGGACCTGCAAAAATTCAGACAACTTGCCCTCAAACTCGGCCACTTCTGGCCCCATAATAAACTGGCCATGCTCGATCACTTTTGCCATGCGAAAATCTATCGCTGTTTTCATGGCTTCGTACTGAGCTTTTAGGTCGCAAAATGGCATCATCGTTTTCACTTAACATTCACTCTCTTTCTAAATTTTTTTGAGTGTCTTGCCTTCTAACTCATACCTAACGCCTGTTTGCGGACATACGAGAATCGATTTTTCAGTTTGAGACGAAACAAGTTTGACACCAAACTCGCCCATCCATCCTTGGTGCTTAGCCGGAACGCCTACAACAAGCGCGTAATCTGGTACATCTTTAGTCACCACAGACCCAGCCCCAACAAAAGCGTACCGACCCACTTTCACGCCACATAAAATTGTGGAATTAGCCCCTAAAGAAGCGCCCTTTGCGATGAGTGTTTTGCGGTATTCCGCCTTACGGACCACCTCAGATCTGGGATTAATGACGTTTGTAAAAACAACACTAGGGCCAACAAAAACTCCATCCTCAAGCGTCACACCTTCGTAGACCGACACATGATTTTGAATTTTGACAGAATTCCCAATACTCACCCCGCGCCCTATAAACACGCCCTGTCCTAATGAACAGCCGCTCCCAATTTTAGCGTGATCTGAAACATGAACCCAGTGCCAAATCTTGGTTCCAGAACCGATAGTCACGCCTTCATCCACTAAGGCACTCGGGTGAATATAGAACTCTTGGTTAAGACCTAAGGCATCTTTCATTCCGTAAAACCATTTCTAGTAGGTAGTAGGACAGTCTGTCCGGAGGCATCAAATGAAGCATAAATTGCATCTAAAAGATCTGCCGTCTGAAAACACTGCTCGTTCTTTGCAATCTCGGGCACTTCCTCGCCGTCTAATGAACGAAACACACCTAGATAATAAGGCTCATGTCCAAAGCCATACACAGAATCAGTTGAATAACTAAGTTTTGAGTGGTCGTACGAATGGCCATCACTAAATTCGTACTTATCGATGTGATTTAACGCCGTACCGCCGATTGCAAGCGTACCATTCATTCCAAGCACCGTAAAAGAACCCTCTAGGTTCCTGGGATAAGTGAGTACTGAAACCACAAGCGAACCCAGTGCCCCCGAGCGGAATCTAAACTGAATGACAGCACTATCCTCGCACTCTATTTTTCTTGCTTGTGTGGCACCCATCGCAGAAACACTTTCTATTTTTCCACCAAGATAGGAGAATAAATCCACATAGTGTGACGCCTGATTAAGCACAGCACCCCCGTCCATCAACCTTGTTCCTCGCCAGGGCGCCTCTTGATAGTAGGAGTCTGGACGGGTCCAAAGGACCCTGGACATGAAGGTGTGCACGTGTCCAAATCTTCCAAGATCTATGGAGCGCTTTAGTTCTTGGACTGGCGCATTAAATCGATTCTGCTTAATCACAAAAAGGTGCGCACCTTTTTGCCTCGCACTCTGAAGCGTATTCCATAACAACTCAGTGTCGCTTTTAAGAGTCGAAAGTGGTTTCTCAGATAGGACAGATAAACCCATCTCAATTGCTTCACGGGCTTGTGAGACATGCAGTCCGCTCGGCGTCGCAAGAACAACAAGGTCGAGCCTAGATTTCAGCTCATGCAGTAAATCACTATAACTTGTAAAAACAATAGTGTCGCCAAGTGCCGACTCTATACAAAACTCTGCTGCTTTCTGAGCTCGCTCTCTCACTACATCGCAAACCCCTAGAACTTCAACTAAATGGGCGGAAGCTTTCAAGGCGGAAAGGTGTCGCTCAGAGATTCTTCCACATCCAATCAGTGCAATTCTTTTTTTTCTTTTATCTTTCGATCCTTCTGTCGATTTACTCAAGCGCTCACTACTTTCTTATTTCTCAAATCGAATCTCCCGCGCGTGTCGATAATCAACTGAGACGCTTTCTCAATCATTGCGTAGTCATAGGAATCGTGATCTGTCGCCAGTAAAACCGCGTCGTAGCTAGGTAGCATTGTTTCGTTTAACGCCAGACTGGAAAGCTTTAAATCATGCTTACGCATTTTTGGGAGTTTCTTTACGTAGGGATCTGAGTACTCTACCGACGCACCTAACTTAATTAAGTGCTCAAGAATTTCCATGGAAGGCGACTCTCTCATGTCGTCGATGTTCTTTTTGTACGCAACCCCTAAAACGAGAATCTTAGAACCATGGATCGACTTACTACGATCATTTAAAGCTGCGCTTAGCCTAGAAATCACGTAATCCGGCATGGCAGAGTTAATTTCTCCAGCTAATTCAATAAACCTCGTATGCACTCCGTACTCGCGTGCCTTCCAGGTGAGGTAAAACGGATCAATAGGGATACAGTGTCCGCCCAGTCCAGGCCCAGGGTAGTAGGGCGTGAATCCAAATGGCTTTGTCGCTGCAGCTTTAATCACTTCGTAAAGATCTATATCCATCTTATGAGCAATGATTTTCATCTCATTCATGAGCCCAATATTTACTGACCGATGAATATTTTCTAAGAGCTTCGTTAACTCAGCGGCGCGCGTGGAAGACACTGGAACTAACTTATCAATCGCTTTTTCGTAAACGGTGAGCCCTGCCTCCAAGCAGTTCTTAGTTACACCACCGATTACTTTTGGAATGGACTGAGTGTTGAAATGAGCGTTGCCTGGGTCCTCGCGCTCTGGCGAAAAAACGACAAAAATATCTTGTCCAACTTTTAACCCTAAACTCTCTACAACCGTCACAATCTCTTCTTCTGTGGTGCCTGGGTAGGTAGTACTTTCTAGTGAAATGAGCTGTCCTTTTCGTAAGTACGGCTTAAGCGAGGTCATCGTTCCTTGGATGTAGGAAAGATCAGGCTCGCGGTAAACTCCAAGTGGCGTCGGAACACAAATCAAAATCGCGTCCACATGCGCAAAGTCAGCGGGAGAAGTCGTTGCTGTAAATCCAGCCGCACGAGCTTTTCTGATAGCCGCCTCAGAAATGTGATGGATATAGGATTTTCCCTCCATCAGTGCATTTACTTTCTCAGGGTCTACATCAAGGCCCACGACTTTTACGTTTACATCAGAAAACCTAAGCGCAAGCGGAAGGCCTACGTATCCCATGCCAACGATACCCACAACACCTTTGCCAGCCTTAAACATCTCTATAAATTGACTTGTCATAGTGACCTGATGGATACCCTTTCCTAACGTGAATTTGCAACGAATAACCCAATTAGGGCTCTAAAGAGAAGATGTATCGCAATAAGCAAACAGGGTTCTTAGAAGCACCCACTGTTCACCTACTCGCCTCTTCTCTGGTAAGCGACCCTGAGCTGATACCGCCTGATTTTCATAGCCGTTTTCGAATTATTAGCCCCAAACCTGAGGCTTTAAAAGATGAGCAATCGTTAAAAAACTATTTCCTCTCGACCCGAGTTCCCATCGAGCGAATCATTCTCGGACAGGAGCCCTTAAACCAATCCCTGATGAAGCTAGCCCCACATTTAAAGCTCGTTTCTAAATACGGCGTCGGACTGAACAACTTGGATACGAAATCGATGGAGACTCGTCATTTAAAACTAGGCTATTCACCGGGGGTAAACGCATCCTCCGTGGCTCTCGTAGCCCTGGGGCTGATGTTAGACGTCACGCGCAAATTAAGCGAGTCCAGTCGCTTGATGAAAAATGGCGTTTGGAAGCGCCCCACTGGCACGCGTGATCTCAGTTCGCTTACGGTAGGAATTTTAGGTTTCGGTCATATTGGCCAAGCCTTGGCCCGTAGTTTAGCCCCGATAGGCGCCCGAGTTATAGCGCACGACCTAAGACAAAAAACCGGTTCCCGCCTCATACCCCCGGTTTGTTTTTGTAACCTAGAAACTCTGCTAAAAGAATCTGACATCCTCTCGGTCCATATTCCCTATCACAGATTAAACCACCACTTTATTGGTTCTAAAGAACTGAAGTCCATGCGAAAAGGCATCGTCCTAATCAACACATCTAGGGGCGGTATACTCGATGAAGGCGCGCTCTTGAAATCACTGCAATCAGAGCAGGTATCTCACTATGCTTCAGACGTTTTTGAGAGGGAGCCGAAACCAAGGCGGGATCTCGTTCGTCACCCCAGCGTAACAGCAACACCTCATTTGTCTGCCTCTAGTCTTGAAGCAAGACGAGCGATGGCTGATGCTGCATTTAAGAATTTAACGTGCGCAAAATCAATCTCTCACTGGAGGCGCGCACTCCCACCTCGGTCGCTAAGTTAGGTTTCTATCCATTGATTCCTTCGAATAGCTTTTGTGACCCACGCACTTAGATGTGGGAGTTTATTCATTTTTTCTTGAACGAATTTTCTAAAGGTGGGCGGGTCTAGAAATGTATACACCCCGTTATGCCCAAGCCAAAGCAAGCAGTCCGCCCAAGACTCTTTAGGACTGCAGAGGCTATCAAAAATGTGCGTGCAATAAATCACTGTTTTTCTAGAATTTTTTAGCCATTCTAAAATCCGCTCCCGCACATCCACATCGAGATGAGCGGTTACTTCATCAAACAAAAATAACTGGGCTTCGGGTTTTCTGAGTGAAAAAAAAAGTTCCACACGTTTTTTTTGCCCCTGAGATAGCTGGTGCATTCGCCAATGCGGTTCAATGTCGAGCAAGTTTTGAAGCTCTAGGTCTAAGTCGCTAATATCATTCTTGTCCCTAGCCTGGGCCTGCTCAAGCATCTCAAGAAATGAGATGTCTAAAACCAGATCAAGTTCGCCTCCAACGTGTGCGATTTTACTAAATACCCCGCTATCATAAAACGGAGAGCGGCCCGCCACTAAAATCGAATGATTGTGATTCCCTTGAGGCATTCGCCCACCCGCGCACAAATCCAGCAGGGTGGATTTACCTGTTCCATTGGCCCCCGCTAGTAAAAGTCGCTCACCAGTGCCCAGGGAAAATGAAATATCCTTAAGGAGAGGTTTGGTCGAACTAAAGGAGAAATTTAAATTTTTTACCTCTAAGAGGTGATGAACTGGCATTTACAGAACCTTTCAGCTAATCACTTAGTTATCGTGACTATCTTTTTGATGATCTTCAGTGTTTTTGCTACGGTTTTTTCTGTTTTATTTCCCTTCCCGAGTCCCGCTTCTGTTTTATCGCTGTGGAAGGGATTTGAACCCATCCTCTACCTAGTGTCTGCGGCACTCGCTGGTACATTCACGGCACTACTTTGGATTCAGAAGTCTGATTTTCTCAGTATGTTTTTTTCGATTCTACGGGGACTTGTTTATCGCAGCTTGGGCAAGAGCTTAGATGACAAGATGAGCCTGTTTCTTGTCATCAGTCTCATCCCTGCACTCGGAACACTTTTTTTTGCACCGACTACTCCACTATCAACGCTCTTGCCGCATTGGGGGACCTTTCTCGCGTTCGCCCTCCCAAGCCTTCTTCTGCTTCGTTTTCGTAAATGGTTTAAACAAAATAAATTTTTACCCAGTTGGACCTGGCAAGAGGCCTTGCTGATAGGTTTGCTATCGGCTTTGAGCCTATGGCTTGATTACCCTTTTTGGATTTTGGCCTTTATTTTTGTGGGCTTCCGCGGATTCACCAAGGACGGGGGCTATCGATTCGCGTTGTATCACTGGACCATTGTTGGCATTGCAAACTGGTTTCTGAAGAATCAAGAGCCCTTCTCTCAAGCGGTCGAAGATAATTTAATTACCACGCTGTTAGCCTATATTGGCGCATTTGCTCTCACACTGTACCTTTTTAGAAGCACAAAAGAGCGCATTCCACAAATCGAAGTCTACTGGTTTGCACTCCCGCTCGCGATGTTTTATCTAGGCCAGTTCCTACTTCAATTGATTTAAAGTGAGTACAGCGCGCGCTACTTGTCGATACTTTCTTTAAGGTCTTTCCCCACTTTAAAAAACGGAACTCTTTTCCCCGGAACGTCTACTAACTCCCCTGATTTTGGGTTTCTACCGCGGTAACTCTTGTACTCACGGTTCACAAATGACCCAAAACCGCGAATCTCGATACGCTGATTTGCCTTCAACGACTCCCGCATCAGATCAAAGAGCTCGTTTACAATTTCTTCAGCTTTTTTGAATTGAATATTTTCTTTTTGGCTTAACTTGATCATCAAATCGGCTTTAGTCACAAAAACCCTCCCACTCAGTGCTTTACACTATAGTTGTTTAATTTGTTTTACACCCTGTGTAGCCCACAACGACAATGCGAACTTCTTCTGATCTTTACGATGACCCAAGTAACGGATCAGTAAAAGATCCTCGCGACCCCGCGTACTCACATCAAATCCCTCAAGAGATAAGTCATTATAAGAAAGGAGCTTCTTGATCTCCTGTCGAACCGTGCCCTCAGGGTCAAACACCGTAAGCTCCGTCTGAAACACAAGATTCCGACCTAAAACCCTATCCTCAAAAAAGCTCGCGCCCACCAGTATAATCACAGTCAGACTGGAGGCCCCAAGCGCCAACCCGTGATAACCAAGTCCTACCGTCATTCCAATTGCAGCGACAACCCAAATAGTGGCCGCTGTTGTCAGACCAAGCACGGTACCTCTGGCTTGAATGATTGCACCTCCGCCTAGAAATCCAATCCCAGATACAATCTGTGCCGCCACTCTTGCGGGATCGCTGTGAAATTCGGGGTTAGCGTCTCCAAGCGGAGTTTTTCTAGCAAAAAGAATCGAAACAACTGTAAAAATCATCGAACCTAAACAAATCAGAATGTTTGTTTTTATACCCGCAGCCTTATGCTTTAACTCCCGCTCAAGCCCTATGATACCACCACAAATTACTGCATATAAAACTTTCGGAATGAGCCAAGATAAGGGAACTCCTCCAAACTCTGCGTTCGACCAAAGTGACCAAGATGACATTATGCTGTTTTCCCCTGATGCCTTACGTCTGCTCCGGTTACAATAAAGATCACATCTTCTGCGATGTTCGTAGCGTGATCTCCGATGCGTTCCAAATTTCGAGCAATCAGAATTAAACTCATCGCCGACTCTACAGACTCTGGCTTTTGCTTGATAAATTGCATCAATTCCATTTGGATTTTTTCTTTGCTCGCATCCAAGAAATCATCTTTCTCAAGCACCTGCTTGGCTAACTCTGCATCCCGATGCACAAAGGAATCTAGACTACTGCGAACCATTTCACGAGCTGCGTCCATCATTCTAGGTAAATCTACGAGCGGCTTTAACGGGGGTTTACTGAGATAATCCTTCCCGTGCCTGGTGATATTCACAGCCTGATCTGCCATACGCTCTAAATCGGAATTGATCTTAAAAACAGCTAAAATTAACCTAAGATCTGCTGCCATTGGCGACTCTTTGGCGAGTAGTACCAAGACTGCTTCGTCGATTTCTTTATGAAGAGTATTGACTGCGTGCTCAATGGAGTTCACCTGAGAAAAACTATCAGGGCTACCAGACATCAGTCCCCTAAGCGTCAGATCAAGCGCTTGCTCCACGTACTCACCCATCTTAAGGAGTCTTTGCTGAAGTTTTGCTAAGCCCTGATCTATCGATCTATCCATAACTTATTGAATATAATCTCATAAGCCTACCTATGGGTAGCAGGAAATCTATGCCTACCCGAATCTTCCTGTGATATAAGATTCGGTTCGCTTATCTTTTGGAACGGTAAAAACGACACCCGTATTACCGGACTCCACTAACTCACCACTCAAAAAAAACGCTGTTTGGTCAGATACTCGTGCTGCTTGCTGCATATTGTGAGTCACAATGACCACTGTAAGCTTGCCCTTCATGCCCACTAACCACTCTTCGATTTTAGCTGTAGAAATAGGATCTAGCGCGCTTGTCGGTTCGTCCATTAGAAGCACTGGTGGCGCCACGGCAAGCGCTCTTGCAATACAGAGACGCTGTTGCTGCCCACCAGAAAGGTCGGTCCCTAGCGTATGAAGCTTGTCCTTAACTTCCTCCCAAAGCGCAGCTTCCCTAAGAGAACGTTCGACCAGTTCCGCTAATACCTTCTTATTGCGCTCTCCACTCAAGCGCACTCCAGCAATCACGTTGTCAAAAATACTCATCGATGGAAACGGAGTGGGTTTCTGAAAAACCATCCCAATGTGTTTTCGAATCTCAATGGGATCGTGCATGTCGTAGATACTTTTACCTTTAAAGAAAACTTTTCCTGAAATCGAAGCTCCTTCGATTTCCTCGTGCATCCGATTGAGACACCTAAGAAAAGTAGACTTACCACACCCAGACGGCCCGATTAAAGAGGTCACTTGATTGGAGATGATGGACAAGGAAACATCACTGACTGCCTTAAAAGTTCCGAAAAACGCGCACAGGTTTTTTGTCTCTAGCTCGATGCTTGGTGTCGTTGTCATACTTTACTTCCTACCACTCGTACCATCACTTGAATCGAAAGAGAAATCCCAATCAACACCAGCGCGCCTGCCCAAGCGGCCTCCTGCCAGGCTGGAAATGGTGTTTGGGCAAAGGTATAAATCTGTACAGGTAAAGTCGAAACCGGCCTAAATAGTGAAGTACCGAAATAGTTTGCGTTTAGTGCTGTAAACAATAATGGCGCAGATTCGCCCGAGACTCGCGCAATACAGAGGAGTGCGCTCCTAAGCAGACCTCCTCTGACTCCAATCAACAAGATCGAAACGAGCACACGTGAGCGCGATAATCCTAGAGCCATCCCGGATTCACGAATCTCTCTCGGCACAAGAGAGAAAATTTCATGAGAGGACTTTGCCATGATCGGAATAAAAATAAGTGCAAGAGCAGCGACGCCAGCTAGCATCGAAAACCCCCCCATCGCAACGACCGCAAACTCATAGATAAACACACCAATTAAAATCGATGGAATAGCACTTAAGACATCAAGAGAAAGTGACGCGAGCCTGGCAGTTTTTCGCTTAGGAAACTCGCTGGTCAGTAAGCCTAAAATCACAGCAACTGGGACTGAGGCTATTGTCGTTAGGGTCACAATCGTGAGCGTGCCCAAAATAGAATGCGCTAGACCACCGCCACTCTCTCCCGCTGGTTTAGGAAGCTCTGTAAAGAACTGCAGAGTCATTGCTGGGAGACCAAGCTCCAGGCATTTAAAGAGAATTAAAAAAATCGGTATACAAGCCAAAGTAGCGGTCACACCCATCAGAGTGATGGCCACGATATTTTTTGTCTTTCTCACCCTGAAGGTATTCAGCATCATTTTGCATGTCCCCCGGATTTAAAAGAAAAACCTTGGACCTGAGTAAGTTTGATCAGGCGCTTGGAAAGCTCTCGCATGGTGAGAGACAATAAGAACAACACTAAAGCTACGCGTGACAAGGCCTCCACGTGCGCAGTATCGACACTTTCAGCGATTTCACTAGCCATCAAGCTCGAGAGTGTTTGCGAAAGCGCCATGACAGATAAATCAAAATCGTTCCTATTTCCAATCACGAGTGTGACTGCCATGGTCTCTCCTATGGCTCTTGCTAACCCAAGGAAAGCAGCCGTAATCAGACCGCGTTTTGATGCCCCCACAACACCAATCCAAATCGCTTCACTGCGTGTTCCACCGAGTGCTAAGACGGCTTCAACCGAGGCTCTTGGAACGGCTTTAAAAAGCTCTCTCATGAGTGCGGTAAGAGTCGGCAAAAGCATCACAGCCAAAATGAGTGTTGCAGCTAGTAAGCCCACTCCGTAGGGAGGCCCAGCGAAAAACCCACTCTGTCCGAAAACATCCTGTAAAAAAGGTTGCACCGTTAGCCTTAGCACTGGAACCACAACACTTAATCCCCAGAGCCCTATAATGACGCTTGGTACGGTCGATAGCAGCTCGACACACAAGGAGAGTGCGGATGCTAATTTTCGAGGCGCGATTTCGGTAATAAATAGCGATGCTCCAAGCGCTACGGGAAAGGCTAATAAGAGCGAAAAGAGTGATGTAGTCAGTGTGGCATACAAGAAGCTCAGGGCACCAAAGTTCTTTTTTACAGGATCCCAATTCGAAGAGGTAAAAAAATGAATGAAGTCCGAACTCGAGTGAAAATGAGAAGCACTGATAATTCTGTAGCCCATCAAACAGACGACACAAAAAAAAGCAACCCCGCACACAGAAATGAAATAGAAAAATCTTTGATCTCTCGTCACTCTTAGCCAGTTCATGTTTTTAGATCTCTGCTATTTTTTAACTTGAGAATAAGTTCGTAGATCATTGCTCTCATTTTGGATGATAGGGGTACAAAACCTAAACGATGTGCGAGTTCCTGAGATTCTTTATTGTAGATAAAGTCACATAAGCTGATCAGCGCCCTATGTTTATCGTTTTCTTTTTTAGAAATTCTATCCATCTGACCCGACGGCTGAGGGATAAGTATAAAGGTCGCAGCAGACAGCGGATAAACCCCTGGTCCTCGTTGATCGATCAGTGAGAACCTAAGGTCCTTAGGTATCGGATTTAAAAGATCAAGTGCTGCCTGGATGGATTTTGTTTCTGGCTTTACGTACTCCCCGTTAAGATTATCAATAAGCACGGAGTACATCTGAGCTTTCTCGGCATAAAGAGTTTCCACGTAACCGATCGCACCCGTATTGGCGATGACTGACGCCATCACCCCTTCATTGCCGCGCGCACCTACTCCAACAGGCCATTTAAGCGATGTTCCAGAGCCTACCTTTTCTTCCCACTTTGCGGATCGTTTTGATAAAAGTTTAGAGAATAGTGCAGTAGTCCCACTGCCATCAGCACGTCTCACCACATATATAGGAACGTGCGGTAAGCTTATGCTTGGATTAAGTTGTTTTATCGCTGGATGATCCCAGTAGAAAATATCTCCGAGAAAGATCTCTGCTAAAACAGAAACGCTGAGTTTGAAGTCTTTTACCTGTGCACTCTGACCGGGAATGTTTGCTAGAACTGAAATAGAGCCAAGAACCGTGGGGAAATGTAGTATTGGCACTACAGACTTCTTCATTTGCTCATCAGTCATCGGGATATCGGAGGCTCCAAAATCAATCGTCTGCTGTAACAACTGCTTCACCCCGGCGCCACTTCCAAGCGACTGGTAGCTGACCTCTAGATCAGGGTGTGATTTATTAAACTCACTCAACCAAGCTGAGTACACAGGGTACGGAAACGTAGCCCCAGCCCCTGAAAGATGAGTCTTTGCATAAAGCCTGCTGACCCCAAGCCAGAGCCCAATGACGAGGCAAAGGCTTCTAATCAGAAGGGGGTGTTTGATGAGATTACGAAAGTTCACGATACCCCAGTACATATCCCAAGAATGGCTCACTAACCTATTCAGAATTGACATTTCTTGTGTTAGGAATTCGTCAGTATGAAAGAATTTCAAATTCCTAGACTTATGATCATTTTAGGCTGCGCCATTGTTGCTTCATCCCTCGTAGGCGCGGGTGGGGAACTGTATAAGTCCTATAAAGAGAATAAACAAAAAGTGGAACTGCAACACACCATCCCAGTTCCGTCGACGAATTAGTCCTGTTCCTTTCGTTCGGATCGGTACTACAGGGAGCCAGGGTTTACAGTACTGCTTTTCGCAGTTTCGAGGAGATATAGTCCACCGACATCACAAGTACTAAAATCACAAGCAGTACTGTTGCAGCTTTCTGATACTGAAACAGTCGCATGTATTGATTTAATAGAAACCCAATACCGCCCGCTCCCACTAAGCCAAGCACAACTGCCACACGAACGTTTAATTCAAAACGAAACAAAAAGTGTGAAATAAAATGTGGCAATACTTGGGGCCAAATCGCCCAGCGCCAGACACTGATTTTGGAAGCTCCTGTGCTCTCTAGAGCTTCTATCGGTCCGTGATCCACAGACTCTATCGCGTCTGAAAACATTTTTCCAAGCATCCCCACGGAATGAATTGCTAGCGCAAGCGTGCCTGCGAACGGTCCTAATCCCACAGCACTGACAAAGAATAAGGCTAGGATCAGAGAATCAATCGCGCGATTTGCATTTAAAAGCACGCGTGTTAGTGAACGAACAAACGGAAATGGAGAGGTATTAGAAGCTGCAAAAAAACCAACAGGCACCGATAAAACCGCCGCAAATACCGTCGAAATCCAAGCCAACTGAATCGTAAGCAAAGTGTCGTTTAGGACTTTCGTGAACACTCCAAAATCAGGGGGCACCATACGACTTAGAAAATCGCTCATGTGCCCACTACCGTCGATTAACCGCTCTAAACTAAACTCCACTCCCAAAAACGCCCACACGGTCAAGAAAACAAATCCTAAAACTAATCCTAGAACCCACACTCTTCTCATGCGTCCGCTCCAAGTTTAACGGGATGAGTGGTGTAAATACCTTTAGTCACTTCATCTGTAAGCGCAGCTGGACTCCCGTCATAAACTACCCGGCCACCTTGAAAAGCAATAATCCTATCCGCGTATTGCACAGCGTATTTTAGAACATGAATATTGATAAGCACTGTTGTTTTTTTCTCGCGGCAGTAGTTTTTTAGAATCTCAAAAACAATTTCGGACAACTTGGGATCCAGGCTAGCCATCGGTTCATCTGCTAGAATAATCTCAGGTTTCTGAACGAGCGCTCTTGCTATAGCGACCCTCTGCTGCTGTCCGCCTGAAAGCGACCTACAGCTTTGAGAAAATTTCTCAGCTAGGTTCACCCATTTTAACGCCTCTTCGGCGCTTTTCGTCTCTGCACCTGTAAAGATCCCAAAAATAGACCGGTACCAAGGTATCGTGCCAAGTAAACCTAGCTGCACATTCCGAAGCGCGCTTAGAGTTTTGACGAGATTAAACTGTTGATAGATAAATCCAATCTTCGACCTAAGGCGCATTAAAGCGCTTGCATCTAGCTCGTTTACGGTTTGACCTAACACTTTCATACTTCCAGAAAAAGGACGCACGCCACCATTGATGGTGCGAAGAAACGTACTTTTTCCAGCGCCAGAAAGCCCAATAATAGCAATAAATTCACCTTTTTTGACGGAAATATTAACATTGTGTAATGCGAATGTTTTTCCGGCGTCAAAGCTAACTGAAAGGTTCTCGGCAAGAATCACAACGCATCCACTGCCTTTGCAGCCTTTCTGACCGAATCAAAGTCCGAACTCTTTGATGGTACAAACGAGTCCACGTGATAAAGCTCTTTCATTATTTTAAGACCCTCTTTGTCTTCATGCATATGAGCTAGAATATCTCTCACTTTAGCCACAAGCTCCGGATACATGGCTGAAAACTTTGAAGTGGTAGCTAGAGTGTCGCCTGGAATCGCGGGGGTTACATAAAGTACTTTTATTTTGTTCTGTTCTGGTCCTTTGAAAAACTGTGTCCAAGAACCACCTAAGCCTTTTGGATCATGAGCAAAAGTTGCCCCCGCATCGACCGTTCCATTTACCACGGCAAGAACGAGGGAGTCGTGAGCTCCTGCGAAAATCTGTTTTGAAAAAAAAGTTTCTGGATCTATATGCAGCTCACTCATGAGAGAAGCTTTGGGCACAATGTGACCCGAGCTACTTGCAACATCGACCCAAGCCATGGTTTTACCTTTTAAATCCTGAACCGATTTATAAGGCTTGTCTTTCGAAGTGATGATAGCGCTATAAAAAACAGCCTGACCTTTTCTCACGGCTTTAAGAAGAACCTCTGCACCCGCGATTCCTTCGGCTTTTATGTAGCTAAATGGCGGGAGAAAACCGAAGCTCGTGCTCCCGAGTTTCGTTTTTGTGGGCCGCATGGACTCGATCAGCGCAACATAATCGGTCGCAATGAATGTTTTCACTTTTACATTCAGTTTTTTTGCCATGTATTCAGAGAAAATTTTTCCGTTTGTCTCCATAACTTCCGCATTTTCAGCAGGATTGAAGCCAAAGGTAATTTCAGCGGGCATGTTCATCGCAAAACTACGTAACGGCGTTGCTAACGTGAGGCCAAGAAGTAGAAGAAACGATGTGAATAGAGGTCTGCGATAAACAGGGCAGCTTGGAAATAAAATCAATCTCATGATGGTCTCCATAATTGTCGGTGAGGCCGAACCGTAGTCGATGAACTTGGGTAAGAACAACAGGAAATGGTTATGAATATGATTTTTTCGGGTACCGGGGGTTTTATCGGATATGCGAAGTATATAATGGCGTTGTAGATGGACTGACCGCGACCGGTGGGTTTAGATTTTATTGAAGCTCACTAAGCTGTTCTTGAAACGGATGATCACTCGACTCTAGTTTGATCTCTTCGGGATAAGTTTCATTTAACGGGTCTGATACTAGCACCGAACGAGGTTTGCTTGGTTTTGGCGCAATTTGACCATTAAAAAATAGATCACTACCAGTCCAAATGACTCCCGAATTAATGATTGACCACATCATGCTATCCAGACTCTCGACCTCAGTGTTTGCGATAGCCGACCAGGTAAATCCGTTAGAGGTTCTGACTAATATCGAAGACGTACCCGGGAGTCCGCCCGCGTGCCACCAGTTTCCCACAGGGCTTACAAAGATGCCAAATGCGTACGGGGTGCCAACATTAGAGGATTGGATGGACGGAGTATTCATGCTTGTCGAAGTGATTGGGGATAATAAGTCTTTTGGTTCTGGAAAGCCGTCTCTTCGAATCATAAACCTCACCAGATCGATGGCGGAGGCTATCCAGCCACCGCTTGAATCCATCCTGCCTACCTTTAGATCATAGGGGAGGTTCGGAAAGCGCCTGTCGTAGTAAGTAGCCTCGTTTGCAATTCGATCACCACGGGTACTTCCTGCTATCCTCATGGAATCTATCCCCGACGGGACTAAGACATTATCTCTTATCCACTGCTCATCAGAAACACCCGTAACTTTCTCGATGATTCGACCTAAAATCAGATATCCGAAATTAGAATATTGATAACGAGCGCCTGGTGAAAACATGAGAGGTCGGGTTTGCAGAGTCGTTGTAATTAAGTCCGCTTGACTAAGAGAAAAAGATTGCATGAGAGGGTCTATGTTCTGCTGATTACTCCAAAGACCTGAAGTGTGATTTAACAGAGACCGAACGGTTATGTCATTCACTCGAAGATCATGTGGAACACCGTAGGTCATTCCGAGCACTGAGTTGGCCCCAAAAACCTTGCTTTCTAGCGATAAAAAGCCACCTTCCACTAGCTTCATGATGCCGGTAGCGGTGATCGTTTTTGAAATACTCGCCACTCGAAAAAGCGTAGCACTCGTAACAGGAGTAGAAGCTACCGTATCCGCTTGACCGTAAGACTTGGCAAAAACTAATCGTCCATTTTGAGTGACCGCAAGCGAGAGACCAGGCACAGCTGCAGTCAGCATTTGATTGGAAACTAAGGTATCAATCCTGTGCGTTTCTGATTGCGAGTAGTTGGGGTTTTGCCAAATCGTCGAATACCTTGCCCCTCCCTCAGTACTATGACCGACTACTAAAACCGGCTGAAACCCCTGAAATCTGAGGTCGTGAACTAATTGCTGATAAGAATCGCCTGATAAATCGATACGTGTTTCTACAGGAATATCGGTTTGTCCGTGTTCCCAAATAGCTACATAGCGAGTAAGCCCAGGACCTGCCGGATAGCCGCTGACATACTTTAAAGTATAGCCACTTGATTGAAGAGTGCGTGATTGCGATTGAATTTCTGATTTAGACAGTCCATGGCGTGAAAAGAATGCAGGCCCGGGAGAACGCTCCCACACGGCAGCGAACTTTGTGGCACCATAAGCTCCATAACCGCTCACGTGAGTGATGCGATATCCCTGACTCAACAGCTGATCAAAGTGTTGCTGATATTGCGTGAATGACAATCCGTGACTTGCTACCCACGGCACTCCAGAAGACTGCTCCCAAATTGCTGCAAAATAGTCAGTACCACTTACTGTATAGCCATTTACCCTTAGAACTCTGTATCCAGCAGCGCCGAGTGAATTCACTTCGTTTTGATATTGTAGTGCTGTGAGTCCGTGGCGAGCGATTCGTCTGACGGTCGAAACCAAGGGCTTTTTCCAGATTGCCGCATATTTTGCGTGCCCTAGATCTTCGTATCCGCTCACAAAATCAATTTGATATCCCTGTGCTTCAAGAAGTTCGAACTCAACTTGATACTCACTGTGAGAAAGCCCGTGGCGAGCAATCCATTGCGGTGCCTGCACTTGTAACGCAACCGCGCTTACAAACCCTAAGCAAAATACCGTGCACACGGTCGTAACTAATCTTTTTATCCTTATTCTATTCAAGAGGTTGTAACCCCAACTCTGCTGCTGCTGCTCTCGGCATATCTCTTAAGGTTACCCACGCCTTTCCTACTTATAGGTATGTCAAGATTGACATACAGGCACCCTCAAGTTCCGAGCCCGTTCTGCCGATAGACTCATATGAAGTGGCGCTCTAAGTTACTCGTTTATCCCAAGTTTCAACTCCCTCTGATAGGCTACCAGTGGGGTTTTCAAACCCTAGCCTTCGGAGTCGTAGCCTCTATGATTTATATTCATTTTGGCCACATGGAGGCTCACGCATTTGAGTCAGGGCTTACAACTGCCCACCCCTATTTTTCTTACCTTCAAGATGAGAAATGGACCCTACTCCTTAGAGTAGGTCTTTCCTGGGGAGTGGCCTCGAGTGCTACACTCTTTTTTAGCGCAGCTATAACCTCCAAAATGGCGGGTCCCCTAGTACGTACACTTAACTATCTTCAGCAATTTAAGAAGTCCCACGGTCGCATGGGCCCTCTAAAGTTTCGACAAGGCGATTTCATGCAGGAATTGCCCGCTGCCGTAAACGAAGCTATTCAAAGCGATAAATCGTTCGAGAAACCGCTTAAGAAAACAGGGTCCTAGCATGATGAACCATCTTTGTACCCTACTTCTCATGTTCACTGTACTTGGACTAAGCGGATGCGGACTGAAGGGTGTTGGCTCCGAGTCACTCACTAACACGAGTGCTCAGACCGATAGCAATTCGCTGTCTTGCCAGAGTGTTCAAAACACGTTTCAAAATGCGATTGAATGCGCGGGATCGGTTAATTACCAATGCAATTACGTAGGGATCCAGCGGGGATCTCAAACCATCTACTGTTATCAGCGCACCGGGCAAGTCATCCCGCGAACGACACCACCCACCACTTGCGCGCAATCGGGTTGGACGGTCTCAGCTTGGGGGGCATGCACATTAGTTTCGAGTTCGGTAAACGATCCGATTATGGGAACTCGAACAAGAACGGTTCAATGCACGAATTCGGCTTGCTGTACGAATGAAACGCGTCCTCAGGAAAGACAAAACTGTAACCCATTGCTTTATGGCAACCACCACACCACAAAAGACTGCACAGATTACGCCGACGAGGGTGTGCGACAATACAGCTTCGGCGCTCCTCCATTAGCTGTCTCTCAATCCGGAGTCGTTAGGCGTGTAGCTATCGGCGGGAAATTGGAATTAATCTGCCAAATGCCAGTTGGGTTAGCTCAAACCAATACCCATCTATCCGATGTCGTAGCTCCGGAGACGGCAACTAGGCAATATGACTGTCCTACAGGATGGAGAAGACCGGGTAATCATCGCTTTACCACCACTCTGCCAAGACACATGAAAGATAAACAATCCTATTACGGGGTAGCTGCCGATGTGTACACCGGCTATCACACGTTTTTTTCAAATACCGCTAGAGAATCTCTGCGGGTGTGCAGGTGGCGGAATCTGTTTGGATGTGGCTCACATGAAACTCAAAACTCTTACTTGGAAACGATCGGATGCATCTAGTTTTTAACGGTAGCTGCTACTTAAACAAAAAGTCTCATAAAGGTAGTCCCAAATGACGTCCTACCGCGCATGGATTTTTATTTCAGCCATCGCGTACCTAGGTGTTCATTTTACTGGCGATTATATTGTGATGGCAGCCATTCACAAAAAAGCAAAATCCAAACAAAACTCTGAGGACCTAACAGCATCTACGAATCCCTCACACGAGAGTAAAAACTCCCGTAAACCCTCTGTCCTTAAGGAAGATAGCAAGGTAACCGCTCTTCGGAGTGGATTTGACATTATGGGGAATACCCACGGCAATAAATCTAAGGATCAACCCCTACCCCCCTCAGAATTTGAAGCTAAAGTAAGTGCGTTTAATAAATTAAATGTTCAGGAGTTAATCCTAAACGCTGCTGAGGAAAGGGACTCGAATTTAAGAGTGGAACTCCTCAATAAATTGCAAGCCAAAGTTCACGGCCAACTCCTAACATCCGCCCAGCAAGACCAACTAAAACAGATTGCTCACCGAGCGAAACATTCGGAAAACATCAACGATTCCACTGCGTTTGAATTATCCTTAAACTTGCTCATGGAAGCGCAGCCAAACCCTGATGATCAAGCCAAGCTACTGGCCGAGTTTGGTATTCCAATTATTTCTGATCCCTTGATTTCTGAATAAACAAAAAACAAATGCGCCCACTACGCTAACCAGAGCCTTGCTTCACGGCACGGCGAGAAGCGACTTCATGTATTCGTCTAGGGCGCGCGCCTCTTTAGGGTCATACTTAAGTATACCTGCCAAATCTTGATGAGAGCTTTGCGGAAGAATTGAAATCGGAGCGTGTGAAACTGGGCTTTTGTAAGGGGTTTTTTCGATGTGACATGAAACACAGGCGTTACGAAACAATTTCTCACCCCGAGCCAAAATAGGTTCTTTTTTGGTTCCAAGCGCCTGCCCACTAAACCATACCTTGGCTGCCCCTAGCTTAAGGCTCTTTAATCGAGCGCCACTAGGAACCACAGGCAGAAAAATCCGCTCCACTTGAGCGGCACTTTTTCGGACTTGGTCTGGAATACTAAGATCGACCTGCGTCGACTTGCCCTTGGCGGGACTGAGCGTCATGTCTAGGTACTTTAGGGGTAAGGACCTGGGAAAATAAGCTATCATTTTAGGGTTTTCATACTCGATCTGAACCCAATCCAGTAAGGCATTTCCCTCAGCACTTTGATCTTTTAAAAAATAACTAAACCAATCCTGCAGCGACGCCTCGCCAGCCCGGCCACCCCTTGAAGCCTGTGGTTTTGGCACTTTAGATAGAGCTTTAAACAACAGAACTTCTTTTTTGAGCGCCGAAAAATTTTCGCTCGTAACTTCAAAATGAAGCGAAGGTGTCAATTCGACCCCTATTTCTAAGGCATCTGCCGTGGGGGAGGATCCGATCAGAGCCCAAAAAACGAAATACAAGGCCGATAGGAAACGAAGCCTAGACCGCAGGATACGAGTTATGGTAAAAGTTGCCCCAAAGAGAGGTTTACCGAGAGTGGGCCCGCGTGCGGAGCCCTTTTTTTTTGTCTTCACGCGAGGATAAAGGCTCGGCGTTATAGGTTTAAAATGAGTCATGATATTCAACAATTAAAGAATAATAAGACATTGAACGATTCTGCAAGCGTTAACCATACGACGGCAGGATCTAGCTCATACTCTCATGACTCTACCGTCCCCCAAGATTCAAACTATGAACAGGTCTTTGCACTCGTAGAGGGCGCTCTTTGCGACTTAGGTTATGATCTGGTCGATCTAGCAATCGTTCGCACAAAACCAGCCTCCCTGATGGTGACCGCGGACCTGAAGCAAGCCCCCTTACCGGTAGGGCAAGCCTATGACAAAAACGCAGCAGCCTCTTCGAAGGGCATGAGCTTAGATGATTGCGTAGCGATCAGCCAAGGTCTCGACCCTGTTTTAGATACCTCATCACTGATCGAGTCCTTGTTCCCAGACGGTTATGAGCTCGATGTCTCATCGCCAGGGGTTGATAGGGTTCTTAAGTCTGACAGAGATCTGACGAGATTTAAGGGGCGCGATGTAAGAATTAAAACCTACCGATCGCTCACAGGTTTAGAACTATGTAATGAAGAGTACGCATCGATCTTCCCCAAACAGAAGAATTTTTTAGGTATTCTAACTCATCACGACACAGCACATATGCATCTAAAAGTCTCGCTAGGCTTAGAGAAATCAAAGAAACCTAAGAAAAACTCAAAAAGCAAAAAATCGGAGGATAGCCCCCATCGCTTCCTTGAAATAAAAATTCCAAGACCCCTCATCGCTTCTGCTCGCCTAGAGCCAAGCTTTGATTTTGGAGACGATTCCACTCTTTAACCAAAAATGAACCCAAGAACAAAAGGAGAACTCTTATGAACTCAGAACTTACTCGTGTGATCGAAGCCGTATCAAAGGATCGCTCCATCAAAAGAGAAATCATCATCAGTGCGTTAGAGCAAGCGGTGCTCATGACAGCACAGAAAAAATATGGTCCTCACGCGGTTCTAGAGGCTCACTACAACGCTGATATAGGTGACATCGATCTCTTCTTGTTTAAGAAGGTCGTGGAATCAGAGCCTGCGATGTTAGAAGAGAACGAAGAGATAGACGTCTCGGAGGCGAGAAAATTAGATTCCGACGCACAACTTGGCGACGAGATAGGCGTGAAGGTAGAAACCCCTTCATTCGGACGCATTGATGCCCAGACGGCAAAACAAGTGATTTTTCAGAAAGTCAGAGACGCTGAAAGAGAAATTATCTTCAACGAATACATTCACCGTAAAGGCGAAATCATTACAGGTATTGCAAGGCGCGTAGAGCGAGGCAACTTGGTGATTGACCTAGGGCGAACGGACGCTATTTTGCCTAGAAATCAGATTATCCCAGGAGAAGTATTTAAACCTGGTGACCGCGTGCAAGCTTTCTTAGAAGATGTGGCCACCACCACCCGAGGACCTCAGCTGTACCTCACCAGAACCAGTCCAAAGTATCTGATGAAACTTTTCGAGGTAGAGGTACCTGAGATTAGAGAGGGGCTTATTGAAATCAAATTCTGCGCAAGAGAAGCGGGAGCTAGATCCAAGATTGCTGTCACCTCCAAGGACCGTGATATCGATCCCGTCGGAGCGTGCGTCGGAATGAAGGGCTCCAGGGTTCAGAATGTGATTCAGGAGCTAAAGGGCGAGAAGATAGACATCGTGCCATGGAGCGATAACGCCGTAATTTTCGTGAGATCTGCACTTGCCCCGGCCGAAATCTCATCGGTCAAAGTTGAAGAGCGCAATAAAATTATGGAGATCATGGTTGAGGATGATCAGCTCTCACTTGCGATTGGAAGGCGCGGACAGAACGTCAGACTTGCCGCTCAATTGACCGGATGGAAGCTTGATATTATTTCAAAATCGAAACTCCAGAAACGAACCATTGATGTTTCTACCGCTATTCAAATGATTGAAGGAGTAAACGAGACCTTCGCTCAGGCGCTCCTGCAAGCTGGATTCACGACGCCTAAATCTATTTCGGAGGCAACGCTTGAGGCCATTCAGAAAGTACCAGGCTATGAGACTGAAGAAGCTGCATTAAGCTTAAAAACAAGAGCAGCAGATGCCGCCGTCAAAGTAGCTGCAATGCAATCACAGGTAGTGATAGCACCCACAGACGCGGCAACGAGTGGAAACAAGGATGCCAAGTCCTTAGCCGAAGCAAGACTCAAAGAAATGATGAAGAAAGCTAATGAGGAATCCGAAAATCAGGCTACGGAGGAAAGCTAAAGCCTCGTTGCATGATTTCTGCTAAGGTGTAAAAAAAACTTCAAAAACGTAAAATACGAAAAATTACTAGGCCCTAAGGAATAACGCATACCATGGTTGAAAACATGTCAAATATAGAATCCGGATCTAAGACGCCGATGAAAGTTTATGAACTGGCCAAAGAGCTTGGGATAGACTCCATCGCTTTGGTCGATAAGCTTGCGGCTTTAAATATTCGTGTGAAGAATCACATGAGCGATTTAGATGGCAACGCCGTGCTCATCGCAAAAGAATCGTTTTTGAAATCGACCCAGAAAACGCCCCAGAAACCAGCCGCTCGTTCAGGTGTAAAACGAAAAGCCGCAGCGTCCACGAGCGCAGAACCCGCGAAGGTCGCAGCGACTCCTAAGAAGAAAAAAACAACGACTAGCGCTACTAGCTCAGCTACTAAAACTTTAGGAGAGAGGCAGCTCGAAACGAATAGCGCTTTGAAATCCTCTGCTAACGTCACCACAGACACAAAGCCACAGACTACGACGGGTGGAGCGGAATCCGGGACATCCGTCACGAGCGCACGCACAGTCATTCGTCGTCGAACAAAAGAAGGCGATAGCGGTTTAGCAAGCACGGGCTTAACTTCCGCTCAAAGAGAAGCTCGAGCTTTAGAGACATCCGTACCATTGTCTGAAGAGTTGGTGAACGCTTCCGAGGTAGAAACTGCACAAGAAATCGCAAGAGAAAACCTCATTGCTGTGCAGTTAGCTCAAGAAGAACTAGCGATCGAAGAGGAACAAGCTAAAGAAGTAAAAGTTGCCCTCAGCCCTGTAACTCAGAGTGGGTCGGACACTTCCTTAGAACAACCTATGACGGACACAGGTCACCTATCCATAGAGTCTGCTGCCGCTAAAGCAGAGGCTACGAAAGCCTCGCTTGCCCCTCAAACCACTGTCTCTCCCAGAAGATCTTTTTTGAATATCGTTTCTGCTACGCCAGTTACGAAGCCACGTATTGTGACTCAGGCTCCGATTAAACCTGTTGTCAAAGGCGGCCCCACTGCGCCTGGTATGAGAGGTACAACGACTCAAGATAAAGACGGCTTCCGAACGATTCGGATGACGAAAGAGAATCTAGATCAAATGGCTGAGGAAGAGTCAGCAAAGAAAAAACTCGCTCTGAAAGGCACTCTTGATATCAAGCCAGAAGACGTTCGTTTTGCGGATTACCGAAAGAAAGAAATGGTATTTCTCCCGAAGCGTAAAAAAATCGCTCTTGGCAGACCTACAAGAAAGACTGAGATCACAACGGCGGCTGCACATAAACGTGTGGTTGAAATGGGTGATAGAATTTTAGTGTCTGATTTAGCCGATCAGATGCAGTTAAAGTCCATTGAAGTGGTAAGAAAGCTGATGGGCATGGGCGTGATGACGAACATGAATCAGAGCATTGACTTTGAAACCGCGGCATTAGTGGGAGCAGAGTTTAAATACGAAGTGAAAAATATCGCATTCAAAGAATCGCATGTGCTTCAAGAACCTAGTACAGACGAGAGTAAATTGTCCCAGCGACCTCCGGTCGTAACGATCATGGGGCACGTGGACCACGGAAAAACTTCACTCTTAGACGCCATTCGTTCAGCGAATGTCGCGGGAGGCGAGTTCGGTGGAATCACTCAGCATATCGGTGCCTATACGGTAGTGCATAACGGAAGTCCGATCACTTTCATCGATACACCTGGACACGAAGCCTTCACTGCGATGCGCGCACGGGGTGCTAACGTGACAGACATCGTCGTCTTAGTCGTTGCTGCAGATGATGCGGTGATGCCTCAAACTAGAGAAGCACTCTCTCACGCGAAAGCTGCCGGTGTTCAGATTTTAGTGGCTGTTAACAAAATGGATAAACCAGGCGCCTCTCCTGAAAAAGTAAAACAGCAATTAGCAGAAATGGACCTCTTGGCTGAAGACTGGGGCGGACAAACGATATTCGCACCTGTCTCCGCACTTAAGAAAACTGGAATCCCAGAGCTTCTGGAGTCTATCCTACTCACCGCCGAAGTGCTGGATCTCAAATCCGACGCTACCGCGCGCGTTCAGGGAATAGTGCTTGAATCTCGAATGGAAAAAGGACGAGGTCCCGTCGCAAGCGTACTCATTAAACGAGGGACCCTAAAGGTTGGAGACCTCATGGTTTCTGGCCTTGCCTCCGGAAAAGTAAAAGCTCTCCATGACGATCAAGGTAAAGTAGTCAAGGAGGTCTCTCCTGGTTATGCCGCTGAGATTTTGGGATTTGAAACTCTGCCGGTAGCAGGTGAAAAATTTGATGTCGTGTCTAGCGAGCGCGATGCCAGCGATCTAATCGCCAATCGTAAAGCTGCGATCCAAGCCACGAAACCCACAGGTGCAAGCATGTCACTTGAGGCTTTGTTTAAAAAAGTGCAGGCAGGAGAAACCAAGGAGCTTGGTGTAGTTGTTAAAGCCGATGTGTCAGGAACAGTGGAAGCAGTCAGAGAAAGTTTAGTAAAACTCTCGACAGATAAAGTGAAAATTAAAATTCTATTTTCTGCTCCGGGTGGCATCACAGAGAGCGATGTCCTGCTTGCCTCAGCGTCGAAGGCGATTATCGTGGGATTTAACGTGCGACCCGAGACTTCAGCAAGAAAACTAGCCGAGTCGAAACACATTGAGATTAAGTGCTACAATATCATTTACGAACTCATCGACGACGTGCGCATGGCGATGGCTGGAGTCCTTGATAAGAAGAAAGTAGAAAAATTCTTAGGTCGCGCCGAAATTCGACAGACATTTTCTGTACCTAAGATTGGTACCGTCGCTGGGTGTTTTGTAGTTGATGGCAAAATGCTACGTGGAGCTAGCGTCAGATTACTCAGAGACAGTCGTATTTTGTTTGAGGGAAAACTTTCTACTCTCAAGCGCTTTAAAGACGATGCTAAAGAAGTGTTAGAAGGCTACGAGTGCGGACTTGGCCTTGAGGGTTATCAAGACATTAAAGTGGGCGACTTAGTGGAAGCCTATACGATTGAGCTTGTCGCTCCAGAGTTATAAGAAGCGATTATGAATTCACTTAGACAGAACCGCCTAGCCTCCGTCATACAATCAGAGCTGTCCAATCAGATTCGTTTTCTGAACGATCCAAGGATTGGATCCGTCACCATCACGAAAGTGGATGTGGCTCAAGACGGCTCTCATGCGAGCATTTTGTTTACTCTTTTGGGTAGCACGGATGAGGTCACGATCAAAGAAACCACAGCCGGGTTAAATTCTGCGCAAGCCCCACTACGTCGTCACCTCGCTAAAGTGCTTACGATTAGGCATATTCCTACGCTCTCTTTCAAAGTAGACCGCGGGTTTGAAAACATCGTGACTGTCAACGAGCTCTTAAGCCGTATCGAACAAGAGAAGAAATCTACTGCTGAAGACTCGTGATTTTTTCTGAGTTTTAGATTTGCCTATATGAATGAATAAATCATGAATGGATTTCTACTTATTGATAAACCTGAAGGCATAAGTTCTTTTGATGTTATCAGAGTATTTAAGAGAAAATTTTTAACTAAACAAAACCCATTCAAAATCGGACACGCAGGCACATTGGATCCTTTTGCAAGCGGCCTGTTGATCCTGCTGTTAGGTCAAGCTACTAAATTCTCGTCGTTTATCATGAATCATCGCAAAACCTACCGGGCAACCCTAAAGCTAGGAGCCACAACTCCAAGTCTAGACCCTGAGACAAGCGAAATTTCCATCGATTCATCCTATAAGCCACATGAGATTCTAATAGATGTACTGCGTGCGATTGAGCTAGAGTTTACAGCCGCTCCGTACCTTCAAATGCCTCCAATCTATTCAGCACTTAAAGTAAACGGAAAGCGCGCGTACAGCCTAGCAAGGCAAGGCTCAGTGCCTATTCTTACCCCAAAACTAAAAACCATCTATCGCCTAGAGTTCTTAGAGTCGCAGTTAGGATCATTATCTTTTCAAGCACAAGTAAGCTCAGGCACTTATATCCGCTCCCTTGGTAGGGACATCGCAGAAAAACTAAACACCCTAGGATACCTTACTGCACTTCGCAGAGTTCAGATCGGTAGCTTTGAATTAACTACAGCTCTTACGGTTGAGACCTTAAAAAACACTCATTCCATCGATGAACTAACACACCATTCTGGTTTTCAATCGCTCTCTCAATTCTTAGAAAGTGCACCAGCATTTCAAATAGAAAACAGAGAAGACCTAGAAGCTCTAAAAACAGGCGTACACAGGGTCCTACAAGCTTATTTAAAACTCGTGACAGACAGATGGGCGGAGCTAGACACACCTCAGAATGGCGTCATTCCATGGTTTGCTCTGCATTGTAACGGGGCTATTGTTGGCTATGCTTTAAAAGGTGACTTAGGATTTAGCTTTTCTTTTTTTAGCGCTAGCTAATTGAAACTGGTCGAGTTTGAACTTCTTTAAGTTCACGTCTGAGATTCTAACTCTATAAAACATACCTTGTGCCATGGGTTTCTTTTTCTCTACCACAGAGACTTCATGGACGCGCGCATCAGATTTCCCATCATCAAATGGAATCAATAGATCTACGACAGGAAGCTTTCCTTGAAAATGACCTAACACCGCCTCTCTTAACCTAGAGACATCTCGCGCCACAAGCGCACTCACACAGATGGATTTCGGCACAAGCACACGGGATAGGAGTTTATCTCTGGATGACATGAGGTCTGATTTATTAAACACCGTCATGCGAGGGGTGCCCTCCACGTTTAAATCTTCCAGCACCTGGAGGGCGACCTCGATCTCATCTCTCATAAATTCTGACGACCCATCCACCACATGGAGGATCAAGTCCGCATCCTTGATCTCTTCTAAAGTCGAGCGAAATGATGCCACTAAACCATGAGGGAGCCTACTCACAAACCCAACCGTGTCTACCGCAGCGACAGGGGGATGCGAATCTGGAGTGAGCAGGCGAATACTGGCATCTAATGTGGCAAACAATTTATTTTGCGCAAGCACCTCGGACTGTGTCAGAGCATTTAACAGCGTAGATTTTCCGGCGTTTGTATAACCTAAGAGCGCCACCTTCAATAAATCTCGCCTCGATTTTCTTCGTTCCTCTCGGCTTTTGACGACTTTTGCAAGACGTTCACGAAGCTTATCCATACGAACGCGAATCAGTCTGCGATCCACTTCAAACTGCTTCTCACCCATCCCTCGGTTACCTACTCCACCCCCACGCTGCCGCTCAAAGTGCGTCCATAGTCCAGATAAACGCGGTAGAATATATTCGAGTCGTGCAAGCTCCACTTGCGTTTTAGCTTCATTTGACCGTGCATTGCGGTGGAAGATCTCAAGGATAACCCCGGGTCTATCTAGAATCGGAACTTTAATGATCTCTTCTAAATTCTGCACCTGCCTAGGCGTAAGCTCTGTATCTATCACAACGAGCGGAACCTGCGATGCTAACGCTCTTTCGGCCACTTCTGAGACTTTTCCTTCACCTATAAATGTCGCAGGATTGGGTTTTTTATCTGGCGATACGACCTCATCCACGACAGTGATTCTAAGCGACTCAAGCAGACGTTCCATCTCTCGTGGGTCGTGCGGCTCACAGCAGATAAGAATCGCGGAATTAATATGCTCTGGAATAAGACTTTTGGTGGAATCCCACATAGGCCCTTGATACTTTGCATAAGCCAATGCGAAAAGCACTTGTAAACGTTAACGGACAATTCTTAGCAAATCCCGATGATCCCGCGATCACGGTGTATGATCGCTCTTTTATGTACGGAGATTCGATCTACGAGGTCATAAGAACCTATAGTGGGAAATCCTTTGGCCTTGACCTACACCTAGATCGCTTAAAGAGAAGTGCAGAGCTTGGTTACTTTAAACTTCCTCACAAGATGGCCTATTACGCAGCCGAGTGTGAGCGCACCATAAAGGGTTATTATGAAAGGTTCGGGACCGACCTTGATGTGTATTGCAGGATTGTTCTTTCCCGGGGCGCAGGCTCGATAGGATTCTCTTCCGCGAAAGCTAAAGGCAGTGAACTTTACGCCATTATCGTACAACCTCTGCAGTGGCCAGATGAGGCAACTGTTCTAAAAGGTGTAAGTATAGCGATAGCGGGTCGCGATTCTATAAACACCAAAGCTCTTTCAAGAGAGATTAAGTCTGGTAACTATCTAAGCCATATCCTTGGATTCATAGAAGCAGAAGAACGAGGATATTCAGATGCTATTTTTCTGAACAGCGAGGGTTTTCTTTCCGAAGGTACGACGTTTAATATTTTCTATGTAAAAAACGGGATTCTTTGTACTCCTAAACTTGAAAGCGGCATTTTACACGGCATCACAAGAAAAATGATCTTAGACTTGGCTCCTACCCTTGGTCTTGAAACTCGCGAAGTCTGGATGCGAACGCATCATCTGCTAGAGGCAGATGAAATCTTTCTCTCCTCTTCGACAAAAGAAATTTGGCCCATCAATCGTGTGGAGAAGCGGGTTTATTTTACGAAAGACTGCCCGCCTTGGACCGCTAAAATCCGTACAACTCTCCACCAAAGAATTCTTAGGTCGCTGGGCACCTACCCATGAGAGAACACTACAACTTAAGCAAGAAACTAGAAGCAGTTGCGATTGAGGTCGGTACCTATTTAAGAAGAGAATTCGAAAAATCTACTCGCAAGATCGGTAGTCTAAAATACAGTCGTAAGAGCGATGATAGTCTGGTCACTAAAGTTGATCTCGCAAGTGAAAGACTTGCAATGAAGAAGCTTAGAATGCTTGCTCCCACTTTCGGATATGTTTCAGAGGAAACAGCGTCTGATACGTATCAAGCGCTAAAAAATGGTGATTATTTTGTCATTGATCCTCTCGATGGGACCACGAATTTCGTGCGCGGGTTTCCGATGTTCTGCTTTACAGCTGCAGCGGTTACAGGGGGTGAGATAGTAGCGGGCGTGACCTATCACCCGATTTTAAATCTAAGCTTTCGAGCGTCATTAGGCGGGGGCAGCTTTTTAAACAATAAAAAAATAAGAATCTCGTCGATCGAAAACTTTAACGAGGCTGTCTTAACCACGGGGTTTGCCTACTCGAAAAAAAACTCTCTGGACGAAGAAATGGCCGCTTTTGCAAAAGTCTCTGCGCTTGCTCGTGCGGTCAGAAGGCCCGGTAGTGCTGCGCTTGATATGGCCTACACAGCGCTTGGAGTTTTTGACGGGTTCTGGGAGCGTGATCTGAAGCCCTGGGATACAGCCGCAGGCACACTCTTAGTTAGAGAAGCAGGTGGTGTTGTGACGGATTTTCAAGGGCGAGCCTATCACCTAGGAGCAAATTCTATTTTGGCAAGTAACCCTAGGTTACAGAAGAAATTTATGCGCTCGGTGCAGGGTTGAGAGCTTGCGTTCTATCTTCTAATTTTTATAAATTTTGAATGTTTCTATATTTTATCTGTTAAAAAAAGCCATAAATTTCAGGATGTGAAGTCCATGACACATCGTTAGAAATATTGGTATGAGTCGAATTTCAAGGAAAGTCCGAACCTACTAAAACGACAAAACGAATCGGTGTAACTCTCACACACTCGATTAACAAAAAATCAAAACGACTTAAAACACAACCTCGAGAAATCTAATCCTAACTTCGACACAACGCAGATTCCGTATGCTTGTTTACGCCATGAATTTGGCTCACATTTACTTAATAATTTTTCTGCATTTTTCAAGATGCATGCCGATCAGACGGGCATGATTATATCCAGAATTGAAACTGCCCTACTCCCATGTCTCGTCACCTTCCTGACTTCAGTCACTCCCACTGCACTCTTAAGAGCAGAAAGCATCACCGTTGTCCCTAAAGCGCAGTCACCCTCCAAATCCCAATCCTTAGCCAAGGAACCAAAGGAAACATTCGACAGGCTTGACGGAAAAGGTCCATCCGGAGTGAATGCGTACGTCGTATTTATGAACGACAAAATGGAAATAAGATCTACACCAAAGGGAAGACTAGCAGAGCCTGGCCTTACGATTGATGAGGGTGGCGGCAAAGGAAAAGTGCTTGTGATTGAATACCGATTCACGGGACTTCCCTACAGAATCATCAGAAGAGCCCCACTTGAGGGACCACTTAAAGAGCCATTTAAACTTTACCGAAACTTAAAAGATAAGACCGACGACAACTTTCTACTTTCAAACACAGAGCCAGAAAATCTAGGTACCACTTGGTCTGAAGTACCGAGATCGTTTAAACCCGCAAAAATGTATCCAGATCACTACGAAAGCGCTGAATCAGAAGCAGAATCTTTGGAGAAAAACAACACAGAGTCAAAGACTCAATAGCCTGTTGTATCTGATGTTAATAATAGTAAAGCACTTGATCCTAACTATAGATACCGACAGAACGGCTACTTGCTGACTTCCATTAAAACCACAGTCACAAGTCTCTGCATGTCACGTTTTAGAATTGGGATAGAATGATCGTTCAGTTGAGTATCAGAAAGTTTACAAAAATGATTTGAGTACATCAGGGCAAGGTGGATGACAGAGGTAAACAATGTTCTAACCGCCCAGGCTAGGTCTTCGTCTTGAATCTCTTTCTGTAGTTCGCACACTATACACTGGGCAATCACCTCACCCCCTGGAGGACCAAACCTTTCATTCCCAAACAAAGTGGCTTCCGTGTGCATGGGCGAAAGAATCATCTTAAAAAAAGCTCTCAAATCATCAGATTTTAAAATAAAATAATCAAAAACCCACAAAATAAGCTCACTGACTTTCAGCTTAGGATTGGCCTGCCATTGGCTTCTGATAGCTTCCTGCGTTTCCTCGAACACGAGGTGCATAATCTGCCGGAACAGATTTTCCTTTGATTTAAAATGATAGTTGATTGCCGCCACATTTACCGAGGCTAAACTCGCTATATCTCTAATGCTCACGCCTTCATAGCCTTTATGCGCAAAAAGGTCCCTTGCGACTATTAGCACTTTCTCTTTCGTCGCCTGAGTGCTTTTTTCTGGAATTTCGTTCAATATAACGTCCCCTTCAACTACTCACTTCGTGCAAAAACTACTTGGTTAACTCTGACAACTTAAAGAAACCCTTGAGAACTCTAAATCTCGACAAAAACTTTATCCAGTCGTCGAGTATAGCATACGCTGGTGGCACAAACACTAAAGTTAAAATAGTTCCGGTCGTGAGTCCCCATGCCATTGCCATTGTCATTGGAATCAACATAGCGTCTTTTCCACCAAAACCATACGCGGTGGGAAAAAGCCCAGCTACTGTAGTTAACGACGTCGTGACCACAGCTCGCAGTCTTTGACCGGATGCTTTGACTAATATTTCATGCAATGAAAGTTTTCCTTCTCTTTTCATGGATAGAATAAAGTCAATGAGCACAATACCCGAGTTCACGATAATTCCGGCAAGCCCAATAATTCCTACCAGAGCCATAAAACTAATCGGCCTATTATGTAGAAAAAAAGAAATCGAAAATCCGATTAAACCCAGAGGAATAGTTAACATGATAATAAACGGCGCGAGAAACGAACGAAACATGAATACCATCAAACCGAAAATACCTATAAGTGCTAGAACCATCGCTTCAAACAATGACTGCATCGACTCTTTTGTATTCTCTTGTTCACCGCCAAACACTAAAGATACTTCTGGAAAATTCTTTTGAATACTATTCCAATACTCAATCAGAACACTATTAGCTTTCTGCGAAGTCATTCGGACTCCATCCACGTTACCCGTCAGAGTGCGCGCCCTCTTATAGTCAAAGCGATTAATCTGAGGGGTTCCAGCTTGCTTTCTAATTCGTGCAAATCTATTAATAGGCACTAGGTTTCCAAAGCGATCCATCACTCTTAACTGCTCTAGACCTTTGATATCTTTCTGATCCTCATCCCTGAATTTCACATTAAGTTTCACTTCTTTGTTATCTAATGTGACCTCAGAGATCAGTATTCCACCGAACGCTGACCTGACCGTAGTAGCAATATCTGATACCAAAATACCCAGACGATCCGTCATAGGGTAGTCTATCATCACCATCATTTCGTCAGACTCGATAACATCTTGAATTTTTAGATCACGAACTCCACCTTCTTGTTGCATCTTTTCTAATGACAACTTCAGTACTTCCTCGAGTTTAATAGCGTTTCCTGACCTAAACGTGGCCTCGATGGGAGACCCAACAGGGGGTCCGTTCACAAGCTCTTCAAACACTACCTGACCAATCGAATTCGTCTCCACATTGTCTCTAAGCTTGGCTAAGAATTCCGTGGTAAGTAAATTCATCTTAGCCACTTCACTAGCATAAATAGTCACTAGGCCTTGATTTGCTCCTTCGCCACCTTTTGGGTCTCCAGGCCTGCCAACTGATGAACCTGCTCTTGCTACGACTTCGCGGATATTTTCTTTCCCAACTGTTAGGATGCGTTCGCTTAGCAATATAGCTTTCCTCTGGGTTTCCTCTAAAGAGGTACCCACTGGGGTTTGAATTCTTGCAAAATAAATTTCAGTTTGTTCTGCAGGGAAAAGCACAAACTTATTCCCGAAAGCAATTAATAAAAAGGCACCAACAATTAATCCGGTAATACTAAGAACGGTTAAGTATCTACGCTCGATTACTAAGCTCATGAAGTTTTCAAACTTAAGACGGTACGCGGTAAACCAGTCTGCCTTTTTAGATAAACTACTCTGCAATGAAGCATTGCCATGAGTACTATGAGGCTCTGTCCGAATATCCCCAAGCTTTATGGTATCTCCAACGACCATTAACCGCACAGGCAATAGTAGGAAACTCTCAAACAACGAAACAATCAGAGCAATAGTGACAATAATAGGGATTACTGAAATAAACTTTCCCATGATGCCTTTGGTAACGAGCATGGGGAGGAAAGCAGCTATCGTTGTCATAGCAGTTGCAGTGATGGGGGCCCACAAAGATCTTACCGATGCTACTGCGGCATCGAAACTCGACTTTCCATTTTGCCGACTATTTACAAAACTATCTGTAATTACGATAGAATTATCCACTAACATTCCCATTGAGATAATGAGAGCTAGGATTGAGATAGAGTCTAAATTCATCCCAAAGAGAGGCATAATTCCTAGAATAGATAAAATAGAGAGCGGCAAACTGAGACTCGCCATTACGCCAACCCATCCTGGCATGAAGAGCAAGAGTGCAGACAGTACAATGATAAGCCCAGTGATGGCATTAGATTTAAGAGTGGTAAGTTTAAACCTGACTCTGTCGGCTTCGTTGTTAAATACCTTAAACTCCATACTAGGAGAGAGGTTTTTTTGATAGCGATCCACAATCTTCGAAACTTCATCCGCTAGCTTAATCGTGTCTGTTCCGGCTTTTTTATTTACAATCAGAAGCACAGCTGGCTTCCCGTTCCAACTTGCTAACACCGTTTGATCTTCTGCCCCATCTAGTGGTCGCGCGATATCTTTAACCTTAACAATCTGGCCCGTAAAGTTTGAGCGAAGTACTATCTCACCTAGCTCTCTAGCAGACTTCACTTTAGCATCTACTCTAACTAATTGCTTTGAGCTCGCATCCTCCATGTCTCCGCCTGGTGTGCTTATGTTTCTAGTGGTGACCTTATTTAGAACTTCCGCAACGCCTATATTAAAGCTCTTTAGTTTTTCCAGATTGAGCTCGATTGTAAACTCCCTGTTCTTTAAGCCGACAGGCCGCACATCTTTTACTGCCTTAACATCTTCTATTTCTTCTTTTAGCAGATCTGCGATTCTGTCTCGCTCCCGGTTCTCGCCGCTACCGATCACTGCAATCTCGATAGCGGGAAACTCTGCGCTCTTTTGTTCTATAAACTCGGGCAACTGAGGAAGATCTTGAGGGAGTTTGTTTACTCTCTGGACAGCTTTCTGTACGTCGTCCATTACTTTTTCCTCGTCTACATTGTCCATATCAATCCGAACGATGATCTGACTCTGACCGATCCTTGAAACGGATTTTACGTCTTTAAGTCCTGAGACTTTTCTAATTTCATCTTCGATAGGCTTTGTGATGAGAGCTTCGATATCTTCAGGAGAAGCACCTTTATAACGAGTGGTTATAGTAGCAATAGCGAAGTTTACTTGTGGCCATGACTCAGCATTCATTTTATTTAAACCTTGAAGACCAATCGTGATAATGAACACTAATAGAACAATACTAAGTTTATAGTTTTTTACAAAAAATGCTGATACGTATTCCATTAGAAAGCGGCTCCGGTCTCTTAAATAGTTTTATTAAATTTACAAGGAGTGCTTGTAAACACACTCAAATAATCGAAGACTATATTGATAATTTCTAGTTCTGTGCTCAAATTCGATAAGTCTGTATTTAGTAAAGCGTCTTCATCTTGTATCAACTCATTCACTGTGATTCTTGCGTCTCGGTACTTTTTATTTTGAGCCGATATTCGCTTTTTTAAGGCCGCTTGTGTGACTTTCTGAGATTCAATAATTTTAACTAAATAGTCGATCACTTTAACTAACTGTGTATGGGTATTGTAGAGATTAGCTTCTGCTCTTTCGATTTCAGCGCCATATTTTGCAGTTTGAAACCGTTGTTGAGAATCCGCGGTAGAACCTCTTCCAAGGGGTACCACCAGTTGTAGTCCGACAGTATATCCCAAACGATTATTATCCTGCCAATCATCAACGGCTCCGCGATACGAACCTGCAACAACGCCTCCTCCTTGATTTTGGCTTGCGACTCCAGTGGCTCTCACTCCTCCGACTAACTTTAATTCGGGGTCATCATAGGAGTGAGCGATTTTTAGTTGCTGAGTTTCAATCTTTCGAATGAGTGTAACAACATCATCCACAAGTGTGTAATCAAGTGGAATCTCTTTTCTCGTTGCTATTAGTGTAGTACATGCAAGCACTTCTTGTATGGTGTCTTCAATACGGTATGGAGAAAGACTTACGGATTTATCCTGCAGTTGCGGAAGGAGGGTTTTAATTTGTTTCCACAGTTGTTCTTGCTGAAAATTATAATATAAAAGCGCTCCGTTTCGAGATGCTACTTGAGCTTCCAGGCGAGCAACCTCTCCCGCATCTGTGATACCTGCTCTCAATCTATTTTGAGCATCTTTTAGTTGTTTTTGTGAGATTTCGATTAAGTTCTGGTATATTCTAAGTTGCTCGAGATTTACAACAAGAGACCAATAGATCCTTCTTAAAGACACAACGAAACTTCTCTGTTTAATATCGCGCTCTAGCTTTGCTTGTTCCTGAGCCAGTTCTGCTGACTTTGTTCTGGCGCTGGATAATTTTCCAAATAAATCTTTCCAAAGATCAATTTGTAAATCGAGCCTCAAAACATTGGTTGATACGCGCCTAAACTCTGTGTTTGGAGTCACCGCACTTCGCTGATCCGCTGATACAGAAGCACTAGCCGTCACCCCTGTGGTAAAGTTTTGTCGCACCCCTGCTTGCATCGTAGTAAGCGGGCTCCACACTGGGAAGAAATCTAAGATTGGCTTTTCGTTCGTAACGTCACGATTGTACTGCGCAAACAATTCAGGCTTGAATTGATCCTTGGACTGTTGCTCTTCACTTCGCTTTAAAAGCCACGAGGCCTCTATGGTGCGCCAGTCAGGCGTATTTTCACCTGCAAGCGCCACGAAATCTGCCTCGGTCAGCTTCTGTGTCTCTGAAAATACTGCTGCTGCAGAGGCCTGACTTTCAGGTTTAGTTTTAAACTTTGCCTCACTTTGGTTCGCTGTACTCATCGGAATAGCGATAAACGAAAGACTAAGAGTCAGTAGGATTTGTATTTTTAGTTTAGTCGAGTTGCCTTGAAGCGATTGAGCTAGCTTGGAGTGAATCATGTAGAGTTGCTCTTCTTCCGTGTGTTCAGCTACCCTGCCCGAGGCTATTCTCGTTTGCCCGTGGCATTTTTTCTCAGGACCTTCCTGACAAGTAGCTTTTCGGTTCAAGTTTACCTGGAACCTGTGAGGGCAGAGCTAGCATGAGAAACAGAAAAATCAAACGTTTGTTTTAATCAACTGTTTTGATTTAAAGACGGAAATATTGAATTTAATGTCCAATCGAAGCAAACTGCCCCCTAAGCGTGCAGATGCAGTTTAAATATTTCGTAGAAGACTTTGATTGTGGAAGCATACGTAGAGGTCGATATGCTGTTTGAGGCATTCGATTTTTTTACTCAAGCACCAGGTCCG
>Ga0247843_1000640_pt1 | contig 80324 bp, 56 predicted proteins | sample LaCruzMarch2017__FD_192420 | JGI IMG/M metagenome (GOLD analysis project Ga0247843, IMG submission 192420) | Freshwater microbial communities from meromictic Lake La Cruz, Castile-La Mancha, Spain - LaCruzMarch2017_8m | ecosystem: Environmental > Aquatic > Freshwater > Lake | place: Spain... | reverse complement strand
CGCACTTTTCAGTGGTGGACAGAGAAGGGAACGCCGTGTCGGTCACAACCACTTTGAACGACACTTACGGCTCGCGCACCGTAGTAGCGGGTGCGGGCTTTATCCTCAACAATGAAATGGACGACTTCAGCGCAAAACCCGGAGCGCCCAACCTTTATGGGGCTGTGGGCGGCAAAGCAAACGCAATTGCGCCTACCAAACGCCCGCTTAGCAGCATGACCCCTACCATTGTGACCAAAGCTGGGAAAAACTGGCTCATCTTGGGCACTCCGGGCGGCACCACGATTCCAACCAGTGTTTTCCAGGTGATTGTGAATGTCTCGGAATTTGGTCAATCATTGCCTGAAGCTGTTCAAGCCAAACGTTTTCACCACCAATGGAAGCCCAACCAAATTTCCGCAGAAGAAGGTTGCTTTTCTGATGATGTAGCATTCAAATTGAGGCGTATGGGACACCATATCAACTATCGCGAGCCGATTGGCCGGATGGAAGCAATTATTCGCTTGCCCAATGGAAAATGGCAGGGTGTTGCCGATGGCCGCGGGGATGACGCGGCGGCGGGGTATTAGCAATATCCAACAAGGAATGTCCAATGTCCAAGTTGGCTCCGCGCTTGGTATTCATCGTTGATCCAACCGGATGCTTACGTTGAAATCACAAGAGCAACGATTATTTGGACATTGGACATTCCTTGTTGGATATTGGATATTCCTCACATCTTCACCACCCGCTGCATCCAATATTTCCCACCCGTTTCATCTGCAATCCTGAGCAAATAAACCCCTTGCGGAAGTCCTACAAAACTTAAAAAAGCTTGTCCGCTACTGAAGTCCAATCGATTGGTTTTCAACACTTTACCTTCCATGTTGGAGATTTGTACACCGGCTTGGCCGAGGACGTTTTCAAGCACAATGGTCAGCAGCTCCTGTACCGGGTTCGGGTAGGTTTTTATATGCAAATACAAGGTCGAAACGCCTACAATGTCGTCTATCAGGCCGTTGCAATCGTTATCAATGCCATCTAAAACCTCTATGGCGTTGGGGTGGACCGCGGCGTTGTCGTCATTGCAGTCCAGGTTGTTGTCGATATAGCCGGAGGGGGGCGCTTCCAGACAGCCGATAGAGGTCAAATTATTGCTTCCAAAGCCATCGCCATCGGAATCAATGTAGAACAGATATAAGGGCAGGTTCTCATCCACCTCGGTGTTACAGTTGTTGTCAATGTTATCGCAAACTTCGGTGGCGCCTGAGTTAATGGCAGCATTGGTGTCGTCGCAGTCGCTTGCATTGGCAACAAACCCGATAGGCGCATCTAAATGACAGGTAGCAATGGCAAGCAAAGGACTACCCTCTCCATCGTTATCGGCATCTGCGTAATATATGTTGAGTAGGATTTCATCATCTATCTGACCATTGCAGTCATTGTCCAAATCATCGCAAACTTCCGGTGCATTGGGATTGATGGCCGCATTGCTGTCATTACAATCCAGATTGTTGGCCACAAACCCGCCCGGAGGATTAGGCTCACAGGATGGAAACTTGCTGCCGGCAGTCCCGAATCCATCCCCGTCGGCATCCTCGTAATAAAGCGTGAACGTGAGACCGTCGTCGGTGAGGCCATTGCAGTCATTGTCCAGGCCATCACACACCTCTGGTGCACCGGGGTAGCTGCTTGCACTGAGATCATAACAATCCGTGCTATCCGACACAAAGCCAGCTGGGACCGAAGCCAAACAGGAATAGAGCGGATTGCCCAGATCCCCAAAGCCATCGCCGTCAAAATCAGCGTAATAGGTGGTGAAAATCAGCCCTTCATCGGTTTGTTGGTTGCAATCATTGTCCACCCCATCACAAACTTCAGCTGCTCCTGGATAAACAGCAGGATTGTCATCGTCGCAGTCTACCGTAAGGTCATAGCCATCGGCATCCTGGTCATTGTTGTAAAAGTAGGTCTTGGCTTTGTAAAACGCGGCCGTGCCAACCTTGATGCCTACTCTCCTGCCGGGAATGTCATCCTCTGGCGGGTGAATACCGCCCCATATTCTCGATAGACTCGTTTGATCCGAAGCGTCGCGGTAGGTGGCCCATTGGAGGGTCACGTCCACACTGGGGCCTTTTTCAACGCCGAGAAATCCGCTATTGGCGGCGATATGGTATTCTTCCAAACCTCCTGGAAAATACTCGTCGCCCGTGAGCAGTGTAATGGCTTCTGCTGCAGATCGGGAGTAAGTAGAGTGACCAGAGATGTAGCCAGCAAATGGAGGGGTCACAAAAGTTTTTCGTTGAAAAGGCCAAAATTTTTCCGCCAAAATCCAACCAGCATCTGCGATATCATTCATGGGATTGGAAATCGAATCAAAGCCTTGCCACGTGAAAAGTTTTATTTTGCCAACATGCTGGTTGTTCGCACCCGCCAATGGATCACCAATTTCCACTTGTTCAATATACCCAGGCACTAATTGGATCCCAGCCACATCATAGTTCGGTCGTGCTGGATCGCTGCTTTGCCCACGGTCGGCCATCCAGCGCAGGGCTGTGACGGGGCGCGTACCATCGTACCAACCTTTCATGCTCCATGCTGCGATGGCGGCGTCGTGCAAAGCCCCTCCCAGTACAAAATAGGCCTTCAAGTCGTATTCCAGGGAATCCAGAACGAAACCGGTGCCATTGAATTTGCGCACAAATTGAGGGTGATCCATGGCTTTGTTTAATATGCTAAACCAGTGCCCTGGCGGGGTTTCAGAGTTGGGGCCATCGGCCCAAAATTGTGCCAGCACCCTTGTATAATCGCCTCTTGGGACAATTTGCGGCTGGTAGGGTTGTCCAGTTTTTGGATTGATCGGGCGCCCATTGCTGGGCCCGCCCCCTTCAAGTTTGTAAAAATCTTTGTACTCCTGTAAAGTAGTGGGGAGATAAGGGGTGTCCCCGATGGAGGCCGGAGAGATATCCCATAGAACACCATCATTTGGGGTGAGGTGTGAGGACCAAATGGAAACCATATTGAAATTCCACTTGTAATCTTCCGAGGTCGCTCCACCATCTATCGTATCCAAAAAGGAATTCGGACCCGGGTCATGATAAACAGGCCAATCAATTCCATTTCTTTGGTACACTGTTTTTTGCGAATCCACCAATGCAAAGGGCATTACCCTACCCCACTCCGGGCTTTGGAACCTTTGAAGGGCTGGAATTGGGTTGCCATTTTGGTCCACCGCATTGGTAAGAATCAGGGGCTGCCAGCGGTTTGGGTCAACCATGGTGGGATTACCCGCGCTGTCGGGCTTCATGGCAGGGTTCACCGGCGCATAGTCAATGTAGGCATAATTCCAAGTTTCGTTTGCACCATCCGTGAGGCCATAAAAACCTACACAATCGCCGATGTAATTGCCCAATGCCGCCGGGTCGCCCTGTTGATAAAAATTGGAATTGAAGGTCCAGTCATAGCCCAGTTCATTCATCAAATTTCTGAACCGCTGAAGGCTGGCAGGGGCGTTTGGAGAGTTTTGAAAGCGACGTGCTAAAATCCGATATGCCGCATAACTGATGGCCTTCTCTCGCGCTGCCTCCCTATCCGGTGGGGTTGGAACACCGTCGAACTGACAGGTAAAAGTTCCCACTGTTTTGCCCAGCAGATAAGTATCGGCGCTCAGGGTATCGTAGGCAGCCCAAGCGTCCCACATTGCCATGGAGACGTGGAAAAGGTTGCGGGCTTGCACGGGAGGACGGGCTAAGTCTTCTCGGATAGCCTGGAGCATCACCTCATTCCAGCGTCGGGCTACGGATTGCTGTTGTGCTTCCAATGTGTTGGTTTTCAGCAGCAAAAGCAGAAGAGCGAGCAGAGCGTAGTAGATATTTTTTTTCATAAAAATGATTTGACAAACATGAAAAAGGGCGTGTTTTTAAAAACTACTTGGCATGAACACTGGTCGAGAGGTTCAAGGTAAAACCCTGGGCAGATATTAGCACAGAGGACAAAGAAAGGCAGGAAATCTGATCTAATGGATTAGAGTTTAATTAAAATTCGTGGAGTTAGGGTTTCACGCAACAGCGCAACGTTAGGGTTTCACGCAACGGCGCAACGGCGCAACGTTAGGGTTTCACGCAACGGCGCAACCTTATGCCCCACACGTTGCGCCGTTGCGCCGTTGCGTGAAACCCTGCCATAAAAAACCGACCTTTGCGCCATGCAAACTGTGCAATTCCAAGACCTGGGCCTGATGCGTTACCAAACCGCCTGGGATTATCAAACCGCGCTGCACCGCCAACTGGTGGAGAATAAATTGAAAAACAAGCATTTGCCGCCCAAATCTTACCCACAGGAGCATCAATTGCTTTTTGTTGAACATCCCCCCGTTTACACCCTCGGTAAAAGCGGCTCCATGGATAACCTCCTACTTTCGGAGGCCGAATTAATCGAACGCGGCATTGAGTTTTTTCCCATCAACCGAGGCGGCGACATCACTTTTCATGGACCTGGACAGATCGTGGGCTATCCCATCCTGGATCTTGAATGTTTTTTTACAGATGTACACCGTTATGTCCGCAACATCGAGGAGGTCATTATCCGCACCATCGCCGAATATGGAATTGAGGGGTTTAGGATTAAGGATTTTACGGGCGTTTGGACGTTGGATAATGGACATTGGACGTTGGACTCGCGACCGTCAAACATCCAATATCCAGTGTCCAACATCCAAGGTCAAAAGTCTAACGTCCAACGTCCAACGTCCAAAATCTGCGCCATCGGCGTCCACTTATCCCGCTGGACGACCCTTCATGGCTGGGCTTTTAATGTAAATACACCCCTGGAATATTTCAACAACATCATTCCCTGCGGCATTAATGATGAAGACAAGACGGTGACTTCACTTGGGCAACTGCTTCAGCGTGAAGTGGAAATGGAGGAAGTAAAAGACAAATTGAAGCGACATTTTGAGGCAGTTTTTGAATGCAAAGTGGTTGGATAAAGGACTTTTACCATTTGCTTCCTGCTTTTGCATTTTTCTGCCTCCCCTCTGTCTACTTTTGCGTTTCGGCAGTTCGAGGATACATTTCAAATCTTCTACTTCCGTAAACCTGAAGATTTAAAAAACGTTACGAGGATTATACTCCTATCCAAAAAGCTGAACTACCCACATCAAACCATCACTCATTCGCTCAATCACTCACTCGCTCATGGGAGACATACATACGCAAGACGACTGGAAACTCGAACAACAAGAATGGCTCGAAGCCCTCGAAGAAGTAATTGATAGTCAAGGCAAAGTCCGCTCTGAAGAACTCTTCCAAGCCCTCCGCGCATTGCTTGCCCGCCATGGTGCAGCCACGGGCGGCGCAGCATTGAACACCCCTTATATGAACACCATTGCGCCTGAAGACCAACCCGCCTATCCCGGCGACTTGGCCCTTGAAACGCGCATAGAAAATATTCTCCGTTGGAATGCTCAGGCGATGGTGCTCCAAGGGGCTGACAAAAATCTTGCACTCGGCGGCCACATTGCTACCTATGCAGCATGTGCCACCATGTTGGAGGTGTTATTCAACCACTTCTTGCGCAATCGTTCAGCAGATTATGGTGGCGATTTGCTAATGTTCCAAGGCCATGCCTCTCCTGGGGTTTATGCGCGTGCCGTGTTTGAAGGCCGTTTGCCCGAACAAGCCATTGCTGACTTTCGGCAAGAGACCTTGGGCGGCGTATCCAGCTATCCACACCCACGCCGGATGCCCCATTTTTGGCAGGCCCCTACCGTGAGCATGGGCTTGGGACCGATGACCGCGATTTATCAGGCTCGTTTTGCTAAGTATCTGGAAAACAGGGGTTTAAAACCCGAAAACGGCGGTAAAGTCTGGCATTTTATCGGGGATGGAGAAATTGACGAACCAGAAATTTATGGCACCATCGGCGTGGCAAGTCGGGAGAACCTGAACAACCTGGTGTTTGTCGTGCACTGTAATTTGCAACGCCTGGACGGGCCGGTGCGCGGCAATGGAAAAATTGTACAGGAGATAGAACGTCACTTTTTTGGGGCCAGCTGGGAAGTGATCAAAGTAATTTGGGCAAGCGAATGGGATGAACTGCTGGCCAAAGACGAGGAAGGACTTCTGCTCACCCGTTTTGACCGAATGTTGGATGGACATTTTCAAGAAATCGCCTCTGCTAGCGACGGCGCGTTTGTCCGCAAAATGCTGGTCGGATATAACACCGGAAAAGAAATCATACAAGACGATCTCAGCGACGGGATTACTGCGCTTTTGGAAGGTTATTCTGATGAACAACTGAAAAATATGCGCCGAGGCGGCCACGATGCTGCCAAGGTTTTTGCTGCCTACGACCGCGCGGTAAAATCGAACAAACCCGTAGCCATTATCGTAAAAACGGTCAAAGGTTACGGGATGGGCAAGTCTGCGGAAGGCAAAAACAAAGCCCACCAGACCAAGGATTTGAGCGCAGAATTCCGCGTAGAAATAAAAAACCGCTATGATATTCCGCTGACCGACGATGAAGCAAGAGCGGCCAAATTCTGGTGGCCAGCAGCCGACGCGCCAGAACGGAAATACCTGCTGGAACGCCGCAAAAATCTCGGCGGATTTTTGCCGGAACGCTCCGACAAATATGCTGAATTCAAAGCTCCCGATCTTTCTATTTTTGACAAACAACTCAAAGGCAGCGAAGGCGGAAAAACGGTCTCCACCACGGGTGCGATGGTGGATATTATGAACCAACTCATTAAAAATCAAGAGATTGGAAAATACATGGTGCCCATTGTGCCGGATGAAGCGCAGACCTTTGGGATGGAGCCGATGTTCAATTCAGTGCAGATTTGGAACCAGAGAGGCCAATTGTACACGCCACTTGAAATTGGCATTTCCGTCATCAAATACAAGGAGTCAAAAACGGGTCAGGTATTGCAGGAAGGCATCAATGAAGACGGCGCCTCAGCCAGTTTTACCGCTGCCGGCACCGCCTACGCTTTGCATGGAATCCCAACGGTACCGTTTTTCATTTACTACTCCATGTTCGGTTTCCAGCGTGTGGGCGACATGATTTGGGCTGCTGCCGACATGATGTGCAAGGGCTTTTTGCTCGGCGCCACGGCGGGTCGCACAACGCTCAATGGCGAAGGCTTACAACACCAGGACGGTCACTCGATACTCATTGCGCAGACCGTGCCATCCGTCCTTACCTACGACCCGGCTTTTGCCTATGAATTGGCCGTGATTGTACAGGATGGCCTGCATCGGATGTATGTCAAAAACGAGTCGAAGATTTACTACCTGACCATTTACAACGAAAACCTGTTGATGCCCGAAATGCCCAAGGGGGTGGAAGAAGGCGTAAAGCGTGGTTTGTATCGTTTTCAAAAATCAAAAACAAAAGGTGGAGCAAAAGCCCACCTCATTGGGTCTGGCGTCATCATCAAACAAGTGCTGGAAGCTGCGGAAATCCTTGAAAAAGAAGGGGTTAGCACGGATATCTGGAGCGCAACTTCCTGGACAGAATTGTACCGCGACGCCGTTTCTTGCGATCGTTGGAATATGTTGCACCCCGGCGAACCAGAGCGGGAGCCTTTTGTGCAAAAACAACTGAAAGGTGAAGAAGGTGTATTCGTCAGTGCCAACGATTGGGTAAAACTTACCGCAGGTCAATTGGCCCCCTGGATGCCCAAAGATTTCACCCCGCTCGGCACCGACGGTTTTGGACTCTCGGAAAGCCGCGAAAAGCTGCGGGATTATTTTGAAATTTCTCCCAAGTACATCGCCTTTGCTGCGGTGCGATTGCTCCACAAGCAGGGTAAGATCACTGAAAAAGCGGTGAAGGAGTTTATGAAGAAATATGGGGTGGAGAGTGAGAAGTTGGAGCCTATGAGTGTGTGAAAAAAGTGTAGTGAGGCAGTGACTTGAAGTCACCGCTTCACTTCTCAAACAAATACAAGCGTCCCTGTTCAAGTGGGCCGCGCCTAGTGAGGCGGTGACTTGAAGTCACCGCCTCACTTCTCTTGAAGTCACCTCCTTACTATTCTTGACTTGGAATCACAGCCCTACTACTCTTTAGGTAAAGAATAAAAGCTCTTTTGCCAAATTCTGGTTGCACAAAGTACCCTTTCGCAGGCCTGCAAAATCGGAGGCTGAGGAATAAACCCAATCTTCAGACCTGACCACAAGGTTGGCCTCTATCGGATTGTTATGTATGTAATTAAAGCAAGTAGGCCCATACAACTCCCAGTTTTGCAGCACTTTACCATAATTCACATGGCTTGGACACAACGTCACATCTTCCCAACCATCCTTGGCTTTGGTTTCTTTACGGAATAAAGAGCCTGACCTGTTTTCCTGAAGATTGATGGCTCTTGTGTAAGATCGAAGCAGTATGGCAATTGAGTCGTTGAGGTTTCGTTGACGCGGAGTAGTGAGGCGGTGACTTGGAGTCACCGCCTCACTTGATTCACCTGGGTTTGTTACTTCTTGACTCAGATTTCGCACATACATTAACCAGTGAAAGTGATTGGGCATCAGGCAATAACATAACAGGTCGCCATAAGGGAGAAGGTAGTCACGCATTTTTTTCAGGAAAAACAAGTAGTTCTCGTCCTTGAAAAATATTGGCTGACGGTTGTTGCCCTGATTGTAAATATGAAAAATGGTATTCTCGGTGAATTTCATGTTGGTAAGTTGGATTTAAAAGTCAAGTTGGTCGCGAGTAGTGAGGCGGTGACTTGAAGTCACCGCCTCACTACTTATACAAATATAAGCGTCTAAGTTCAATTGGGCCGCGCAAAAGTGAGGCGGTGACTTGAAGTCACCGCCTCACTACCTAGACAAATATAAGTGTCTATGTTCATGTGGGCCACGCAGAGTGAGACGGTGACTTGAAGTCACCGCCTCACTAAATTGACTCCTTGAGTGCGCGTTTCTTCATTTCCAGGCAATTCCAAACCCCAAATCGTCGTTTCTGCGCAAATTGTGAACCTACTCCTTTATGCGCCACACACTTGCTTTTTATCCCATTCCGCTGCTTTTCGCATTCTCCTTCCTTACTCAATCCCTCTATTCCCAAGAACAACTCGGCATGCGCCTTGAACGCTATTCCGGGATCTACAGCGCGGGCATCAACCCCGCAAATACCGCTTTTACCCCGCATAATTGGGAAGTGAGCCTGTTCAACGCCGATCTATTCATCGAAAACAGTTACGCTTTCCTGCGCAACACCAGCCTCCAAAACGCCCTGCGCAACACCGATAACATCGTCTCCCTCGCGGACACCAGCGCCGAAAACCCGCCCGCCCGCGATGCGATTTTGCAGGATTTTTCGGACGGCAGTCGCAAAATGCATTTCGTGACGCAAGTTCGTGTGGCAGGCCCATCCTTCAGTTTTCGTTTTGGAGAAAAAAATGTGGTGGGCCTTACCACGGCATTTCGCACCAACATTTCGGCCTACCGAATCCCGGAGATACTCGCCTACCCTGCTGTTTCCAATTTGCCTCGGAATCAAGCCATTAATATCCCCGCAGTTGGCGTTGCTGGCATGGCCTGGGGAGAGATTGGCTTGCATTACAGTCGCCTGGAAGAAGTGGGGAATCTGCAAATGGCCTGGGGTGTTTCTCCCAAATTATTGTTGGGTTACGAGGGCTTTTTCACCCGCGCCCAATCAAAATTCGATTATACCCAGCGCAATGGCGACACCACTGCTTTTGGCAGCGCGAAATGGGATTATGCGCTCACTACCGGCAACCTCACCGACAATGCGGATGAAGTAAAACTCAGGAAACAAGGCTCCGGCTTTGGACTAGACCTCGGGGTTTCCTGGGCCATGCCCGCCGGAGATGAGGGGGAGGGTTACCTCTGGCGAGCGGGTATTTCACTGATAGATTTGGGCTTCATACGATTCAAAAACACCGCCCAACGACACCACATCGAGTTCGATACCTTATTGACTATCAGTGGTTCACAATTTCCTCAGCGCAACAACGCGGACGAAGTGCTGCGCGACGTGAGCCGCGCTTTTCTGGGCGACAGCGCAGCCTCTTTGCAAAAAAATGCTTTCGGGATGGGTTTGCCAACGGCAATTTCAGCGCAATTTGATGCCCGGGTTGCGCCGATGTTGTATGTGAGCGGGGTATTGGTGCAGCGGGTGCCGCTCTTGAAACACAGCGTGAAACGGCCCAGCACCTTGGCCATAGTGCCACGTTTTGAACACCGCTGGTTTTCGGTTTCGCTGCCTTTGGTCGTGGACGACTGGCGGACATTCCGGGCAGGCGCGGCCATTCGTTTGGCTTGGCTCTATCTGGGAACAGACAATCTGGGCAGTTTCACCACCAAGGATAAACTCAGCGGTGCGGATGTATATATTGGCTTCAAAATCAACGCGTTCAGCCTGAATTTTAATAAGCGCGAAAAAGGCTACAAACTCAATCGGGAGCGCGGAAGCCGGGGCAACGGACCGAATCGGAAGAAGATTAAGTGTTATAGTTTTTAAAAATCAAACGTTGTTAAGTTAAGGCCCACAATTAGTTTGTATTAAACTCATAAGGCACATAAGAACATATAAGGCTAATATTCAACCTAATGTGTCCTTATGTGCCTTATGAGTTTAATACAAACTAATTATGCCCACCTACTTACCTCAAGTATAATTTACGAATAATTCAGTTTTCTGAATTATTACGCAAACAATCTAAATAGGAAAAAGAGCAGGAAAGCCAATCCAAAAGTAACCGGCAAGGTCAATAGCCAAGCAATTGCGATACTCTTAATGGTACTTCTTTGAAGGTTTTTTATGCCTCCCTGCGCCACCATTGTGCCTGCAATACCCGAAGACAAAACGTGCGTAGTGCTCACTGGAAGACCTGATGCGCTGCTTACTCCGATCACTGCTGCTGCACACAGTTCTGCGCTTGCTCCTTGCGCATAAGTCAAGTGGGTTTTACCAATTTTTTCTCCGATGGTCACTACGATACGTTTCCATCCAACCATTGTCCCAATACCCAGACAAATGGCAATCATAGCAACAACCCAAGTGGGTGAAAACTCATAGGAAGCTTTTAAAGTTTTGATTTCTGCTTTGCAAACTTTGGCAGCATCGCCATTGATAACTCCACCTTTGATGTTCCCTTCAATATTGTTGTTAAATTTTTGGATTGCATTTCGCAACACATAAATTTCTGCCCGGTTTGTACGGCCCGCAGTATCCAGTTGTGCTGCCATTACAGTAGCATTGCCTGCGAGTACGGACAGGTTTCCAGCCCTTTGGTCTCCCAATGCAGCCTCTTTTGCAATAGATGCCTCAATTTTGCGAACGCTGTTTGCCAAGTCACCAGAAGCAACATTGGGATTGATAGCGAAATACATGGGCAAAAAAGCCATCAAAACAACCAATGCAAGCCCTACTCCTTTTTGCCCATCATTGTTACCATGGAAATAACTCACTAAGGTGCAAGTAGTTATGAGCACTGCGCGAATCCAGATGGGTGGTTTTTTATTCGTGTCATCGGGAGATTTGAAGATGGTTTTTTCCTTCTGGAACATTATCCTTAGTACATACATCAGCATAATGGCCAAGCTAAAACCAAATAGTGGGGATATAAGTAAGGAGAGGCCAATATCTTTAGCTTTCGACCAATTGGGGCCAGTACCACTGTGGATAGTCCAAAATGCAAATCCTCCACCCAACAATGCCCCAATCAGTGCGTGGGAGGAGGAGCAGGGAATACCCAAATACCAAGTGCCCAGATTCCAAACAATGGCCGCAACAAGAATCGAAAGAACCATTACTATATTCTCTGAAAGCGGCACGGTCATTAAATCGTTCAAGGGCATCAGTTTGACGATGCCCATCGCTACCGCAATGCCCCCCAATAGCGCACCTAGAAAATTCCAACAGCCTGACCAAACGACTGCAAACATAGGCGGCAGTGTTTTGGTGTAAATAACCGTTGCAACCGCGTTGGCGGTGTCGTGAAAACCATTGATGGCCTCAAAAGCACATACCGCTAAAATACAGAGAAGGAAAAGAAGGGAAGCTTCTGTAGTCAGGCCAGAGATAAAGCCAAGGAGCATAAGGGAGAAGTTGAAACTTTGACTGTAATAGGTTAGGAATATTACGCGGCAAAAGTAGAATGATGACTAGGTCTTTAGGCACTACCGAGGTTAATTTAGGGTTAAGTATAGATGAAGTGATGGTGATGGTGATGAAGTGATAGCGTGATGAAGTGATTTGCGCTCTATCACTTCATCGCTCTATCACTTCATCACCTATCACTCTATCACTTCATCACCTTACTCACCATTCAGGATAGGCAGCAACACCTCTACCCTCGTGCCCGATCGCTGGCCATTGGTAATATCCGAAAGATCCTGGATTTGGATAAAATTGTCGCCCGGACGTTTTTGGATTTGATGGAGCAGGAGGAGTCGCTCATGGGTAATTTCCATGCCTCGGGAGCGGTGTTTTTGAAAGCCCGCCCCGGCTTGGGCAGCGGCTTTTTCGCGGCCTTTGTTGAAGCCCACCCCATCGTCTTCGATGGTGCAACGCAGCAGAAATTCATCGTCTAGCATCACTTCAAATCGGATGGTCAGGCGACCTTCCTGACGGGGGCGAAGGCCGTGTTCGATGGCATTTTCGACAAAAGGCTGGACGATCATGGTGGGTACGAACAGCTCGTCAAGTTCTTCATTTTTGGGCGCAATGATTTGAAAATCAAGGCGATCCCGGAAGCGCAATTTGCGGTTGATATCCAAGTAGCGTTCAAGAAATTCAATTTCCTGTTCCAGCGATACTTCCTCCAATTCGGAATACTCCAAGGTATGGCGCATCATTTTGGCGAACTTGGCGAGGTAGGATTCGGCTTCTGTATTGCGTCCGGAAGTAACCAATCCTTGAATTGCGTTCAAGGAATTGAACATGAAGTGCGGGTTCATCTGCGCCCGAAGTGCACGAAGTTGCAGGCCAGCGACCCGTAGCCGCGCCATTTGGGCTTCCTGTTTGTTGCGTTCAAGCTGGTGGCGAGCCTCAATCTCTTGTCGTTCGTTGTCGCGCAGGTTGCTGAAATGGGTTTGGTTCAATTCAGTGACACGGCGCTGCCACTCGAAAGCCAGGTCGAATTTGCCCGTATTCTCATAGAGCGAGGCCAGGCGTTGACTGACTTGTGCTAGATGATATAGGTCGTTTCCTTGCTGGCCTATTTCCCAGGCGCGAAGGAAATGGCGTTCGGCTTCCGGGGTATTTTCCAATTGAAAATAAAGCCCTGCGCTCCAACTTTCTATTTTTGAAAGGTTGGTAAAGTCCGAAGGTTTGGCGGGCGGATCGTAATCGGCGGCGGCTTGACCAAACAAGTTGAAAGCCTTGGGAGCATTGCCCGCCAGCGTAGCCAAAATCCCCAGGTTGCTGAGCGCCAGTGTTTTCGCCTCTGATTCCCCCGTGCCCGCCACGGCGAATGCTTTTTCAAAATGTCCTTGTGCGTGTTCCGCATCATTGCGGGCCAGCGCGGCACGACCGGCATTCAAATAATGCCAGGCCAGGCGTGGGCGAAGCTGGTATTTCTCTACAATGGGCAACACACGCCGGTAAGCTTCCTGGCTTTTATCTTCCTCTCCCAGATATTCGTAAAGCTCACCCAGGCCACTGATTATCAATGTTTTGATGTACCAATCTTTGAGTGTTGCCGATTTTTCTTCCAGTTCCAGAAAATCCTTTTCAGCCTCCATCAGACAATCGAGTGCTTTGCGGGGATTGCCGAGCAGCAAGTAGAAAAACCCTTCGCGGCAAACTACGTGGGCACGAAGTCGCGGAGGCGCATCATCGCCCAGAAAACGTTTGGCGCGTTGGAGCGCATCTTCAGCAGCCGTCCAATCGCGCTGGTTGAGCTGCGTGGCTGCAATATCGGCCCAGGTTTCGGCCAAAGCCCAGCCATCCGCGAGGCTTTCAAGAATACTGACTGCAAGTCGGGCGTGGAGCAGGGATTGCTCGTACCGGGACCATTGATTTTCCAAAAAAGCCGCGCTGCGGTGATAGGAAAGGCGAACATCAAATGGGCTGCGGGGCGTCAGCAAGCGGCCCAATTCAGCAAGGGCATACTTTGCCTGCTCAAAATCAGTGAAAGCCCATCGGGACAGGTTGTCGCTTAGGCGGCGCAAAAGGGTGCCATCATCCGGAGCGGCAGATTTTGTTTGGGTGGAGATACCTTGCATGTGAATGCAAACTTAGGGCATTTTTTCAGCTTGCCCCCTACCCAACTTTTCCATGACGTACATTTTATGGCTGCGCCCAATGGGCAAAGTCCTTCCCGATATCTCCACTTCCGCCGCAGAGAAGGACTCGATTTTGTCTATGGCCACCATGAACGAGCGGTGGATGCGCAAAAAATTGTCGGAACGCATCAGGTCTTCCAACTCCCCCAACTGGTAATGGGTATTGTAAGATTTTGACTTGGTAACGATGGAAACCGAATCTTTCAGGCTTTCGACGAACAGAATTTCGTCCAGATATATTTTGACCGAGCGTTTGCTGACCGTGAAAAAATAATAAGGCCGAACGAGATGCTCGGCTGGCTTATGAACCATGGAGTCCGCGTGGCGCTGCGGTTGCAGGAGTTTGTTGACGGCTTTGGTGTACCGTGCGAATTCGATGGGCTTGAGCAGATAATCCGTCACCTGCAATTCAAAACCTTCCACCGCATACTCATGGTAGGCAGAGGTAATGATAACCCGGGGCTGGTGCAACAGCGTTTGTAAAAACTCCAATCCATTCAATTTGGGTAAATTAATGTCCAAGAACATTACATCCACCGGGTTTTGGCGAACCACATCGAGGGCTTTAATGGCATCGAAACAAACGTGGGTGAGTTCCAGGAAGGGCGTTTGGTTTACATACTCGGCCAATATCTCGGCAGCCAATGGCTCATCTTCGACGATGATGCATTTGAGCGGGTGGGGCAATTGGGGGCTCGGGAACTGTATGTTGGATTGCGGCATGGTGGACATATACGACTCGTTTTTCTCGTTTTAAACCGCCGAAAAATAGCAAAAAAGCAGGGAAAGAAGCCAAAAGGTTTCGACCAAAGTGTTTCCAGCGCTGGCGACCTGCGTTTTTAACCTTGTGGCTTGTTGGACATGGGGCTGTGGACATTTTGACTTTAGACATTTTGACTTTCGGCATGGGACTTGCGCAGTAAAGTTTGGATAAAATAAAAAGTCCGTTAGATGATTTGGAAATTTGACCTTGAGGCTTACTTTTACACTTGAAAAATGCTCAATAAATCAGACGTCTCCCCCTTATGTAGTTGCTAGACTGTTGCGTGAATCCAAGGCATGATGGCTGGATTCACGCAACGTGCGTTTGGTGACAAAGCGGGTTTTCACGCAATAGGGGCTGGATAGGAGAGTTGACGAACATCCAACGTTTAGTGCCAATAACAAGTAAATATAATAGGTTAGGATGTCCTCAAGTGCCGAAAATTACCCAGCTCGCCAGAGACTGTCATTCTCCATCCTCTCTCCTGGCTGCCCTTACCCGGTTGCGAAACGCTGCCATGAAAGTATGCAGCGACTGCCAATAAGTCGTCTCGATCGAACGCGTGTATAGCCTGATTTCACCCAGCAAACAATCATTACCTCAAAAATTAAACTTATACTTTGGAAGGTGGTCCAAGGCACTGCCCTTGCCTCTTGGGCAAGGTTTTACAGATTTTTTCTTTATTACCGATGCAATAACAAGCTCCAAATCGTGAGCTAGTTATTGCATCGGTACGAAATGTTCAAAAAATGCGAAAGGCTTTATTTTTTTGTTTTTTTGTATTTCTGGGGTTTCCTTTGGTTGGACAGCAGCATTCCACGAAAGATTCCTTTACGGTGTATCTCTTTTTACTGGAGGATTGTAAAATTACTCAAGCCTATACCGATAAAATTCAGGAATTATACCACAGTTTTTCAAACGACAGTGTTGGTTTTTGGGGAGGATTTCCGAATCCTATTTCAGAGGACTCCACCGTTCAGTCTTTTGTTTCGAAATATCAAATTCCATTTTTTTGTACTCGAGATGGCGCCTATACCCTTGCTCAACGTTTTGGGGTTAAGGTGACTCCTGAAGTGGTCGTTTACAATCAAACACGCGATTCAGTATTGTACCAAGGCCGGATTGATAATATGTTTGAGCGGGTGGGGCAACGTAGGAAGGTAATCACTTCTCACGAATTAGAGGCAGCCTTGTATTGTATCCGAAATAATAAACCGGTACCCATACCCAAAACCAATGCCGTAGGATGCTTTCTTAACTAAAAATATCTTTTCAGGATGAAACAAATTGCTTTACAAGTTTTTATTTGGATGGTGTTTGCCCTCTCTTACACCTGTCAGGCACAAACGATCACATGGAGCGAACATGTAGCGCCTATCGTGTTTAATCATTGTACTACTTGCCATCGCCCGGGCGAAATAGCCCCTTTTTCGCTAACCAACTATGCCGAGGCGTATAACTGGGCGAATATGATGCAGTACGTTACTGAAATAAAGTATATGCCGCCCTTTAAGGCCGATCCAAACTACGGGGTCGAATACCAGGCATCTAATTACCTCTCGGATGATCAAATTGCCACCATCAAAGCATGGGTAGAAGGTGGAGCGCCGCAAGGCGATCCTGGCCTGGAGCCGCCGCCACCTGTATTCCCATCCGGGTCACAAATAGGCACTCCTGATCTGGTATTATCCTTTGCACAGGCGCATGTACACCCAGGCAACAGTTATGATGAATACCGCTATTTTGTATTGCCAACTGGCCTGACCCAAAACAAAGACCTCGTAGCGCTCGAAATGCGCCCTGGCAATTCAAAAATTGTACACCATGCATTGACCTGGGCCGACACCTCCGGCACTGCAGCGGCATTGGATGCCCAATCTCCGCAATATGGTTTTATCGGAGGACAAGGCTCCGGTGGCGGCCAGGCAAATTTTGGTCAACAATTACCCGCCTATACTCCCGGTGCCAGGCCAAATGTTTATACCCATGGCATGGCGCAACGGATTTTTGCCGGGAGCGATCTGGTGACGCAAATTCACTACGCCCCATCTACAACTACCGAGCTGGACTCTACCACTATTAATTTATTCTTTGCGGATCAGCCAGCCACGCGATTTGTACGCTCCTATATCATGTTGCCGCCAACTTTGGTAAACGGACCATTTGTGATGGAGCCTAATACCGTAAATGAATTTCATGGGGTGTTCAAAATTCAATCTATAGATATCAGTCTTTTAGGAATTATGCCGCATTGCCATTTACTGGGTAAAAATTGGAGAGTATTTGCGGTAACACCGCAAAACGACACCATTCCGATCATTCATATTGAAAACTGGGATTTCAATTGGCAAGGCACGTATCATTTCAAAAAACTACTTAAACTGCCGAAAAACACGGAGATACATGCTTTTGCCACCTATGACAACACCTTAAACAATCCGTTCAACCCGAATAATCCACCACAAACGGTTACGTGGGGGGAGAGTACGACCGATGAAATGTATTATTTGCCCCTCCTGTGGCTGCCCTACCAGCCTGGCGACGAAAATCTCATTTTGGATGGTAGCACATCCGGGACAGATCAAATATTCCATTTCAACCAAACAAAATTGTATCCCGTTACGCCCAACCCAGTGAGGGGTTGGGCCAAAGTTGGATTTACCTTAGCAGAAGCAGAAAAGGTCAGCGTGGAGGTATTCGACCTACATGGCCGTTCCGTGGAGACAATCCTGTCAAACCGGCTGATGATGGCAGGCGAACATATTTTGGATTGGGATACGGCACTTCTTCCACCCGGAATGTACAGCATCACGCTTCGGGCAAACGGGCAATTGCAAACACAAAAGGTTTTGGTGCATTAGGTGCTGTGTTTATTGTGCGTTCATAGGCATAAAAAATAAGACTTGTTGCGGTGGGAGGCCACCGCAACAAGTAAATTATTACCAATTCATGATAAATAAACTAAGCTTCCTCCTTGTAATCAGTTTTTTCTGCCCCAACCTTCAAGCCCAAAACACGGTGGACAGTATGACTTTTTACAGGGACTACTTTCCCGGTGGTAACGACATCAACGGTAAATATTTGGGCAGCACCGAGACTATGGCCATCGTGCAACACAAAGGGAAACTTTATGCTGGAATGGGTAATTGGATGGATTACCCCATAACCCTGCAACATGAAGGGACTCAGGTTTTACGAAAAGATGCTTTTAACGCGCCTTGGGTGGTGGATACTTCGGTTGGTTACACATCACTCCGGAGCGATGCACTGGCCTCTGTATCCTTCAGTAAAGACGTCAACGATCAACCGCTTAACCCAAATGTCAGTTTGTTGGTTGGCGGTTTTTCGGATATAATAAATCCAAAAATCGCGGGCATTTGGGTTAGGAACGACCAAACAAATAAATGGTATAAAAACAATGCATTTCAATTGCCAGGTGAGGCAGGTATTCGATCATTTGCAATGCATACAGACAAAGTAACCCATAAACAATACTTATTTGGAGGTTTAACTGCGGGCTCAATAATAAAAGCCCAATACAATGGAGGTGCTATTGGCTTTTTAAACATTGACACCACCCGAGAATTAAGCGGGCAAGGCAGGGTGATGGCAATGTGTGTGTGCAATGGAGACCTCTATGCTGCTGCTGGCGTTGATGTGGTCGGACAAGATACCGTTGGCGGTTTATATCGCAGAATAGATGGACTAAACCCTACCTGGCAATTGGTTTATCGTTGGCCTTATACGCCCGTTAATTCTGGTGATGAAAAGAATATTATGCGAGGCATAACCTCTGTACCTGACCCCTTGGGCAGCAACAACGATGTAATCATTGGCACAAGGGCAAACCCCGGAATAGTTGAAGTAATTCAGCCATTTAACAATCATACTGTTTACACAGAATTTGACATTAGAGCCTTTTTGGGTGATGAATGGTTTGGAGGTAATTACCCCAATTATGCACCCACACTATCTGCTTACAATAATTTTTACCCAGATACATTGCATGGAAACAAAGTTTGGTGGATGAGCTTATGGGTAGAAAACCCCAATTATACCACTCACCCATACAATGGCTCGTATTTTATGCAGCGTAGTTTAGATGGCACCTACAAATATGGTCACATCTATGATAATGCCAACCCAGTGCCAACCAACGAACGGTTGAGGGCTTGCCGAACTATTTGTAAATCACCCTTTACGCAAGACCAAAACGATGTGTATTATTTTGGTGGTTACGATTGTGCACAGGACACCTCAAACAATACCTCCTGGATTTACAAAGGCGTATTGGCTACTACTCCGACAGGCATTGATGAAACGTCATTGGGTAGTTCGATAACCATTTACCCAAACCCAACCACCGGTTCCTTAAACATTTCCAACTTACCCGAAAACTTCAATGGGCAAGTAACTATAATTAATTCCATCGGACAAAAAGTGTTGAACGAATATAAGACTGGCGCATCGTTTCAATTAGATACTCAATCATTGGGACGAGGCATTTATTTCATTCAGTTTAAAGGTGAAAAAGGCCGTTTTTTTACTACAAAATTGTTCAAAGAATAAGACACCGATGAAAAAACTCAAATTCATATTCTTTTGTCATCTCTTAATTGGATGCTGGCACACTTCCAATGCTCAGGTTTTTGATCCTATATTGGCAGAAAAACTTCAAACAAAGCTGGATAGTTTGAAGACAGTCTACGATATAAAAGGTATTTCTGCAAGCGTTTTATTGCCAGGCCAAGGCCTTTGGAAAGGAACAACCGGACTATCTAATGGCGCCGTGCCGATTCAAAGTGATATGGAATTCGGAATTGGTAGTAATACCAAACTATTTACTGCGGTAACTCTTTTAAAACTGGCAGAAAACAACATCATAAACATGGAGAATTCACTTCATGAGTGGCTCCCAAATTTTGTCAATATTGATAGCAACATAACCATTCGACAGTTATTAAATCATACCAGCGGATTGGCAGATTATAATAATATAGCTGGTTACCCTGATTCAATACTTTCCAATCCAAATCGGGTATTCACTCCAAATGAGCTGATCAAGTGGGTCGGCCCTCCACTGTTTGTTGCCGGAACTGGCTGGGATTACTCCAATACAAATTACCTGCTCGCAGGAATGATCGCGGAAAGTGCTACGGGAAAGAACATTGCACAGCTCATACGTGACAGCATTTTAAATCCATTGCAATTGGATAGCACTTTTTTTGATGTTCAAGAAACTGTTATGGGTACTATTGCAAATCCCTGGCAGATGGGGATCAACATCAATGCCATACCGAGGACTTCATTAAATAGTGCAGCTTTTTCAGCAGGCGCCATGTATTCTACTTCAAGTGAAATGGCTCAATGGTATCAAAAATTAATGTCTGGACAAGTATTGAACCAAAATTCATACAATCAAATGACAACTTTTGTTGGGTCGGGCAATTACGGCTTTGGCATAACGAGGATTGTTGTAGACGGTAGATCTTGCTTTGCCCATGGCGGTAGTATTCGCGGTTACACTTCCTTTATGCTATATGATACTACAACAAAAGCGGTAATATGTGTTCTTATGAATTCAAATCCATCTCCTGCAAGACTTGTTGGTGAACAGATGTTATTGACCCTTATAAATTTTCCGGTATCCTTACCTGAATTTTCATATTCAAAAAACTTTCTGGAAATCTACCCCAACCCCACCAACACCATGCTTTTTATCAAAGCAGAAAATAACCATCCTCTTCATTACCAAATCACAAATTCTATTGGGCAGGTAATGCAGCAAGGTAATGTAAACGGAAATAGTATTGATGTTTCAAGTTTGTCAAGTGGAATTTATTTCGTTCGATTGATGGATGAAAAGGGTCGTTTTTTTACTTCAAAATTTATCAAGGAATAGTAATTATGAAAAAACTACTCTTTATAATCACAATAAGTTTTTTCATCTTAGCAAGTCAAGCACAAACAAATTTAAATCTTTCAAATCTGTTAAGTTTTGATGGTGAGCCTTACATTGCAGTCAATCCTGCTAATCAAAATAACATAATCGCAGGATGGATGCGACTGCGAGCAGATGGAAAAATTTGGATTGCAACTAAGGCCTCATTTGACAAAGGTCAATCATGGAGTGCCATTAGTTTTATGCCCCACGATACTACAATAAATGGCTCGGCAGACGTGTCAATTGCATTTCACAATTCAGGAGTAGCATACCTATCATGGATAAATTTTAGACAAACCCCGGATACAGCAGGTGCAGTTTTTGTCTCAAAATCTACAGATGGAGGGTTAACCTGGGGAACTCCAAATAAAGTAATTGGCAGTTCTGATTTACCTGACCATCCCTTTGACAGACCTTGGATTGCAGTCGATAATAGCGGTGGAGTAAATGACGGAGTCCTTTTTGTTACAACCATGACAGCATATTGGGTTGTTGGTCAACATCATATTTATTTAAGAACATCAACAGACGGTGGATTAACTTGGAGTACAATCAAACAAGTTGATAATACAACATTTTCAGTTGGGTCATTGACTGCAAGCTATGGCGGAATTTCAATTGGCAATGATGGTAGAGCATATATTGCTTTCATGTCTTACGATGTTTCTGCAAGCCCATTTATCAGGTATTATTCTATTACCACTACCGATTTAGGCGTAACATTTCAAAGAAATGTTGTCGGAACAGCTTTTATTAGTAGCGGTTCTGGTTTTACAAGAGCATGGAGTATAGATGCTAATCCGACTTTAAACGAAAATGCTGTTCTAACTTGGGTGGACAATAGAAACGGTGATTATGATATTTTACTATCAAAGACGACAAATGGTGGTTTGACTTGGTCAACTCCGATTAGAGTAAATGATGATTCTGTTAATAATGGAATTGAGCAAGATATGGTTTGGGCTGATTTCTCCCCATCAGGAAAAATGGCTGTTGCATGGCGGGATAGAAGATTAAACGGTATTGGTTCGACAGTTCCGTTTGATATTTACACAGCCATTTCTTCGGACGCAGCAAATTCTTTTAGTCCAAATTTTAGAGTTACCTCAGTTTCAAACCCTTATTTTTTAGTGCCACAAGGAAACTCTTTTATTGGATGTGCAATGTCTGACAGTAGTGTTTATTTAAACTGGGGAGATTACAGGAATAATCCTGATTGGGATATTTTTTTCAATAAAACAGATTTAACAACATTGATTGCCCCGGCAACTGACATTTCACCAAATGTTCAATCATCTATTGAATTATTCCCTAATCCTGCAACCAATTCTATACAAGTTACTTTTTCGTTACCTCCGGCTGTATCAACCACCGAGGTAGTTATTTTTAATTCCGTTGGACAAGTTGTGAAAAGAAATCACGTTTCTTTAAATCAAAAAGGAAAGTTTAATCAACAAATAGACATTTCAGATTTCTCTGACGGAGTCTATTATTTATTTATCAGAATCAATAATTCTTTTTTTAGGAACAAAATGTTTATAAAAAAGCAATAAAATGAAAGCACTTAAATTAATCGTGTTCATCGCTTTATATTTGGAAATTTCTATTTCTTCTGCTCAAACATTTGTGGTGAGTGATGTCGTAATTTCTGACAGCACGGTAAGTCTAACCGACCCCGAAATAGACTGGTACGGTCATCATATATGCTGGGCAAATGCACAAGGGGTTTGGATTGCGGATATTGATTCTGTAACAGGTAATATTTTTCCCCTCAATGGGCAAGGCATATTGGTTGATTCTACACCATCGTTTCAAGGAATGCAACTGGTAGCGAATGGCCCTGAATGGGCGATGAGTCAGGAAGGTTCGGAAATTATTTATTCAGATTCAGCCACTACAGGTAGCGGGTTTAATATTGGCAGAGTGAAAAAAGTGGGTAATCTCTGGGTGCAGTCAGCCGTTCCTAATGGAATTAATCGCATTCCTTATTTCGCAAGCTTTGACAGTGCCTATGCCAATGGAGCCGTTACTTCGGCAGGAGTGAACCCAATCACCCTTACGGGAACTGGTCAGATAATCCGTTTCATCAATAATGCAGGAAGCGAAGTAAATTTAGGTCAAGGCTCAAAAGGTGGACGATGGATTAAAGGTGAAGAGGGGATTACCTATTACAAAAAAGTATTAGGAATTGACCAGGCAGGATATTACCTAATGTCTCAAGGCACCACCGTTCAGGTAACTTCAAATTCCTATGCGAAAGAACAGGTTTGGATGTTTCGTGCACCCGAATACAACAACGAATTGATTTTAACTTGCATTGAAAAGAAACCTACCTTTGATGAATTAGCCATTTATCGCTCGGTAAATAATGTTTGGCAAAAAGTAGATTCGCTGCAATCACCGTCCAACAGAAAAAGAATTTTTTCACCAGAACCATTTTGGTGGAACAATAAAACGTATTTCTTTTTTGTTGCCGAGCGTATGCCAACCGACCCAACTACTTTTTATGACGAGGTTTGGATAATGGCTATTGACCCTCAAAATCCATTTTCAAGAATGGTAAGTAATGCCTTCGCCGCTAACCGCACCGACCCTGAAGTGTATTATACCAACATTGAGCCAATCATATATTATACAGAACGTAGAAACGGCATTACGATCATGCACAAATGTGCCACAGGACTTGGTTCTTTGATAACAGGTATTGACAACATTATTGGCAAAAGAAATATCGTAACCATTTACCCAAATCCTTCTAATACAATAATAAATGTCGAGTGCAAAAACGGTTTTCAGATTTTTTCTTCAACAGGACAATTGGTAAAACAAAATAATAAAATAACAACGCAAATAGACATTGCAGGCCTGCCGCAAGGCCTATATTTTTTAAAAACCGACAACCAAGTAGGACGATTTGTCAAGACAGAATAAGCAAACGCTCTGCTCTTGCATGATAAAAATTGCAACTTGGTTAAGTTGTAAGCCATAAAATGCCACTAACTATCCACTACTTATCATGCCTTCTAAACGTCGGCATGTCGGCAGTGGTAAATTTTTTAAATCAATTTCAATTGTGCTTCCAATGCACTATTGGCGCGGAACATTTCTTTGCCAGCATGATAACTCAAATAGGGATGCCCTTTTTTATTATTGGCAACACTTACGAGATAAAGTAATTTCCAGTGCCTGATAATTTCTTTCCAGGCAAAAAAAATAGAATGTGCCGGATCGTAAATATGCGTTGGTTCACTGCCGGCACCATTAATTTCAATAATGCTAAAGTTTTTTCCTTCACATAGATCTTCAAAAGTGTTATAGCGAATATCCAGTCGTCCAAAATAAAATCCTGAAATTTTATTACAAACGTTGTTCATGGTTTCCAGTAATTTTTCATTTTGCATTGCGGTGTAATCTAAAAACATGGAGCCACGCGTATGGCTTCCATAAGGAACTAAAATAAATTTTTCATTTGCCTGCAAAATAGTATTCAGATAGTCACAATATTTTTTTTTCAAATCGGGCAATTGAAAGTAACTTCTTGGTTTTTTTCTAATTAACTCAACAATGGTATCGCTTCCATTTCCTGTAACGGATAAAAATTCTTTTGAAACGATGCCTGTTATTTTGCCCTGCTTTTCATCAGGAAAACGCACATAAAATAATCCAATTTCATTTGGATAGATAATCAATTCTTGCACCAAAAAGTCTTTACCAATTTTATTTTGATAGGCCGCAAGTTCTTGGCTGTCATGTATTTTATCTACCGCAAAACCTTTCATGCCAATGTCGGGCTTGGCAATTAACGGAAATGAAATACCCCCTTTTGTAGCTTTCTCTAGAATGGCATCTAAACTTTCTTTGCTGTTAACAAAAATTGTTTTCGGAATAAACTCATCAGGTATTAAATCATAAACTTCTTTTTTAGATTCCATTGCCATGCCTCCATTCTTTATGGATGGATTGGCTGCATTGAAAAAAAACAATGACCGAGCCTTTAGAGCATAGTAAAACCAAACAGGGAATATTGGATAATAAACCACAGCAAAAGGCCAGTATTCCCAATGCCATAATCCGTGCAGTTTTAGTTGTAGATAATTCATCTTTTTTTTTAAATTAACCAGTTGATAATTATTTTACCAAGCGAAAACACAGCCAATACGATGTATAATATCCCAATTGCTGTATTTAACTGATTTAATTTTACTTTAAAATATTGTATTAACTTATTACCGTAAATCATGTATATAGTCATAATCAGTAATGTTCCTAATGCATTGAAGCAGACAAACCCTGCTAAAGTATTCCAGCCCGACCCTAAATTCAAAACAGGATTTATAACAACACCAATGATGATCCAAAAAGGTATTTGTTGTGGATGAATAATAATACTCAACAAGCCCCGGTAAAACGTATTTTTTCGAGACACTTTGTCCCCAGATTTATTTTCTAAAAGCATCCATAATCCCATTAGCAAAACAAGCGAATAGGCTCCGATCTCAATAACAGAAAACAACTGACTATTTGCCTTTATTTCGTTTAGATAAAATAAAGAAATCAGACAATACGCACTTTCGAAGATTACCACTAAAGCCAATATCATAAAAAGCATCTTATACTTTTTAGTACTATACAAATCCAACACCATGATGTTGATATTGCCAGGAAAAAGATACCCATAAAACCCAATTGGAAGACCTATTAAAATCATTTATTTATTATTTAGTAGCAGCATTACCCATTTTCCGTAAAGCCTGGATATAAGGTCATGCCACCGTCCACAAAAATCGTGGTCCCATGGATATAATCTGACTCATCGGAAGCCAGCCATACGGCGACCGCACCAATATCAGAAGCCTCCCCAACCCGGCTGTAAGGGATTAGCTCGAGTAGCTTTGCCTCTGCATCAGGTGTTTCCCAGGCAGAACGGTTGATGGGTGTTTTGATTGCACCGGGCCCGACGGAGTTGACACGGATCTTATTTGGACCGTACTCTTGGGCTAGCGATTTCATCATAAGCATTACGCCGCCTTTGGAGGCTGCATAGTTGACATGGCCTCCCCATGGAATAACCTCATGGACAGACGACATGCAAATGATCTTACCTAGAGCGACGGACACATCCGGTCGTGGCCCTCGGCGCAAGAACTCTCTGATCGCTTCTCGAGCGCACAAAAACTGCCCGGTTAGATTCACATCGAGTACAAATTGCCAGTCTTGCAAGCTCATTTCGTGAAAAGCGGAGTCGCGTTGAAGCCCGGCGTTGTTTACCAAAATATCAACCGTGCCAAAGGTTGCAATGGTTTCTTTGAACATAGCCACTACTTGATCTTCTTTGCTGACATCGGCCTTGAAGGCAATGGCAATGCCGCCCATGTGATTGATCTCGTCCACTACTTGTTGTGCGGCTTCATCGCCAAAAACGTAATTGATTACTACATTGGCGCCATCTCGGGCCATAGCCACTGCAATGGCGCGTCCAATACCAGAGTTGGCCCCTGTCACGATGCAGGTTTGTTTTTTGAGGCGATTATTTGGTTGCTGATACATATTGAAAGTGGGTAAAAGATGTAATTGAATTGAAGATGAGCTTGCAGAAGTATTTCCAGCGTAATTGTTTGTTGGCGTTTTTTTTGCACAGCGCAAAAAACCAACATTCCCTTTTATTTCTGAGCGGCAATCTTTCCGCCGTTCAGCGTCCGGATTTTGTAAAGCCCGCTGTGAGCGGTCAGGTAGAGTGTTTTGCCATCCGCGTCCCCCCAAGCCATGTTTGCAGGGCGCTCTGGTGCGGTTATTTTGCCAAGGTATTTCCCTTCGTTTGAGAGGACCCAAACTCCGCCTGGGGCAGATACGAAAAGGTTGCCAGCACGATCCACTTTTACGCCGTCGAGCGCTTCGTCGCCGTCAGTAAAACTGAAATCAAAGAATACTTTGCCATTGGTTAATTTGCCATCGCCATCCAGTTCAAAGCGCCACAAAGTCTTCGTGTGATGAATATCCCGGATATCCCAGTTGGAAACGTACAAATATCGCTCATCCGGACTGAAAGCGATGCCGTTCGGACCGCCCAACTCGGTGCTGAGCAATTCGGTTTTCCCGTTTTTTAGGCGATAAACACCTTGGTTCGGGGTTTCTTTTTTCGGATCGCTATAGTTTTTGGGCAAGCCATATGGCGGATCAGTAAAATATAAAGTGCCATCAGATTTAAGTACTAAATCATTGGGGCTGTTGAGTTTTTGCCCTTGGATGTTATCCGAAAGTACGGTGACAGGCCCTTTTTTCTCATGGCGAACTACCCTTCGATTGCCGTGCTGACAAACAATAAGTCGGCCTTCTGCATCAATGGCCAAACCGTTGGAGCCAGGCTGATGGTACTCGCCAATATCAAAGCCGGTATAACCGCTCTTGGTCATGTATACAGAGACGTTCTGTGACAATGGCTCAAAGCGGTAAATCACATTTGTATTTGGATCGCTGAACAAAAGGAAACCATCAGGGTGCCACACAGGTCCTTCGGTGAATTGAAATCCATCGGCCAGTTTTTCCACATTGGCATCAGGGGAAATGACGCTTTGGAAAGAGGATTCAATCTGTACGAGGTGGCCTACGTCTTGCCAGTCGGCATTTTGAGGGTATTTTTTGTAAAAATCAACGGTGGCTGAACGCAGCCAAATGTAGTTTTCTGGCAAATCTGCAAAAGGTGCGTTTGCGCACAAAATGGCGATCTGAAATTGCTGCCCCGGCTTTGCGTCATGGGTAAGCAGCACTCGGTTTCGCGCGTTCCAGCCGCTGATGGTTCCGCCGCCTACTTGCCCAAATGCCTTTGAAAGTTTGCCGTTGACAAAAATTTCAGCATAATCATCGGCGACGATTTCAAGTATTGCCGTGGCGCCGGGCGTCTGAAAGGCCCCCAGGTTTTCTGGTATGGTGATGTTTATTCGAAACCACACAAACGACAGCAAGCCACTTCCGCGCCGGGTTTCGAGTGTAGTCGGATCGAGTGTTTCCCAAGTCTTGTCGTCAAAATTAGCAGCGCCTGCTTTGGGATTCAACGAATGTGTAATTACTGCTTTTCCGGTCGGATAAAGCGGCATAGGGTCATTCTGGCTTGGGCCGGGGCGCTTGAATGCAGCTTCTGCGATGGAGGCCTCATGGAATTTCCAGGTAGCGTTCAAAGCACTGATGCCCTCGTTTGTGCGGAGGTCGGCGATGGCAACTGCTTGACCGATAGCTAAGTCGCGCTGCTCTTGTGCGGCGGTTTGGGTCAAAAAAAGGTTGCTCAAAAGGAAGAGCAGCACTGCGAACAGTGATAGATTTCTCATGGTCAAAAAAGTAGTATAGTTAGTAGGGTACGTTTTGAAAAGCATCACTTCAAAATCACTTCCGCTCCCGCAGTTGCAATTTCTCTATCCTGGTCAGCCGACTTGGCGCCACTTACACCGATGGCCCCGACGACCTGGCCCTTGTATAGCACTGGTACACCGCCTTGCAAAAATGTGTAGCCGACGGTGATGAGTGCATTGCGGCCACCATTGATGGCATCTTCAAGTTTTTTGCTTTCAAAACGAAACAGTGCAGCCGTTCGGGCTTTTTCGATGGCTACCGTGGCGGAAGCAGGGAATGAACCGTCGAGCCGCTCAAACATGAGCAGGTGGCCGCCCGCGTCCACTACTGCAATGGATCCACCGGGTGATTGGTTTGCTTTGGCATAAGCGATGGCCGCATCTATGACTTGTTTTGCGCCTTCGAGGGTCAGGTTGGCCGTTTGGGCGACCTGTGTTTTTCCAGGCAAGGCGAAGAGCAACCCTGCGAGCATGAAGAAAATAGATTTCATATTAAGTGGGAATTGGTATGTGATTTATGCTGCCTTATAAGCTTGGATACCCATTCGGCATGGCTTATCACGTACCTGTGAGCATTAAGTATCGGTACTTATTTGGTGGAGGTAGGCGCCTCATCATAGCCCATTTTTCCTTGGGGATATTTGGCGAGGAGCATGGTCCAGTTTTGGTCGGCTTTGGCTTTGTTGCCAGGGATATCCTGGCTAAACCCTGCAAGTGCTTCTGGAGAGCCTTGCAACAGCAGGTGACCGTCCACTATTTGGAAACTCATGGGATCAATCGGGCGAAGCAGACCCTGGCTCATTGCAAAAGAGCAATAGCCACCATATAGCGGCACGAACTTAGCCGGATCGGCACTGAACATCTGCTTATGCTCGTTGCTGGCAAAGAAGTAAAGACCGCTACTGTAAGGTTTGACGTTTTTCTCATCTCCTTTAACAGCCTTATTTTCAAGCATATAGGAAACTACATCGTAGCCATCTGCCACAGCATCCGCAGCATTGCGGTTTACCAAACCCTTTTTTTCTTCGGCTGGAAGAAATGGTTTTCCACTGCTGGCAAGCAGATCGGGCCAGTATTTGTCGGCTTTTTGGAGGCTCATTGAATCGCTATTCCAGCCATCAAGAGCGCGTTGATTGTTTTGAAGAATGAGGCGCCCGTCGAGAATGGCGAAAAACTCTACGTGGATGGGCGCGAGATGGCCCTGCGATACCGCGTACCCACAATAGCCGCCGTATTGCGGTGCATATTTCTCCGGGTTTGCAACGAACATTTTTTTGTGCTCGTCGGTAGCAAAGCAGTACACTGCATCGTGGTAAGTATGGCTAAAATTGGGGCTGCCTTTTACTGGTTTTTGATCGGTGAAAAATGCAACTGCGTCATATCCGTCCAGGATAATGCCTTTATCGTCAATGTTCACCAGGTAGGTTTTGCCCTTAGGCGCAGCATCGCAAGCTGCAAAGATGGCTATTGCCAGCAAGGATAGAAAAAGGGGATACTTCATCGTTTTGATTCCTTTGTGTGTGAAAAAATGTTATTTAAACTTGATGGCACAAAGGTCAGCCCCTCCCTTTCTGTAGGACGTTACGCAGGTAACAGTTGGGAAAATAATTGGATTGTAATTTTCATCTGGAAGCAGTACTTTTCAACATGACCGCATGACCGTCCGGGTCGCGCAGCAAGATCGAATCGGTGCCAGCAAGCCTGGTTACCGCTGTAGAAATTTTTGTGAAACCTTGTTTTTCAAGCCGCTTAAGCAAGCCGGGCAGATCGTCTGTCATCAGTTCGGTCTGGTAGTGCCAAAGGTCTGTGGCACGACTATCGGCCGGAATGGACCGGCCACCCGGTGGTGTGATATAACGCAAAAACTCCACCCCAAAACCCGATTCCGCGTGCAGTCCGTTGATGTCGAGCCTTGCCCCGAATACCTGATTCAAGTGTTCCTGTTCCGGGCCGTAATTTTCGGAATGCCCGCCCCAAACCAATCCCAGCGCATCGCGGTAAAAAGCCATGCTCTGCTCCGTATCCGAAATGGCAATGGCCGTATGGTCAATGCCGAGAAATAAAGAGGCTGCTTGAGCGGTGCCTGCCGACTGCCATTTGGGGTTGCCTTTGCCGGGCGGAAACCAAATTAGTTCGAGGTTGTGCCCTTCCGGATCGCGGAAGTAAAAGGCCCGGATACCCGCAGCATTGGGCAGGTAAGCCGGCAGCGTTTCGGGGAACGTAGAGACGTGTTGTACCTTGTTTTTCAACAGTTTTTGATAGGCGCTGTCCATATCGCTCACGACAATAGCCAGATGTTGGAACCACAAATCATTGCTCCGGGTATCGGCCGGAACAGGCCGCCCATCGGACTTTTTGTCAAAGTCCATCAATTGGATCTGTTCCTGCCCAAGTTGTAGCGTCGCGATTCGCACAGTGGCCGTTTTTTCAGTCAGGCCAAACAGTTTCGCGACGACTTCGCCCGTATACGTTGCTTCTTTAACCTTTTTAAAATCAAGGTTTTGCACAAAAAAATCAACTTCACGATCAAGATCATTTACCGTGATGCTAACCGCCGTAACTGCCGTGGCTTTTTGGGAAAAAACAATGGTCGAATGGCAAAAAGCCAACAACAGGATTGCCGTTTGAAACAATACTTTCATAATGTAAGATGTAAATTCTATTTAATTTTTAGCCAAATACTCCCCTACCCTCAGTGCATTCGCCATGGCTGTCAGAGACGGATTCACAGCGCCGGAAGAAGGAAAAAAAGAAGTGTCCACGACATAGAGATTGTCCAGGTCGTGGGCTTTGCAATTTAGGTCCAAGACGGAAGTCTCCGGGTTTTCTCCAAAACGGCAAGTCCCGTTTTGGTGGCTCACGCCGCCAATGCCGAGTTTGAAGCCATAATATTGGGTGCTGCCGCCTACGCCCTCGTTTTCAGCGACTTGATCCATAATATGGATGAGTTTTTCGCGCAACCGGCGGTAAGCTTCGAGGTTGTTTTGCGTGTAATTTAATTGAATATTACCGGCTGCATCCACCGATACCCGATTCTCTGCAAAGGGTAAATCTTCAGCGGTAATAAAGTAGTCAATGATGTGACCTGCATAGTGGGTTGCATCCTTGCCGTCTTTGCCGAGGTCATCTCCCACTGCATCGGCAAGTAAGAGCGGGTCAGCCTTGCCCATGTTTTGTATAGAACCGAGCGGGTAGTCGCTGTCGTCGGCGCCGTGGTAAAAATCAGGGATAAGGATGGCTTTTTGAAAAATGGAAGGATTGGGTATAGCGGAATAAGCCAACACGATGCCGTTGTTGTGGATCATCAAATTGCGCCCCAGCTGACCGCTGCTGTTGGCCAGGCCATTTGGATGCTTTTCATTGGCAGACTGAAGCAACAGCGCTGCCGAATTGATCGCGCCACAAGCGACTACGATGGTGTCGGCTTGATAAACCTCTTCCTTGCCTTCGTGAGAGACGGTGACACTGCTGGCTTTTTTCCCAGAAGCATCGGTATTGATCCTGAGGGCTTTTCGATTGCGAAGCAGACTTACATTTGGATATTGCAAGGCGCCTTGTATACCCACTACATGGCTATCGGCTTTTGCGCCGGTAGGATCGGGGTAGCCGTCATACAGTTCTACACGAAGATGATCGTTTTGCCGACCGTTCAGGTCCTGTGGCAGGCGGATGGCGAGCGGGATAGGTGTCGGGTGAAATCCCAAACGTCGGATTTGATCGGAAACCTCCGTCATACGCGGTTCAAAAGGCAAGGCAGGAAAGGGGTAATCACTGGTAGCGGGCGGCTCGGTAGGGTCGAGTCCGCGGGTGCCATGCACGGCATAAAGCGCTTCCGCTTGATCGTACCACGGGGCAAAATCCTGGTAATTCAGCGGCCATTCGGGGGATATACCGTCGAAATGCCGGGTGGCTTTGAAATCGCTTTCGCGAAGCCGGAGCAAAGCGCCGCCGTACATTTTGGTGTTGCCACCCACCCAGTAATGTTGATAAGGCGAGAACGCGTTTTGGTCAGCGTCACGCCACATTTCTGTAGTTTTGTAACGTCCTTGGGCTACAGCGATCGGGTCCCAGTTTTCTCTTTCTTTGGGCAAAAAGTCGCCCCGTTCCAGGATGAGGATGCGCTTGCCTGTGGGGGCGAGTTTGTAAGCCAATGTACCGCCGCCTGCGCCGGTACCGATGATGATGATATCGAATTGTTGCATGGTTCCTTTGTCTTTTTCTAATGATAGGACAAAGGTGCGGTGTGTGCGAAAGATGGGATGTTACGGGGGTAACAGTTCTGACTTCTTAAGATAGTTTCTCCACATCCGCTACATAAATCTCTTTCCGCCCATAAAACTTCACCATGCCGGCCTCTTCAAGGTCCGTAAAAAGCAAGGATACTGTTTTGCGCGATGCGCCGATGAGCGCAGCGATATCGCTCTGCGTAATTTCAAGCATTACTTTGACCCCTGTACGAGAGGGCGTTCCTATATCACGGCACAGGTCTTTCAGAAACTCCACCAGTCTTTGGCGGGCATCCTTGAACAGCAATATTTGCAGGCGGCGTTCGAGTTTTTGGGTCCGTTCACCAAATCGCTTGGTGATCGTGAGTGAGAATGGCACATAATCGCGTACCAGCTCCCGGGCTTTTTCAATCCCCAATTTACAGATCATGGTACGGTCTGTGACGGCTTGTGCAAACTCCCGGTATTTGCTCTGGCCAAACAGGGCCGTTTCGCCCAGGATCTCGCCTTTGCCAAGAAAAGCAATTACCTGCTCATTGCCTTCATGGTCATAAAAACTCACTTTGACCCGCCCTTCCGCAACCAAAAACAGCTCACGTGCAGGCTCCCCCTCCATAAATAGGAAGTCGGTTTTATTGTAGCAACTCAACGGATGCGACTTGAGGTGGTCTTTGTATTTGTAGGGGCAGAGAACCTCGTATAAATCAACTTCTTCGAAAAACCAGACACTTTTGTTCATAGTACTGAAAGTTGGTTCAAATGTACACGACGGGAAAATATCAAATCCCCTTCCGAGATCAACCGGATAGAATAAACACAGTCTTCCCAATCAGCGTAAGGGATTCGGTTGTCCATATGGCCAAGTGTGTGGTGAAATTGCCGATCATGGCAATAATCGCGAATTTCCAATTTTGGTTGTGGAATACGCGTTGCTATATCAATAATTAATTCTTTGACTTTTGGGTCAAGGCGGAATTGTATCAATTCATCCGAAATACCACCGTGGTCATGCCCGGGCATTGCTCCAAAAAGCCAGTGCAAGGCATGTTCAAATTCGCGCGCCCAAAACCACTCCGAGTGCACACCATCCGAATGGAGGTCGTAATGAAGATCGTGCTCAGCATGACCCGCATCCAGCAGTGTTTCGTAAAGGTCCAACAAGTCGCCTACCATATCTCGACTTTCCTGCTGGCCGGCCATAAGCAATATCTTGGTCGGAAAATCCGGCTTGCGGTTTTTGGCCAAGTGGAATATTTCATTTTTGGAAAACCAGAGCGAGGGCGAAAACACGCCCGCTATCCCAAAAACATCCGGTTTTTCTATGGCTGCGCAGAATGCAATCAGGCCTCCCATGCTACTCCCCATAATGCCCGTGTACTCCCGTTCAGGCAAGGTGCGCAGACGCTGGTCTACAAAGGGCTTTAATGTTTTGCAGATGAATTCAAGGTATTGATCGCCTTCTCCTCCGCCATGAACCGAGTTATGCCAGGGCGAATATTCAGTGATTCGATGCGCTCCCGCATTTTCGATCCCGATCATGATGGGGGTGGTAGATTGGCGATCGGTGGATTGTATAAAGAGGCGATTTATTGCCTTGTCGGCATCCCAGGATCCGAACAGGGCATCGGGGTTGTCAAATAGATTTTGGCCATCCTGCATATAGACCACAGGGTATCGTTTTTGTGGATTTTCCCAGTAATCTGGGGGCAAACAAGCCCAAATCCGGCGGCTTCTGCCTAGTTGGGGGCTGAAAAAATCTGGATGTACCAACATTACATTCACCCTACTTACTCCGGCAGGGGCGTCCGTCCATGATTCGATTTGTATCCCCAGATTATTTTCAGCTGCATCTACCTGAAAAATACGGTTAGGGCGTTCTTTCCCCTCGTCATTGCCCTCTGCAGACGACCAATGACCGCGCGTGATCTTGTACTCAAGCCTGTCCAGATCGGTCTGAAAATCAAGCTGATAGGAGCCATCCCCGTTTGCTTTAAAACGAAACACGATGTCGTCGGGTTGCCAATTGTTGCAATTGCCCGCAAGGTAAAAGCTTGCAGGATGCGGGGTAGCAATGGGCAAGGACTGGAGTTGAATACTGACTGTTTTCATGATGATTGCATTAGTTGCACATAGGTCCTGGATTGAGCAAAGCCTTATTGATTCTTTTAAATGTACTCAGGTCGGTATACAGTACCCACCAATCTGATTGCTGCTCTAATCGGCCACAAAGCGCCACCCCGTCGCCGACAAAGTCAAGCAGTTGATCATTGATGGGTGTTCCGTCTTGCCCGACAAGGAGGTAATATTCGGTTTCACCGGCTTCATTGGAAACTTTCAACACAGGCGGTAATCCGCCACTTATACATCTGACAGCGCAATCGCGGTGTGGTTTGCCCTGGCCGGGGTTCATTACCCCAAGCAGGCATTTGGGGTCGGTGATTTCACCGCATAGGGTGATGGGTGGATCGTTGATCGGTAATGGATCATCCGAAGCGACCGAATGGTTGGGAAAAACGCCATCACCATATTGGGTTATACTTTCAACTTGAAAAGCAGTTTTTCCATCATTGTAAATCAGGAAGCCAGATACTTTGACCGGGGCTCCTTCCTTTATTTTTTTAGGATCAATGGTAAAACCAAACTTTCCATACCCGACCAAAAGAATCTTTTTTAAAACAGGGGTTCCCGATGGATCTTCTCCGATTTTGATCGTTAAAAAAGGGACCGGTATTCGGGTGAAAACGCCTTCCAACTCGGTTGTCTTTCCATATTCAAACGTGCCGTTGGAAAAACCTTTTTGAAAATATACTATTGCCAGGGCCAGCACGGGCACCAGAAGGCACAGACCAAGTACGAAACGTCGGATGGCCTTTTTAAAAGTTGATGGCGCTGTGGCTTGCCAGCCGATGTAAAATTCTGAATCTTGTTCCATGACCTGATGATTTTATGAGCCAATAACCGCTGGCGGCCTTGCTGTTCCTTCTGGATAAGGTGTAGGGTTTAGGTACACCTGTTCGTCCTCCACAAACACATCGTAAGTACAAACTTTTTCGGTGAAAGGTGGCGGCGATTGACCGTTTTCTGGCAAATACTGGTAACCATGCCAAGGGCAGGTAATACAGCCATCTATGATCTTTCCTTCACTAAGCGGCCCGTTTTGATGTTTGCATAGGTTGTGCACCGCCGAGAGTTTATTATCGTATTTGAAAAGTGCTATGTTCTCGCCTTGAATGATTAACATTTTGGCCCGGTTGTCGGGGATGTCAGATACCTCACAGGCGTAAACAAAACCGGCAGGGACCTTGGATATTGGACTTTGGACATTGGATATTGGACTTTGGACATTGGATATTGGACTTTGGACATTGGATATTGGACTTTGGACATTGGATATTGGACTTTGGACATTGGATGGCTGTGCCGCCCTATCTTTTTTCATTTGTTGGTAAGCAGCCACCACATGTAGGCTAATAACGGTGAACAAACCGAACCCGATCAACCCGATCAATACGGGCGATTGCTCCAATTGAATCACTCCGAGCATTACATGCATCAAGAGCAAGGCATAGGCCAGATAAACGCCCATGTGAAGCGTCTTCCATACCGGCGGAGTAAGGTTTTTTAGCCAGAAATCATGGCTGGTTGCGGCCATTACAAACAAGATCATTAGTGCAAAAAAACCTAAAGCCTGAAATGGAAACCGCACTAAAGAACCGAATTGAGTATTCGACACAAATAGCGAAACGATTGGGTCAGCATTGCCCAGGGCGTGAAATTGAAAAATACTAAACGCGCCATGTACGAGTCCAATTAAAAACATCGCCACTCCAAAGTGCCGCCTATTGTAGAGCAAAGGCAGAAACCGTTTATCCAGGCGGCACAATGGCCCGATGCAAAGGATAATGTGGAGCATTAAAAATGCCAGTGTGCCGGTTGCACGGATGACCAGGGTCTCCATGGTTATTTGCGGGAACAATACCACTTGTAATCCGCTAAAAAGCGCGAGGTAAAGCACTACAAAGGTCAACAGCAACCAATCGTACAATCTTTTATGTGGAGTCCAATGAACGGGGTCATAGATGACGGACATGGCGAAGCTCGTTTAATACTGTGATTAGAGTGATTTTAAATGATTTGAGTGATGCAGATACTTGATTTCAAAATGAATGAAAAGCATCCTTGTTCAAAACCACTCTGTGTTGGCTATAAATTGTTTCTATTGCTCGAAAGTGATAGCCCTCAAGCTGAGATGTTGAATATTATCTTCCAATCGGATCTTAAAATCTGGATGTTTAGCAGTCAAACTGTCCAAATTGAACCGCCAAACGCCCCTGCTGCCAAGCAAACCCAATGGCTGCTCCTTCTTGCCTTTCATTGGATCAATCGTTTCGATGATGACTACAGTGCTAGGGTTAACCTGGGGCTTTTTGATAAATATCTCGATTTGCTTTAATTGCTCCGTACTATCCTGCCTAAGATTTAGGACAAAATCGCCGGACTCTTTGGACTGTAGCAGGTTCGGAAGTTGGGGCGGTTGACCCAGGTGTACAGGTGTTTGCCACACCGTTCCTGGAAGGGCCCAAATCGCAGCCAACCAGCCCAAGGGGAGCAAGAAGGCAAAAGCGAACCAGGTATAGCGGTGGATATTGCGTAGCGTATGGGTCATGGATTTTGTGTCTTTTTTTGGAAAAACTTGAGCCATTTTTGCAACAAAATCGGCCACAATGCAGCACAACCGGGGAATAATAGCAGGCGGGTTTTCCAGGAGATTCCTTTCGCAGATTCGTCTATAACTGCGGCGCCGCGCCACAAAAACAAGACTGCAAACACTCCCCCTACAAAAAGGTAGAGGTAAAAAGCATTTACAAGAAATTTAACCAGTTCCATATATGTCAAATCTTAACATTAAACTATTTTTCCGATATCTCTTTTCCCAAGAAATACCCAATCGTATCTACGCTTGATTGTATAGTTTGACTACCGTCTCCCTTATATTCTCTCCTGTGTCGCTGAGCAGAAAAGCGATCGTGTCGGCCGCCACCTCAGGTGTGACCCATTCTTCAGCAGATGAATCCGGGAAGGCATTGCGGTTTTGAGGTGTGTCAAGCAGTGAAGGGATGATCACACTTGCGCGGATGTCTTTAAATTTGCCCTGATCATTGATGATCTCTGCCAATCGGAGCAACATTGATTTCGCCAATGCGTAGCCTACCTGACTTTTGGCCTCTGCGGGATTGATGGCAGGGCGGGCGCCAATAAACACAAACTGACCCCGACCCTTGCGTTCAAAATACTCCAAAAGAGGCCGAACAATATTGAAAGCTGTAGTGAAATTCAACTTGATCATCTTGTCCAGTTCGTACCCTGTTGTTTCCGAAATGCTACCAGGTTGCCACCCGCCTACGATACAAATCGCCGTTTCAACAGCCGGATCCAAGGCTATAATGTTTTTTACATACCCCTCCGAAACCGTCTCGTCGGTCAAGTTTAGAAATTGGGTATGAATATGAGCGGCCAAAGGACTTTGGCTAAACATCCGGGAGTTTTCGCCTAAGCCTAGCGCGGCATATACTTTGTGGCCATCCTTTGCAAATCGTTTGACGACTGCCTGACCGAGGTTTCCGGCTGCGCCGGTGACGATAATGGATTTCATGAATTGATTTGAATGTATTTATGTAAACAAAGTCTGAATTGATATCACGACTTGATTTCCGCTTTCAGCTTTTCCAGATCCCGAACCAATAACCGTTTCCGATTAAAAGTCAAAATCCTGGCATAACGGAGGTCGTTTAAGGTCGTCGTTACTGTTTGACGGGAGGTTGCGGTCAGGTTTGCGATTTCCTGATGGGTAATTGGATTTCGGAGCACCCACTCATAGCCGACCTGTTGACCTTTTTGAGCGGTAAGTTTAACAAGGCACTCCACCACTCGACTTCGAGAATCCCGAAATACAAGCGACTCCAAACGATTTTCCATGTCCTGTTGGCGGGTTACAATAAGTTGCATAAGCAACATTGTCAGGTCGGTGCGACCATTTAACATACTCAACATTTCCACAGCAGAAAGGACTTGCAGGGTGGTGTTTTGCAAAGCTACTGCCCAGTCCCGGCGAAATTCTTGGTCAAGGATGGCTTGTTCTCCAAACAAATCCCCGCTACTATAAATAGCTTTGGTCACCTCTTTCTGCTCGGAATTCAAGGCGCTAATTTTCACCTTACCCTCTTTGATAAAATAAATACTATCAGCTTTGTCCGTTGGCTGGAACACGTTTTCGCCCCGAAGTACACGGCGTACACCTGTTGAATTGGGAAACTGGTGGTCTTTACCGATAAAAAACGCCCCTAACGAATTGATGGAACAAGGTTGGGCCTGAAAAAGAGTGCTCATGGTTCGATTGCTATATTGTAATTATTGGCTCAAAGGTGAGGGCATCCATTTGAGCGAAAGTTTACGCAGGTTACAATTCCAATTTTTCCCAGAAACAGGCTATCCGACGATACTACACTTAAATTCGCTCTTTTGGCAAATCCAGACTTTCCACACTTGCGCTGCGCTCAGCATGCCGAGCAAGGGTGCAATCAGGTAAATCCAAAAATGCGCAAAATTTCCAGCCGCCACCGCAGAAGCCAAACTTCGGGCAGGGTTCATGGACATGCCAGAAATCGGGGCCTCCAACGTGATGTAAAGCATGACCAGACAACCCGCAAAAAGACCCGTATAGGGTGCCGTATTTTCAAAATTGCTGGAATACAATACCATCAGGATCAACCCGAAAGAAATGGCTGCTTCAGCGATAAAGCCAACCCAAATGCCCGCCAGCCCTGGTTGTGTCTGCACAAAATTGACTTCAGGAGCAGCCACAAACACGGGAAACAAAATTTTGAACAGCATCATGGCCATAACGCCCCCAATGCATTGAGCAATTACATACCATGCTGCGTCAAAACGACTTATCTTGTTCAAGTACAAGAAAGTAAGGGTCACCGCAGGGTTCATGTGCGCCCCGGAGCGACGGCCCAAAGGGGAGTAAATCAGGCAAATTGCAGTGATCCCCATTGCCAAACCCATCAGCCAACGCCTTACCAGAGGGTCGCTGATCCACTGCCGCCCGGGCAATCCCGGAATTTCGAGTAATCCGGCAAAAAAAGTGGCCGAGATCATAAACATCCCGAGCGCCCAGGCTTCAATGAGATAGTTGGGCCAGTTGTTTTTGAGGGTAGCAAACATGACTTTATTTTGAAAATGTATCCCCCCAGAAAACATCCCCTTTTGCCATCAAGCTCTGCTCCGGGGTCTTTTTAAGTTCTTTTTCCCAGTTGGTCAACGCATTGGCGTAAAAGGTCTTGAAAAACAAGACGTTACGGCCATTTACGATTTTGTAGCAAACCGGATTGATCTCCACTTTTTCACCACGAAGCGCCATGGCATGGCCGCACCAGCCGCCCCAAACAGGTTCGTATTGAGCCGGGTTGGTTTTGAATTCAGCGAGGTTTTTCGCGTTGGCAAACCAGTAGATCACACCATCAAAGTCGTAAGCCAGGCTCGCACTGCCTTTTTTGGGCCCAGTGCTTTTAAAATAGGATACCGGATCGTAACCATCTATGGCCACATGGTTTTTGTCGAGGCGAAAATGCTTGATACGTTGCTCCCTGCTCGTTGGCAAAGAAGGTGTCAAGGTGGAGTCCAGATACATTGTTTCAGGCAGGGATGGTGGGGTGCCTGCAATGGATTGAACCGTAAGAAAAGCCGCTGCAAGCAGGCTGGAAAGCATTAATTTCATATCTTTGAATGTTAAGTTTAAAAAATCATTGATTTAATTTCAGAAAACGGAATGATTGAATTCCGGCGAGCTTTTTTTTGGCGCTTTTTCAAATCTAGCAAAATCTTCAATATTGCTCCTACCGACCAGGCCTGTTGCACGGTGCCTTTTCCTGCGCGGGGCAATTTCCCATCAAAAATTTCAGAAATGCCCAGAATGCAATCCTCCTGATAAAAATGGCATTTCAAAGGATCGAGCAGTTTTTTTACCTCTTTTTGAGCCTTTTCAGACCAGTCGTTTACCTTTAAGAAAGCGCTGGTATATTCACTGAGCAAGAAAGGCCACACGGTCCCTTGATGATATGCTGTGTCGCGTTCCCAGGAATTGCCGCCGTAGGCCGGTTTGAAATCCGGGTGTTCCGGTGAAAGCGTGCGCAGGCCGAAGTCGGTAAGCAAATGCTCACGAACAACTTCCACGACCCGTTTTTCAGCCTCTTTGTCAAGCAGCGAAAATGGCAGGCTTACGATATAAATTTGGTTGGGGCGGAGGGCACTGTCTGCAGTGTATCCTGAATCATTTGGCACGATCACATCGTTCAAAGCCCCGTCAGCGCGGACAAATTGTTTTTTGAAATTGGTCAGCAAGGTGTCGCCTATAGCCTGGTATTTTTTGTAGGGTTTGTTTAGCGTACCTGCGAAATACTGATATATACGCAAGGCATTGAACCACAAGGCTTGTATCTCTACCGCACAGCCATGACGGGGCGTTACCACAAAGTCGCCTACGCGGGCATCCATCCAGGTAAGTTGCGCCAAACCCTCGCCTCCGGCGAGAAAACCTTCGGGCGTCGCATGAATATTATACCGTGTGCCGGCAATATGCTGGTCTAATATTTCTGTGAGGGTGTCCAAATGTTCCGCTACAAAACTTAAGTCCTGGAATTTTTGATAGTATTCATATAGGGCTACAAAGAGCCAAAGCGTCGCATCAATGGTATTGTATTCCACAGCTTCGTTGCCATCCGGAAACCGGTTGGGGAGCATCCCTTTATCCACAGAGCGCAGAAAAGTTTCGAGAATAGATTTTGAAATTTCTTGCTTCCCGGTGGCAATAGTGATGCCGCGCATGGCAATCATCGTATCGCGGCCCCAATCGGTAAACCAATGGTAACCAGCCAGAAGGGAGTAGCCCTCTGTACTGTCGCGACGCACAATAAATTGCTCTCCTGCCAGCATCAAATCTTTCAAGAAAACGTCGTCAATATCCTTTGGGGCAATGTTTTCCAGGCGGCGCAGTTCATTGGCTTTCAATGTTTCCGGGTCAGCCTTAGCCATGCCCTCTTCCGTAGAAAAAACCAGCTGCGCTTTTGCGCCGGGTTTCAAAACCACGTTGATATTGGCCACAGAAAAACTATCTTCTCGGAAATCCAAACCGCGCTCTTGCTCACGCTCATATTCGAAATTCTTGAACCATTGCCGATTATCCACGAACTCACCAGCGCTGAAATTGAAGTAAATCGGGGTTGCGCCGTAATGCGCATAAAGCACATAGCAACCATTTTTCTGTGTAATCCAGTAATCCTCAAAGGCATTCTCCTTGGAGAGGGAATGGTAATCGCGATGGATAAAAAGCGGCGTTAGGCCCAGTTTGAAAGTCGTGTCGCCCGTATTTTCGTACTCGACCACGGTCGTATTGGAGTCCTGCACCATAAAAACGGTTTTCAATAAATGGCAACCGTGCGCTTCGAATTTCATGCGTGGGAGGGGCTTCCGTTCAAAGAACTTGAAGTATTGAAACCCCTCGGGGTGTATTGCACCCGGGTATTGGTTGCTTGAAATTCCAAAAGCGGAATCACGGTTGAAAACGATGCACTCTTCAATTTTCGACACCATAACTGTGCGCTGGGTTGGCGGGTTGAGCGATGCCACCAATAGTCCGTGATAGCGTCTTGTGTTGGCCCCAACTACGGAGGAAGAAGCATACCCGCCAATGCCATTGGTCACGAGCCATTCCTTGGAGGCCAATTCTTTAAAGTCTGGGGTGGTATTTTTGTACGTCACCATTGTTTTATTTGTTATGGATTTAAAACTCTGCAAATACCCCGACGGCCAGAGCGGGAGCTGCCAAAACATTTTGCCCTTTTAAAGCGCCGGTTATACGTGCCGAAGCGCCGATGGTTTTCTTAGCGTTGATATAATAAAGCAATTCGGGTCCAATGCCGAAAAACTCAACATTGTTGGAGAACAACCCTACATTGGCGGCTTCCACGTCGCCATTTCCAAAGCTTTCAATACCATTTATTTTAAAGATCGCGAGCAAACGGTCGTTGAAAAGTTTATAGCCGAATTCAAAATCATAGCGGAATTCTTCCGAAAAGCCTCTGGTGCGGTTGTTAAAACCCAGGGAGCCTTGGGTCCACCATCGTTTTTTGCCCTTACCGGCACTGATTTTCACTAATTGGTTAAACTCGCCATCGCCGGTAAACAAGCCGTCGGTCTGTTTGGCATCGCCCGTTGGCAATCCAAACAGTACGTTTACACTCATCGCAAAGGCTTTCACGGGCAGGGCGACCCGAAACCCCAGGTCCATATCGCCAAAGTTATTGTTCACAATACCGGTTTGGATGATGTTGCCCGTCTGCTGGCCTTTTGTTTCGTTCACCACGTTGCGGACGAAAAAAGGAATATAGGCCACCGCGGTCAGCTTGGGAGTGATGCCATATTCGCCGTAAAAACTCGTGGTATAATTGCCCAGCGTCCTAAAAGGAGCGACCTCCCCATTGACGTCATACACATCATTCGCTCGAATACTGGCAAAATCCAGTTTGTAATAGCCTTTCCCCGAGGCTTTGGTCCATGCCTGGGCGGCCAGAAAAGCAGGGATCAAATGGATAAACAAAAAGAGGAAAGCGATTTGATTAAATCTATTTTTCATGGTATAACAGACGTTTTTTAAATCAGGCCCCGATTAATTCAATTCCGCGGTGCCGAATACGGGCCCCAACACGCAATACAGCACGACATACTTGTAGTTGGCAGGATTGACGCCGGGCGGTATGGCCCAGGTCTGCTTACCCGAATACGTCGTCAATTTATTTGCTGTGATTTGGGCGCTGACCGAATTGATGACATGGCTACCCGGGGTCACCGCGTAATTCCCGTTGGTATGGTTGGCCAACAAAAGATAAACGCTGGGGCCTGGACTGCTATCGAAGTCCGTTCCGGTGAGAATTTGTGAAAGCCCATCTATGGTCTGCACGTACACCCTGCCTTTGGCAAAATAAGAGCCACTGCCCGGCTTAAATACTCCCTGCTTGAAAAAACTGGTATCGGGATTATTGGTCGGATCAATCCCGTTGAGTCGATTCAACACGATGGAATCTGCCAAGCTTCCATCGGTGGCATAGAGGGTTGCCTTTCCTGGTAGCAGAACTTCGGCTTTGCCAGCGGCATCTATCACAATTTTTTCCGGGTTGCTGCTGCTCCAGACGATATTATTCACTGGTTCCTCGACACCATATTGATTGGTGTATATGACAGAAAAGACCTGTTCCTGGCCTAACGCCAGCGAGTCGATGCGGGGTAGAATGGTCAGTTTTTCACTGATAATGGGGTCATCGATCAAGTCGGTACCGATGCAACCAGATAAGATAAGGGCCAGTAAAACCGGAGTAATTTTGAGTAGCTGTTTCATAAAATATTAGGATGATGGGAGCATGGATTTTGTTGAGCCGGAAATAAGTTGATAAAACATAATGACACAAAGATCAATTTGGGTCGCCGGGCGATACTTTGAATTTGTGATACAAAGGTCTTCCCGTTCCTTTCCCTGAAAATTTACGCAGGTTACATTTCCGAAAACAACCCTTAAATGATCACCCCACTTCCCCAATGAGACTCGCTACTACCCCCGTCCAACCCGTTTGGTGACTGGCGCCTACACCACTAGCTGTGTCGCCATGGAAGTACTCATAAAAAAGCACCAGATCCTGGAAATGTGGGTTTTCCGCATAGACCCGGTCATGCCCGTTCACGGGTCGTTGACCATTTTCGTCCTTTTCAAAAATCGAGATCAAACGCTTCGACAAGGCATCGGCCACTTCCGAAAGGCTCAATTGATTGTCTGAGCCCGTAGGAAACGCGGTCTTGTATTCATGGCCATAGAACTCGCCATACGTTCGCAAAGCCCGAATCAGAAGATAATTCATCGGCATCCACACCGGACCACGCCAGTTGGAGTTGCCACCAAACAAGCCCGAACTGCTTTCCCCAGGCTCGTAGCGGAGGCCGAATGCTTGTCCTGCGATTTGAACCGAATACCCGTATTCGTGTATTTTGGAAAGAGAGCGAATACCCCCTGGAGATAAAAATTCTTGCTCGTCAAGCATTGCATGGAGCAATCGGCCCAAACGCTTTTGGGGAATGAGCGACAACAATAGATCACCGCTCAAAGGGTCTTCGTCCAACACCAAATAGTCACCGTTGTCCTTTCTGTATTGCTGAAACCAACGCAGGCGCATGGTGAAATCGGGCAATTTTTCCAGTTTGTCTTTTGGAAGCACATAGGCAGCGAATAGCGTGCTCAAACCAACCAGCGACCGTACTTTCATAGGGATATAATCCCCATTAGGCATGGCCAGGATATCGTAGAAAAAACCTTCCTGCTCGTCCCAAGCCCCCGTCCAGTCGTGTCCAATGCGGTTCAGGCTTTCAGCGATATAGGTGAAATGTTCAAAAAATTTGGTGGCCACATCCTCAAAAGTCGGGTCGTACTGGGCAATTTCGAGCGCCATTTCGAGCATATTCAGGCAGTACATGCCCATCCAGGCCGTGCCATCGGCTTGTTCGAGATAGCCTCCACCAGGGATTTGGTTGGAGCGATCGAATACCCCTATGTTGTCAAGACCGAGAAAGCCGCCTTCGAATACATTATTGCCTTTGTGGTCTTTTCTATTCACCCACCAGGTAAAGTTGATGAGCAATTTTTGGAAGACTTTTTTCAGAAAGTCCACGTCGGGTTGCCCTGTTTGCTCCTGATCTATCTTAAAAACTTGTAAACAAGACCAGGCATGTACGGGAGGGTTTACATCACTAAATGCCCACTCGTAGGCCGGCAGCTGACCATTTGGATGCATGTACCATTCCCGCAAGAATAGGATCAACTGGTTTTTGGCAAATTCAGCATCTACTTTTGCCAGAGGCACACAGTGAAACGCCAGATCCCAGGCCGCATACCAAGGGTATTCCCACTTGTCGGGCATGGAAATAATATCTTCGTTGTTGAGGGTACGCCAATGGGCATTGCGCCCGGTTTTGCGGCTTGCTGGTGGAGGGATTTGCCCGGGGTCTCCGTCGAGCCATCGCGGCATGTCAATATTGAAATATTGTTTTGACCACAACATACCTGCAAATGCCTGGCGCTGGATATTTTGGGTGTCGGCGCTGAGGGCATTGTTGCCTTCTTTTTGCGCAATTTGTGCATAAAAACCATCTGCCTCCTGTTTGCGCTCGGCAAAAACCTGGTCAAATTTCTTACCAAAAGGTGTTTCAAGTGCCTGTTTGGAAAGCCGGAATTGGAATTCCATATTGCCGCCGCTTTCTATTGAAACCTGATACATGGGCGAAAACTTCGTCCCCTCTGTTTTACCTCCCAAGAAGTCAAAATCATTGTTTATCAAGGCATTGTGGAAGGCGTCTTTCACAAAAGGCGTTTCATTGGGTTGACCCCAGAGCTGAGCGGTATTGCTTTCATTTTCGGTAAAAAGCAGTCGCTCTGGCTTTTGGAAATAAAAATGATAGTTGTCAATTTTTTCGTGGGTGAGGGCGACCTGGCCGTAGTCGTCGGACGGTTTTGAGCCTTCAGACGACAGATGGATACTCGGCTTTTCGTTCATCAAGCCAAAAGACCATAAATTGCGAAACCAAAGCGTGGGCAACAGCCAAAGATCGGCCTGTTCTGGGCCGCGATTGTGTGCCGTGATTTTGATCAAAAGGTCATCGCCGTCTGCCTTGGCGTATTCGGTGAATACATCCCAATAGCGGTTTCCAGCAAAAATGTCTGTTTCCAGCAATTCATACTCGGCCTGATCACGCCCGCGTTGCCTGTTCTCCTGCAGCAAATCTGAATATGGAAATTCCCCCTGTGGATATTTGTACAAATGTTTCATGTACGAGTGCGTCGGGGTGCTGTCGAGGTAGTAATACAATTCTTTTACGTCTTCTCCATGATTGCCTTCGCTGCCCGTGAGACCAAACAGGCGTTCTTTCAGGATAGGATCCTTCCCATTCCAAAGGGCGACTGAAAAACACAGCCGTTGCCACTCATCAGAGATGCCGGCAATGCCGTCCTCGCCCCAGCGATAAACGCGGGAGCGGGCATGATCGTGTGGAAACGAATCCCATGCAGTGCCTCCGGGGGAATAGTCTTCCCGCACTGTACCCCATTGACGCTCAGAGAGGTAGGGGCCCCAGCGCATCCAGTTCTTTTCTCCGGAGTAGTGCTCCTGCAAACGGAACTGTTCGAGGTTGGATTGGGCGATCCCGTCCTTTTTAAGGGATGAAGTTGTGCCGATATGTTTGACGGGTTTCGTGGCCGGTTTTTGACCGCTGTCTATATTTTCCATGATGTTGGCTGATTTGTACACTTGACACCACAAAAGTCCGGGCTGCTTTCCGGGCAAGGTGTTACGCAGGTAACAAGATGAAAAATAGCTGGGCTTTGAAACTTTTCCCACCTCATCTTCCAATTAGTGGCAGGGTCTAAAACTTTCTAAGCACGGTTGGCAATGAGAAAACAAGATGGATGTATTTTGGCCACGTTTTAACATCTAAACCGCTGGCGCAAACGTGCGGTGCAGCAATAGCAAGCGGCAAACATGAAAAATAATATAATATAATATAATATAATATAATATAATATAATATAATTTGTCTCCTCATGGGGAGCCTTCTGAGCCCCCCCCCCTTTTAAATCGCCTAACTATGAATGGTCGCCTATGCCTCCTAAACTTCGGCACAGCGTTCACGCTCCCGTTCGCACTAAATACCCTCCGACATGCCACTCCCTAAGAATCACATATCGGAGGATTTTAAAACAGCAAACCATTAGGCCTACTTAACTACCCCCAACTCCTTCCCTACCTTCGTAAACGCCGCCACGGCCCGCTCCAGATGCTCCATCTCATGCGCAGCAGAAAGTTGCACCCGAATCCGAGCTTTTCCTTGCGCAACTACCGGGAAGAAGAAACCGACCACATAAATGCCTTCATCCAGCAACCGAGCAGCAAATTTTTGAGCCAGGGGCGCATCGTACAACATGATGGGTACGATGGGGTGTTCGCCCGGGATAATGTCAAAACCCGCTGCCGTCATAGCCGTGCGGAAATATTGGGTATTGCTTTCGAGTTTGTCACGGAGCGCGGTGCTGCCGCTGAGCAGTTCGAGGACTTTGATGCTTGCGCCCACGATACTGGGAGCAACGGTGTTGGAGAACAAATAAGGCCGCGAACGTTGGCGCAGCATTTCCACAATTTCCTTTTTAGCTGAAGTAAAACCGCCACTCGCACCGCCAAGGGCTTTGCCCAGCGTACCCGTTACGATGTCAATGCGATCCATCACGCCACGGTATTCGTGGGTGCCGCGACCTGTTTTGCCCAGGAACCCAGAGGCATGGCACTCATCTATGCCCACCATGGCTTCGTATTTTTCGGCCAGGTCGCAGATTTTGTCCAACTGGGCAATGGTGCCGTCCATCGAGAATGCGCCATCGGTGAAAATGAGTTTGCGTCGTGCTCCTGCTGCTTCTTTGAGGCATTCTTCGAGCGAGTTCATGTCGTTGTGCTTGTAACGGAAGCGCTTGGCCTTGCACAAACGGATGCCGTCAATGATGCTGGCGTGGTTTAGTTCGTCGCTGATGATGGCATCTTCTTCGCCCAACAACACTTCAAAGAGACCGCCATTGGCATCAAAAGCCGCGGCGTACAAAATGCTGTCTTCCATGCCCAGGAAGTCGGCGATGCGAAGCTCCAGTTCCTTGTGGATGTCTTGCGTACCGCAAATAAAACGGACGCTCGAAAGTCCATAGCCGTGGGTGCGAATGGCCTCGATGGCGGCCTCGATCACTTCAGGATGACTGCTGAGTCCGAGGTAGTTATTGGCACAGAAATTCAGTACATCAGATTGTGTGGTGGTGCTGATGACGGGGCCTTGTGCCGTGGTGATGACGCGTTCTTGCTTGTATAAGCCTGCGTCGCGGATGCCCTGTATTTCGGCTTGAAGGGCGGATTTTACGTTGGTGAACATGGTTTGAATTGTTTATTTGTTGAATTGGTTATTTGGGGATTTGGGGAGTTTCAAGCATTGATTATCAATATCGAACTTCTATCACCTCCGTCTCCCCTACCCCTTTCGTCGCGACCACAAAAAATTTCCCAAAATCATGATTGGGGATATTGTCAAAATCGAAGCCGCCCCCGTTTAACTGATTCAGCAAGTGCGGAATCGTATTCTGATGGCCCACGATCATTATTTTTTTGCCGCGACTTTCTGGCAGCAATTCCAAAAGCCACTCCACCTGATTTCCAGGCTCATATTCCAACACAGGTGCTGTACGTCCGCGTCGTTGCACAGGCTCGGCGGTCAGTTTGGCACGGCGGGACGGCGATGAATAAACGGCATCCAGACCAGCCTCCGCCATAATGCGACCCAAGTGCTCTGCACGCGCCTCTCCTTCCGTAGAGAGTTCTGGATCATTGGCTTCGTGATCGTCTTTTTCGGCATGTCGGACACAAAAAAAATGCGTCCAGGCAGGATCATCCCAATGCGGAATGTCCTGGATGGCCCCATCGGCAAAATGAAGTTGACCATCTTTTACGGCCTTGAGGTAATTGAATGCGTCCATATTTTGACAAGATATTGAAAAGACCCGCAAAGGTGCGGCAAAAAGTAAAAAACAAGTGCGCATGATGGAAATTGTCTTTTTTTGTGCTGGAGTGAGGGGAGTATTTCGCGCAGATGGTTCTCGCAGATGTTACACAGATGTTTCACGCTAAGTTCTGTGTAACGTCTGCGAGAAAAATCTGTGTAACATCTGCGAGAAAATCTGTGTAACATCTGCGAGAACCAACCCTATGAAACCATAAAACCACAAAACTGACTTATGCGATCTATTTTAACCTTCGTAATCATATTCTTCCCGCTCCTTTCAAAGGCCCAGCAAGAAGAACTCCCTGTGCCCGGTCAAAATCTTTTTGTCAACAGAATCGCGCAGATGCAAACCTGGGATCCAACCCTGAATGGCTCAGGCATCACGGTTTCGATCAAGGAATTCGGCTTTGATACGACGGATGTGGATTTCCGGGGCCGTGTGCTTGCATCGCCCAATGCCTCCACCAATCTAACCGCTCATGCCAACATCGTAGCCTCCCTGGTAGGCGGTGCAGGCAATTCTGACCTGCAAGGACGCGGCGCGGCACCGGGATGTCAGCTCGTATCGTCAAGTTTCGTTGGGCTTCAACCGGATGCTGATTATACGACTCTGGGCATCTCGGTTCAAAATCATTCCTACGGGGTGGATATTCAAAATTGGTACGGCCCGGAGGCTGTTGCTTATGATCAAACGGTGGAAGAAAACGATTTCCTGGTCCACGTTTTTTCCGCTGGAAACAAAGGGGATAGTACTTCAAAATCAGGCATTTACGCAAGTATTCCAGGCTTTGCAAACCTCACAGGAAATTTTAAAATGGCGAAAAATGTGCTGGTGGTAGGCGCGGTAGATTCGATGGTGCAGGTTAATTTGCTCAGTTCAAGAGGCCCGACCTACGACGGCCGCATCAAACCCGATCTGGTTGCGTTTGGTCAGGATGGCACTTCTGGAGCAGCAGCACTCCTGAGTGGCGCCGCCGCTGTGATTCAGCAGAGTTTAAATGCCCCGGCCATCGGTTTTCACAGATCAGATCTGGTTCGGGCCATTTTGATCAACTCGGCCAAGGACCTTGGGATTCCAGGACCCGATTTTGAAAGCGGGTTCGGTAATCTGGATTTGAAAAACGCAGTAGAAACTGTTTACAATCAAAGGTTTGCAACTGAAATCATTACTCCAAGTCAAACCCTCGCAATCCCAATCAACCTTCCCGACAATATCCGCCAGCTCAAAATCACCCTGGTCTGGAACGACCCAACCGCTCCACTGCTCGCAGCAAAAGCCCTCCTGCATGACCTAGACCTAAGTTTGCTCGACCCGGCAGGCAATGCCTATCTCCCCTGGGTTTTGAACACCGTCCCACACCCCGATTCGCTGCGACAAGCGGCCCGCCGTGGACGTGATACCTTGAACAATATCGAACAGATTACCCTTGACTTTCCTATTGCTGGCCAATGGGAAATTCAAGTGACTGCGCCGCCCTCTTTGGCAGGCTTGCAAGGCCTTAGTTTTGCGCTCGCCTGGGATTGGGAAAAGAACCAACATTTTGAATGGGCGTACCCGAGTTTAAACGACCCCGCCCCCGCCAAAAAAGAAGTGATCCTGCGCTGGGAAACGAACTTTCCTGACACCTTTGCCCGACTGGAATGGCGACCCTTTTTTAGTTCAGATTGGCAACTGATCGAAGATTCAGTAAAGCTGTCACTTGGCTTGCGGCGTTGGACCTTACCCGACACTTTCGCTGAATCGCAACTACGGATGTTGGTGGGCGGGCAAGAATTTCGCTCCGATATCTTTTTAGTTTCCAAGGAATTGCGCATGAAAATCGGGTTTAACTGCCCCGATTCGGTAATGCTATACTGGAATAGTGCCCATCCAAGCGCTGAATACCAGTTGTTTGGTTTGGGGGCAAAGCACCTTGAACGGATTGCGGTTGTAGCTGACACCTTTATCGTGTTGCAGAAATCCAACTACGCGCAACCACGCTTTGCAGTCGCACCCTTGGATCAGGGGGACGCCCTGGGTCCACGCAGCGCGGCGCCTGATATTTCGCAACAAGGGGTGGCGTGTTATTTCCATGGTTTTCTTGCCAGTCTAAATCCTGATAATGCGGTGGACTTGAATCTGGGTCTCGGTACCCATTATGGGGTTTCAAAAATCTTTTTTGAAAAGCAATCCGGGGCTGGATTTGTTGTGTTGGACGAGCAGCCTGCCGATCATTTGGACTACTCATTTCTGGACGAAACCTTGCAAAAAGGCCTCAATACCTACCGTGCCAGGATTTTGCTCGACAACGGCGCAACGCTTTGGAGCGATACGGTCAAGGTTTACTACATCGCCGAAAACAATTGGTGGGTATTCCCCAACCCAATTGCATCACGGGGCGCATTGACCATTGTTTCTGAGTCAGACAGTGAAGCCGTTTTTTTACTTTTTGATATTTTGGGGAAATGTGTGCTGGAAAAAACCTTGGATGAAGTGGGCACAGAACTACCACTTATAGGGCTATCACCAGGGGTTTATTTTTACAAAATCAGGCAGGGAGCAGGTTCTATAGGAGAGGGAAAATTGGTACTGAATTAGGCTTATACGGATTTACTTTTCAAATTCACTCTGGTTCGGGTTTAATAGAAGCGGCTATCCCATAACATGAGACAGCCGCTTCTACTTGAAATCAGGTAGATTCAATTAATACAAGGAGCTCAACGCTGTTTTATCATTGTTATTAAACGGGCGATTCGTGCCGTTGCCAATGCAAGCCAACATCCAAGAGGCTGCATCCGGTCCAGTAGGTGTGCCAGAAATGTGGATAGCACCTACTCCTCCGCTCCCTTCGTTGTAATAATTTCCTCCGCAGCTGTAGGAACGATCCATGTAATCCGTGTGGCGATAACCGATGCAGTGGCCTACTTCGTGGGCAATAATGCTGGTCAGGGTATTGGCGTTCCAGTTTGAATAGTTGTTGTTAAACATAATCTGGCTGTACGGATTGCCACCACTCGGGAAGCCCGCAGAAGCAATATACTGAGCGCCATTTGGGGCCTTTTTAATAACAATATTGCCGCCACTGGTTACTTTTCTAAAGGTAAGTTGCAATCCTTCCGAGTTGTAACGTGCAATGGCATTCGTAGTAGCGGTATGGATGCTGGTCGGCATGGTGCTGACTACCCGAATAGTGATTTCACGGGGCAGGCCAGTAACAAGGTTGGTCGTGTGGTACTGTTCTTCTTCACCAACAAAGAGCGAGTGAAGCAAATCCATTGGCTTGTTCAGGTCTTCATCGCTCAGGAAGATGTCTCCTTCTACGATGTAACCACCTTCAGTGGCATAAGCTTCAGAAGCATCAAATCCTAGCGCGTTGATTTGAGCTACAAGATCAGGAGACAATCCTTGTTCAAGAATACTGGCTGGTTCGTTTTTGGAGCAGGAATTAAGCCCGGCAAAAAGAAGCGCGAGGGCTGCCAAGGTCAGGAAACGTTTTTTCATGTGAAAGAACAGTTTGGATTTGATGAAAAGAAAAAGTGATTAACGCCGCTAATGTATGTTGTTGGGCAATTTCAAAAACAAGTATTTCTAAAATAATTACAACAAAAAAATTAAATTTGTAAAAAAAGATAAAATACAGGTGTTTCCGAAATAATGCTTGGCAAAAAATGTCATATAATTATCAATAACTTTTCCAGAGATATTCTGAATCTCCTATGCCGCGGGATGCGACGACGAAGAAAGTGCTGTAGTTTTTATCATCCAGATCTGGCAGTGTCGTACCTGGGCCCATCAAAGTATTGACCATTTTTCTCACTCCATCTACAAAGCCACTTCCACTTGCCCCCGCACCAAATCCTCCAAGGTGTCGCGTTCACGGATCAGGTGAGCTTTCCCCTTGAAAATCAACACTTCAGCGGGGCGAAAACGCGAATTGAAATTGGAAGCCATGGTATAACCGTAGGCCCCGGCATTGGAAAAACACAGTATGTCGCCCTCTACTACCTCTGCAATTCGACGGTCGGCGGCGAAAGTGTCGGTCTCGCAGATATTGCCCACCACGTTGTAAATGCGGGGTTTAAAAGTAGGCTCCGTTACGTTCACGATTTTGTGATACGATCCGTAGAACATGGGCCGAATCAGGTGATTGAAACCCGTGTCGAGGCCTACAAAAGCGGTTGAAGTCGTCTGTTTCACCAAAGTGCATTTGGCAAAAAAGTAGCCCGCTTCGCTCACGAGAAATTTCCCCGGTTCAATCATCAGGGTCAGTTCGCGGCCGTATTCTTTGCAAAATTCGGCAAATCGCTCGCTGAGTTTTTCGCCCACTTCTTCCACATCCGTTTCGATGTCGTCGGGTTTATAGGGAACCTTGAAGCCGCTGCCGAGGTCAATGTATTTCAGGTCGGGGAATTTTCGGGCCGCCTCAAACAGAATCTCCGCACCACGCAAAAACACGTCCACATCCAGGATGTCTGAACCGGTGTGCATGTGCAATCCTTCCACCTTAAGTTTTTGATTTTCAACGATCCGCATCACGTGTGGCAATTGGTGGATACTGATGCCGAATTTGGAGTCAATGTGCCCGACGCTGATTTTTTCATTGCCACCGGCCATCAAATGTGGATTGATGCGGATGCAAAATGGAATGTCGGGGTGATGAAGCCCCCAGTTTTCGAGCATCGGGATGGCGTCAATATTGATTTTGATGCCGAGTTTTACGGCCTCTTCGTATTCGTCAATACCCGCAAAATTGGGCGTAAACAGAATGTCTTGCGGAGCATATCCTGCCAGGATACCGAGTCGGACTTCTCCGATGGAAACACAGTCCAAAGCCGAGCCCATGTTGCGTAAAAGGCGCAGTACGGTCAGGTTGTTCAATGCCTTGCAGGCATAGTGAACGCGGAATTTCGGGTAAGTATAAGCGGCCGTGATGCGTTTGTATTGGCGCTCAATGATGGCCGCGTCATAGACATACAGGGGAGTACCGTATTGTTTGCAGAGTTCGAGCGGGTCAATGCCGCCGGGGAATTGATATTTGTTGTTGATGAGTTCCATGGGGCAAAGGTAAAAAGCGTTTACTTCAGCCTCAAAATATTCCCCATTTGATAACACGACCTACACCTTGGCTCATACTGCCCTTTTTCACCCAACAGCACCACCGAGTCCTCTTCGGCCAGGCGGTAGGAATGTGTGGCAAGGTTTCCACAATGCACACAAATTGCGTGGACTTTGGTAACGTACTCCGCCACAGCCAATAGTGCCGGCATGGGCCCGAACGGCTCTCCTCGAAAATCCATGTCCAAACCTGCCACAATTACCCGAACGCCGCGCAGGGCGAGTTGCTGAACAACCAGGGGCAATTCCAGGTCAAAAAACTGCGCCTCGTCCACACCTACCACCGTGGTGTCTTCGCTGATGTCCAACAGTTTGGAAGAATGGTTGATCGGTTGAGCCAGCACCGACGTGGTATCATGCGACACGATGGCAATCTCATCGTAGCGGGTATCAATCTTCGGTTTGAACACCTCGACTTTCATCTCGGCAATTTTGGCCCGACGCAAGCGACGTATGAGTTCTTCCGTTTTGCCAGAAAACATGCAGCCGCAGACAACTTCTATCCAGCCTTTGCGCTGTCCTTTGAAATGTGGTTCTAGAAACACGATGTAGTGGTTAATTTTTGATAGAACACCGATTGTACCGGGTACGCCGATACCGCCGAATGTTTTATATAGCATTAAGAAAGAGAATGTTTTCGGTGGTCTCGGCGTACCCGGTACTATCGGTGTTCTTAAGGATGGATTACTGTTGTAAGCGTGCAAAGAAAGCAATAGGATCGGCGTACTGCCAAAATCGGTGTTCAAATCGCGAACTTTAGCTTGGTAACAATCAAAAAAATCGGAAATTCGCCGGTGAAAATAGGCACTGTTACCAAACCCTCCCGCTAATGGATTTTCAAAAAGCAAAAATTTATCTCGACAAACTCAATCGCGAGTTTGCCCGCATGAGCAAGGACCCAGAAAATACGCTCCGGATTGATGTTGATATCATGGGCTCCTATGTCCGAGAATTATACGATGCAATTCTTTCTGAATCAAACGTTTATGTTGCTCCAAAGGCCGAACACGCCCCAGTTCGCCACCACCATCGCCACACTGTAGCAGAGCCGGTAGTGGAAATCGCGCCGCCGCCGCCGCCGGCTACTCCACCGCCACCAACGCCACCACCTGCACCACCAACGCCCGTAGTGGAAGTGCCGCCACCTGCTGTAGCGGCGGTGCCGCCACCTGCACCACCACCGCCTGCAAGGGAAGAGCCGCCCGCACCCGCACCCCCACCGCCCGTAGAAGCGCCCAGGCCCGCGCCGCCAAGTCCAACAGCGCCTGCACCTGGCGGCCTGGAGGTGTTGTTTGAAGAAAAACAAGCCAAAGAACTCGCCGATAAATTGGCCGAAGCCCCTATTGCTGACCTCAAAAAAGCCATCCCACTCAATGACCGCCTGCGGTACACCAGCGAACTTTTTGCAGGCGACGGCAAAGCATTCGAAGATGCACTTGCCGGACTCAACAGCTTCTCCAACTTTGATGAAGCCCGGGATTACATCGTCCAATACTGTGCGGTATATTACACCTGGACAGACAAAAAACGGCTCGATACTGCCAAGGCATTTGTCAAATTGGTGCGGAGAAGGTATAAATAGTCATTAAGCGTCATTTCGTCATTAGGCGTCATTGGGGTCATTTCGTCATTAAGCGTCATTGGGTCATTTCGTCATTAGCGTTAATTCTAAGAAATACAGTTCGCCTCAACCAATGACCCAATGACGCTTAATGACCTAATGACTATTAATGACTCAATGACTAAAACACTCATCGTCGGCCAGGGTATTGCAGGTACGCTGCTGGCTTGGTCGCTCCGCAAAAGAGGGGTGGAGGTGCACATAGCCGATGGAAATTTGGCAGGCAGTTCATCCTCGGTGGCTGCGGGCATTATCAACCCGGTCACGGGCAAGCGATTTGTGAAATCATGGCGGTTTGACGAGTTTTTTCCTGTTGCAAAGGAAATTTATCAATCACTCGAACAAGAATACGGTATAAAAATTTGGGAGGAGCGCCCTACCCTGCGCTTACTTGGCACCCCTGAGGAAGCGAATGACTGGTCCATTCGCTGTGCTCAGCCCGAATACTCTGACCATTTGGGCGAAACAGAGGATAGCGGGTCTTGGGGACCGTTTTTAAAACCCGGTTTTCGATTGGGTGTTATTAGGAAATCTGCGCGTGTAAATTTTCCTGTGCTCCTTACAGCCTTTCGGGAAAACGCCCGAAAAGCAGGGACTTTTTTTGAAAAAAGTATTGATTATCAAGAATCTGAAACGCTTTTGCGAACTTACGACCGGATCGTTTTTTGCGAAGGCTGGCGGGCGGAGGCCAATCCTTTTTTCCCGGAAAGTAGTTTTCGGGTTTCCAAAGGTGAGGCGCTGATTATCCGGTTTTCAGAACCAGAATGTGTGGCACATCTTGAAGGTGTGCCACATGTGTTCCCCACCGATATGCTCAAAAAAACCATACTCCTTGCACCCTTGGGCGACGGCACATTTTGGGTCGGCAGCACCTACCGGTGGAATTTTGACGATACTTTACCTGGCCATGAAGGCCGCGATTACATGCTGTCCTATTTGCATGAAATGTTTGACACACCTTTTGAGATTGTGAACCAGGTGTCGGGCATTCGGCCCACGATGATGGATCGCAGGCCTGTTGTTGGGCAAAGCAAATTGAATCCCAAGGTGTTTATTTTCAATGGATTGGGAACGAAAGGAGCATTGCTTGCACCGTATTTCGCGGAACAGTTGGCAGAGGAAATTTGTAAATCTTAGGTTTGTCCCCAAATCCATCCATGGGTTCCCACATTTGCCACATTGACCACCTTATCCAAATTGGCCACATTATCTCCCACCCTCGCGCTCCAATTATTTCAAGTCATGCGGCTTGGGGCAGCAGTGCTGACGGGCATTTTGCTAGCGAAAAGCGGTCTGTCCACTGCTGAAATCGGCGCCTGGGAGATGTTGCTTTATCTGGGCACCACGCTCACTTTTTTCTGGGTCAACGGACTTTTGCAAGGCATCGCGCCTGTCTATTCAAAATTGGGGGCAGCAGATCGCAAGGCGTTCATTTTCAATCACTTTTTGCTGTTCAGTAGCATTGCAGCCGCCGTTTTCCTGTTGCTCGTTTTTGGTGAACCATGGATCGCTCCTGCTCTAACGGGTTTGGACGAAGTGCCCCATTTCAGACTGTTTGCACTCTATCTGCTGTTGAACCTGCCGAGCTTTCCGGTGGAGTATTTTTATCTGCTTCAGGAACGTCCACGGAGTATTGTGGCTTGGGGAGTTGTTAGCTTCGGACTGCATTTAGTAGCCTTGTTTGTCCCGATCCAAATGGGCTACGGACTGGAAGGAGGCATCACCGCGTTGGTGACTTTGAGCGGGTTAAAGTTTCTTTGGAGCGCTGGACTGGCCTTGCGTTTTGGCAGACTCGGATTTGATGTAAAAATCATGGTCTCCTACCTTGTGTTTTGCGCCCCGCTCATGCTCAGCAATGTAGTAAGCAATTTGATGCTGCTCTTTGACAATTGGCTGGTAGGTTGGCATTTTGGCGATCCGGCAGTGTTCGCAGTGTATCGTTACGGGGCCAGAGAATTTCCGCTCGCTACGGCGCTGGTGGGCGCTTTGGGGGTCGCTATGATCCCGCTCCTGACAAACTCGCCAACGGCTGGACTGGCTGAACTCAAAACCAAATCCCGGCGCTTGATGCACTGGCTTTTCCCATTGACTATCATCCTGTTGTGCATCAGCAAGCCACTTTTCCCCATCGTCTTTAACCCCGATTTTGCGGCCAGCGCGGATTTGTTCAATATTTACCTGCTCACCCTCGCGAGCCGGGTGCTGTTGCCTGCGTCTATAGTGCTGGCCAAAGGGGATTCGCGCAGTATTTTTTGGGTGAGCGTGTTGGAGTTGTGTGTCAAATTCGTGCTAGGATTCGTGTTCATTCAAATATGGGGTTTGCCGGGTTTGGCATACTCGGTGGTTTTGTCCTTTTGGGTGGAAAAACTCGGACTAATCTGGGTTTTGGAGAAAAAGCACGGGGTGAAAACCGGGGATTGGGTGGATTGGAAGTGGTATTTGGGGTATGGGGTGGCGTTGGGGGGGGCTTATTGGGTTGCGCAAGCAGTGACACTTTATTAAAAAGTGCCACTGCTACCCCACGAATCCTCGCTATTCGCCAACACTTAATATTTTCCTACCCGAATCCTTCCTCTCGGGCCTAAAACGGTGGTACTTTTATCCCACCAAACCGATTTTTTTCTCACCATCACTTCCACCCAAACTATGCGAAAGCAAATAGCCTACGCCCTTCTTGCCACAGCCGCTGCTGCTGGCCTTTTCCTGCTCGTACGTAGCCAAAAAGTCGTCAAAAATGAGGCTTACTACGAGGCCGTTTCCCAATACATCTACGCCTTTACGTCGGGCTCTATCAGCCGGGACGATGTGGTACGGGTACGATTCGTCAACGCCGCCATCGCGCAGGAGCAGGTCGGTAAAGACGTGCCTGCCAACGTGTTTTCCACCGACCCAAAAATCGAAGGCAAAGCCGTGTGGGAAGACGACCGCACCATAAAATTCACGCCGAAAAAAGCACTTACTCCCGGCAAACGTTACACCGCCCAAGTAGCAGTGAACCATATTTATGCCGATGTGCCAAGCCTCGCCCGCTCCTTTGAGTTTGACTTCAACGTCCGCGAACTTGCCTACGACGTGGTCACGGATGGTCTTTCTGCCGATCCGAACAACCCGCTTCAGCAGCGCGTTACCGGGCGTGTTCGGGTAAACGAATCTTGCGATGCAGCTAAAATCGAACAGATGTTTGCTGCCAAACAAGGCAACAAAGCCCTGCTCGTCAGTTGGAAGCACAGCCCGGACGGACTTTCTCACGAATGGACCGTGGCGGGCGTGGAGCGGTCAAATGCCGCCAGCAAGGTACGCCTGGCATGGTCTGGATCGGCCATTGGGGTAGATAAAAGCCTTTCTGAAGAACAACCCGTGCCACCCTTTGGCGAATTCAAGGTGCTGTCGGCCAAAGCCGTGCAGGTGGAGGAACAGTATGTTTTGATCAATTTTTCTGACCCAATTTCTGCTGCACAAGATTTGGCGGGCTTGGTACGCATTGACAATTTCAACGGCAAATTGCGCTACGTTACCGACGGCAATTTTGTGCGTGTTTATCCCGGCGAACGCATCACGGGAGCAAAAAAGATCATGATAGAGGGCAGTATTCGCAGTGCAGCCGGACAAAGCCTGAACGCAGCCGGCGAATGGAAACTGAGCTTTGAAGACCTCAAGCCGGGCGTTCGACTCGTGGGACGGGGTGCAATTATCCCACAACAAACAGGCGGAGGTGTCATCTTTCCTTTCGAGGCGGTTGGGCTGGTTGCCGTGGATGTTGAGGTATTTAAAATATTCAATTCCAACATTTTACAATTCCTGCAAGTCAACGAAATCGAAGGTGAACAGGAGTTGGAGCGCGTGGGAAAAATCGTTTTGCAGAAAAAATTTGACCTAGCCGCCATCAATCCGGATGCTTCCTCCAAGGTGTGGCAACGGTATGCCCTGGACCTCAAGGACATGATTCAAAAAGATCCCGGCGCGATTTACCAGGTCCGCCTGGCATTCAAAATGGACTATACATCTTGCCCTACGGCTTCCATTGCCGCCAATGAAGGGGGTGATAACGAAGATGGGGTCGTAAAAAGTATCATGGGCGGCTATCGTGGCATTTACTGGGATGAAGGCGACAGCGAATACTGGTGGGAAGACGGCGACGACTACAATTGGGACAGCCGCGAAATTCCTTGTTCAAAAGAATACTACAACTCCGAACATTTTAGCAAGCGCAACGTATTCGTCAGTGATCTTGGTCTAACTGCCAAACGCGGCCGCGACGGCTCTCTTTTCCTCGCGGTCACGGATCTACACACTGCTCAGCCGGTGAGCGGCATTGACATCGAATTGCTCAGCTACCAGCTCCAACCTATCACCAAAACCCGCACCCAGGGCGATGGCACTGTAATGGTAGAAGGTTTGCGCGAAACGCCGTTTTTGGCCGTCGCAACAGGCCAGGGTCGGCGCGGATACCTCCGCATGGCCGATGGGAACGCCCTCTCGCTCAGCCGTTTCGATGTGGCGGGTGTGGAATCGCAAAAAGGTTTGAAAGGTTATATTTACGGCGAGCGCGGCGTGTGGAGACCGGGTGATTCGCTCTTTTTGAACTTTGTTTTGGAGGACAAAACTGGCCGGCTCCCGCAAGGCCATCCGGTCGTGTTTGAACTTCGCGACCCCGCTGGGGCACTCCAATACCGAACCGTGCAAAGCGCCGGCGTGAAAGGCGTTTACCCATTCTACTGCACTACTCGCTCGGAAGCAAAAACAGGCAACTGGATTGCCAGTGTCATGGTGGGTGGCGCAACCTTTACCCGTACGGTAAAAATCGAAACGGTGAAGCCCAACCGCCTGAAAATGGATCTGAATTTCGGGCCACGCCCCTTCCTATCCGCCAAAGATTTCGCCATTGGCAGCGAAGGAAAAGGTATCAGCGGGGCGCTGAAAGTCAACTGGTTGCATGGCGCCACTGCTCAAAATCTCAAGTCAACCGTGGAAATGCAAGTGCGCGCAGTCAAAACAGAATTTACGGGCTACAAAGGCTACACCTTCGACGACCCTTCGCGCTACTTCTATTCTGAGGCAGAAGTACTGTTTGATGGGAACCTTGATCAAAACGGGCAGGCCAGCATTCCACTCAAAATAGGTGAAGTCAGTGCAGCCCCCGGAAAACTCATCGCCAATTTCAAAGTCCGCGCTTTTGAAGCCGGCGGCGATTTCAGCACCGACAATTTTGCACTGGACGTATTGCCCTATGATCGTTTTGTGGGGGTATTTCTCCCCACTGACAAATGGGGCAATAAGACCCTCGACCGCAACGGCAGCAGCAAAGTGAATTTCGCTGTGCTGAACAATCTGGGTAAACCCGTTGCCAACCACAAAGTCACCGTCGCACTCTACCGTGTAGACTGGCGTTGGTGGTGGGACGACGACGCTCAATCGGGCGTTGGGCAATTCAACAGCAGCGAACTCAACAATGCCGTGGATCACGCCGAACTGACCACGGACGCCCGTGGACAAGCTTCCTGGACGGTGAAACCCAGCGGCTGGGGTCGTTACCTCGTCCGCATTGCAGACACCGAAGAAGGCCACACGGCGGGCGACTTTTTCTGGGCAGGACAACCCGAGCAATTGGATGACATTCAGAGCCGCAACGCAGCGGCTATGCTGCCGTTCACCGCTGAAAAAGAAAAATACAACGTCGGAGAGGAAGTGGTGTTGAAAGTACCTGCCAGTGAAAACGGACGAATTCTACTTACTTTAGAAACCGGTACCCGGGTGGCGCGGCATATTTGGTTCGACGCTGTGGCCGGCGATAACTTCCTGAAATTCAAGGCAGAAAAAGACATGGCGCCCACGGTGTACGCCCACGTCAGCCTCATACAGCCGCATGCACAAACGAAAAACGACCTGCCTATTCGGATGTATGGCGTGACCCCGGTGAATATCGAAAATTCGGCTACCCGGCTCGAAGCGCAACTCGATATGCCCGACCAATTGAAGCCCGACGAGTTCTTCAACATTGCCCTCCGAGAAAAAGGCGGCAAGGCTTGCGTCTATACCATTGACGTGGTGGACGAAGGTTTGCTTGACCTCACCCGATTCAAAACCCCCAACCCCTGGGAGGCGTTTTACGCCCGCGAAGCGCACGGCGTAAAGACCTGGGACATCTATGATTATGTGCTGGGAGCCTACGGTGCGGAACTATCCCGCATCCTCGCAGTTGGTGGTGATGGTATCAATCAAAAGGCAAAAAATGCCAATCAGGTCAACCGTTTTAAACCCTGTGTCATTCACCTGGGCCCCTTTAAATTAGAGAAAGGACAGGTAGCCAAACACCGTTTGAAAATTGAAAATTACGTTGGCTCGGTGCGGGTGATGGCCGTGCTTTCCGCCCCCGCAGCGGGTGGCGAGGGTGCATACGGGAATGCCGAAAAAACCTGCCCGGTGCGCAAACCGCTGATGATTATGCCGACCCTGCCACGGGTTCTCGGTCCGGGCGAAACCTTGCGTTTGCCCGTGGAAGTTTTTGCCATGGAAAAATCCGTGAACAGCGCGACGGTAAATGTTCGGGAATCAAGTGGTTTGGTGAACGTTTCGAGCAGTTCAAGCAATTTGACCTTCAGCGAACCGGGGCAAAAATTGACCTATTTCGACCTGAAAGTGGGCGAAAAAACGGGCGTTGCCAAATTCAGCATTTCGGCCACCGGCGGCGGCGAAACGGCTACTTCTGAAATCGAAATTGAGGTGCGCAATCCAAACCCGGTAATAACGAGGGTGTTGGATGGCACGATTGACCCGGGTCAAACCTGGTCGCAATCCTCCAAAGCCACTGATTTTAGTGATCTCGAAGCGGCTGTGCTGGAAGTGAGCAGTATTCCGCCGATAAACCTTTCCAAACAACTCGACTACCTCATCAAATACCCACATGGCTGTATCGAGCAGACGACTTCCGCAGCCTTCCCACAATTGTATGTGGACCTTATCGCCCCGTTGAGCAGCAAACAACAACAGGACATCCAGAAAAACGTGACGGCTGCCATTGCGAAATTGCAGAATTTTCAGATGGCCTCGGGCGCGTTCTCCTACTGGGCTGGCAGCAACGAGGTGGCCGACTGGGCTGGCACCTACGCCGGGCATTTCTTGATTGAAGCAAAAGCCAGGGGTTATGCCGTTCCCCAGCAAATACTCGACAAATGGGTTGATTATCAACAGAAAATATCCCGCACCTGGGAGCCCGTTAAGGACAATGACCCGAACAGTTGGTCGCGTCACGGCAATGAGATGGCGCAAGCATACCGTCTTTACGCACTGGCTTTGGCAGGAAAACCGGACCTCGCGGGCATGAACCGGATGCGCGAGCAAAAGAAAAAATTTGAGAGTTCGGCGTCTTTGCTCGCCGCTGCATTTGCCTCCGCCGGTAAAAATGAGGCTGCACGGGATTTGTTGAATGACCTGAATTCAACAAAATTCACCTACACCTGGTGGGGCTATACCTACGGCTCAGATTTGCGCGATTTGGCTTTGAAACTTGAAACCCTAACCTCCGTGGGCGACAACAAACGTGGCCTGGAGGTGGCACTACAAGTCGCCACACAAGTCGGCGATGCTGCACGTTGGTTTTCAACGCAGGAAGTTGGCACCTGTCTTCGTGCCTTGAGCAAGTTCGCCAAAAAAGCCACTTTAGGTGATAAATCCGATTTTGTTATCAAGGCCGGTGGACGTGAAATTCCTGTGAACAGCACGACTGCCTACTATTTGTACCCCTTAGGGGACGAGGTTGCAGGGGGCGTATCGGTGAAAAACCTAAGCAAGCAAAAACTATTTAGTCGAATTGTGATGCGGGGCCGGCCTGCATCCACGGATCTACCGGCTGAAAGTAGTAACATCTCCCTTGGGGTGCGTTACACCGACTTGAAAGGTTCGGCCATTGACCCGGCCAAGCTCAAACAAGGCACGGATTTCCTTGCCGAAGTGATCGTGACACGCACGGGCACGATGCGCTTTGATTTCAATGAGTTGGCGCTCACGCAAATCTTCGCATCCGGTTGGGAAATTCTCAACACACGCATGAGTGCAGTGGGCGGCTCTACTTCCGATCCTATGGACTATCAGGATGTGCGCGACGACCGGGTGTTTACCTATTTTGATCTGCCGTTCAACTGGGCCAATGATAAAAATGCAAAACAAACCCGCACCTATCGCATCCAACTAAACGCGGCTTACGCGGGGCGTTACTATTTGCCCGCTGTGGCTTGTGAAGCGATGTACGACAACCGGATTCGAGCGGTGCAGCCTGGAAAATGGGTGGAAGTCGTCAATTGACGAATTTGGATTTTGGGATTTACGATTAAGCAAGCCCCTGGAAGTATTGGAACTTCCAGGGGCTTGTTATTCCAAAAAACTGGCGGTTTATTATTCGTTAGGCTGATTACTTTTCCCCAAAAGTTGAGGCGAAAGAGGCGACAACAACTTCTCAAATGGCAAGCGATTCATGCTGTACAATGCTGCAAGTTGGCGCTGAGCAGTGCGCTGTAATTCTATGGCGCGGGTATCTCGCTCAACTTCATGTGTAATCAGGACTTCATTATAGGCTTCTATGTTGATTCCGTTTTAAACCTATCGAATTCGATAGGTTTAAAACCTGGATTATGTAAAAACTCCCATGTACCCAATAACTCTATTGTGTCTCTGAGACGCATCCAGTTATTAATGAGGATAAATGGATCCTGTTCATTGAACTTTTTAGCAATATCCGTCAGGCTAACGAAAGTACCTTCCAAGATAGTAATGCCGATTCCTTGCACGATGATTTGTTCCTTTTTCATGGCTTTTTAGTGATAAATGTTAGCGTAGTTTGCATACAAAAATAAGAAAAAATTGCACGCATATCAACGCTACTTGAATTTCTCCTCCAAAAACGCCATCACCTTCACTGTCGCGCCCCGATTTTCTTCAAGGTAAGCCTTCACCGCGTCAGAGGCTTTTTTGTAAAAAACAGGGTCTTGCAGCTTGCTCAAAATGTTTACCAACTCCTCCGCATTTCGGACAGGGAATGCCGCACCGCGTGCCACAAATTGCCGCGCTTCTTCAAATTTTTCATACTTCGGCCCAAATAGAATGGGTAAGCCAAAGGCCGCCGGTTCCAACGTGTTGTGGATGTCTTTACCAAAGCCGCCGCCGATATAGGCGACCGTGCCATAACGGTAGAGTGTGTTTAAGAGGCCAATGTTGTCAATGACCAGGCAGGGAGGTGACATCTCCTCGTGCATCGGAGGCGACCCCTCAAACCAGCAAGAATACCGCACCGCATTCCCGCTCTTTTTAAAAATTCGCTCCACATTCGCTTCCGATGGCTCATGCGGAGCGATGATGAGTATAGGTTGAGTGAGGCGGTGACTCGAAGTCACCGCCTCACTAAGCGCCTCAAAAATTACCGCCTCATCCGCTTCCCAGGAACTGCCCACTACAAGCACCTGGTGTGAATCTGTGCCTACAAAAGCCTTTACCGTTTCATTCTCCACAGCTGCTTCGGCAATCTTTAAAACTCGGTCCACCCGCGTATCGCCTGAAACCGTAAAGTATTGGATACCAATACTTTGGAGCAATTGGCCGGATGTTTTATTTTGTACAAAAACATGGGTAAAACAACCCAACATTTGGCGCCAAAAACCGCCGTACCACTTAAAAAAAGGTTGCGAGGGGCGAAACAATGCCGAGACGAGCAAGGTCGGTATGCCACGTTTTTTGAGTTCAAAAAGGTAGTTTGCCCAAAACTCGTACTTGACAAAAATTGCTGCATCCGGTTGGATCAAATCAAGGAAATCACGAGCATTTTGGCGCGTATCGGCGGGCAAGTAACAAACCAGATCGGCATGGGGATAATCATTCCTGATTTCAAAGCCGGAAGGGGAAAAGAAGGTCAGTACGATTTTCCAATCAAGAAAACGTTCCCGGAAGGCCTCGATGATGGGGCGGCCTTGTTCAAACTCACCGAGAGAGGCTGCGTGGAGCCAGAGGACTTTGGATTTTGGATTTTGGATTTTGGATTTTGGAGTTCTTACTCTTTGAAGCCTTTGTGCAGGAGGGTGAAGATTTACCCCTGAGTCTTTTTCCCAGCGCCTCAAACGTTCACGCCAATCCTTGCGCCCTTTCACCCAAAGCCGGGCTTTAGGGCTAAAAAATGCAGCCACCTTGATGGCCAGCACAAAAGATTGAATGATGATGTTGTACATTAAGTGCATTGGAAAATTTTCCCGTTAATCCCATACCCATCAATGACACAACCCCGAAGGCGGGTCAATAATAAATCTCCTCGGCATTTCCCGTGTAAAATGGCAAGGTCCAAGCCACCCGAACCCCAAAACGCAGGTCGAGACGCTTACCCTCCAGTTTCCGCATTTCGGAAAAATCCCAGTCGCGGCGGGTTTCGGTGAACGCTTGATTGAACTCAAAGCCTATGAGCCAACTCATGTCACGGCCATAACCAACTTTTTGCCAGCCCACAAATTGTTGCAATGCAGGTCCTCCGCAGAGTCGGTCGTAACCCTTTTTGTAATCCCCCTTGATTTGTACTACGGTGCGCGAATCATCAATCACCCGTATGCTGTGTTGCATCCAGCCCCCACCTAAGGTAAGCCGAAGCCCGGCGCGTTTCTCGCTGAGAATAAAGAGTTTGCCCAGGGTTGCGCCAATATACATGCCCCGCTCTTGGGCGTGGGTGATGGCAATGTTGCGGTCGTTCCCTATGATGTCGCCAGAAGGCGTACGCAGAATAGAAAGCGGATCTTCTTTTACTTTGCTGCCAAAAAGGAATGCGCCTTCCAAGCCCAAAACCCAGTTTTTAGTCGTAATATATTCTGCTCCTGCACCCAAAGAGCCATTTAATCCAAACCGATCCGCCAGATCGCCCGCAGGCAAATGTCCGCCGAGTGTGAAATGCGCCAGTACTCCTTTACTTTTGCTGCTTCTAGCAGGCTTTTTTTGTTCGGGGGAAGTTTGGGCTAAAAGCGTCGAGGTGAAAAATACTAGAAAAAAGGCTAAGCGTCCGACCGCTTGAAGCCGTAAGTCGAGATTACCCGTCCAGCAAAAAAATTGAAACATCAGAAAACGTAGTTTTTGAAACATCAGCATCGAAAAAGTCAATGGTCAACAATCAACAGTCAACAGTCAATAGTCAACCGTCCGTGGTCAACAGTCAATGGTCAACAGTCAATGGTCAACAGTCCACCAGCGGCAAAAGTAACGCCCTCCAGCCCATCTCCGCTGCCGTGCTCTCGGAATTGCGCGACATAGTGAGCGAACTGTACTTTTTGACGGACGAAACAGCCCGCCACAACCACGGGCACGACGAAACGGAAGACCTTGTATTCGTCCCACAGGCAGTGTTGGAACCAGCTAATACCGAGCAAATCAGCCAGATTATGCGCGTTTGTTCCCGCGAGCGCATCCCCGTCACCATACGCGGCGGTGGCTCTGGATTGGCAGGTGGTGCATTGCCTGACCACGGCGGACTGGTAATTTCCATGCGACGTCTTGACCAGATTTTGAAAATTGACGAGCGGAATTTCCAAGTCATGGTGGAGCCGGGCGTGATTACCGAAACTTTGCAAAATACGCTGCGCGAACTAGGTCTGTTCTACCCACCCGATCCTTCAAGTCGAGGTTGGAGTTTTATTGGTGGCAATGTAAGTACCAACGCGGGTGGCCCCAAAGCGGTTAAATACGGGGTGGTAAAGGATCATGTTTTGAACCTGGAAGTCGTGCTGCCCAGCGGTGAAATCATCTGGACGGGCGCGAATACGTTGAAAAATTCCACGGGATACAACCTAACTCAGCTCATCGTGGGCAGCGAGGGCACTTTGGGCATCGTGACCAAAATTGTGCTGAAACTCCAGCCTTACCCTACCCAAAACCTGCTCATGCTCGTGCCCTTCCGCTCGGCAGAAAGTGCCTGTGCGGCAGTAGCGGCCATTTTCCAGTCGGGCGTGACCCCCAGCGGCTTGGAATTTATGGAGCGCAACGCCATTGACTGGGCCGTGCGTTATGTGGGCGAAACGCCCGTGCCGATCCGTGAGGAAGATGCGGCGCACCTGCTCATTGAGGTGGATGGCTTTCACATGGATAGCCTTGTGGCTGATTGTGAGACGATTACAACGGTATTGGAGCGTTTCGACTGCGGCGAAATCTTTTTTGCAGACGACGATGCCACCAAAACGGCGCTCTGGAAACTCCGCCGCAACGTGGCCCACGCCGTAAAACGCAATTCAATTTATAAAGAAGAGGACACCGTGGTGCCCCGAGCGGAACTCCCGCATTTGCTAAAAAAAGTGAAAGACGTGGGCGCGCGCTACGGCTTTGAATCCGTCTGTTACGGCCATGCAGGCGATGGCAACCTGCACGTCAACATTCTCCGCGGAAACCTTTCCGAAACAGCCTGGCTGGAAGAAGTACCCAAGGGTATCCGCGAGATTTTCCAATTTGTAAAAAGTGTGGGCGGTACACTCTCTGGGGAACACGGGATTGGCTTGGTGCAACGGCCTTATCTGGATATTGTGTTTTCAGAGGTGGAACGGAGGTTGATGAAGGAGATAAAGGGAGTGTTTGATCCGGGGGGGATATTGAATCCGGAAAAGGGGGTGGGGTGAGGGTCTGTACTGGCGGCTTTAGCCGCCGGATGCGAAAAGCATTAAGGGAAGAACAAAGCCGCATCGTGACAGCGGCCATGGATTTGGTAAAATGAAGAGTGTATTCTTTGACAACCCGACATACCCAGCCCAGCGTGTCATCCTGAGCGCAGCGAAGGATCCGAAATGAATTTAAAAATCGGATCCTTCGCTGCGCTCAGGATGACACGCTGGGCTGGGCCACTCGATATATCGTGCCAAAAAATTCTATATCTGCGACAACAATCGCTCTTTCAATTGTTTAAACTCCTCCTCACTCAGGATTCCTGCGTCTTTCATTTCGGATAGTTTTTTGATTTTGTCAATGGCCGCATCCGATTCACTTGGGGCTGCTGGTTCATTTTGGCTCATCTCTTGAACCATTTTTTTGCCCTCCTCCATTTCAGTTTCGTAGGTTTTGCGTGCCTTGGTCAAGTCCAGGTTCTCTAAAGTGCCACCGTGGTGCAGGTGGTTGGCCACTGTTCGGCCCAGTGCCCAGGTAGAAGTCCCTGAAAGGATGGGCATACTTAATTCGCCAATGATCGTGCCCACCCCAGGAATGGCCTTCACGAGGCTCGCACCCAATCGTGCTGCGCTACCCCCCACTATGGCCGAAACGACGGTTTTTCCCAAGTTGTCAAAAAAGCTGACGTTGTACAGTTTGGCAAGTTGACGAAGCATGTTGAGTTGCACGCCGCTCACAGCCAGCAAATCCATGCCTGGAAGTGGAATCAGTGCTGCGCCGAGCGAGAAGCCGACGTGATTTTTGATGATTTCAGAGGATTTGGCTTGTTTTTCTTCTTTTGACATGGCTTTGGAAAATGATTTTTCATGTTCGATTAAGTCGAACAAGGTGAGTAAGGGAAATATTTTGCCGGGGCTGATGGCTCGCAACATGAGTGTGCTATGTTTAACGGTACAAAGTAGCAGAAACAACACTGCGATTCGCCGGAATTACCGACGAATCGCAGTGGAAAAGGTATGAATCCGGTTGAAATTCGGCAAATTAAATGAGACTAGCTAGTCTTTCCAATGGCCAGTACTTTGGTGGGCGCCGGGTTGCCTTCCGGCTTGTCTTCTTCTGAAATTGCGAAGGCGATGGCATTCTCAACGTTGCGAAGTGACTCGCACATATTGCCTGCTTTCATTCCCATACTGACCGGTTTTCCATCCACAATGGCCCAGAATTGATAATGAGTTCCATCACTGGGCGTAGGAATGTTATATGGGTCATAAGCCATTCTTTTCAGTTCAGCATTGTAATAAACGATGGTACTGATCCCTTTGCCGTCAGATACCAGAATGCGCTGCGTACCGGGGTCACAAACCAGTTCAGCGATGGGGTCAGGTTTTTGTACTTCCTGATTACAGGCGACCAATTCTTTTTGAATCGAGTCCGTTTTGAGCTTGAGTTCCTGGTTTTCACGCCCCATTTCCTTTTGCCTCAAAAAAAGAAAAGCACAAGCCGCCGCGAGTAAAAAAGCCAGGATTTGAAAGAACCTCAAGGGAAAATTGTTGCCCCCCGGAGCGGGGACATCCGGAGGAGCGTGGCCGGGGGTTTCTTGCGTTAAACGCTCCATTATACTGGTTTTCATCCAATCAGGAGGCTGTACAGCATGGGCCGCAGCATAACCTTCAAGCGAAACCTGGATGGAGTTCAGCTCGGCCCGTACTTCGACGTGCTCTGCTGCCATGCGCTCCACCTGTGCGCGCTCCTCGGCTGAACATTGCCCAAGCACATATGCTTCCAGCAAGCCCGATTGGATGAACGATTGGATATCCATGATCTATTTCGACAGCCTAAACGAAACCCGTAATACTGTCATTGATTGATTGTCAAAAGAGTTAAAATCAGACCTGCGAGCCCCTTTTCTACAAAGATACCACGCAACTCGTTGATAGCATACCGCAGACGAGTTTTAATCGTGCCCAACGGAATTCCTGTTTCTTCAGCGACCTCTTCCTGCGTATAGCCTTTAAAATATACCAAGTCAATAAGTGACTTGTATTTTTCATCTAAACGGCTTACCACTTCTCGTACCCCGATCTGGTCAGGATTAATACTTTCACCGCCAGGACTATATACGAGCGCGTCGAGCGAATCAGTTTTCCTTGATTTTTGAAAGTGTGCGGTCCGCGTTGCGTCAATGGCAGTATTTCGTGCAATATTCAGCAGCCACGTAAACAATCGCCCTTTCGAGGCATCATAACTCGCGCCGTTGCGCCACGCCTTCACAAAAGTGTCCTGCAAAACCTGCTCCGCCAGCTCACGTTGCTGCACGATGCGCAACACCACACCAAACAGCGCAGCACCATAGGCATCGTACAGATTGCCGATGGCGGTTCGGTCTTGTGCTTGAAGACGGTTGATAAGTTGTTGGTCTTGCATCAGTTAATTAGCCGCTGCCGATTTCGGTATCGGATTGGACGACACAAAAGTCTAGCTTTTTTTCCCTTCCACAAGTAACCGACCCACATTTGAACAAAGACTTTTTACCACTCAAAAATTTGAACAATAAATGAGCAGTCTGTAGCTTTGAAATCCATCTACAAGCGCATTCACCATTGCCTTGGTCAGCGGTACGATTGCAGTTAATTTTTTGTAACTTATGAATAACAGGGCAGAAACAAAACTATGTTATAGATGCCCACACCATCTTGTATAGGCTGCCACATAATTGGATGTGTGTTGTGTATCCGGCAAATAAGTATTAACTGGAGCAAGACTTTGGCCCACTGCTTCTTCCGGGCTGTTAAAAATACCGACCGAAACACCCGCCGCCTTTGCTGCACCCACCGCTCCGGTAGTATCCAGCACTTCGATTTCTACCCCCATTAACGTGGCAATGGTCTTGGAAAAAATAGCCGACTGAAACAAGTTGTCGTTGCCCACACGCAAGGTACTGATGGGAATGCCTAAGTCCCGCATGACCTCCATCCCAAACACAAAAGCAAAGGAGATGCCTTCCAAAGCGGCACGGAAAAAATGCCGCTGCTCATGGCGGTTAAACTGTAAACCCAATACCTGTGCCCCTGGATTTTGATTCCCGAGCATACGTTCGGCGCCGTTTCCGAAAGGCAGAATGCTCAAGCCTTCGCTGCCAATGGGCACACTGGAGGCAAGTTGTTCCATTTGCCTATATAAACTTTCCGAAAGTTGAATGCTCCTACCCAGGTTCTCCCGCACCCAACGGTACAAACTCCCGGCTCCATTGATACAAAGCAGTACCCCCGTAAGTGGTTTTATTTCAGAATAATTGACGTGGGCAAAACTGTTGACCCGCTGCTGTGGGTCAAAAACGGGGCGTTCGCTCAGGGCATATACAACCCCTGAAGTGCCACCTGTAGCCGCCACTTCTCCGGGACGCAGTACATTGAGCGACAGTGCATTGTTCGGTTGATCTCCAGCTCGGTAGCCGATGGGGATACCTGCTGTAATGCCTAAGGCTGCAGCTGCCGTCGGGGTCACTTTCCCTTGTTGCCCAAAAGCAGGTACTATCTCGGGGAGCATGGCAGTAGGAATCTGGTAATAATCCAGAAGTTTTTGGGCAATGGTATTCGCCTTAAAATCCCAAAAAACACCTTCCGAGAGGCCAGTTACCGTGGTGCAAATTTCTCCTGTCATGCGATATGCCAGGTAATCGCCGGGTAGCATGATTTTGTCAATTTGGGCAAAAACTTCCGGCTCATTTTCGCGTACCCAACGGAGCTTGGACGCCGTGAAATTGCCGGGTGAATTCAGGTAGTTTTCCAAACAAAAATCTTCTCCCAGTGCGGCAAATGCCTGGTTTCCAATATCTACGGCCCGACTGTCGCACCAGATAATGGCGGGGCGCAACACTTTTCCAGCCTTGTCAAGCAGCACGAGTCCGTGCATCTGGTAGGCGATTCCGATGGCGGCGATTTGGCTGGGAGATACTTGTGTTTTGGTCAGCAATTTCTGCGTAGCGGCACAAGCGGCCTCCCACCAATCTTCCGGATTTTGCTCCGCCCAATCGGGTTGGGGAGAGGAAATGGTCATTTCATTTTCGGGATGCTGTGCCGTGCCGAGCACCGAGCCGTCGGTGGCGTTCACGAGGGCGACTTTTATGGAGGAGGAACCGAGGTCGTAGCCGAGAAGGAGCAAGGTGGGTGATAGGTGATGAAGTGATAGGGTGATGAAGTGATAGGTTGTGCGCAAGGTAGCAACTTTGAAGATTTGTACGAATCGCACAGACAATTCCCCCTTTTAATTTTCGTTAATGCCTCACTCCATTTATCCGCCCTATTTTTGCGCCCGCAAAAGCAGGGCGGTTTATAATTCACCCCGCGCAACACAGAACCTTTCTTTTCAAACAATGCTCAACTTGATTTTCCGCTTCCCCAACTTTTTGATTCTCACTGCTCTTTTCATTTTTTCTCAAAATATTTTTGCCCAAAAAGCAGGCCTTGAAGTCACGCGCTGTAGCGCCGTGGATCGTGTGCTGTCCCTTAAAAACGTAGCCATTGATGCCTCGGGCCGCCGATGGGCCGCTAATTCCAAGGGTATTTTTCAAATAAAAGCCGCCGACCTGGCCACACCGCTCAAAGTTGGGCCTGGTGAAAGAAACGTGCTGGCCTACCGGGGCGGCAACGCTGATTTCTCCTGGTCGGAAGCGGCTTTCAGGGCTCAGGTAACTGTGCCCTGTTCCGTCACCGCTGCTTGGTACGATACCAAAACGCAGGAACTCTGGCTCGGCACCGATGAGGCAGGGCTTTATTGGTTCTCGACCCAGCCAGAATTGAAATTGAAGCAGCAGTACACCCCTGCCAACTCTAAACTCAAGTCCAATAACATCACCATAATATTCCAGGATGCCGCCGCAAGGCTTTGGGTCGGAACAGACAAAGGTGTAATGTCTGGCCCTCCCGGACGCTGGAAAGCTGATCTAGCTGGCACCAATGTCCAACGCATCCGCGAGTACAACACGGTGATTTATGTCCTGGCCGATGGCTTTATTTCCAAGGCTCCAGGGGGCGAAAAATGGACTGATTTAGCGTTGGACGAGAAGTATTTAGAAGGCGACATCAACGACTTTGACATTGATCCCTCGGGAAAAATGTGGCTCGTGAGTGGCAATCTTACCCGTTTTGATATGATCGCAGGCAGCTACGACGAGTTTGGCGGCCCCGAATATTATACCTCCCAATACGGTAACAGCATCGCGGCTGACCCCGATGGCTCTGTCTGGGTTGGCACGGACGATAAGGGGCTTTATATGGTGGACAAGGCTTACAATATGGTGCTGAATGCCTATGTAGATAAGCCCATAAGTTGCGAAGGCAATGGAAAGGACGCCGTTTTGATGGCAAAAATCACGGGTGGTTCAGAGCCTTACACTTATACCTGGACGGGAGGATTGACCGGTGAAAGCCCGAAAGATGTAGCGGCAGGTAATTATTCCGTGACCGTCACCGACAGCAAGGGCAAAGCTCGTACTGCTGATATTGGAGTCCCCGATTCACGTTTGAAAGTGAAAGCCAAACAGAAAAAGCCCATCAGCGCACCCGGCTTGGCCGATGGCGCAGGGGAAGTAGACCTTCCAACCAACGCAGCGGGCATCACCGTCACGTGGGACAATGGAGAAGTACTCGCCACCGCAACCAAACTTACTGGAGGCGAACACACAGTAACCGTGGCCGACGCAAAAGGCTGCACCGTGATCTTAAAAGTCACCATTTCAGAAGTAGCGCAACCCGTTTCGGCGAGCATTGTAGAAAAATCAAAAATCAAGTGCGCTGGGGGTAAAGGAACCCTGGCTTTGGAAATTAAGGGCGGAAAAAAACCATTCGTAACAAAATGGAGCAACCCTGCTATCACGGGCGAGAACCCTGACAATGTCCCGGCAGGTGATTATACTGTTACCGTTACGGATGCCACGAACGCTACCAGCACGGCATCCTTCAGCGTGAAACAGCCCGATGCGCTCAATGTCTCTGCACTCGTGCAAGCACCTGCCAGCACGGGCGGTTCGGATGGAAAAGCCCTTGCTCAAGCCAAAGGCGGTACCGGAGTTTTCTCGTTTAAATGGGATAATGGTGAAACTGTTTTTGCCGCGACCAAACTTCCCCCCGGCAATCGAAGCCTGACGGTAACAGATGCAAATGGTTGTGCATCAACAGCTTCCTTTGTAATTCCTGAAAATGTGTTGACCCTCACGGTAAATATTTCCGAAACCGGGGCGATCAAATGTGCTGGTGAAAAATCCGCGCTCCTGGTTGAAACAAAAGGTGGAAAAGGCAACTTCAAATATGCCTGGAATAACCCAGCGCTTTTAGGCAAAGACCCTTCTAACGTTCCTGCAGGTGATTATGTAGTGACGGTCACAGACGGTGCCGGATCAACGCAAACGGCTTCCATAAGAGTTAAATCCAATCAACCACTGAACGCTTCGGCGATTGCACAGGGCGTGGTAAGCCCGGGTGGTTCAGACGGCAAAGCACTTTGTATGACTTCGGGCGGAGCGATCGGGCATAGTTTCCTCTGGGACAACGGGGAAATCACAGCGGCCACCATACGCCTCAATGCAGGGTTGCACTATGTCACTGTAACGGATGAAAATGGCTGTACCGCCACGGCAAGTGTACTGATGACAGAAACCGTGGTGCCTTTGGAAGTCACCATTTCTGAGAAAACTAAAATCAAATGTGCGGGTGAAAAAGCCTACTTAAGTGTCCAGGCCAGTGGCGGTAAAGGTGCTTTCAAATACGCTTGGAACAGCCCTGCTATCAGTGGTGATTCGCCCAGCGCATCAGCGGGCGAATATGTACTGACCGTAACAGACGCCGCAGGCACGACCAAAACGGCTTCTATTAAGGTTCTGGCACCTGCTCCACTTACCCTTACCGTTGAAGCCCAGGGACCGCTCAGCCCTGGAAAATCAGACGGGAAAGCCCTTGTCAAACCTTCCGGTGGCACCAGTCCTTTCACGGTTCAATGGGAAAACGGTGAAAGCACCGCGCTCAGCTCAGGCCTGGCACCCGGCGTTACCAAAGTGACCGTTACAGACGCCAATGGTTGTGTAATCACGGGATCCGTCACCATGTCAGAAACGTTCCTGCCACTTGCGGTCAACATATCGGAGAAAAGCAAAATCAAATGTTCCGGTGAAAAAGCTTCCTTAGAAGTTCAAGTATCGGGTGGAAAAGCTGGATTCAAGTATGCCTGGAGCAACTCCGCAATCAGCGGCGAATCACCCAGCGCACCTGCGGGCGAATATGTACTCACGGTGACAGACGCCACAGGAACAAGCAAAACGGCTTCCGTGAGTGTCAAATCCCCCGCTGCGCTCACCTTGACGGTAGAAATGCAATCCCCTGCCAGTGCAGGAAAAGCAGATGGCAAAGCACTTGCTAAAGCCTCGGGTGGTGCTGGTGAATATATCTTTCAATGGGAAAGTGGTGAAAGTAGCAACACTGCTTCGCGCCTTGCACCCGGCAACCCAAAAGTGACAGTGACAGACGCCAATGGTTGTACAGCAGTGGGTTCGGTGGTTATTGCAGAAAACGTACTTGGACTGGCGATCAACATTTCTGAGAAGAACCCCATTAAGTGCGGAGGATTGGACAAAGCTTCGCTGCAGGTGAATATTTCAGGTGGAAAGCCTCCTTTTTCTTTTGTCTGGAACAGCCCCTCGGTTTCAGGGGAGGCGCCCGATGGCTTGGTAGCCGGTGATTACGCCGTAACCGTGACCGATGCAAAAGGCACTACAAAAACGGCTCAAATCACTGTAAAATCCCCGGAACCGATAAAGATTGAACTCATTCAAAACATTGGCGCGAGTACCGCTACCAGCAGTGACGGTAAAGCCCAAATCTCTGTAAAAGGTGGTACAACACCCTATAAAATTGCTTGGGACACCAAGCATACCGGGCTTACAGCATCCAAAATCACCTCCGGGAAACACAGTGTGACCGTGACCGATGCCGCAGGTTGCACCCAAACATTGGACATTGAAACGGGTCGGCGGGCCATGCCCGAACTCACCCGTGCCATTGAACAGGGCCAAACCATTCCGATGCGCTTGCTGACCTTCGCTACGGACAGCGCAAGCATCCGACCAGCGGTGTACACTTATCTGGATGAGCTGTATGAATTCTTAACAGAAAACCCGACGGTGACCATCGAAGTGGGAGGACACACGAACAACCAGCCTAAAGACGACTTTGCAGATTATCTCAGCACCGAGCGGGCCAAAGCAGTGGCTAATTATCTGATAGACAAGGGGATTGATACCAAACGGGTGCAATACAAAGGATACGGGAAAAAACAACCTCTGGTGCCAAATACCACACCAGAGGGTCGAAAAACCAACCAGCGTGTGGAGATAAAGATTTTGACGGCGGGAGGGAAGTAGGAATTTACGATTTTGGATTTACGAATTACGATTTTTTTGATTCGAAGAAAGCATGATTTTTGCCTTTTTCGGATCAAAAAAATCGTGAATCCAAAATCGTAAATCGTAAATACTCAAGCTACTGTAATTAACGCCGAATTCTTCTCCGTGAATAGCCCAAACGGCTTTAGATCAAAGCCGTTTTCTGCGGCAAATATTTCAAACTCAGCCTCATGGCCGGATTGGATGGCCACGAGTAAGCCTCCGCTGGTTTGTGGATCAGCGAGTATTTTTCGCTGGTGTTCGTCGGCTCCAGCGATTTTGTGGCCGTAACTATCCCAGTTGCGCACGGTGCCTCCAGGCACGCATTTTTTCTCCAAATAATAGTCTAGAATGACTCGGTCAATCGTCGGGACATCTTCGAATTGGAGGGTTACACTCGCATTGCTGGCCTCGCACATTTCGGATAGGTGGCCGAGCAGGCCAAAGCCAGTCACGTCGGTCATAGCCTGCACGTATGGTAATTCACCAAAACGTTCGCCGATTTTATTCAGCCGTTTCATACTGTCGGGTGCAATGTGGGCATGTTCAGGCAGGAGCAGCTCTTTCTTTTGCGCTGTGGTAAGGATTCCCACGCCGATGGGTTTGGTGAGGTATAGTATAGCGCCGGGCGTGGCGCCCCCATTTTTCTTCAAATTTTTTAATTCCACCCGCCCCGTGACCGCGAGGCCAAAAATCGGCTCCTGGCTGTCAATACTGTGGCCACCAGCAAGCGGTATTCCTGCTTCTGCACAAGCTTTGCGGCTGCCTTCAATCACGGCGTTGGCGACCTCAGGCGGCAATGTGTTTATAGGCCAACCCAGAATGGCAATGGCGACCAAGGGGCGACCACCCATGGCGTACACATCACTGATGGCATTGACGGAAGCAATACGACCAAAATCCTCTGGATCATCCACAATGGGCATGAAAAAATCGGTGGTGCTCACAATCGCAGTACCATCGCCCAGGTCAAACACTGCGGCATCGTCCCGTTCTTCATTGCCAACCAAAAGGGCTGGAAAATGCTGCTTGAGGCCCTCGGTCTTCAAGATACTGTCCAATACTTTGGGCGAAATCTTGCAACCACAGCCCGCGCCGTGGGAATATTGGGTGAGGCGGAATGGAAGTTGTGTCATAAATGTCATTGGGTCATTGGGTCATTAGGTCATTCGTCATTGGGGTCATTGATAGATGAACCCAATGACGAAATGACCCAATGACTTTATGACGTTTAAAACTGAAACGTTGCGCTCAAGCTGGGCAAAATAGGCAATTGATTCACACGAGTGTAGCGCACCCGGTCGAAATAAAAGATATTCGGACGGTTGTAAGCATTTGTGGCAGAAGCAATTACTTCTAAATTGCTGTATTTCGAGAACTTGAAGATGCGTTTAATGGACAAGTCCATACGGTGATAGTAAGGCAATCTTCCGCCGTTGCGTTTGTCAGCGTAGATGATTCCAATGTCCTTAGGATCAGAGTTCCCACCCAGAACATCGGTATTGACTCCGTCGTCAAAGGTAACGTTGTTGTAAAAGCCCTGGGTGAGTGTGAAAGGGAATCCTGAGCCAAAATTCCAGCGTACGCCTGCCTCCCATTCCTTCTTTTTACCAAGTTGGTAGGTTCCCACAAGGTTGAGGTTATGGCGGCGGTCGAACACGGGTGGGTACACCTCCTTACCATCATCGCGGGTTACATATCCCAATGAATAAGCCCCCCAGATGTAGTACCGCTTACCTTCGACTTTTACCGAAACGTCTATGCCATAAGCGTCGCCCGTTTCGGTGATGAAGTTGGGATCCGTCCGTTCTAATTTGTTGCGATTCAAGGCAATAAGCTGGGTAAAGCGCTTGTAATAACCTTCTACATTCAGGTCAAAATTATCTGTCACATCCACTTCGAAACCCGTTACCCCATGGATTGATTTTTGAAGTCGGTTATTGGTTCTGTTAGCGTCTATCGGTTCCGTTCCGGGTTTGTAAATTGCTTCTTCCGGACCCGAGAGGAAGCCAACAAAAAGGTTCACAATGTCACGCTCGTTGACCGTAGAAAGCAGATTTTGAGAATAAAGCCCGCCTGCCGCTTTGAAGCGCAAACGATCTGTGATATTGTATTTCAAGCCCATACGAGGCTCAAAGGAGTAATCGTTGAGGGATTGATAATATTGAAACCGAATGCCCGGCTCTATTACGAGCGGTCCGAATTTGCGGCGGAACTTGGCATAAGTACTGATTTCAGTGGTGTTTTCCGTTTGACCAATGGGGAAACCCTTGAAATTGGTAAAATTGAATTCGGTCTTGAACCCATTCAGTTCGAGTCCGTATTTCAGTTCGCTGTCGCGCCCAAAATTAGTAAAGTTCAATCCCGCAGAGTATCCAGAAATAGAGCTGGTCCGCGGCAAACGATCTGAATCTTCGATGTGCGAGTCATAACCCGACACGGTGATCACTCCGCCAATAATCGTGTTTGAATTGGCTGGGATCACAGTGAAGTCCATGCCCCCACCACTACTTTTCCAGCCAAAGTTGGTGATGCTATAATTCACTCCGTCAGTATAGTTGAAGCCAAAGACATTGAGTTTGCTTCCGTTGCCCGTAAGGAGCGTTATTTTGCCATACAGATCGCCATATTCAAACGGTATACCGCGCACGAGATTCGTGTCCCGATTGGGGGCTTTCCACAATTCAGATTGTTTGAACAGCCCAAAAATGTCGGTCGTATCGCCCACATAAGGGTATAAGGAACGAGCGGATTGGTCTATCAGCGATTTTTTTCCTGTCAATACAAATGAAATACTTGCACCACCCTCTTCTTTAAGGCGAATTAATGGGCCCTCGACGAGGGCTTTGGCCTGAAAAGGGCTTCCCGATACCATCCCTGCAAGGCGCTTGCGGTTGCCCTCGCGGGTTTTTACATCTACTACCGCCGAAATACGACCGCCGTAATCAGCATTGAAGCCGCCCGTGAGTACGTCCACGTTGCGGATCAGTTCCGTTTCAAAAACCGAGAAAAAACCAATGCTGTGGAAAGGGTTGTAAATAGTCATCCCGTCGAGCAGGATTCGGTTTTGAACCGGCGAACCGCCGCGGATATAGAGTTGCCCGCCTTGGTCCCCTGTGAATACCACCCCTGGCAATACCGTGAGGTACTGCGCCACATCCGCCTGGCCGCCTGCTGAGGGAAGCGAGCGAATCTGTTTGGGCGTGATGGCGATTTTTGAAATCTGAACCTCTGCTTTGGCTTGCGACTTTTTGCCACTGACCACCACTTCATCAAGTTCGGCACCCTCGCCTTCAACGAGGAAGACATTTTGGTAAAGGATTTCGCCCCTTTTCACCTCAATATCCAAGGAATAATCTGAATATCCGATGAACG